>ERZ773077.265-NODE-265-length-39912-cov-15.554156_pt1 | contig 39912 bp, 37 predicted proteins | sample MGYA00580612_ERZ773077 | MGnify/ENA primary metagenome ERZ773077 (study PRJEB29015, sample SAMEA2737971) | human oral metagenome | biome: human oral; feature: human-associated habitat; material: dental | place: China | collected 2021 ...
CTCAGGGCGGGGAAATTATCTATTCCGATCCGCGCTCGCCAGCCAGCCGCATCACCGAGCGCTTGGCGCGTTTCGGTAACACCATCTTGACTGATACTATCCTTGGCATACCATTCCGCTACGCCTGCGAAGGCTTTTTCCAAGTCAACATCCCGGTTTACGAGCAGGCGCTGCGCGATATGAAGGAGTGGGTGCCGTACAATAAGGCACACCAAGAGCGCCAGCTGGATCAGTTAGCGGCACATGACAACACCGATAGTCAACAGCGAGCAATATCTCAGAAAAAATCTGGGCAACTTCACGTGGGTCCCGGATTATTTTCTGATGATATTCGAGCTGTCAGATTATCAACTCTCGACCTCTACGCTGGCGTCGGCACTATCGGCCTGACCATTGGCGGCGACAACATTACGCTGGTGGAAATCAACGCCGATGCTGTCCGCGAAATGCAGCGTAATATCACCGAGCTTGGCCGCACCAACGCCCGCGCCATTCTCGCCCCCAGCGAACAAGCCCTCGACCACATCACCGGTAGGGAAATCGTCATCGTCGACCCACCGCGCGCTGGCTTACATCCTGACGTTATTGCGACATTGTTGCAACAGCTACCGCCGCGCATCCTCTATCTCAGCTGCAACCCCGTCACCCAAGCCCGCGACGTCGCCTTGCTCCAGCAATGCTACCACATCACCTGGCACCGCGGCTACAACTTTTTCCCGTGCACGCCGCATAGTGAGCACTTGGTTGTTCTTGACAAAATTTCATAATCTTGCCACATTTTTGACAAAATCCATTGACATTTTATTCTATTAGTGATATATATATCAGCTTCTAGCTCAAGGTTATTGTCTGAGGGCGGAAGTCGCCCTTTAGCTTTGAGCTTTTTCTCCTAGAAAGGCAGGTTAACCCATGTGCTGCTGGCAGATTTTCATCTTCGTCATGATAATGTACGGAGCGCCGCTTCTCGTGACGTTAACGATGTGGGTAGGGCGACTCAGGCGAACTGCGCTAGTATACACTAGTGTGGTGGTAGCCCATGTAGTAGTGTGGGTGTGGCTGATCCCCACGATCAACCACCCCCTTATCACAACCTGGGGATTCGGTCTAGAGGCCTGGACCGTAATACTTCTGGGCGATACTGCCGTATGCCGGCTGGAAGAAGGTAAATCCGATTAACTAAAAGGGTCACCCACCGAAAATAGCTCGCCGAACTGGCCTCAAACTGGTTGAGATGCGTTACGCATTTCCTGGGTTGAAGACATATCCAGTTCTGGTTTGAGCTCGTTCGGTGGGCTATTTTCATTGGAATGATTTATTCAAACATCACTAGTTGCGCTGCCAAAGCTTCACGGGTAATCTCATCCGCCCGTTCGCCGATGAATACGATTTTTGCCGCCTCCTCAGGCCTGGCATTAGTTAGCTGAATCTGCCGCTCGGTTGCCTCCACATGCTGGCGCGCGCCGTTGTCGTTGATGAAGCAGCCCTTCATTCGCCGCAGACCATACGCCGCAAATAATTCCGGCCATATTTTCTCCAAAGTCGCTGCCGTAATTTTCATGCCTGAAACGTCCAGCACCGCGTACGTCGGATTATCCGGCACCGCCAGTTCGCCGTCATACGTATCAAAAAACGCCAACAGCCCCGACGGCGTGATTAATTTACTGAGGTCAAACCGACCGTGCGGCGCGCTGAACACCTTGGCGTAGGGCAGAGTGTGCAATTTTTCCTCGTACTCGGCGCGCTCATTTTCACTTAGCAGATCTTCCTTAGTCACCAAAATCACGTCTGCCGCTTGTAGTTCAACCTCGTGCGCCGGCTCAATCCCGCGCAAAATCTCGTGCGCGTCGATCACGTAAAAACTCTGCATCAACTCATACTTATTGAAGATTTGTGCATTTATCAATTTCTCGACCAAGTTCATCGTTCGCGCCACTCCCGTCGCCTCAATAAACACCGGCGCTGGAGAATTCCGGCAAAAGTCCAGCAGCATCCGTGTCAACGCGTGCTTCGACGAACAACAAACACAATCGCCAGCCAGCGTCGTCACCATCTCCGCCAATCCCTCCAGCCGATAGCCGTCGACATTTTCATTGGCGTATTCATTTTCAATCACCCGCGCGCCCTTATAGTCACTTTGTTGCAATAAGAATTCCAACACGCTGGTCTTGCCGGCGCCCAGCGAGCCATTCACCAAATAAAGCGGTACTTTGTCAATAACCGCCCGCGCTTCGTCAAATGCCGCATTAACACTAAATTCCAAATCGTCATCGCGTTTCGCCATACATCTATTATACGTCATCCTGGCCAAGGTGATATACTAAGGCTATGAAAGTCATTCTGGCCCTCGGTAACCCTGGCGAAAAATACGCTTACACGCGGCATAATGCTGGTTTTTTGATAATCGACCAGTTGGCGGCAGGGCAGAATGCACAATTTAGCAATAAGTCGAAATTCTCGGCTAATATCGCCGAATTGAACATGTCTGGAGAAAAAATCCTCCTCGTCAAACCAACCACCTACTATAACGAGGTTGGCATTGCCGCGCAGGCGATCTTAGATTTTTATAAGCTGACACTTGATGACCTGCTGATTATTCACGACGACACGGCGCTTGATTTTGGTAAAATTCGCATACGCAAGGGTGGTGAAAGCGCTGGCAATAACGGTTTGAAGTCACTGCACCGACATGTCGGCAGCGACTTCTGGCATATTCGCATCGGCACCGACAATTTACTGCGCCGGCAAATTGGCGATGTTGATTTCGTCCTTAGCAAGTTCAATGCCGACGAGCGAACAATCCTGCGCGACTGGACGATTCCCGAATCCATCAAGCTAGTCGGCACATTTCTTGACGGTACCATCGAACCGCTCAGCGTCAAGCTCTAGTCCCCGGCACATCGCTACGCCACTACGCCTGCGAAATTAAAAGTGCTTATTGCAACAATGTCGCAATAGCAAACGCTCCCGTCCGAAAATAAAAATCCAAATACCAATTACCGTCGCTTCCGCGGCACAATCTTCGCCGCGCCGTGTTTCAACCGCCGCTCAGCGCTATGCAATTTCGCCGCGGCTGCTTCCTGTAAATTAATCGCTCGCGCCTCCAGCATACTGCTGCCAACCGCCAAGCTCACAAACAGCAGCCCCAAGCCGCCCGTCGCCCATTCCGGCAGCTCCAGATGAAACAACTTGGCGATCATCATCATACCCAGCGCCATGATCGCCCAGTGCGCGCCATTTTCCAGATATTTATACTTACCGAGCACGCCCGTCCGCAGCAAATACACCGTCAGTGACCGCACCCAAATCGCTCCAGCACCCAGACCCGCCACGATCAGCAGCACACTGCTGGTGATAGCAAAGGCGCCGATGACACCGTCGAAGCTAAAACTAGCGTCCAACACTTCCAGATAGAGCAGGCTAGCGAACGCCGCCCAGCCGGTCTTGACCTTGACTGATTTAACATCATCCTCGTGAAAGAATGAGCCAAATAGTTCCAGCCCGATGTGCAGTATAATCCCCAACACCGACGAGATCAGCACCAGCACCCGGTGCGGCGGCTCAACCGTGAAATACAGCACCGCCGCCACACTAAGCATCAGACACACCTTGAAATTCTCAAACCGCCCAGCCTTAGCCAGCCATGGCTCGACATGCCGCATCCAGTGCACGCGCTTGTTATAATCGATAAAATAACTGAGGCCAATCATAATCAGAAACGCGCCGCCAAAAGCATCAATCATCGGCGAGGCCTCGTGCAAAATATGGCCGTATTCCGCCGGCTTATTCAGCGCCAGATCAACCACTTCCATAAAGCCATGGCCGCTCGCCACCATCACGATGATAATCGGCAGCACGAACCGCACCACAAACACCGCCACGAAAATCCCAACTGTCAAGAATACCTTTTGCCAAACCTGGCTCATGCCGGCCAGCACCTTGCTGTTAATCACCGCATTATCGAAACTAAAGGTGACCTCCAGCACCACTAAAATTACGAACAACCACAGACCATTAAGGCCTAGTTGGGTGAAAATCAGCCCGCCCAACGCCAGCGTCAACAGCGCCGAAAACCAAAAAATCCGAAATGGGTGATGCGAATGCAGCCAATGTCTCATACTAAGTTTCAGTATACCACGCTGGGCGGGGAGTAGTATAATAGAGATTATGTCATCATTCCATACCGCGTATCAGCGCACGACCGCCTGGTTCAAAAACCACAGCGATGCAATCCGATGGACTATCGTCGGCTTGTTTGGCATCGTTGTCATGCAGTATGGTTTACAAATCGACCTCTGGCTAATTGCTCATCCACCGCACACGTGGGCCGAGACGCTGGCGCCACTGGCACAAGATTTTCTGACGCTAACCTGCAGCGTCATCGTTGAGGCCACGCCGTTTCTCATCATCGGCATCATTGTTTCCGCTCTCATCCGCCGCTTCCTACCGCCAGACCGATTGCTTAAAATCCTACCCAAGCATACATTCATCCGCCGCATTCTCCTCTCGCTCGTCGGTATCGCGCTGCCAGTCTGCGAGTGCGGCAATGTGCCAGTCGCCCGCAGCCTCCTAGCGCACGGCCTCAAGCCCGCCGACGTTATCAGCTTCCTCTTGGCCGCGCCGATCCTCAATCCGATCACCATCATCGCCACCATGACCGCCTTTAGCTTCGAGCCGCGCATGGTGTGGTGGCGCATCGGCTTTGGCTTTCTAATCGTCCAGCTCACCGCCCTGATCGTCAGCTTTATTCACCCCAAACACGTCCTTCAGCCGTCATTTGCTGCCTCTTGCACCGACCGTCATCCAACGACCTTTCGCCACATCCTCGCTGATTCTCGCAACGAATTTTGGCAGCTCACCACCATGCTGGTCCTCGGCGCCATGATCGCTGCTGCCACCCAAGTCTTCGTCCCGCGCTCCATCATCAATGCCGTCGGCGGCGACCTCATCCTGTCGGTCATTGCCATGATCGGTCTCGGTTTCGTCGTCTCTATCTGCTCCAGCGTCGATGCGTTTTTTGCGCTGGCTTACGCCCGTATATTCACCAACGGCTCCGTCCTCGCCTTTCTGCTAACTGGCCCGATGATCGACATCAAGCTCATTCTCCTCATGCGAAGCACCTTCCGTCCGCGATTTATCCTGCTGGTTATGCTCATTATTTTCAGTCTGTCGCTCGCGGCAGGGATCGGAGTCAATTTATATGCGCGCTAAGTTCGGCTCATTGCTACGCGCTGGCGGCGGGCTACTCGCCTGTGGCTACATCATTCTCATCGCTGTCCGCGGCCAGCTCGGCTTTTACATTCATCCGCGCTACCATCTGCTCGCTGTCGTAGCGACCGTGGCTGGCAGCATGTTACTAATCCTCGATATCGTTCTAGAGCTGCGCCATAACCTAGCAGGGAAGCAGCGAGCCTCCGCTGGCGTAACGACCACGGAGCGTCCAGAAAAGCCGCGGCGTAAAGTCTCTCTACTTTCAATCATCACCGCCGGTATCCTCGCTCTGGCCATCGTCCTGCCACCGCGCCCGTTGTCCTCGTCCAGCGCTGCCAATCGCGCCACGTCCGGACCGACCAGCACGACCGGCCGCTGCGACAAACCGGAGCCGCTTGATGGCAAGCCCGTTTCCATGAACCGCTGGCGTAACGCGTTTGATGACTGTCCAAACGATAGCTTTTTTGACGGTGTAACCATTGACATCACCGGCTTTGTGGCACGCGACCCGAGTGGCTTTTATGACAACCGCTACTTCGAGCTCTCGCGCTTCGTTATCAGCTGCTGCGCCGTCGACAGTACCCCGATCAGCATCCTCGTTAAATCCCCAGACGCCGAGCGCTACCACAACAACCAGTGGCTACGCCTAAGCGGCCAGGTTAAGCGTGAGCTATCCGGCGGCCGAGCTGTCTATGTGCTCACCAACCCCACCATCACCCCAACCACCGAACCAACCAATCCATACGAATTCCTCGGCATCTAGCTATGTATCATTATTACGACAATGTCTCAATTAGTTTTCAACGCTCTCACGCCTAAGCGGCCTGCTTGTACACAAAGACCGAATTAATCACCCCATCTGTCGGATGGTATTCCTCCATCAGCTGCACACCCTCAAAAGCGTGAGCATCAAATCCTGGATAGAGCAGGGTGCGCGCCCCATACGCCCCGCGCGCGAGCAGTCGCCCATCTGGTGTAAGTGCTGGCAGCACGTGATCAACAATTGCTTGCTTTTCCGCCAGCGTTTCGCCAGCCAGCCCCGCTACATATATCACATCATACCGCCCCTCATCCAACGCTACCGACCGACCCAGACCGGTCACAAATTCGCCCGGCCAATCAAGCGCCGCCGCAAGGCCGCGCGATAACCCGATCGCCTCATCCGACGCATCAATATGCGTAATCTGCGCTCCCGTTAATTGATGCAACCACCAGCCCGTCAGCGGCAATGGCCCACTACCAATCATTGCTACCTCTGACGAACAACCACAGAGCTGCAGCCCAGTCCGTCCCAGCAGCCCAATCTCACGCCGTGTCAACTCTTTATAATTCTCATGATACGGAAACTCTTCCAGCTTTGCCCACGGGTTATCCGCCTCTGTGATACGCCCCGACCAGTGTCGTTCCAGTTTTCCTTCGGCTACCGCGCAGCGCTGCTGCACCTGATGGCGAATATCCTCGTCGCATAGTAGTGGCTCTTCACCATACGCCACCACCGTCTCAACTAATTCAGTAAAGCCGCATTCACTTCCTCAGAAGGCGTGAGCTGCGGCAAGCTCAGCACTCGTTCAATACATTCATTCATAGCTCATTAGTATGGCGTATTGTATCGCTTATTGCAATTTTGTCGCAATAAGTGCTACAATTGCGACATGGATACCTTACGCGACATCTTTCGCCAAGCCGACCTTCGCCTGACCAAATCACGCTGCGAAGTCTTTACGGCACTCGAATCCATCGACGTGCCACTGACCATCGCCGAAATCGCCAAGCGCTGCCCGAACACCAACCGCACCAGCATCTATCGCATCCTCGAGACCTTTCACGAGCTCCACGTCATTAACACCATCCACATCGGCTGGAAAGTCCGTTATGAGCTTGCCGAGCCATTCATCACGCATCATCACCACCTCTACTGCACACGCTGTCATAACGCCGAACCGCTGGAGACACCAGAGCTAGAACGGCTCATTGCCTTGATCGGCCGGCGCCATCACTTCCGTGTCGAGCGCCACCACTTTGAACTCGAAGGAGTGTGCCAGGCCTGCATGGCAGCTGGTGATACACAGCCCGGCTCAACCAAGACCAAAACGACAAGCCAAGCCTAGCCGACCGCCGGGCAGCAGCCACCCAAAAATAGCAAACATACGGGACCCGATACTCTCTTACAAACTACACCTCAAGCTTTGCCTGTAGCATGTCGCGCTCACGCGTCAGCGTCCGGTAGCGCTTAAACGCGCTCATCAGTTCGTTGCGCGCGGTCGCGTCCAGATCAAAAATCGCCAGCAGCACCGAATCAATTTCCTTGACCGCCCGCTGCGCCTCTGACAAATTCGCCACGCCCGGTACTGTGTCGAGGTATTCCTCGCGAATCGCTTCAGTCTTTTTCTCATATAGCGCCAGCCGCTTCGCCGGGCTCTCGGCCGCTTTTTTACTCAGCCGGCCCAGCGCCTTTTCGTACTCCTGTCGCGCGGCCAATACCGTCACATAATCAATATTCAGTCCGAACAGCCGCGCCGCCAAGCCGCCGCGCTCCTGCTCAATCGCCGTCATTTCTCGCTCAATCGCCGCCAAGCGCCTCGTTACCTCGCGCCGCAGTTTCTTGACCTGACGGCCGGCCCGCAGTCGCTGCCAGCATCGTACCAGCCCCCAGGCCTGCTTGTCCACCACAGTCACACCGACCTCAGAGAGCACCGCCCGGTACAGTTCGTACCGCATAAAATCTTCAACCTGCTGCCGACAGACCTCAATTGGCTGCCGGGCAAACGCCAGCGTTCGCTGATACGGCTTTTTCTCTCGCTTTGACGCAAACTGCGACCCCGCAAAGGCCAGTCGCTCCTCCTCGAGCCGCACCGGTATCATCATGGCGATCAGCCGTTGCTGCGACGACGTCTCGGCTAGCAAATCCTCCTGCAAGGCTTGTTGCAACATTGTCGCATTATGCGCCGAGGTGATCGTCTCTAACCTCGGTAAACATTCGTCCCGCCACGCCGTCAACATGTCGTGCATCGTGCGCTTGCTACGATTCAGCACCCGCGCGTCTCGTCGGAATCGTCGCGGCACGCGCGCCAAGACAGTAGCCGCTTGGGCTCGAAACACCAACGGGCGCTCTTGGCTTAATTTGACTAAGGTATCGTGCTCAATTATCTGCGTCATATGCCTTCACTATACTATTTTAGAGACAAAAAGTCAATATTATGCTCACGCATATTCGTCTAACGTCTCGCTTTCCGACAGGTCACCTCACACTAATTCACGCCCAACCTCCATTTACACGGTGCAAGATCATATCAAAAACCCAACTAAAAAAGCGCCAGGTAAGGGTGGGCATCACCTGGCGCTTTGTTACCCTTCAACCCACCCGAGCTCCCGTCTCAGTGAAGCGTCGTGACTAAAACTCCAAAAGTCCGCGCCTGATTATAATATCAACACCATCCAGTGCTCACCTTGACAGAGGTCGCCTTCAAAAAAGGGCAGTTAAAGGGGTTAGTATGCGCGTAACGTTGAATCGCAAAAAGTGGAGGGTAAGAATACTTAATGCCATTGCGCGCAACCTAACATATTAGTTAGAATAGGGGGTATAAGGTGCTTTTGATTAGCACTTCGGCTAACCAATCGCTCCTGATTATAGCAAGCATTTGACAACATGTCAATACTTTTTATCACAAAAGTCATGGAAATCAATAGAATCCGTCCAGATGAGCATAATTTTACCCAGAGGTTGGTAAGTATTGCCAATCCACCGAAAAGCTTGTGTTTCATGGGAGCATTGCCGACGAGCAGCGCGCCAGTCGTGGCAATCGTCGGTTCGCGCAAACCCTCGGCGTACGGCCGGGAGGTGACCGAGCAGCTGGCGGGCGACCTAGCAAAAGCCGGCTGCATCATCGTCAGCGGCTTGGCGCTCGGCATCGATGGTATTGCTCAAAAAGCTGCCCTCGAGGCCGGCGGCACAGTCATCGGCGTCATTCCCAATGAACTGCCCGACATCTCGCCGCAAACCAATTACAAATTAGCCATGAACATCATCGAAAAGGGCAGCGCTATTCTATCCGAGTGGAAAAAAGGCGACGGTAAAGTCGTCAATCGCTGGAGCTTCTTGGAGCGCAACCGCTTGGTCTCCGGCCTAGCTGACGCCGTCATTATCACCGAAGCCGCCGAGCGCAGCGGCACGCTGAACACCGCCGCCCACGCCTTATCCCAAGGCCGCGACGTCTTTGCTGTACCGGGCAACATCACCAGCCCGCTATCTGCCGGTTGCAACGCACTACTCAAACAAGGTGCTCTCGTCGCCACCACCGCCACAGACATCCTCGACGCTATCGCCCCGTCAGCCATTCAATCCGCTACCGACCAAGCCATCATCCCCCTCGGTGAAACCCCAGCCGAAAACACTATCATCGACTTACTCCGGGCCGGCCTCAGAGACGGCGACCAATTACAACAACAATCCGGCCTCAACCCAGCCGACTTCGCCACGGCACTAACTATGCTAGAGATCAACGACGTAGTCAAGCCGCTTGGGGCGAATAATTGGACTCTTAACTAGTGTCAACAATGCGTCTATGCTTGTGGCGCTTCTACCACGATGCTATGCTAGTCTCAATGAATAGAGAGTTATCAAGGCCTAATACAACCATTGAAACGCACCATAATCCAGACACCCCTATCGACCAAGAGGTATCAGACGACATACTCACGCTACCCAATATCGTTACTACAGTAGGTGGACTATGCAGCATATACGGCATCCGAAACGCCGACACCATTAAGGGTATCGCCGCCTTAATCATTGGCGAACTGTCGGACAAGGCTGATGGAACACTAGCGAGACGCCTCCATCAGCAATCAAAACTCGGTATCAAGCTTGATCCTATTAGAGATAAAGTGGTCGCCGCCACTGCACTCCTAAAGATAGTAGAAGATGGTCTCGCCTCAAAGACTGTCGTTGCATCTATGACCAGCCTCGAGGCGACCAAAGCAATAGCCACGCTCATAGCAGAACACAGGCACCGTCAGCTCCCCGACCAAGCCGAACCGCTCCGACCAACACAGGCCGGCCGTATCAGTAGCGCCCTCGTGTCGACCGCAACATCATTATACATACTCAGCGGCTCGGCAGAGTCGTTTGGCCACGAGAAAACAGCAAAGCTACTCCGTAGCCTCGGTGACGGAGTATCTAAAATATACTTACCAGTTGCCGGCTTAGCAGCCGCTCAATATATGATACGTGCCGCCAAACTCAGTAAGCAAGTCAAGAAAGAAATACGCCAACAGCAATAAGAGGCTCTCGCGCCCAAACACCCTCGGCGGTTGTGGTTGCGAGGTGATTTGATATAATATAGAGTTATGAAAAATCTCGTCATCGTCGAGTCGCCAGCCAAAGCTAAGACTATTGAGAAATACTTGGGCAAGGATTTTCACGTTTTGTCAAGCGTGGGACACATCCGCTCAATCGTCAAAAAAACCAAGGACGGTACGCCGCCAATTGATGTGGCAAATGATTTTTTTGCCGTCTACGAAGTCGATCCCGAAAAAAAGAAAGTCATCACCGAGCTAAAGAAGAACGTCAAGGCTGTCGGCAAAGATAACGTCTGGCTGGCCACCGATGAAGACCGCGAAGGGGAGGCTATCGCTTGGCACCTCTGTAAAGTGTTAGATTTGCCGATCGAGACGACCAAGCGCATTGTCTTTCACGAGATCACCAAAGACGCCATAACCAATGCCATCAAAAACCCGCGCACCGTCGACATGAACCTGGTGCAGGCGCAGCAAGCCCGGCAAATCCTCGACCGACTGGTCGGTTTTGAGCTCAGCCCTGTGGTCTGGCAAAAAGTGCCGGGCGGCAAGTCAGCCGGCCGCGTTCAGAGCCCAGCGGTGCGGCTGCTGGTCGAACGCGAACGAGAAATTATGAAATTTGAAGGCAGCTCGCAGTTCAAGGTAACCGCCATATTCATCCATAATAACCAAGAATTCAAAGCCGAACTCAACCAGAAATTTGATTCTGAAGCAGCCGCTCACGAATTCTTGAATAGCCTCAAGCCAGCCACATTCACCGTCAGCGACATCTCCAAGACGCCTGGCACCCACAACCCAGCCGCGCCGTTCACAACCTCGACCTTGCAGCAGGAAGCCAACGCCAAGCTTGGCTTCAGCTCCAAAGCCACCATGGCTTCAGCCCAACGGCTCTACCAAGACGGTAAAATCACTTACATGCGTACCGACTCGGTCAATTTGAGTGGGCAGGCCATAGCCAGCGCCACCGACTTTATCAAGTGGCTGTACGGCCCGGATTATTCGACTGTGCGCAAATTCAAAACCAAATCCGCCTCTGCCCAAGAAGCACACGAAGCAATCCGCCCAACCGACATCACCCGCGAAACCGTCACCTCCAACGAGTACGACCAAAGACTCTACGATCTCATCCGCCGCCGAACCCTGGCGTCGCAAATGTCAGCAGCGAAGTTAGAGAAAACAACGGTGACGATTGATATTGAGGGTGGGGAATTATCTGCTCACGACAAAACATCTGCACAAACCCGAGAATTGAACGACGATGAGACGCGGCGCGGCGAGGACTGTCTGAGCGAAGCGAGTTCCGCAGCTGCCCGAGACGAATCGGAGAGAGAATCTCGGCGTGCGGAAGCCGTTTTGAAGGAAGCAGATAATTCTTTCGAGCGTTTCCACTTTGAAGCCAAAGGCGAAGTCATCACCTTTGACGGATTCTTGCGTGTCTACGGCGGCGGCAAAGACGAAATCTTGCCAAAACTCCACACCGGCGACACACTCGAAACGCACGACATTACCGCCCGCCAAACCTTCGCCCGACCACCGGCCCGCTACACCGAAGGCTCACTGGTCAAGAAGCTCGAAGACCTCGGCATCGGCCGGCCAAGCACCTACGCCACCATCATCGACACCGTGCAGACCCGCGGCTACGTCGAAAAAGGCGACAGCGAAGGCCAGCCGCGCGACGTCATCGTCCTCAGTTACAACGGCGAAGAAGTCAGCCGCGACATCGTCCAGGAAAAAACTGGTTCCACCCGCGGCAAACTCATCCCAACACCGAGCGGGGAACTAATCGCCGACTTTTTGACCGACCATTTCACGCAAATCGTTGACTATGATTTCACTGCCAACGTCGAGACCGAATTTGACAAAATTGCCGCTGCTGAACTGGCCAAAAGCGCCATGCTGCACGGATTTTACACGCCGTTTCACAAACTGATTGAGCAGTCAGGCGGCATCGACCGCAGCAAAGTCGGCGCCAACCGTGAAGTCGGCATCGATCCAAAGTCCGGTAAGCCAATCCTAGCGCGCTTTGGCCGCTTTGGCCCAATGTTACAGCTGGGCGCCACTGACGACGAGGACAAACCGCGCTTTGCGCCGCTACCAAAAGGCGCGAAAATTGAGACGGTAACCTTGGAGCAAGCACTAGAAATGTTTAAACTACCGCGCGTCGTCGGCCAAACCGAAGACGGACAAGACATCAAGGCCAACATCGGCCGCTTTGGCCCATACATCCAAGTTGGCAAGCTCTTCGTTTCCATCAAGCCTGAAGACCCACACACCATCACCCTAGAAACAGCCCGCGAGCTCTACGCCGCCAAGCTTCAGGCCGAAGCCGAGAAAAATATCGCTGACTTTGGTGATGGCGTCAAAGTCCTTAACGGTCGCTTTGGCCCGTACATCACCGACGGCACCAAAAACACCAAAATCCCCAAAGACACCGACCCAAAAACCATCACTCACGAGCAGGCCTTGGAACTCCTAAAAGCCGCACCCGCAAAACCCGCTCGCCGCGGCCGCACCTCAACCAAATCATCCAAATCCCCGAGAAAGAGCAGCCGTGCAAAGAAATAATTGACCCACAAAATAACCCAATCAAGCCACATTTTATTAGTGCTGTATAGACCACATCCCCATAATTCACCAAATTAAAAACTATCACACCATTTCATTGCAAAAATTGTTAAATACATGCTATAATTACGGCATACTACACGACTTGCTTGACACGAAAATATTTTATTGTATAATAGCAATATCGTCATATATCAACATAACTTCTGAGGTGAGGCAGAGAGGATTTAACATAAAGCCATGAGCGACACACAAGAACAGAGCGCACCAGACAAGCAGCTTCGGCAAGCGGCCGAGGATGTCTTGGCGCAGATTCCGCAGGAGCGCGAGAAAGAGATTATTAGCCGTCGCTTTGGCCTATACGGCAATAAAGAGACGCTGGAACAGATCGGCGACATGCTGGGGATCACTCGTGAGCGTGTCCGCCAGCTAGAGAAGGCTATCCTCGTTCGCCTCCGTCTACTGGTAGCTGATGGCGGCATACCAAGTGCCTCGGCGGCCGAGAAGATGGTCACCTCACACCTGTCGGAAATGGGCCGAGCCGCACCACTACATAATCTCGCCAAGCACGTCCTCGGCCGGGATGTCACCGATAGCGAACGATCACACGTCGCCTTTATCGCCGAACTCAATCCATCGATCAACATCATCACCGAGAACGACGACTATTACCACTCAGCCATCATCGGCACACCAAACGACGAGAAGAATATCAAGAAGCAAGTCGAAGAAATCGTCAAAGCCATCAAACAGCACGGCCAGCCAGTCACTGCCGAGGAACTACACAAAACGCTCAATTACGAGCACCCATCCAACATCGCCGCGCTCGCCTCAATTAGCAAAAAACTAGCTCACCTCCGCGGTCTGTGGGGCCTGATCAAGTGGCCGCTCGTCAACCCAAAAACCATTCGTGACAAGATTTTCGTCATTCTCGACAGCAACGGCCAGCCAATGCACTTTTCAGATATCGCCAAGGCCATCAAGGCCAGTGACTTCAAACGCAAAGATGTCACCATCCAGGCCATCCACAACGAACTCATCAAAGACAAACGCTTCGTCCTGATCGGCCGCGGTATTTATGCCCTCGAATCATGGGGCTACGCTCGCGGCACTGTCGCCGACATCATCGCCAGCGTCCTACGCGAGGCCGGCGAGCCGCTGCACCGCGATGAAATCGTGAAGCGCGTCCTCGACAAGCGTCAAGTCAAAGAAACCACCATTCTGCTCAACTTGCAAGCCAAACCGCAATTCCAACGCTCCGCCAAGGCCACCTACATTCTGGTCAGCGAAGCCTAGGTTTGCATTTATCTATAAGGGGTGAGATAATGAAATAGCATGGAAATTATCTCTTCGATGATTGGCTTTTTGACACAATGGTACGTCTGGATACCCATCACAGCCGTGCTGTCGTTTTTGACATGGCGCAACTATCAGCGAGCTGACGAGTTTGAGCCAACCGAGAGCGTGTTATTAGTACTCGAAATCCCCAAAGCCAACGACAAGAAAGAGCTGGCCGCCGAGCAATTATTCGCCAGCCTGCACGGCATCTTGCGCGACAAACGCGAGCTCAAATTATCGGGCGGGCGGCAGGAGCATATCAGCTTTGAAATCGCCTCGGTCAACGGTCAAATTCGTTTTTACGTCTGGGTACCCCGAACACTGCAAAGTTTCGTCGAGGGACAAATTTACGCCCAATACCCAACCGTTCAAATCCACGTCGCCAGCGAAGATTACACCGAGCACGAGCGTGAGCACTCCACCGTGTACACCACTGAGCTAACCTTGACAGCGCCAGAGTTCTTACCAATCCGCACCTTTCAGACCTTTGAAGTCGATCCACTGGCGGGAATTACCGGTACGCTGGCCAAGCTAGAATTGACCGGCGAGGAACTCTGGGTGCAGGTACTCATCAGGCCGATCGCCGACAGCTGGCAACAGTCCGCTGATCGCTGGATCGCCAGCGTCAAGAGTGGGCATAAACTCATCCCCGGGCTCGGGGGTGGCGGCCTGCAATGGATCGGTACGCTGCTCGAGGCTCTCTGGAAACCGCCAGGCCAGGGAAGTGATGGCAAAAAAGCACCCGAGCTATCTGAGCGTGACAAGACGCGCGTTTCTGAGGCGGAGAAGAAAGCCACTAAATTAGGCTACGACGTCAAGATCCGCCTAGCGTACCTTGGTGAAGATCAAACCAGCGCCAAGCTACATATGCAGGCGCTGGTCGGTGCTTTTAAGCAATTCAATTCAACCAACCTCAACGGCTTTCGCGCCGTCAAGGGTGCGTTCGGCAAGGAGTTCCTCGACAAGTACCGCAAGCGCGCATTTTACGGCGATGGCTACATCCTGAATATCGAAGAGCTGGCCTCCGTCTTTCACTTGCCGCACACCAACGTCGAGACGCCAAACATCGTCTGGGCTAGTGCCAAAACTGCCGAGCCACCATCTAAGCTGCCTGTCCTGACCGGCAGCGACGCCAATGACGACCAAATTTCCGCTTTTGGCGTCACCAATTTCCGCGGCATCAACCACCAATTCGGCATGCTGCGCTACGACCGTTCGCGTCACGTTTACATCATCGGCCAGACGGGGGCAGGCAAGTCGGGACTACTCGAGTTATTCGCGCTCAGCGATATCTTTCACAGCCAAGGTTATGCCATCATCGATCCGCACGGCGACTTCGCTATCAACAACATGAAATTCATCCCTGGCTCACGGCTGAACGATGTCGTCTATTTCAACCCGGCCGACACCGCCTATCCACTCGGCTTCAACCCACTAGAGGTCACCAACCCGAACCAAAAAACCAACATTTCATCAGAGGTCATCGGCGTCCTCAAGCGTATGTTTGGCGAGAGTTGGGGCCCGCGGCTAGAGTACATCTTGCGCTACACCATCCTGGCACTGCTCGACCGGCCAGAGACAACCATGCTCGACATTACCCGCATGCTGACTGATAAAACCTTCCGCAAAGAAACGCTGGGCTATTGCCGCGACACCGTGGTCTTGCAATTCTGGAACATCGAATTCGCTAGCTGGAATGACAAGTTCGTCGCCGAGGCGGTTGCACCAGTCCTCAACAAAGTCGGTGCCTTTACCGCCAACCCCATCATCCGCAACATCATTGGCCAACCCAAATCCACCTTCAACATCCGCCAAATCATGGACGAGGGTAAAATCCTCATCGTTAATCTATCCAAGGGCCTCATCGGCGAAGACAATGCCGCCATCCTCGGCTCGTTCCTGGTCACCAAGATTCAGCTGGCTGCCATGAGCCGCTCTGACATCCCCGACATCCGCGACCGCCGCCCATTTTACCTTTACGTCGACGAGTTCCAGAACTTCGCCACCGATTCATTTGCCACCATCTTGTCCGAAGCCCGCAAGTATGGCCTCAACCTGACCGTCGCCAACCAGTACATCTCGCAGATGAACGAAACCGTGCGCGACGCAGTGTTTGGCAACGTTGGCACCATGATTTCATTCCGTGTGTCTGCTGACGACGCACCGATCCTCGCCAAACAATTTGAGCCGAATTTTGAAGCCGTCGACCTCTTGCAGATGCACAATCGTAACTTCGTCATCAACATGGTCATCGGGGGAGAGAAGACGCCAGCCTTTTCCGCGCGCACCCTCGAACTCCCGCCAAGCCAAGCCGATAACACGCCGCACATCATCGAACATTCGCGGCGCATGTACTCACGGAGCCGGGAAGACGTCGAGCGAGAGATTGCCGCCGTCATCATGCCGCCGCGCCCACACAAGCAGCCCACCCAGCCGCGCCCACAAGCCGTCGCCGCAGCCGCACTAGCCCAGCCCGTTCAGGCGGCCACTAACACCCAACACCTCGCACCACAACCCGAACCCGTCGCACCCGTCACAGACAGTGGCGAAGTCATCTTGCAAATCCGCGGCAACAGCGCATTTGAATCAGCATCTACCGACACCACCGCACCAAAGAAACGCCGACGACGACGGAAGAAGAGCTCGACATAAGTAAGTATGGCTACACACCAGAGATTCCTCTAGATCATCTCATTAAACGCCGAGGTAATAAAACAAATCTAAGTTTTCAGTAAATTCCGCAAAACCGCATTTGGTAGATTTATCCGTCAATCACGGTAACAGCACAGGGACGTCCAGTAAAGGGCAGTCAAAGCTAAGCTAACAATTACATATACATACAAAACAAAAAATATTCTCGCGAAGAGACGATAGAGCATGCGTCTTTTCGTAGATAATTTAATGTCGCACAAGGTAGCTTTTACGTATTATAGGTATTTTGATACGCTGAACTTCGGTTATGCATACACTTAATATACCCTTTATAACTTTTCCGCCTAACACCTCTTGCGGCGGGGGATCTCCTCCGGACTTTCACCATACTACGGTGAGTGCTAACACTAGGATACGTTCAAGCTACCATAAACAAAACAGGCTCCCATACTAATCACTTTCGACTTTCAATCGGGGGAGTTTGGGATACCTCAGCGCCAGCGTCATCTCCGTCTCTCAAATAAATATCGAGCTAGGCCTTACCAAACTTGAACGGTCGTTATGGTCTAAAAAGCAACTCGTAGACTTTTCCACATCATAAGGCACCCAGCACGGGTACATGGCGCTTTTGTTTGTCCACGAGGTGCGCACGCGACAAATACGGCGTCCCGCTGGCTAGGCTCATGACGAATATTTGACTTTTTCCTATTTTATTCCCCTGCTCTATTTTTCCACAAGCACCCTATTTGATTTTTTGCTATTTTGATATTATTATAACTATGTTTTTCTTAATCCTCTGATAAACGAACAAAAAGCGAACTTATATAATCAGGGGCTACGTCTCTACCCTATTGGTGGCTCGACCTGCAACCCGCGCGGACGAGCAATCCACCCCTGCCCGCTACTTATAAAACACTCGCTGATTAACGCGCACATCGATATACGCAGGAGTCGCGCCACTGCTCTGGAGGAATGTCATAGCCTTGACCGCTTGCGCCACCTGTGCCGCCGCTTCCCTGTCGGTGGTCATTTTAATGCTGTATGGACGGCCCTTGATTGATAGAAGCGCCTGGCGAACGGTGTTTTGCGGCAGGATAATTTCCGTAACCTCTAGCTGATGCTCACGAAAGCCGGCAACAGCTTGACCGAGAAAGCCGAGAAAGCGGCGATTAATGACCTCCTGGCCGGCGGCGGTCGGCACACCGCTCTGGTCTTTGACGATGACTGACGGCGAGCTCGTGTAGGTGGTCGAGAATGTCACGCCCGCATCGTCAACAAAATAGCTCTTATCACCAGAAGTCCACTGGACGACTGGCTGGCGAAAGGTAAGTTTGAGGCGCGGTCTGGCGAGCTGGTCGGCCTCGAGGCGAACCGTCTTGACCTCCGGGGCTTTCTCGAGGAAAAAACTAGCCAGCGACTGGTGATTCAGCACAAACAAGAATCGCTCGACCGGACGTGCACTGAGATATTCATCGATAAGACGGTGGTAGCGATCGGCCTCTTTGGCACTGGCTGCGTCTGGTGTTTGCACCGATACCGTGACGGTACATTGCCATGCGAGTAGACCAATGACAACAAGCACCAGCGCACTGCTGAGCAACATAATCCACCGCGTCCGGCGACGCCGAGATTTCGCATGCTGAACCGTGCGCTCCGAGGTCTCGACTGGCGAGGCGGTGTGGCGGGTGTTGAGATTGCGATTGCGGCGATAGGCTGTCTCGAATGAACTATCCTCGTTAATGAGCGCCGCTTGACGACGAGCCGCAATTTCGCGGCGTGTGGTCGGCGTAGATTTTGCCCGAGAAAAGGGTAATTTCACCGACGTCTCCCCTGCCGACGGATGACGGTGAGGAGCATCGCTGCCATGTCTTTGGCGGCGTTGGGCTTGGCAAATGTACCAATGTTTCGTCCGAGGCCAGCCAAGATCCGCGGCGACTTGACGAGGCCAATGACCTTCTTGCTCAGCACCTCTGGTGTCTGCTCCAGCGTCGACTCCTCAACGATCACTGCCGCCAGCGCGTCCTGATACACTTTGGCATTCTTCAGTTGATGACCAGCCGTCAACATACCATTCGGCACGATGACCGCTGGTTTATGAAGCGCCGCCAGCTCCAGCAGTGTCGTCGCACCAGCCCGCGCCACCACCACATCCGCTGCCGCCAAGACCTCGGCCATACCATGATTAACAAACGCTTCTAGTCGCCAGCCCGCCCGGTCATCAACGCGCTCTTTCAGCTCGTCAAACTGATGCTTACCAGAGATCAAGAACACCGACGCCTCGGCTAGCAGCTGCTCGCGCGTGGCTACCACCGCTTCGTTGAGGCGCGCTGCCCCCAGCCCACCGCCAGTCACCACCACCAGTGGCCACGCCGGGTCGAAGCCAAGCTTTGTCTTTAGTTGCCGCCGCTCGGCTGCGCTGTATGGTCGGAACTCCTCAGCCACCGGGATGCCGACATACTCCGCCTTGACATCAGGATAATTATAATGCTCCAGCGGCGCCCCGGTGCCGATCTTGGCAGCAAATGGCGCCAGTAGTCGATTGGTCAGTCCCGGATGCGCATCCGAATCATGTAGCACCAGCGGAATTTTCAGCAGCCGCGCCGCATAGCCAACCGGCAGGCACACGTAGCCGCCCTTGATAAAAATCACATCCGGCCGCCATCTGAGCAACTTACAAAAGCTCTGAATAAACCCAACCCCCACCAAAAAAATATCGCGCAGATTCGGTAGTAAAATTGACGGTCGAAGATGAAACGCCATACTTTTACCGTGGTAGCGACGGATCTTGCCAGCGATGATCAGCTCGACTGGGATCGTCTCGTCAAATTTACCAAAAATACCGCGAGCACTAGCGCCAAATTTCCGATCACACCAGAACCGCAACTCGTGCTCACCCGATGCTCGCAACTCCTTACACACTGCTACGACTGGCGTAACGTGTCCGCCCGAGCCGCCGCCGACCGCCAAGATCTTTGCCACTTCCCTCTCCTTCCATTAATGGTTTGTGCGCCGTGTAGGCTGACAGTTGAAATGCCAGACCCAGCGCCGCTGCGATAAATAACATGCTGGTGCCGCCATAACTGAGCAGCGGTAGCGAGATACCAGTCATCGGAATAATCCCCGTCATCGAGCCAATATTCATCAGCACATGCGACGCCACCCAGCCAAACACACCCGCCACTACGAGCCGCAAGTGCATATCAGCCAGCCGCGACGTCACCTTGAGCAGGCTCAGCAGCAGCGCCGAAAACAGTGCCAAAATAACTAACAGGCCAACAAAACCAAAGGTCTCGCCCATCACTGCAAAAATCGAGTCATTAATCGCCTCCGGCAGGTAGCCCGTCGCCTGCACGCTTTTACCGATACCAAGGCCCAACAAACCGCCCGAGCCAATGGCGATGCGCGCCTGCTGGATGTGATAGCTATTTTCATCGCGACTGGCTGATTGATGTGTATCGCCCTGAATAAAGGTCATCACGCGCTCGATGCGGTGCGGCGACGAGAACGTCAGCACCAACGCCGCAGCCGCGATCACCAGCACAATGCGTCGCAGTAGCCGAGCGTCCATCCCCGACACCGCTAACACCGACAGCGCCAGCGCTACGAGCGACACACCCGTCCCCAGATCCTTCTGCAGTACCACCACCACAAATATCGACACCGCCATAACAATACCCAGCGGAATCAGCGTCTCGTTGATATCGTTGAGTTTGCCTTGGCGCACTCGCTTGGCCAAAAACCCAGCCACAAACAGTAGCAAGCCAAATTTCAATAACTCCGCTGGCTGAAAGCTACCTAGTCCACCCAAATAAAACCAGCGGTACGCGCCGTTGGTGTCCGATGCAAATGGCAGATGCAGCAGCGCCCCGCAAACCACCAACAAGAAACACACCGCCAAGCCCGCAATGAACAGCCGCTTGGCCCACGTCTCGGTCAACCACCGATACGGCAATATCGCCGCCACCCCAAACGCCACCACAGCAGTGATGACGCTAGCTAACTGTTTATTGAAAAAGAAGGTGTCGCTATAATTCGCGCCGTGTGTATGATTTAACACATTCGCCCGCTGCGGTCCCAGCGCATACATCACCACCAGCCCGAGCATCAATAACAGCCCCATGTATAGCACGATCTGATACATCGGCCGGTGTCGACGCACCGCCTTGGCGGTTGAGGTGGCAGTGCGGTTACGCAATATGGCCCCCCGCCAGAGCCAGCATTACGCCGATAAACGCCATCACGCAGCCAATCACCCAAAACCGCATCGTCACTTTAGTTTCCGGCCAGCCGCTGGCCTCTAGGTGATGGTGGATTGGCGCTGACAAGAAAATTTTGCGCTTAAAGAGTTTTTTGCTCACAATCTGGATCAAGCTCGAACCCGCCTCGATCACAAACAACAACCCAATCACCGGCAGCAGCAGCAATGAATTAGTCAGCATCGCCACTACCCCCAAACTCACCCCATAAGCAAAACTACCAACATCGCCCATGAAAAACCTTGCTGGATAGATGTTAAACCAGAGATAACTCAGTAGCACACCAACTACCGTGAAACAGAATCCCGCCAGCAATACTTGTTGTTGTAGCAAGGCAATCACTCCGAACGCCCCAAAGCTAATCCCCAACAACCCGCCAGCCAGTCCGTCCATACCATCAGAAATATTAACCGCGTTACCAGTCGCCACCACTGCAAAGGCAAACAGTGGGATGATCAGCCAACCAACCGCCACGTCGCCCATGAACGGCACATGGAAGCTGGCCACCCCCAGCTTGACATAGAAAAACCAGCCAAGGACGATGCCGATAAGCATAATCAGCGCAAATTTCACCGGACTACGTAAGCCGGCTGCACCACCGCCCAGCCCGCGTAGATTAATAACATCATCAATAAGCCCAACCGCGGCACCACCGATCAACGCCGCTAGTGGCAGCCATGTCTGCGCTCGATCTAAATTACAAAAGAACGTCACCACAAAAATCGAAATAACACCGATAACTCCGGCCATCGTTGGAATATTTCGCCGCAATTTTGCCGCTTGAAATTTAGCAAAAACCTTCAACTCTTTGCCGTCGGTACTCTCCAGGCGCTGCCGCTTCCAGAATCGATATCGATAGGCAAAAAAGGTATAAATCGGCGTCAGAAACATCGCTAGTAAGAACGCCCCGACACTGAGCAAAAATACGTGTGTTAATTCGTTGGTCATTGTTTGTAAAGCAGTTGCCATGGCTATCCCTTCGGTGCTAATTTCATATAATCAATCATCCAGTTGGAGATATCAGTAAAAATTGGTGCAGCGTGAATGTTACCCTGTAAGTTCTTGCGCTTGCCAGGCGCCGCGACACGTACCATTATGACATACTCGGGGCGATTTGCGCCACCATAGCCAATATACGTCGCTACCGTTTCGTCCATGGTATAGCTACCATTGATCAGCGTCTCTGAGGTGCCGGTCTTGCCGCCGACATCATAGCCCGGCTTGTCTTTATCGGGCATACGCTGATTGAGGACCACCCGCGCCGTCGACAACATGCCCCGCATCGTGGCTGATGACTGCTCAGAAATAGTCCTGCGCAGTAGCGAAGCGGCCGTTGGCTTCAGGCCGCCATTTACGTCCACCGTTCCAGCCACCACCGTCGGCCGAAAATACTGCCCGCCATTCACCACCGAACAAAATGCACTGGCCGCCTGCACCATCGTCGCATTCATACCCTGCCCAAACGTAATATTCGCATAATTCACTTCCGCCCCCGGCCGATTTGGCACGTAAAGCAAACCTGGCGCTTCCGCCAGCTCAATCCCCGTCGCCTCGCCAAACCCAAATTTCTCGTGATAATACTCATACAGCGTCTGCCGCGCACCTGGAGTGATTGTCGATCCATCACCCAGCCGCCGCGCGATCGTAATCATACCGACGTTGAGCGAATTATTAAACGCACTCTGCATGCTCGTCGTGCCGCCAAGCCCCCTTAGGGCATTACAAATTTTCCTGTCCCCCACCTCAGTACAATCAGTATTCAAGTACGTTGTCTGCGGCGTCACCACACCCTTATCAATCCCCGTCGCCATACTGAACGTCTTGACAATGGAGCCCGGCTCAAACGGCAGCATCGTCGTCGCGTTGCTAAACACTGCTGCGTTTTTTTGCTTGGCGTACTCGGCTGGATTATACGTCGGATAATTAGCCATCGCTAGCACCTGCCCATTATTCGGATTCATCACTATCACGCTACCCTCGGTCGCGCCGGCCTTTTCGATCCCTCGTTTGAGCGCTTCTTCGGCGTGACTCTGCACATTGCGATCAATCGACAGCGCCACATTCTCGCCCGACTTCGCCTCAACGCGCACGTTGTCCTTACTCAGCGTCAGCGGCACATTACGCACGTCCGCCACTGTTTTAAGCAAGCCATCACGGCCTTTCAGCCTATCATTCAGCGCCCCTTCAACCCCGTACTGACCCTTGCCCTCAGCATTCACGAAGCCTAGCACCTGCGCTGCCAGTTGCCCCTCCGGATAGTTGCGAATCGACCCCTTTTGATACAAGATACCGACAAAATCCTTGGCCTTTAACTTCTCGGCCTGGGTGCGTGTGATGTTGCGCGCCAGCACCTCGTAACGAGAGGTGGTGCGCTCCAGTCGCTTGGCTACGTCGCTCACCACCTCGCCGCCCGCGATTTCCTGCAATGCTGCGATAATTTGCTGACGCTGCTCTTGCTTGACCGTCTGCGGATCAGCGATCACCGTATAGACCGTTTGGTTAAGCACCACGGGGACGGCCGTACCGCCGTCCATCATATATAACTTGCCGCGCTCGGCCGGAATGACGAAGTGCCGCTGCTGGCTGGCCTGAGCCAGCGACACGTATTCGCTGTGTTTAATGATCTGTAGATAAAACAGCCGCATCACAAAAATAGCCATCATCCCCAACAGAATGATAGCGAGTACGCCGGTTCGAGATTGCGTTAAGTGACGTTTCATACCGCTTGTCCTATTGTACCACTTTTACCCCCAGGCTAGCGAGCGTAGTTCGTCTGCGCCGGTGTTTTCATCGCCGATGCAACATTGCTGTGCTTGACCTTTTCGAGCGCCGTCAGCCGCGCATTCTGCACCTCTAACTCTGACTTTTTCGTCGCCAGCTCATTCAACTGCGAATCCAGCCCCTCCGCCTCATAACCATAGGCCGTCGTCTTGGTCGCCTGCGTCAAGTACACCAGCCCCAACACCATAATCATCAGCGCCACCAACACCGTATGCGCCACTGGCCCGAGCTTGGTCTGTGATCGAAAACGGGTGGCGTTCTGGTTACGGCGAAGCTGCGGCCCAGGACGACGCGGCGTAAATGTGGTGGATGAGCGTGTGTGCATAAATAATTTCTGTGTGTGTTTACTATTGTTACGTTTGGTTTTTGGGTGGCGCGTCATCAAGACACGAGAAAATATAGCCGGTCGGCCCGCCCTTATCGCGAAAGAGCGAGCCGCCGAGCTTGCATACTTTTTCCGGGAAAACTATCAAGCGAGCTTACTTAGCCGCGGCGTACCGCAACGGTCTCAGCTGCTTCTGCGTCCTGGAATTGTACTTTGATGTGGATTGGCATGGTGTCGCCCTCCTTTTTTGTTTATGTTTTTACGGCGTAGCGAAACTTGGCGCTTCGGCTACGCGGGTTGTGAACATCTTTTGTTCCAGACACCGGTTTTTTCTCTGGGACGATCAGCTCGGCCTCGTAGCCGGCAGCTGCTTGCTCCCAGAAATATCGCTTAACCAATCGATCCTCCAGACTATGAAAGCTAATTACCCCAACGCGCCCGCCCCGGTTAAGGAGGCGTGGCAGCAGTGGCAATAATTCTTCAACCAGCCGAAGTTCGTGATTGACTTCAATACGCAGTGCCTGAAAGGTGCGAGTCGCCGGATGATGCTTCATCCCGCCGCGACCGACAGTATGCTTGATCAGATTAGCCAGCTCGGTCGTTCCCCGAATCGGCCTGGCGCCAACAATTGCCTGCGCAATCCGCCTGGCCCGCCCGGGACTTTCTTCGCCGTAATGAGTAATCAGCCGCGTCAGCTCATCAATCGAATACGAATTGATAATATCCGCTGCTGTCGTTTCCGTCCGATTATCCATCCGCATATCCAGCGGCCCGTCAAACCGAAACGAAAAACCCCTCTCTGCTCTGTCAAGCTGCGGTGACGACACCCCCAAATCAGCCAAAATCACGTCAAATGTACGTCCCTGCTTGACCAAATCCTGCGCTGCGCTCACAAAATCTTTGTGAATTAGCGTCGCGCCTTTCTCGGCCAAATCGCCCAGCGTGTTAATCGCGTTATCATCACGGTCAACCAACACTGCGCCCAAGTAATTATCCGTCCTCTGTAAGAATTCCCTGGCGTGGCCGCCGTAACCAGCCGTCAGATCGAGATAGCTCTCGCCTCTGGCTGGTCGCAACCTGTCCAAGGTCACCTCAAGGAGCACGGGAACATGAATCGGTTCGCCTACCTGAAGCGCTTCCGACTGTGGTGGATGTTCTTTAATACTCATCATTGCTTTATTGTAGCAGTCAGGTGCAAGATTTTCGAGATTTATCTCCGTACAGCGATTGCAGCCCAAGCGACCTTGAGTCGCCTGGCGCGTAAAGAGGAGTAAATCTCGACAAATCGCCGCGGCTGACACCACAACGTATAGCAATGCTCGAGATCACCTAACTGGATATTTAATTCTGGCTGTTTTGTATTTGTGTTTTGTTTGTTTTTTGTCTTAAGAGTGGAAAATGGATGATTGTCAGTGACAACCATAGTTTCCAAAAGAGACTTATGTGTGAGGTGGAGTTTTTTGGGAGGTGTTTTGAGGAAAGAACGTTGCCGTTTTTATCGTGGAGCAAATTGCCACCTGCCATCTTCAAATACCCAGATAGTTGATCTCGAGAGGTTTTCAAGTTGTTAAAGTACTAACCCCAGCTAATCAACCCGCATTTTCAGCCGCCATTAGCCGAAAATACGCGCCCGCTCGCACCGCCACGACTTCCCGGTCAATGCCAGCATAGTCGAGTAGATGCTGCTCAATCGTCACCCGACCCTGTTTCTGGTCGAGCGCCGAGGCGGTTTTACCGCGGCGGAACTTGACATTTAGGTCGGCCACGCGCTCATCCAGAATACTTCCAGTCAGCGCGCCCTCCACTTCCCGATCCCAGACCTGCTGCGGATATAAGTGAAGGTAGTTGCCAAACCCGCGGGTCAACACGACGCCTGACGCAAACTCTGCCCTGAGCTCAGCTGGGATGGTCAAGCGCCGCTTGTCGTCCAACTTTCGCTCAAAGTAATCTGTCTGCACGTCGTCCTTCCTCCGTGGTAGATTAGTTGGTTTTTCGCAGTGGATGTTTGTTTTGGTTGGTGTTGCCATCAACTTTCGTTCCACTGATTCCACTATACTACCCACAACTACCCACATGCAAGCCCTTTTACCCACTTTCTACCCATTTCCCTACCAAACAAAAACTTTTCCACGATTCTGTGGAAAAGTCTAGTGGTGCTATACTTGGCCAAACCGCTAATTAGTCACGCTGTGCCAAATCATGGTTCATTCGATTTAACTCACGCTGAAGTCGCTCTAATGCATTGCATGTATCAAGATCTGCCCCTTGTGCAGTAATCTCGTGCAAATTTTTATCATCAATAATATAGACGTGACAATCGCCCTTTTCGTTTTCATTGGTGTTATCGCAACAAATACGATATGTGTCGAACTCTGTCTTCAACACATCGCCGTTTTCGTCAAACTGACCGAGAGCAACGTCCTGAGAACTAACACCCAGACGACGCATCACGCCCGCTATACTATCCAAATAATTCTGCGCTGTCTGCTCGCAGTCAATGAGGGTTTGACTCATCTCCTGTGATACTTTGAGTAACTGTTCTCGTAGTGATGGACCGCTGTTTCTTTCTACTGTCTCGCTCATTGGATTTTAACCTCCTCTCTATGCACACGTGTTAACCCGTTTTTAGTTACTGCTGTCATTGATGATTCGCCTCCCGTATTATCCCTTGTGGTGATTTGTATATTACCTGTTCCCTCTATACCAGAATATACTGCTCCATCTAATCCGCTAATAACTTGTACCCGAGGAAATGCCCGAGACAGCGCTGGCGCCGTACCTCTACGTTGCTGTGGCTCGTCACCAACCATAAGAGCATCAAATCTTTTTTCCCGCACAAGCGGATGGCATGAGTCTAGGATGATCGTGTCTATCTCCAGCGTCTCTATCAGGCTACGCATACCTTTTTTATTGTACCATTTCCTATAATTGGGCGGTATTTTCTCGTCCGACGACATGAAAAAATGCTTCTCGGAGCCATGACCAAACAGGACAACTGTATCAAACGTATTACTATCAACACAAGCCTGTCGTAGCTTTTCTACGATACGAGATAGATCATCGGTATGGCTTACCTCAATAGCAAACGTATCAGCAGAGTTTATATTTCTATACCCACTCGCAGCACCGTTATGATCTCCTGTAACTCCCCTAATGATAATCGTCGCCGGTTTACCAGATTCGGTATGTCCATCTTTGAGTAGCTCCAGCGTGCCTACCAAAGTCTCTAAGCTCCAATCGCCAAAATGGGTTATGCCAAGTTCTTCATGCAATTTTTTGGCGTTGGTTTCTCCAATTTGGTAGATAGTACTGATAAGTTCAGAACAGCTATCCTCGTCCTCGTGGCCATTAATAAATACCTTGGGAGCAATATCCGGCCAGCGCCCCGCAAGATACTCCTCTATCAAATAGGACCGCCTACCGATGTCAGGCTCTGTCAGTACACTCTCATCACCGCCGTGTATGTCTGCCGTGCTTCTTACAAAATAATCAATTATCTCGAGATCGAAGAACTCTCTTTCTATTTCATCTCCAGTAAATATTCGATTACGCAGCGACTCTGGAAAATCTTTTCGCTCCCTCGCATCTCGCGGCCAGCACTCTTGCGGAAAACCATGTGACCCTAGCCAGTCTACACACTTATTAAAATCATGCCATTGTACGTCCATACATCTAGCCACCTCGTTAATTATTGTGTCTCTAAGGTCTTCGGTTATCTCCTTGGGTAACACCCTCTCAGCATTCATTAGTTTAATGGCTAGTTCATGGGTATCATAGTTATTGTCAAAATAGGAACGTATTGAATCAACCATATCCCGCATCGTATGCCGCAGACTATCAGTAAATTTTGGCATACGCTCATAATGTTCGCTAAAAAATGCTGCTATATTGTTTTGTATCAAATATGTTAAAGTTTCCTCGGCATAGCCAGTGTCGTAATATCTGTCGTCAATCCCTTCTGACTCTGGGTTAAGCCGGCTATCGCTCGCAACTACTTCTCTTATATTGGGTATGAACTTTTCAATTTTCTCATACTCACAATACATAAACGCGTTTATAATATCACTATTCCTATACCCCATGAGAAGGTCAGTATAAAAGTTACACTCCTTCTCAATCTCCTCAATTCTCTGCAATGTTTCATCGTCAAGTGCTTCTGCCGCTTTTTCCACACCATCAGAATTTTCACTATCAGTACCACTGTTGTCTCTGTTAGCTTGGTCATCTTTGCCGCGCGCCGTAAGCCGCAACGCCAAATTACCCATAGTCCTTTTTATTCTACCCAAGACGCCCAGTTCTTTAACTTTTGTTTCTAGCACAAGGAATTTCTCATCAACCGGAGACGGGGGCGTCCCCTCGCTGGCAGCGCTAGTGTTAGCCGTGTTTGTTTCGATCATTGCTAGATAACATGGTAGCATAATATACCAATAATGTCAATGCTGGCGCTGTCTCGCCCATAGCTTATACCAGCGCTCTACTCTATGGAAAATTATTTCCGCAGCTTCTTGATCACCGCCGCGAACCAGCGTGCGCTTGGCCGTACCGTCCGGGCCATGGTTTGCCGATCAACTGCCACCAGACCAAACTTTGGCCAATAACCCTTGTCCCATTCAAAATTATCGAGCAGGCTCCAGTGCAAATAACCGATTAGCTTGACATCACGCTTCAATGCCTCATGCATGGCCTTGATCGTCTCGGTCAGCCACCACTGCCGCTGACTATCAGCGCCATCCGCCAGCCCATTCTCGGTAATCATAATCGGCAACCGATAGCGCTCGGCCACGTCCTCCAGTAGATACTGCAATTTATCCGGCTGCATATCCCAGCCAAGATCACTGACCTTCAGATACGGGTCATGCGCTCGATAGCCATAAATCCGCCGGGCAAAGTAATAATTGATCGCCAAAAAATCACTATGCCGCCGCACTCGACGCAGCACCCATGTGTTCAGGAAATAATGTGCCACCCGCGCACTAGCACGACTGAGAATCGCATCATCGCCAGGATAGCAATAGATCAGATGATGCGCCATCGACACTTTCCACTTTTTGCGAGCACGCGTCAATTTATACACTTTTTTATGCGCCGTAACGAGGTTATAGAGCACGCGCAGCATATCACGCTTGCGAGTTTTATTCGGCGGCCAATGCCCCTCGAGATAACTTTCGCCAGCATAGACAGTCGGCTCGTTAATGGTCACGATCCATTCAATGTCGCGCCCCAACTCGCTCAAAACTTTCTCAACGTAATACACGAAATATTTGATATTGCGCCGCTTTTCAAAGCCGCCCTTGGCAGCAAACCACTCTGGTAGCGTAAAGTGAAACAGCGTCACCACCGGCGTAATGCCCATCTTTTTCAGCGTCCGTAGATATGTCCGATAATGGGCGATCGCCGCCGCGTCCCACGCGCCCTCTTGCGGCTCAATTCGCGCCCATTCAATACAGAACCGAAAGGCATTCATGTTGAGACTCTTGAGAATCGCGAAATCTTCCTCATAGCGATGGTAATGATCAACACCCCGCCCCGACACGTAGTTGTCTGGCCTGGTCGCCTCTTTTTTGATGCGCGGCCAGCTGTCAATATCACCAAATTGATGCGGCGCCTGCACGGACAGCCGCTTAGCGTGCTCGAGCTCCCACGTCGTCCACTGATTTACCAAGCCGCCCTCGACCTGATGTGCCGACGTCGCTGCACCCCATAAAAACTTCTTCGGAAACACGATGCGTTCAGATTGCTTCGTTGTCATCAATATATATTATACCAAGTTATCAGCTCATCTACCAGCCTGAGGCTACTGCACCACATCCTCCCCAAAATGCTTCTGCAATCGCATGCGAATTGAGCCTTCATGCCGGCCAAGTTTTTGACTAAGCTGCTGGATGGTTGCGCCTTGCAAGAACTCCTGTTTGAGGGTGTCGTCGTCAGCTTTTTCCCACGACATGTAGGCCTTCGGGTGTGTCTCACGCATTTTGGCAATTTTTTGCTGCCAGCTGGACGATTTACCGGATTTTTTCGGAACTGACTGTTTTCGCTTCATTTCCTCCAACATTGGACGATAATGCTCGGCCGCTTCACTACTTGCCCGCTGCAGCACCTCATCAATCGCCAACGCATCTGGTGAAATTTCCAGTGCCTTGCGGTTGATGCCATAGAGATACAGATTATCAAGATCACGCACCCGACTAAGCGCCACATAACCCATACCTTCAACGAACGCTTTTCTCAGGTCAATTTTTGCCGCGTCCAGCGTCATGCCCTGGCTTTTGTGCACGGTGATAGCCCACGCCAGGCGCAGCGGCACCTGTGAGATACTCGCCCGCTTACGCTCACCGTCACGCAGCTCCCACATATCCGGTACCATGGTTACCTGCTGTCCACTACGAAACTCCACAATCGGATAATCCGTCAGCGGCTCAAAATCCACCACCGTGCCGATGCTACCATTGGCGTACAATTTCTGCGGCGAATTTTTCACCGCCATCACCAACGCGCCCAGCTTTAACACGAGTTCGCTCGGCGCCAGTACCGACCGCTGCAGACTCTCGACATACACTTTTGAACCAGTCGTCGTCTGCTGATACGCTCGCTCCTCACCCGCCAGCTCCGCCAGTTTCTGGCTGTTGATGGCGTCAACGTCAACATTGACGGTATGTAGCTCGGTAATGTCACCATCGGGCAGTTCAACCTCTGTTCGCGCCAGCAACGTCTCGGCATGATGCCGCCTGATATCGTCATTTCTCAGTGCCGTCAAAATCTCCAGCAGCTGCTCGTCATTTTGCCGGTATTGCCGCTCCAAATACAACACCGCCGGCTGCAATTCCTGCCACGCCTCCGAATACACCACGAAACCGCCGCCCTGCTCGCCCGGACGATTGATTGGTGGCAATTGGAAAAAATCACCGCTCATCACTAGCTGCACGCCACCAAACGGCTGGTCGTTTTCCCGGACACCGCGCAGCACCCGGTCAACCATGTCCAGCCGAAAATCATGTAGCATGGAAATCTCATCAATCACCAGCACATCAGTCTTGGTAATCACCTCACGCCGCGTTTTTGACAGCCGATCAAAAAAGTTGTTCGCGAGGTGATCACTGACGCCAATGCCGCTCCAACTGTGAATGGTATTGCCACCAAGATGTGTCGCCGCCAGCCCCGTCGTCGCTGTTACCGACACCTTTTTACCCTGGTCACGCGCCTGTGCAATAAAAGTATTCAACAAGTGCGTCTTGCCCGTCCCAGCCGCGCCCGTCAGCAGCGCCGACCGACCGCTCATCAAAATCGCCAGCGCTAATTCTTGATCCATACTTAACCTCGTGGCGGTTCGCCCTCAGGCTCACCCAGCAGTTTTTTCGACTTAATTTCGTAGCGCTTACCAGTAATTCTACTCTCAATGTAGTCCTCATTGATCAAGTTCACAAACATGTCGAGGTCATTGCCGTCCATGATGATAATCGCGCCATTATCATCACTCATTAGCTCCAACTGCATCTCGTCGGCATAGTCTAACACCTGCTCTTGTTTGACCTCGCCGATCTCTAATTTCTGTAGTTTATTGATGGTCTTTTTGCGCTCCTTGACCAGCGCGTTGAGGTCCAAGCCCTCTGGAAAACTCAACTTATATTGCTTTTCAATTTCCGCCACTTTCTTATCGGCAATCACTTGCTTCTTGTACTCATAGCCAAACATCCGCTCGAACTTGCCTGGATTAAAGGCGAACATATCCTGACCGATGATCAGTACCTGGTTATCATCCGGCACCTTAAAGCCGACTTCCGCCTTAAACGCACCAAACTTGCCGTCAGAAAACTCCCACGCCAGTGTACTTTTGAGCGTCTGCCCCTGCTGAATTAACTTAGCCGTGTAAAAGACTTTTTCTGGATCATTCGGATCAGTAAACCGCGCCAGTACGCCCTTCATTCGCTTAAACTCATGTTCGGTTTCCGAGAATTCCACGATGTCGCCACGCTCATGCTCAATCAAATGAATCAAGGTTTCCGCTCGGCCAACCTTGGCAAGGTCCGTCCGCAGCAGCACGTTGTCTTCCGCTTCGCTCAGCTCATAATCGCGCACACTAAGGCCAGTACCGGCGCCCAAATTAACTTGATTGATATAATCAAACAAAAATAGCGGCCGGAGCTGCTGCTCAACATCGCCCTTCAGGGGCATGAAATACGGCGTGTAATTTTTATTAAACAAAAACAGCTCAATCTGTAGATCATTCTTCTTCGCATCAGTCTGATTCGCCCACAAAAAAATATCAGTCGTTTCCCTCACTTCTTCCATGAGGGTAATTATAGCAATTTTCTTGCTGAACCGCCAGATGGCTGATTATAGCCGCTCTCCCAGCCGTGCCCGATTGGCCCACTCATCCGCTAGCTCATTCCCCTCATCACCCTCATGGCCGCGCACCCAGCGCAGATCCGCCTGCGAATTTGAGTATAGCTCATACAGTTCACGCACGATATCCAGATTCTTGATCTCACCACCCTTCTTTGTCCAGCCGCGCTGCTGCCAACTCGGCGCCCACTTGGTCACCACATTGATCCAAAATTCGCTGTCAGTATAAATCACACATGGCGCACCGGCTGCGTCCTGAAGCGCCGCGATCAGCGCCTTGCCTTCCATGCGAATATTAGTCGTCTCGCCATCCTCTGACCCTAAGATCCACGGCTGGAGATCACGAATCACCGCAAAGCCGCCCGGGCCAGGATTGGGGCTAGCCGAACCGTCAGTGTAGTAGATTATCATATTCTGATTATACATAGATTGCCGAGCCTAGGCGAGTTCATACTGCAGGAAATGCCACAGATCCTCTAAAAATGCATCACGCGCTGGAGTTGAGCGCTCGTTTACCATCAGATCATGGCTGGCATAGTCGCGCCGCTGATGGATCTGCTTGAGCAGCCGAGACATCGTTTGAGCAATGGCATATTTATCTTCATCAGAAACTTTATCTTCATCAGGAACGGATCCCTGCTGCTCCAACTGGCGAATATACTTATAAATAATGTGGGCCACCTCTCCCGTTCGCGAACGCTGCCGCTCATCCCTAGTGACAAACTGCACTTCGACCGGCACACCCTTGTCTACTCCTGGATGATCCATCAAAAAGGTCACTTTAGAGACCTGATATTTCTGACCGCGCTGCTTTACACTTTCATCATCCTGGACCACAAACTCGCAGCGTTTTGTATCAAACCTGCACCGCTCCATCTCCTGGCGCACGGTAGTAACATAATCCACCGTACCATGGACACAAATGGCACTGGACTTACTGGCGGCCTTTTTCAGCTGAAACGCTGGGGTTGTATCAATTCGCTGCTGCAAAAACGCCACAAAATCACGTGCCTGATCCTCTACCGTATCTGATATAACGGTCAAACCGAGCACATCCATCGGCGTATACTCCGGTTTGCCATTCTGACGAGCTTCATGCACCTTGGCCGCCCACGACCCCACAGTTTTCAGGCGATATTTTCCCTCTACTTCCTTACCATTTTGTGCCACAAAATCCCCAATATGAATCGGCCGATTATAACACGATGCTTCGCTGCGCAAACCGACCACTGCTTCGGTCTCAACTTGCTCAGTACCAAAAATTGTATTAACTAAATTGCGGACACCAACCTGGCGAATTGTCTCATACTGCCCACGAATCTCCTTAACGAGATCATGCTCGCCCTGCCCCTTCAGCCGAATGATATGTGCCTGTGAACGCAGGCTTGCCGCCAGCCCATCAAACCCCATCACTTCACACAGCGGTGCATAGAACGACTCCGCCTCCAAGACATCCTGCAGTTTGGCAGACTCACGCGATGATGACGGATAACGCATATTATCAAGCAGTTCGCAGGCCTTGATGATCACCGCCTCGATATTGGTCTTATCCAAAAACTTAGCCATCTGCTCGACATCAACAAATGGCTCAACCTGCCGCCATGCTTCAGCCGGCACCAAACCTTCGTAACGATCCGTGATAATCTCTCTGATGCTTTCAGGAATAGTATTAGCCACCTGTAGTCGGTGCTGGCCAGAAGCCTTTTCCGTTGCAATAAAGTCCGCTAGTAGTGACGCCATATATAAACCCTGCTCACACGTCATCCCAGTTCCAGGATTCGTAAATACATCGGCCAGAGCCAAGCCAGCCGCCTGTCGACGCTCCGGCGTGCACTTCTGGCTGTCTCTGTTGTGAAAGCGGTCAACCACGTCATGCAGCAGCACGGCATGAATTGCCTCAGGCGGTAGTTTCAAACCGGCGAATTCCTCGACCAGCTTCATCGTTCGCTCAGCATGCGCCACCAAATCCTCTCGTTCCTTCACGCCTTCACCCCTAAAATACTCCTCAAGTGCCGACTGAAAAGGAAATTCAAGAGATGGACGCTCAAGGTCGATCATTTCTTCGATTTTTTGTGACGCGCTCGGTTCTCGTTGCTCATCGCATGAAGGATATAATTCACTCATAATCCAGTCCGTTGTCAAACTGGGCTATTATAACAGATGAATTAAATTTAGTCAATAAAATAGGTGCCGGCGTCAGGATACGCATTGTACTGTTTCAGCGACATACTCTGGCAATACGCCCCCGCGTCAAAGATCACTAGCTTATCACCAATCTCCGCCTGAGTTAGTCGTCGCGATGCGAGATTCTCTGGGTTGCTGGGCGCTGGTGTCAAGATATCGCCCGTCTCACAGCAGTGCCCCACCACGATGTACTCTCGCTGCTCCTCGCGACCCGCGAGTACCACCATCTCGTGCTGCGCGCCATACATCCCCGGCCGCGTGATGTCATTCATGCCGGTATCAAGGCGCAAAAACGTATGACCATCCGCACCAGTATCAACGATGTCTACCACCTCCGCCACCAACACACCAGCGTGCGCCACCAGCCACGTTCCTGGCTCAATTTCTAGGTGTAATTGCCGCCCGGTTTCCTCAGCGAACTGAGCTAGTTTCTGAGAAAACACCTCACAAATTGCTGCCAAATCCGCCTCCTGCTCGTCACCGAATCGATGTACCTTAAAGCCACCGCCAATGTCTAAACTGGTCACATCCGGCAGTCGCCTGACGAGTGCTAGCGCCGCATCCATTGCCTCGCCCCACAACCGCGGATTAGCACCCGAGCCGATGTGAATATGCAGCCGATCAATCGTTATGTTATGACGCCTCGCCAGCTCCAGTGCCTGCTCAGTGTACGCGTGCCACAAGCCAAAACTAGAATTAACCCCACCGGTCATCGTCCGATTATTATGCCCCGAGCCCATACCAGGATTGAGCCGCAGACCGACCGTATTTGGATGATGTGGACTCGCCGCAAATAACTCTAATTGATGAAGCGATGTCGCCACGTAACGTACACCAGCCTGGAGCAGTTCATTGAGGTTGTGCGCCGGCTGCTGGCTGGAGAGGCTGATCGTTGGGCCGCTCACTCCTCGTTCGAGTAGCAGCAACGCCTCGTAGCTTGAGCTGGCATCAAATTGCAGCCCCAGCTCATCAAACAGCCGTATAATTTCGGGGTGCGAATTTGCCTTGGCCGCGTAACGCACCGTCAGACCGAACGGCACTTGGCACGCCAGCACCTGCCGGGCCCGCTCCTCTAGTATCCGCCTCGAATACACAAAGCTCGGCGTATCAAGCACTTTGGGCAGTTGATCAATTGGAAACTTCATACCTATCTACTATCTCAGGAATCTGGCCTAATGCTGTCGCCACTGGCCACGCTGGATGCTCTGGCGCCGCAATGCCGTTATATTCTACCGTTTGAATAAATCGCACAGTATCAGGCAGATCACCGCCGATTGGCTTATCATCAACCATCCATACCTCGCCAGTCGGACGCTGCTCGCGGAAATAATCGCCTTTTGGCTGGAGCGTGGTGATAATCTCTACCCCCTCAAGCGATGGACACAGCGCCGCCTTGAACCGCTGGTAATTCGCCGGCCCATAGGTCAAGACATGCACCGTTCCACGCTGCCTGGCCCAGGCTACCAGCTCAGCCACTCCATCGTATTCCATTCGCCCATCAGCTAGCTCTGACTGGAGGAGAAACGCAAACACTGCTTCCTCACCAAGTCCCGCCGCCCGCACATGCGCCGCAAAATCATAATAGTACGCTTTCTCAGTGCGCACATGAAAGTCAGTCCGCCGCGCCAGCTCTACCTCGCTGTTAATGCCAAACTGCCGCCCAAGCAGCCCCCACTCTGCCGCATCCAATTCGCTCGTCCGAAACAAGGTGCGATCAAGATCAAGAACTAACTTCAAGCTCATGAAAAGTAAATCCTCATCAGTTCTCGCGCAATTCTATCGCTGTCGTGACGGATCAGACTACGCAGCGCCGCCAGCGGATCGGCCTTTTTATTATGCTGGCGAACGCCGTTAGCGATCAGGTGCTTACCCGAGGCGTGGTAATGCTTTTTCTTGAGCTCCTCCTCATCCCATTCAACCAAATATTCACCGTTGTGCGCGTATTTATCAAGCAGCTCCTGTGGCGGACGATAATTATTATACAGCACATAATCCATGCTCACCCCAGCAAACCGCTCGATCTCGTCAACAAAATCCGCCACCGTAAAGCCATCGGTCTGCGTCGGCTTGGTCACTAGATTACAGACGTACACCTTCTTAGCCTTGGTCTCAGCCAAAGCCCGCGTCACGCCGCGCACCAGCAGTGCTGGCGCCAAACTACCGTACAATAACCCTGGCGCTACTACCACGAGATCAGCATCCAGAATCGCCTGTCGAGCGTGCGGATTAATCGTTGCTGGCGGGCTGAGTTCCAGCCACGGCCGCTCATCACCTGGAATATTCGTCACCTCAATAGCGTGCTCGCCCTCGACGACTGTGCCGTCACGCAGCCTCAACGATAGCTTGGTATCGTCCAGCGTGATCGGAAACACCCGTCCGTTTACGCCGAGCACCTCGCTGGCCGTCTCGACCGCTTGCGAAAAGCTCCCCGTCATCTTTTCCAGCGCTGCCATGAATAAATTACCAAACGCGTGCCCCTTCATACTACCCTCGTCAAACCGGTAATTGAACAAGTCGCGCACCTTTGGCGAACTGCTCAGCGCCACCAAACATTGCCGCACATCACCCGCCGGCAACACGCCTAGCTCATCGCGCAGCATGCCCGTCGAGCCACCGTCGTCAACCATGTTAACCAGTGCCGTGATACTATGGGTATACTTTTTCAAACCCGACAGCAGCGTGAAACTACCAGTTCCGCCGCCGATTACTACAATTTTTACTCCGAAATATTCTCTATTCAATTCGTATGTCATGCCCGCATTATAGCACTTCAGCGAGCTTAGACCAACGTGCCCTTTGGTAGCGGCCACTCTAAGAACGTCTGATGCTGCGTATTGACAGCGGTCAATATATGGTCAGCCACCTTGGCCGGGTCGTTAAAAAAGGCATAATCATCCGGCCGATGTCCCCGCCAAAACGGTGTTTTCATCGCCCCGGGCAAGAATAGCGCCACGCGAATCGGTAAATGCTGCTCGTCCGCCTGCAAGGCCAAGCTGCGCGCCAGCCCCGCTTGGGCGTGCTTGGTCGCTACATACACCGCTTCGTCCCCGCGAGCTTTGATACTACTGGTTGAGCCGATTACCGTTAGTGTAGAGCGTATCCGCTGCTGCGCCATCCTATGCCAGGCCCACTGCACCAGTGGCAACGGACCAGCGAAATTAACCTCCGCCATCGAGCGCGCATCAGGCTGATCCCCGAAATTACCGCGCCAGCCATAGCCCGCCGCCCAGACAAACTGCTCAATATCATCGCCGCCCAGAATCTGCTCAATCCGCGCCGGCGCTGCCTCTACCTGCTCGGGATAATATACGTCTAGCGAAAATCCTTCGCCGTGCTCCTGGGCGTTATATGTCTTCCCCAGCACCAGCACGCGCTTACCGCTTTCTCTGAGCTGCCTGGCCATCTCCAGTCCAAGCCCACTCGTCCCACCAAGAATAATATGCATGTGGTTATTATAGCAGGAGAAATGATGGACTGTAAAATTCCGAGCGTGGGTGCCTCAAATATCAGAGCGGCGTCCAAGCCGATGAGTCCAGATATATTTATTGACACACCTGCGAGTGACGCTCCAGCCAATCAGCAATCGCATCAATATCGAGATGATCAGTCGCGGCGCGGACGGCGAAATTTTCTAGTTCACCTCGCTGTAATGTAAAATTATACCCATTCACCTCCAGCAAAGTCAGCCCGGCTAGCATTGCCGTCCGCTTATTACCATCAGCGAACGGATGGTCGCCAATAATCCCGCGCATCAACGCCGCTGCCTTGGCAAGTACTGTTGCATATAATTCCTCGCCAAATACTACTTGATGCTGTGTTGACACCGCAGCCTCCAGCCGTCCAACGTCACGCACGCCATCTGCACCGCCGTCTTTGACAAGCACTAGCGCATGAAGCTGCAGAATCTGCTCGAGAGTCAAACTAACCATTAGCGCTTCGCCAAGTGAGAAAAGTCCTCTTTGTATCGCCTAAGGAGCGAGTTTGCAGTTTTGAGCACTTGATTATCGTCAGCCGCCTCCGAACGCTTACGTACCGTGACTTCAATCTCGTCGCCATCACGAATCCCCAGCGCCCGCAAATCTCGCGCTGGCAGCGTCACACCGCGGCTTGAACCAATCTTGATAACTTTCTGAATTGTAGTGATTGTCATGCAGATATTATAACAAAATTATAATTTTATTGCAATGTACTTCCCCTATTGTACGCCGCAAAAACAAATCTACCAACGATACGCGCTATATATTGCATTATGATAGCTCTTGTCCTCTACATAGCTTCTGCCATTTCATATGAGCTCTATAGGCTCGAGCTGGCGCATCCACTTCGCTTTTCTGAAGCAATAACTCCTCAGGGTTAATAAACATTACTTCGTCACCCTCTTCACCTGGCGCAAAGTCAAAATTCTCCGGCCAGACACGGCAATAAAAACAGATTTGATTAGCATCAATCCGCTTAATATACATCTCGTCCGACGCGTCAAAAAGTTGATAACGCAGACTACCCTTGTAGCCAACTTCTTCGTACAGTTCGCGTTTCAGTGACAACTCAATCGTCTCACCAAAATCCATACCACCGCCAGGCAAATCCCAATACGTCCGATCAATTTCCTTGACGACCAAAATCTGCCCAGCGTCGTTATAAATCAAGGCTTTGAGCGAAATGCGATACAGACAATCCAGATGATCGGTGCCATCTAAATTCTGCGTGATGATATGTCCTTTGGTGGTTTTTGTCATGAGAGTCATTATACTACACCCGAACGCCAGATAGCTGATACCATTTCACCTACAGTATATTCTGTCTTTCCAATATCCATGATTAACTACTCATTGGGTGTTAACACGTTGGGGATTATCTAATTGTGATACTCTTTTATTTTACCAGCATATTCAGTCAAAAGACTCTTTGAATAAATCTTTTTATTTCTTGAATTCCTAACTTCTTTCCAAAGAATAGCAGCTACTTTTA
>ERZ773077.269-NODE-269-length-39587-cov-10.413994_pt1 | contig 39587 bp, 27 predicted proteins | sample MGYA00580612_ERZ773077 | MGnify/ENA primary metagenome ERZ773077 (study PRJEB29015, sample SAMEA2737971) | human oral metagenome | biome: human oral; feature: human-associated habitat; material: dental | place: China | collected 2021 ...
ACCCTTGGTACGGGCAGATGCGCGACTTCGAGTACACGACCGAGCTTATCGACACTGCGGCGCGGGCGCTGATCGCAGGTCTTGCCGCCGAGGGTGACGCCGCGTGAGCGACCAGTTTCGGGGCCTCACGGATGATTTGCTGCCCCGCATTATCAGCGGCCCGCGCCCGTACATTATTGCTGTGGACGGGCGCAGCGGCAGCGGTAAAACCACTCTCGCGCGGCGGCTTGCCGCCACCCTGCGGCAGCACCCGGTGCAGGGCGGGCCGCTGACGGTGCTGGAGCTATCCCTTGAGAACATGTACCCCGGTTGGGACGGTCTGGAGGCCGGTGTGGAGCAGTGGATGCGGCTCAGCGCCAGCCTGGCCAAGCACACGCCCGGCAGCTACACCCCCTGGGATTGGGAGCAGAACCGCCCGGCCCCACCAGTCACTGTGCTCCCGGATGCCGCGCCGGTGATCGTGTGCGAAGGGGTGGGTGCGCTCTGCGGGGCGTTCAAATACGGTGTGCTGGTGCAGGCCGGTACCGGGGTGCGGTATGAGCGGGCGATGGCGCGCGACGGGGAAACCTACCGGCCCTACTGGAACATGTGGGCCGCGCAAGAAGAGCAACTATTCGAGGATTACGGCTCGTACTACATCACCAGCCCCGGCTGGCCTGAGGGGCCCGACTGGGTGTACCGCACCGGGTAGCGAACCGGCTTAGGCTGGTTCCGCCGCCTTAACGCCCACCACACCGGAAGAGGTGCAGGTCACGCATCCACTGGCTTACGGTGCATGAGTGACCGCCGCTAGACTGGATGAGTGCGTTTCCAGCCGGGTGTACCCGCCCGCCCCACGAAGCAGCAGGCAGGCCCCGGTGCCGTTACGCATCCCCAAAATTTAGAAAGCATACAGTACACCAGTGTCTACGTCACAGACCAATACTCAGCGCCCCAACCACGCGAAACCCTCATTCGGGCTTTCCCCGGCAACTATTGTCACCCTGGCGGCGCTCACCGCCATCGCCCCGCTGGGCATCGACATGTATATCGCCTCGCTACCGACCATTGCCGAGGAGCTGCACACCACCGAGGCTGCCGCCTCCATGACCCTCAGCGCCTTCATGATTGGTATGGCGCTTGGGCAGCTTATGATCGGCCCGCTCTCCGACAAAACCGGGCGCCGCACCCCGCTGCTGATCGGCTCAGCCGTGTGCTTCGCCGCCACGGCACTATGCGCCTTCTCCCCCACCATTGAGGTGTTCATTGCGGCACGTTTTCTGATGGGCTTCAGCGGCTCAGTCGGTGCGGTACTGGCCCGCTCCATCGTCGCCGACACCACGAAGGGGCTGGCCACCGCCAAGCTCATGGGCATCATGATGATGATTAACGGGTTCGCCCCCGTGCTGGCGCCGCTCTTCGGCGGATGGGTGCTCTCATGGGGTACGTGGCGTTCAGTGTTTAACGTGCTGACTGTTATTACCGGTGCCCTTATGCTCGCCGTCATCTTTATTCTGCGGGAAACCCTGCCCTCCGAAAAACGCTACCAAGGCACCGCGCTGAGCGTGTACTCCGAGATTCCGAAAGTGTTCAGGATCCGCCGGTACATGGGGTTCTCACTGACCATGTGCTTCGCGTTCGGGGCGCTCTTCTCGTATATTTCGGGCTCAACCTTTGTGCTGCAGAAAATCCTGGGGCTTGACGCCGGGCAGTACACTCTCGCGTTCGGAGTGAACTCCCTGGGCATTGTGGCCATGAGCTCGCTGGCGACCGCGCTGGTGGGGAAGGTCGCCCAGCGCACCATCGTGAATGTTGGTGTGAGCGCCCTGCTGGTTGTTTCGGTGCTGCTCACCGGTTCGTTCCTCATCGGGATTTCACTGTGGCCCACCCTGGTTCTGCTGTTCTGCCTCACCTGCTCGGTGGGCCTGGTGTTCGGTAACGCCTCGGCGCTGGCACTGAACGAGGCACGCCACATGGCGGGCAGCGCATCCGCCGTCATGGGAACCATTCAGGCGCTTCTGGGCGGGGTTGCAGCGCCCTTAGTGTCGCTGGGCGGTGAGGGCGCCTACCTGCCGATGGCGTTCTCAATTCTGGGGTTTGCGGTACTGACCGGAATCACCCTCTTCTCAACCCCGCGTAAAGACTCCGACTACGCGACAGACGGCGGCACGGGCGGGCACTAGCCCTCTCCTTACATCGCACGTGTTAATACGCTGATGCGCGAGAAGCGGATTTTTAATCGAGAAGATGAGAAAATATCACCTTTTCAAGCGAAAATCCGCTTCTCGGCATATTCGCGCAGGTAGCTGGTATCCTGATAAATCCTAAGATTTTTAAGGAGGCTGACCGTGAGCACTGACGAAAACCTCACAAGTGCAGAGATCATCAAACGGTTCAACCACTTCTACGACTGCTGGCTGGATTCGATCACCGTAACCTATGCAAAGGGAACAGCTGTTCGTCTGCGATTCTGCGCGGTGGACCGGACCCATGTAGACGGCGGCTGGGAGAAGGCCGCTAACGACGACGTCTGGCGGCACGTCACCGTAACCCTGGAAGATATTTCGGACTACCGGGTGCAAGGCCCGTTCATCAGCATATGCAGCGGGGTTCATGTTCTCGAACGGGACGGCAAAATCGGGCTCGATATCGAAGGGGACAACGACAACCCCGAAACCTTCGAGGACATCGCCGAGGCAGACATATACTTTATCGCCGAAAACGCCACCTGGGAGCTGGGCCCGCTCGGCGTGCACTGCTGTGAGGGCACGTGAGCCACTACACTGGAAACATGACTAGTTCCGTGATACTCCTAAATTCAGAGAACCCGCAAGGCGTTGCCGTAGACCCCACCCAGCCGCTTATCGGCGTGGAAGACCAAGGATTTACCCGTGGCGACGGCGTTTTTGAGACCATGCTCGCCGTCAATCGGCGGGTGCGAAAACTTGATATGCACCTCACCCGGTTTGAATCTTCCGCGCGTATGCTCGACCTGCCCAAACCCGACCTGCACCAGCTTCGGGATGCGCTAACGAACCTCCTCGACCAGGCCGTGCCCGGCGCCCACACGGAACTCGGCGAAGAGCATATCGTCAAAATCATTACCTCACGCGGGCTGCCGAGCGCCTCTGCGGGAATGCCCACCGGCCCATACACGCTGCTAATCGCATCCCCGGTACCCGAAACTACCGTGAACCAGCGGCAGAACGGCGTGAAGGCCATGCTGCTGCCGCGCGGACACGACCCCGCCGACAACACCGCATACCCGTGGCTGCTGGCGGGCGCGAAAACCCTCTCATACGCGGTGAATATGGCGGTGCTGCGGTACGTTCACTCCAACGGCGCGGACGACGCGATTTTTATGACCGACAACCGCCGCATTCTGGAAGGGGCAACATCGTCGGTACTCATGGCACGCATTGAACACGGGAAGAAAATGCTGTACACCCCCGAACCGAACCACGGGATACTGCCCGGCACCACACAGGGCGCCATTTTTGAGGCGGCGCGGCGCGACGGTTGGGAGCTGGGCTACGGCCCGCTGTACCCGCAGGACCTCTTTGAATCTGACGGGGTGTGGCTCTCATCCTCGGTGCGGCTGCTCGCACCCGTCACACGGCTTAACGGGACCGCCCTGGCGCACGATGCGCAGCTGACCCACCAGTTCTTGGAATACCTGGCACAGGGGTAGGCTGGCGCACCTGTCAGCAGAAGGCTAGGATCTCTAGGCAGAATAAGAGACCTAGCCTTCTGCGCGTGCTGTGGACTGGGTACAGCAGCGGGTACACACTACCTGCTGGCAAGGACGCGGCGGACCCGGCCCGTCACGTATGTAGGCGCCGGGGGCCGTTTAGAAGTCTTCCCCAGATTCTTTTTTCTGCGATTCCACTAACTCATCTTCAATGGCGCGGTTTTCCTCTTCTTCCTTATTTTTCACCTTGGGGGTGCGCTTAAAAAACCGGGCCGTATCCTGGCTGGCGGCCGCGTGCAGGCGCGGAAAGAAAATATACGCCACCGCAAAAGCCGAAACAATCGCGCAACCCCCCGAGACGAGAATCCCAGCCCCCAGCAGCTCATACAGGTAGAAGAAGAACACGAGCAAGCCGAAACGCACCAGGGTGTACTTGAAGAAGTTCATACCCACCAGTCTAGCCGCAGCATGGATGCGCCCCCAAGATTCCTGTGGCAGACTTAGAGCATGACACGAGCGATGATGATAATTGGCGCGTTCGCGCTGGTGATTGGGTTGAGCCTGTATACCCTGCTGGATGCCGCCCGCACACCGGCCGCCGATGCGCGCACCCTCCCCAAGTGGCTGTGGATTATTATCATCATCTTCTTCCCCGTTGTGGGGCCGGTTTTCTGGCTGTTCTTCGGCAGGCCCCGCAGCGAAAAAAGTGCAGCCAAGCAGCCGCCCGCTGCGGATACGGGCCGGGGTTTGAAAGGCAGGCGGGGTACTGTTCCTCCCGTGCCGAAAGCCCCCGACGACGATGAAGAGTACCTGCGCTGGCTCAAAGCCAAAGCAGAACGGCAAAAACGAGACAGGCAGCGGCAAGAACCCCGCGACGACGCCACAGACGACACTGACGGCGAGAAATAGCCCCGGCCTGGCAGACACCATCAACCACTGGGAGCACCCCCGGGTAACCTCAGGCACTCCCCCACTGTGGGCGCTTGCCCTCGCTCCCCTGACGGGAAAGCGTCTACATGCTGTGGGCGGCCCCCTATCGTCACGTTCCCTGGGCTGGCTGCACCAGCACATGTTTATGGCTGAACCGTTTGTGGCTGCGCGTTAGCTTTAGGCCGCTGCGGCGCGCACAGGCACAGGGACGCAGGCAGTTCTACGGGGCGGGTTTACAGCCCCGAATACGAGTGCAGGCCCGAGAAGAAAATATTCACCACCGTGAAATTAAAAATAATGCACAAATAGCCGATAATAGACAGCCACGCCGAACGCGGGCCAGCCCAGCCACGGGTTGCACGCGCATGCAGATACGCCGCGTACACCACCCAGATCACGAAGGTCCATACCTCTTTGGTGTCCCAGCCCCAGTAGCGGCCCCACGCCTGGCTCGCCCAAATAGCGCCAGCGGCAAGCGTGAACGTCCACATCACAAACGCCAAAGCGTTCAGGCGGAACGCAAAATTCTCAAGGGCCTGGGCGCTCGGAACCAGGCGCATAAAAGCCCACCCGCCCGATTTACCGCTCAGGATGCGCTGCTCACGGCGGGTCTGCACCAGCTGCAGCACCGCCATCGCGAACGTAATCGTAAACACCCCGGAGGCAAGCACCGCAATCGACACGTGAATCACCAGCCAGTAGCTCTGCAACGCCGGTTTCAGGTGCCCCACGGGGGTGGCGAAACTAATGGTGGCGGCGCACATCATAATCAGCGCCAGCCCAGACACGAGCGTGCCCACGAACCGCAGGTCACGGAAAATCAGCGCCACCAGGTACACGGCCACCACCACCAGCGCGCCTGTGGTGCAGAACTCGTACATGTTCCCCCAGGGCACACGCTGCGCAGCCACGCCGCGCATAATAACCGCCGCCGCGTGCACCAGCGCCCCCATCAGCATAACGATCACGGCGATGCGCGCCGCCGGGCGGCTCTGGCCCGTGTACAGCATTGATGAGTCCGCCACGTGGCCTTCAAGCGCGCGTGCCGCCGCGCCCCGGTACCCGGCGCCCCGCTCGCCCGTGCCGGTCTCAGCGCCGCTGGTGCGTTCAACACGGGTGGCTTTCGCGCTCATCTTAACCGACGACTTCGCGGCGGTTTTCCCGCCGGTTTTCTCCGCACCCGTAACGGAGGTGGCCGCGCCCGCGGTAACAGGCTCAGCCGCCTGTTCCTCCTCTAACTCCGCCTCACGAGGCGCCGCGGCACCCTCTAGGCGGCGGGTTACCCGCGAATTCTTCACCACATCCCAGGTGAACGCCACGAACACCACGGTGTAAATCAGCGCGGCAATATACATGAATAGCTCACTGTAGCGCGCTAATGTCTCGTTCAGCATGGGTTACTTCCCCTCGGTTTTCTCAGTCGGCTCCTCGGATGAGGGCTCCTCAGCAAATTCCAGCCCCCACCGGGCGGCGAAAGCATCCGTAATACGCTCAGCCTCGGCGGCAAGACGCGGGTCCTCCCCGCGCGCAAGCAGACCGTACTCTACGGTGAGCACCCCCTCATTGGTGCTGGCACGCACCCACACGCGGCGGCGCGCCACAAACAGGGACACAATCAGCCCCACGAAAGCCACCACGAACGAGTACAGCACAATATTCTGCCCCGGGTCGTGGCGCACCTCCATCCCCACGTACCGCTTATACCCCATGAACTCAATGGTGCCGTTGCCTTCCGGCAGGGTGGCGGTGCGGTGCTGCGCATCCAGCACAATACCGTTCTGGTTCGCCATGCTGTTCAACGCGGTCAGCTTAGAGGTGTCCAGCACATACACGTTCTGCGGCTGGCCTGAGTTCAAGCCCAAATCCCCCGAATAGGACTGCAGCACCAGCATAGGGTTCGCCGGGGCTGAATCCACCGAATGCGGGATGCCCGCCCCACGCTCATAGCTGCCGGTGGGCAGGAACATGCCCACAAAACCCAGCTGAGCCGGGCGGGCATCGGGCACCTTCAGCACCACCGACGAGGTGTACTTCCCGTCAGTTGGCAGGGCCACCACGGGGCCTTCATACGCCACTTTCCCCTCACCATCGGTCACCTTCACAATGGGGGCGTACCCGTTGCCGGAGAGGAACACGCTGGTGCCGCCCACATCAACCGGCTCGTTCACTTTGAGGGTTTTCTGCTCGGGGCTGCTGCCGGGGTTCTGCACGGTCAGCTGGGCGTTATAGTCCAAATCCTGCCCGTAGGTGTGGCTGTCGCGCTGCCTGTCGTAGCGCACCTGAAAGTTATTGAGCGTCACAGCGTACGGGCTCAGCCAGTCGGGGTTATAGTTCGTGCCGGGTGTAAACGAGTCGTAGCCGATCAGGGAGTTCACGAACGTCTCCCCCTCTACCAGGATCTTTTGGCCACGGTACCCAAAAAGCGAGCCGACCGCCACCCCAACCAGGATGCCGATCATCGCCACATGGAACAGGATGTTCCCCACCTCACGCAGGTAGCCGCGTTCGGCCCCCACCGAGTACTGCCCGTCTCCTTCCTCCCGGATCTGCACCCGGTAGCGGCGTTTACGGAGGATCGCCGCAGCGTCCTCTATCGCGGCCTGGGGGGTGAGTGCATCCGCGTCAATATCGATCGTGCGGTGCACGGGCATGCGGGAAAGGTTCTTGGGGGTGCGCGCGGGCGGTTTACGCCAGTCTTTGGCATGTTTAATAGCGCGCGGGGTAACGCACCCGATCAGGGAAATAAACAGCAGCAGGTAGATGGCCGAGAACCACCCGGAGGAGAAAACATCAAACAGCTGTATCTTATCAGCGAACTCGCCCCAGCCGGGGTGGGTTTTAATGTAGTCCGTCACCTTCGCGGGGTCTTGAATGCGCTGCGGAAACATCGACCCGGGAACTGCCGCAACCGCCAGCAGCAGAAGCAGCAGCAAGGCGGTGTTCATTTTCGTTAGTTGCGTCCAGCCCCAGCGGAGCATCCCGGTGATTCCCAGCGCCGGGGCGTCAGTGTGTGTGCGTGCCATATGTACCCCGTCAGATTGGTAGTTCGTAAACCGGTAGCGCCGCCTGAACCCAGGCCATGAGATGGTTCCAGGCGCCCGTCAAAATAAGGATGCCGATCAGGATGAGCATCGCCCCGCCCGCACGCTGAATCCCGCGTTTATGCGTGCTCGCCCACCCGGTGGCGTTCACCCCGCGCGCCGCGAAATAGGCGACCAGTAGGAACGGCACACCCAAACCCAGGCAGTAGGCGAAGGTGAGCACCACGGCCTTGAAGGTTGCGGCCCCGCCAGTGAACACGAGGGTTTGCACTGCGGCGAAGGTGGGTCCAATGCACGGCGCCCACCCCAGCCCGAAGGTGACTCCCAGCACCGGCGCACCCCACAGACCTGTGCCGGTGCGGGTGTGGAACCGTTTATCGACCTGCAGGATGCTCAGCCGCCCCATGAACACAACACCCATGAGGATCACGAGTGCACCCAGCAGAATATTCACCCACGCCTGCCCTTTCAGCCAGGGGGCGGCACCCACCTGGGCCAGCAGCACCGATAGGGTGACGAAAACTGCGGAGAACCCGAGCACGAACAGGGCCACCCCGGCGAGCATCCGGCGGGTGTGACGGCGGGTCTGCTGCGTGTGAAGGCGCCCTTTACCGGGCTGCGAACCTGGGGTTTTCGGGTCGGTGGGGGCGGCCGCCACAGCCACCCCCGATGCTGCCTCGGGCGGGTTTTTGGTGTTTTCTGCGGTTTTTTGGGGTGCGGGGTTGTGTGCCGCCGCCAGTTTCTTCCCCTGGAACAATGCGGCTGTCGCGGAGCCTTCGGGTGCCTGCGGCTGCGAGCCTGCAAGACCCGCAACATACCCCAGGTAGCCGGGCACCAGCGGCAGCACGCACGGTGAAGCGAACGACACCAGCCCCGCCAGCGCCGCCAACGGGATGGAGAGCCACAGGGAACCATCCAGCACGGTTGAGCTGATACTCGCCAACGGCGCAGCGCCCGCCGTGGCAGCCGCAGCGGCGGGGGTGAGCATCATACCGGTTCCAGCAGGCACGCTAGGCACCCTTCACAGCGGTCTCAATCAGGGTTTTCAGCACCGACGGGTTCGCCTGGCCCAGGATGCGTGCCGCCACCCTACCGTGCGAATCCAGGATCACGGTGGTCGGTACCGCCTGAGCGGGCACATACTTACTCAACGACAGCAGTACCTTACCCGAGGCGTCCTTAAACGAGGGGTAGGTGATCTCAAAACTGCGCTCAAACGCCTCGGCGGTGCTTTTCTCATCCCGCACGTTCACACCGTAGAACCCCAGCTTGTCCTTATAGTCGGTGTAGAGCTTCTGCAGGTCTTTGGCCTCGGCACGGCAGGGAGAGCACCCGGCGTACCAGAAGTTCAAGAGCGTAGGTTTGCCGCGCAACGACTCAGCGTTCACGCTGGTACCGTCGAATAGTTCACCGGTGAACGCAACGGGCTCGCCGCGCTCAGCCTCCTGGTACTCGGTCACCGACCCGTCCCCGGCAATGTAGCCTTTATTATCACCCGAATTCGCCTGTTTTGACAGGGAGGTGTCTTCAGAGCACGCAGCGAGCAGGCCCGCCCCGGCCGCTGACGCGCACAGCGCAATACCCGCACGCAGGGCGGTGCGGCGGGTGTGGTTATGGGTGGGAGTCATGCGTTCCTTCCGGTGGTGTGTGCGAAGGGGGTGCTGAACGGCAGACACCCGCGTCTTAGCTGCCGGGCAGCTGAATCACTCCCGAATACAGGGGCGATGCGGGTTCCGTGTAGCCGCTCACCTGCGGCGGGTTCCCCGATAACAGGTTATCGAAAGTGAGCGAAGTAATCGACGCCAGGTTGCATTCGCGCGCACGCGGGTCGTGCTGCAATAGCTTACCTTCAAGCGCCAGACGAGTCACCCAGATGGGCAGCTGGTGCGAAACAATGATGGCCTCAGCCCCGTCCCCGCCCTGCTGGTACGCGGTGCGGGCGGCGTCCTTAATGGCCTGAGCCATGCGGCGCACCTGCACAATGTACGGCTCGCCCCAGGATGGGCGCAGCGGGTTGTACAGTTTCGTCCAGTGGCGCGGGTTGTTCAGAAGCTCCTGCCGGTTCACGTGCAGGCCCTCAAAATAGTTATCGGCCTCAACCACGCGCGCATCGGGGTGAGCTTGAAGCCCCAGAAGCTCAGTGATCGGCTCGGCCGACTCGCGGGTGCGGGTCAGCGGGGAGCATACCAGGTGCACAATGTTCGCGCCTTCACCCCGACGCCGGGCAAACTCCTGGGCGCTCATGCGCACCATCTGCTGCCCCTTCTCCGAAAGGTGGTAGTTGGGTAGCCGCCCGTAGACGATGCGGTCGGGGTTATGCACCTCGCCGTGGCGCATCAGGTGAACCGTGACCTTAGCCGATGTAGTCATTCTCTCAGTCTCTCAAATTTTCTACGCTACCCCAAAACGAGGGGCGCCGCGTATAGCCCCTAATTCGCCAGAAGCGGGGGCGGCTGGCACTAAGGCATGCGTGCGGCAATGAGCTTACGCATCCGTTTAGGGTTAATACGCCAAAAATCCTTCGCCTGCCCGTCAATGCGCAGCACCGGGATTTCGGTGGCGTGCCGCTGCAGCAGCTGCGGGTACAGCTCAATGTTTAGCTCGGTGTAGGGCACCCCAAATTCGGTGCATACTTGCGCCACCGTGTGCCGTGCAGCATCGCACAGGTGGCAGCCGGGGCGGGTCAAAAGCTCAATAACGGGTGGTTCAGGTGTAGCTGGGGGCATGGCTCCCAGTCTACTAGCGTTCAACAGCCGCCGCTAATAGCCCACATCAGCCCTCATTAACGCACAATGCCCCGCAACCCTTACCGGGCACGGGGCACAGAAGCTACTGTTTACTTCTTATTGCGGCGCTGGTGGCGAGTCTTACGAAGCAGTTTACGGTGCTTCTTCTTGGACATGCGCTTGCGGCGCTTCTTAATAACGGAACCCATAGGATTTCCTCACTTTGCTAGACCCGGCCGCACCCATTCGGTGCGGTAGCTACCCGGGGTGTTTATACCGGTATAAACGCTCTAAAAGGCATTTTAGGCACAGCAGTGCCCAGGCGTTTTGAGAACGCTACCTTCCTAGAGTACTAGGAAACACCGCATTGCACCATTCCGACGCACCCAAAGATGAGGAGCCGTCCCCCAAAGACCCCGCAGAGGCGGTACCCCCTGCGCACACGCAAGAAGATTTTCCAGCACGCCCGCACGTCCCCCCCAGAATATGCCGGTATGCCCGGGCATTAACGCGCTGCGCGGGCGCACCCAGTTTGAGGGTACGCCCGCGTGTTTGCTTTATTGCCTGCGCCAGCTACTGCTGGCTGTGCTGGCTCGCATCAGCAGGGTTAGCAGCATCTGAGGTGCCGCCTTCAGAGTTATCTGCCGCAGCCCCCTGCGGGGAGGCAGACACCTGCTGATTGTGGTTCGCAGTGTTCTGCTGATGCGCCGAATCCTGCGGGTTATTCTGCTGCTGAAGAGCCTGCTCCTGCTCGCGCGAGCTCAACCCCAAATAGCGGGTCATGCGGCTAAGCCAGCCCTGCTTACGTTCAGCGCTGGCGTGCTCCTCGGGCGCACGCTCATCCGTGGACCGCTCATCCTTGACCACCATAGGGGTTCCGCTCGTATTCGCGGGAACGATGCGAATCGGAGTGGTCGCCAGCACCTCAACCGGCGGCAGCGGCCGCTCCGCCAGAGCCTCCGGAGCGTGCTCAACACCAAGAGCATCAGCTGGTGTGCTGTTCACGGCGCCGTTCGGGGCCTCAGCATTACCGGTGTCGGCAGCAGCCGGAGCTGCGGGGCCAGGCTGGGGTTGAGGCTGCGGTTGCGGTTGCGGTTGTGACGATACCGCGCTCGGGTACTGCAGCCCGGTGGCCGGGCGGCTAAAGGGAGAAGCCACAGCAGCACGCACCGGCGTGATGATCTGGCCGTGACGGCGGCCCACCCCGGAGGGCGAATGGGCACGAATCACCTTCACCCGCTCCTCAGCGGCGCGCGCCAAGTTTTCCTCAGCCACTCGGCGCTGCTCAGCATCCTTACGTTCCACGGGGTTTTCGGGAAGCTTGGGTTTCAGACCGGTACGCCCCTGAATAGGGATACCAGCCGAGGCAGGCCCGCTTACCCCAAACTGCCCGGTGTGAGGCCCACTATGGGGCTGCTGGGCGGGTGTGGAACCGGTGCGCGGGGCAGCACTATCCCAGTGATTCTGTGGGTTGTGCGCGTCCGGTGCGGTTTCCTGGCCCTGTGCCTCCTGAACGGGGGCATGGTTCTGCACCTGCTGCGGCACATCCGGCTGAGCCTGCCCGTTACCGTTATCCGGTGCGGCGGGTATAGCCTGCGGATTCTCCAGCGACGAAATGGGGCGCGCCTGCTGCCCATCAAGCGACTGCACAGCCCCCAGCACCTCCTGCTGAGGCTGCTCCTGCGCTGTTCCCTGACCCGCTACAGGGTGCGGCCCGGTCTGCTCATTCGCAGCGGGCCCTTGGGAATTAGCCGCGCCTGCGGAACCAGCGTGACCGTTCGGGCCTTCAGCAGGTGAGGATGCAGGCTGGACATTACCCGAGGCAGACTCCTGCGGCTTCCCATCAGAATTCCCGGCCTGAGCAGGCTGAGCGGACTGCGGCCCTTGGGCCTGACCGCCCTGTTGGGCGGAGCCCTGCGGTGAAGAGCTGCCCTGCGCAGTATTAGCCTGAGCGGCATCAGTTTGCGCAGCACCAGTCTTTTCGGCACTGCCCTGATCATCGCGCGGGCCGGGGTTGTGCTTCACACCGTTCTGGGCGGCAGTATCCGCACGATTGTCGCCCGCACCATTATCAGTTTTTGATGCGGCACTATTAGGCCCCTGCGCGTCAGGTTCCTGTCCGGCAGGCTTCTGGGGTGCAGATTTAGCGTCCTGCTCATTCTGCACCGAATCTTTCTGCGCTGGCTCTTTCTGCTGTGCCGGGTTCTCCTGTGCTGAGCTTTCCTGCACTGAAGTTCCCTGGGTCTGCTCGGCTGCCTTCTCGGCCTTCTGCTCGCCGCTCTTGGGGGAAGCAGCCTCCTTACCGGCGGAGCCGTTCACCCCTGAAGCATCCGGCTGCGGTGTTTTCTGCGCGGCACCAGGCCCTGTAGAGTTCTGCTGCGCAGCAGACGAACCGCCCGAATTGTCGGCTGCCTGCTGACCGTTCTGCCCGTCCTTACCCTTAGAGGGGACGGAACCGCTCTGCTTCTGAGCGTCCTGGGCCTTCTGCTGATCGTCCTGAGCACCCTGCTTGGGGGACTTCGCTTCGGCCTTTTGAGTCTCAGACGTCTGAGCATCAGGTTTCTGGGCATCGGGCTGAGCGGATTTTTGGGCCGCCGAAGCCTTTGCGTCTTTGGGCGTGCCACCATCCTTGAGCGGCGCGGAACCATCAGCCTGCTGCGCACCATCAGACTGGTTCTTCTGGCCCTGCGGCGCGGAGACGGCAGACTGTTTGCCCTGCCCCTTCTGCTCACCCTGTGCAGGCTGCGACTGGCCAGCCTCAGCCGAGCTCTTCTGCTCATCCTTAGCGGCATCGGCCTTCTGCCCGGAACCCGACGGTGAGCCGCCCGGCTTGCCGCCAGCCTGCTTACCCTGGGGCTGCTTAGCCTGGTCTTGCTCCTGAGACTGTTGATCTTGGGTCTGCTGGTCCTTACCGCTCTGCCCCTCGGTGTGCTTATCCTCACCGGGGGTAGGCCGAGCCAGAGTATCACCGGCTGCGGGCTGCGCCCCGCCCTTAGCCTTTTGAGCTTGGGCGTCCTCGGCGTCTTTCTTGCCCGCATCCTTCGTCGCAGACCCCTGCTTCTGGGAATCCTCAGATGCCTTATCGGCCTGTTCACCTTCAGCCTTTGCGGGCGTCTCGCCGGGCTTAGCAGCCCCCTTCGAGGCGTCCTCACCCGACGCTGCGGGCTGAGGCTTCTTCTCGGGCAGACCCTGAGCAGGAATCACCCGCATATCCAGCGGAATAGCGGCCGTGGCCTGAATCAGCGGCTCATCATCGGTCAAACGCAGCGGCTGAGACGCATCAGGATCGACCGGCAACGGCTGAATCGGAAGCGGAAGCGCGGAGGTGGCCTGAATCAGCACCTCCTGGGCGGGTGTAGGCTGAGCTGCGCCCTGCTCCTCACCACCCGGCACAGGGCCGTGCTGCATTGACTGGTCAGGCGCCTGCGCAGAGGCAGCATTATCAACCTCACACGGTTGCCCAGATGTGTTCTCGGGGTGCTGCGAAGCACCATTGTTACCGCCCTGAGCAGCGGGGGCACCCTCAGGCGGGCGGGTAAACGCCGCCGCCGCACGGCCGGAGGCCGTACCAAAGCTCAACGGCAGATTAGACTGCTGCTCTTGTTGCCCCTGCTGCCCGTCATAGCGCTGCTGAGACTGCTGCGAGGTATCACGGCGAGCCTGCTGAGAGCCGGATGAAGGCACCGGCGCGCCGCCGGGGGCGTTGCCGAACCGCTCCGCGCCGAAGCCCCACCCGAAACTGGGGCCTTCCTCCGGGAACGGGCCGAAATCGTCCTCAATATCAACCGGCTCAAACATGCGCAGATCCGAAGTCCCGGGCATACCCGTAAGCACCACCGCCGACTCGTCCAAATCCACCCCAGCCTCATCGAACAGGCCGCGCATCTGGTTCATCATCAGGTTGCGGGCGGTCGCGGAATCGGCGTCCTTCACGGCTTCAAGAACCGCGCGGTTCTCAGCGTTCAGGCGCTCCATGGTGCTGCTCCACAGCGGCACACGCCCCGCCAGCGACAGCAGAGCATCGAAGGTCGGCTGACGGATAGCGATCAGCAGCCCAGCAATCAGCTCGTTATTGGCAAGGCGGCTCAGCTCCAGGTGGAAATCCAGGTACAGGTCAAGGAACTCCCGGATAGGGTGCCCACCCTCCTGCATCTCCTCCAGCAGCTCATCCACTTCACCGAAATCAGCGACGCCGGGGTCAATATTGGCAACACTCCAGCCTTCAAGAAGCATATGGGTCTGCACAAGGTCACGTTTCGGGTAGCGCGAAACAGCCATGTGCAGGCGCAGAGGCTCGGCTGCCGCCATCGCCGGCTCCTCATTCAGGTGAGCGATAATCTCTTTGCCCTTACCGGAGTATAGGCGCACCAGATCCATGTCTTCGAGGGTCTTCAAGCCCTCGCGGGTACGGCTTCTTCCCAAGCCAATCGCGCGGGCAATACGCTGATCGTCGGGCAAGTCCTGGCCAAGCTGCAGGTTGCCCTCAGTGAGCTCGTTCTCGAGCCAGCGGAGGATTTTACGGTGAATAGCCAACGTAGATTCCGTCTTTCGGGAAATTAGGGTTTATCAGGGTAGGTGTATGAGTTGATGATCAAGCGAACACGGGCGCACGCCCCGCCCCATTCGCTATCTCTCAGCGTGCCGCCGGTGCGGCATGCTATCGTCGGCGACCAAAGACACGCGCCAGAAGGCCACGAGGTTCCTCCTTAACGGTCACCTGCTCATACGGTGCAGGCTGAGGGATCGGCCGGAACACCGGCTCCTCAGTGGGTTCGGGAGCCTCCTTGGGCTCTACGGTCTGGGCCGTTTCGGGTTCAGCACCCGCATCGGCTGTATCGGCTACTGAGGCGCCATCGGTGTCGGCTGCCTCGGTATCCTCAGACGCTTCGGGGTCGGTGCCCTTCCCCTCCACGTAAGTCTTCTTGGGTTCAGCATCATCCGCGTGAGCTGCAACATCCTCATCAGCGTCCGGACCGTCAGCGGGGTCAGCCGTCAGGGTTGCTTCATCGCTCTTCACGGTCTTAGACACGGCGGCGGCTTCCACAGATGCGGCATCCCGGCCTGCCTTCGCCGTTGATGCCTCGATACGCGGGCTATCGGCAGCATCCTGCCCGGTTTTTGCCTCGGATAGTCCAGCGGCCTTCTGCTCACTCCGAGACTCGGTAGCGCTGGCAGCCGTGTCCTCACCCGTGTGGTGACGCTCCTTCTTCGTGGACGCATCCTCGGTGGTGGAAGTCATGTCAGCTGCCGCCGATACAGCATCCTGAAACTCAACGTTTACAGGCTCACTCTTGGCAGGCTGCTCATTGGCGGGGTCGGTGTCAATAGCCTCATGCTTACCGCGGGCAGGCTCATTCGATACAGCAGGCTTGGCTGAGGCGTCACCTGCCGAACTCCAGGGGCTCACGCCAGCAGAGGACTCAGTTGCCTCATCGTCTTCACCCTGCCTCACAGGAGCCACCGACTGGGTCTCGTTCGCGGAATCCTTCGCAGCAGTTTCAACAGGTGTTTTATCCTCATCAGATTGCGGCACCTCGTCAGAGGCAAAGGCGGAGGGGGTGAAGGGGCGCATCGGCACCACGCCTTCGCTCACTTCACCGGTACCAGCAAATGTGGCACTGGCGTTCTGTTCGCTCCCGGCCAATTCCTCATCCAGGCCCTCAGATTCTGCCGTTTCGGCAGGCTCTTCGGGGGCTTTCGCGCTGAGCACAACACCCACAGCCGGATCGGGGTGCGAGTCAGCACCTTCTTCCACAGCGGGCTCGTCCTCAGCCGGGATATTGGGGTTATTCGAGCTCAACGGCACAACGCGGCGCTGAAGCTCTTCACTTCCGCCTGCGGCAGTATCGTCATTATCTTCCGCGCTGGGTTCCTCATCATTGTCTTCCTCAGCGTCGGATGGGATGTGCAGTTCGGCTGGAATGTCGAGTTTCTCACTGGATTCAACCACCTCATGCTGGTGCGCACCGGTAAATCCGCCCACCACCACGGAACTGCCCGGGAACGCGGGGGAAAAGCTCTCCCCACCGGGAAGCGCGACCGGGGCGTGAGCTGCCGCTGAGGCGCGGGCAGCCTCCAAAATCTCATCCACCCAGTCTGTAATCTCAGTGAAAACCTCGGGGTTCAGCGAATACAGCCGGCGCTGCCCCTCAACCACGGCCGACACCACACCGGCCTCACGCAGCACTTTCAGGTGCTTAGAAATAGTTGGCTGACTCATGCCCAGTTTCTCGACAACCGCACCAACAGTGTGGGTCTGTTCGGCGAGCAGCCGCACGATGCGGCGGCGGGTCGAATCCGCAATCACTGAAAAAACATCTGCATGCATATATCGATTATGTCATATATACGCTAGTTTGCCAGTTCCCAATAGCCGCCAAACCACACACTTAACTGGACATTATCAACCCCGGCCCATTAAATTCTTGAAACAGAATATGTGTTTTACTGCATGTTGAAGGTTGCGGGCGAAAAAACCACCCCGCCCCACCACCGAATACCACCATCGGGGATACACTAGAGGAGGCCGCACCACCACGCTCAGGGGCCTGCACCAACCACACAACCTACACGGCCCAAACCCCGCACCTAAAACCCGACGCCCACCCACACCATGAAGGGAGGAATCCATGGGACGCCTCGCCCGGCGCATCCGCGCACACTGGCGCAAACGCCACCGTAAACGCGAGGCCCTGCGCACCTCCCGTGAGTTCTTCAAACGCCAGCACACCCTACGCAGGTGGCGCCTGCCCAAACAGAACAGCAGCGACATCACCCCATTCACCGGAGCACCCAGTTCCCGCACCACCCCCACGCCCCCAAAACACGGCCTGCTCGATAGTCTGCTGCCGAGCCGAAAAACCACAGATGCGCGCAGCACCCACACCGGCACCGCTCGGCGCGGGGCGCTCACAGTTGAGGCGTCCGCACCGGGGGCAAGCACGCACCAGCCACGGCTACTTGATGCCCGCACCTACGAGAACCTGCGTGACTTTATCGACGCGAAAGTGCTCTCCTCCCCCGCACGAACCGCCATCAGCACCTTCCTGCTGGTTATCGTGTTCTTCACGCTCATGCTCTTACTGCCGATCGCCTCAAATGACGGGCAAATGGCGCCGCTGCATCACGCATTTTTCACCGCCACCAGCGCCGTGACCGTCACCGGCCTCACCACCGTCTCAACCGCCGAACAGTGGTCGATGTTTGGGCAGGTCATTATCCTGTGCGCCTGCCAGATTGGTGGCTTGGGAACCCTTACCCTCACCTCGCTGCTGGCCCTGGCAACCGGGCGGAAAATGGGGCTGCGATCCAAGCTCATCGCCCAAGAAGAACTCAATATTGGGCGGCTAGGTGAGGTCGGTAGCGTGGTACGCACCGTCGCCTACACCTCCGCCAGCATTGAGGCGTTCATAGCGTTACTGCTGACCCCGCGTTTTCTAATGCTGGGCGAAGACCCGCTCACCAGCCTGTGGCACGGTATTTTCTACGCGATCTCGGCGTTTAATAACGCCGGGTTCACGCCGCATTCCGACGGGATAGTGCCGTACGGCCACGACTTTTTTGTGATCATCCCCGTGTGTATCGCCGTGTTTCTGGGGGCTATGGGGTTCCCGGTGCTCATGGCGTTGCAGCAGCACCCGCTTAAACCCAGCCGGTGGACGCTCACCGCAAAGCTCACACTCGTCACCACCAGCGTGCTTTTCGTACTGGGCGCCGCCGCGTGGGGTGCGGCCGAGTGGAATAACCCGCGCACTGTTGGCGGGAACAACCCGGGGGATAAAATACTCAGCGCGCTCTTTGCCTCCGTCATGACCCGTTCAGGCGGTTTCAACCTGGTCGATATGAACGATATCCGCCCCGTGACCAGCCTCATTACCGACGTGCTCATGTTTATTGGCGGCGGCTCAGCCTCAACAGCTGGCGGCATTAAAGTCACCACCATTGCCGTGATTATGCTGGCGATTATGGCGGAGGCACGCGGCGACCAGTTTGTGGTGGCATTCAACCGCACTATCCCCGACACGGTGCTGCGCATCGCTATCTCAGTGACCATGATGAGCGCCGGTATCGTGATTGCCGGGTCCGGTGTTATTCTGATGCTCACCGACCAGCCCCTGAGCAGGGTGCTGTTTGAGGTGATCTCAGCCTACGCCACGTGCGGGCTCTCAAACGGCCTCTCAGCTGAGCTGTCACCCGCTGGTATTTACACGCTTAGCGCGCTCATGTTCATTGGGCGTATTGGCACCATCACCGCCGCCACCGCCTTGGCGTTGCGCTCCCGCCGCCGCCTTTACAAGTTCCCCGAAGAAAGGCCCATCATTGGCTAATACACACAATGCGCCCGTGCTCGTGATCGGTTTGGGCCGGTTTGGTGCCTCAACCGCCGCGCAGCTGCACGCCCAGAACCAGGAGGTGCTCGCCGTTGAAAAAGACCCTGAGCTGGTGCAGAAATGGTCGGGCCTGCTCACCCACGTGGTAGCCGCCGATGCCGCCGACATTGATACGCTCAGGCAGCTGGGCGCAAACGACTTCGGGTCCGCGGTTGTGGGTGTCGGCACCTCGATTGAGGCGTCCGTGCTTATCACCGCGAACCTCGTTGACCTGGGGGTTGAACGTATTTGGGCGAAAGCAATCACCCCGTCACACGGCAAAATCCTGGAGCGCATCGGTGCGCACCACGTGGTCTACCCGGAGGCGGATGCGGGCCGCCGCGCCGCGCACCTGGTGTCTGGGCGGCTATTGGACTACATTGAGTTCGACGACGATTTCGCTATCGCTAAGATGCGCCCACCGAAGGAAACTCACGGGTTCACCCTAGCGGAGTCGGATATCCGCGCCAAATACGGGGTGTCTGTGGTGGGCATTAAATCCCCCGGGGAGGAATTCACCTACGCAGACCCCTCCACGCGCATTCACTCTCGGGATATTCTTATCGTCTCGGGGCAAGTGGAGCTGATCGAGCGTTTTGCTGCCCGCCCGTAGATTCTGCAGCTTCCCTCGCGTCTCTCGCTCCTTGCCGTTTTTACCCTACCGCTTCTCTCCCCCCCTCTTCTCCGTCATAAAAAGGCTCTTTATTTGAATAAAGCGTTAAAAACCCCGCTTTATTCAAATAAAGGCTCTTTTTATGAGGGGGTGGGGTGAACACCGGCAGGTGACGCAGCGAAAGCGCGGGGAGGAATAAGCAGGAGGCGGGGGCTAGTCAGCCGTGTACTGTTCGCTCAGCTCTGCGGAGCGGGCGGCGCAGGCGCGCATCGCATCCTCGGTGAGATCGAAAAGTCCCTTGTCAATAAAGGTATTGATAGCGCGCTCAGTGGTTCCGTTCGGGCTGGTGACCGCTTTGCGCAGGGCGGCGGCATCCGAGTTACTATCCAGCAGGTACCCAGCGCCCGCAATCGTTGCGGATGCGAGCCTCTGCGCGGTCTCTTCATCCAGACCAAGCTTCACACCGGCACTCGCCATAGTCTCCGCCAGCAGGAACCCGTAGGCGGGGCCGGACCCCGAAACGGCGGTGACCGCATCCATCTGGTCTTCTCGCACCTGCACTACCAAGCCTACGGTCTCTAGGATCTTCTCGGCGAGCGCAAGCTGCTTCTCAGTCACTGCCTCACTCACCGAGATTGCCAGCACGCCTTTACCCACGCTTGAGGGCGTATTGGGCATGCAGCGGATCACCGGCTGACCCACTGGAAGAGCCTTCTGCAGCGTATCGAGGGTGACTCCTGCCGCCACCGAAATGACGAGTGCATCCGGGGCGAGGGCGGGCGAAATTTCGCGTGCCAGCTCGACGATTCCATAGGGTTTAACCCCCAGCAGCACTACGGATGCGCCGCTGACCGCCTCATGGTTGGCTTCGGGCTTGAGCTCGCACCCGATCACGACGGCATCTTGCCCTTTAGGCCCTAACTGATGGCGCAGGCGGTCTATGGAGTTTTTGCTGCGCACGGTGGCGCGTATGGCTTCTGCGGGGTATCCGCCCGCGATGAGCCCGGCAGCGATGGAACCGTTCATGGAGCCGGTGCCGAGGAATGCTATATGTTCGGTCATCTTCGATCCTTACTGTCTGCTTCGTTCGTGTTGCGGGGGCGCATGCCGCCCGCATCACAGGGTATGTTATCTAGCATACAAGCCCGGCTATTATGAGCCACCTGCGCCCTACTGGGGAGGGGGTGGTGGGCTTGTGCGAGAGTAAAATGGGGGTAGGGAGCCCGCGTGTACGTGGTTCTTGGGTTTACGCCCCAAACCGACGCCGCGAGCATCCGAAGAGGCCTGTGCGCACGAGGTGCTGTGTGCCGGGCGTGGGGTGCGGGTTGCCCCAACCGGCGGGTTGTTGAGCGCTATGGTGCGCGGGGACCTGCGGGCGTTTGTGCACAACGTGGTTATGAGGCGCGGCGGCAAGAGAATGATGAGAGCATTTCGGCGTTATACGGTTCTTCTGGCGTGGGTTGTGCTGGTTGGTGTGGCCACGGGGTGCGGGGCTATTGTGCTGCATTGGGTGCTGGGGGTTATTGAGGTTGTGGCGTTCGGCCATGATGAGACGCTGCACCCGATTATTACGTATTATTCTTCTACTCCTCGGCGCGTGGTGGCGCTGGTTGTGGTGGGTTTTTGTGTTGCTGTTACCTGGTATGTGCTGCAGTCTCGGCGGTGGAGCGGCGGGCTGTTGGCTTCGGTGGAGTCTATGGTGCGGGCGCGGTCGTTGGCTGAGCACCGCCCGGGGCTTGTGCGGCAGGGCGTTCATGCGCTGGTGCAGATTGTGGCGGTGGGTGCGGGCTCGCCGGTGGGTAAGGAGGTTGCCCCGCGTGAGCTGGGTGCGCTGTTTGCGGGGCGTATTGCGGATTGGGGGCGCCTGCCGGAGGGTACGCGGCGCACGCTGGTGGCTTCTGCGGCGGCGGCTGGTTTGGCTGCGGATTATCAGGTTCCGGTTGCGGGTGTGGTGTTTTTGTTTGAGGCTCTGGGGCTGGGCCTGTCGGTGAAGAATGTTCTGGTGGGTGTGTTCACTGTTGGGGTGGCTACTGCGACGGCGCATCTGACGATTTCTGATCAGGCTACATACCCGGTGGTGCTGGTGCAAACATGCTGGGAGTCGCTTGCGTTGGCGGTGCTGCTGGGTGTGGTGTTGGCTCCCGGCGCCTTGTGGTTTCGGCGGCTTCTGGGGTGGGCGCAGCGGGGTAGGGTCACAAACCGGAGCGTGCTGTGGCGGGTTCCGCTGGTGTTTGCAGCGGTGGGTGTGGTGTCAATGGTGCTGCCGGAGGTGATGGGTAATGGCCGGGCGCTGGTGCAGCAGACGTTTAACCGGGCTGAGCTGGTGGGGTCGTTCACAGTGCCCGCCTTGTTGTACACGCTGGGGTTGTTTGTGGCTAAGGCGGTGCTGGTGGTGGCTGCTTTGCGGCATGGGTCGTATGGCGGCACGCTCACCCCGGGGGTGGCGTTGGGCGCCTCGGGCGGGTTTGTGGTGGCGGGGACGCTGGTGTGTGTTTGCCCGTGGGTTTCAGGGTTTCCGTTGGGGGTGACGGGGTTGTTGAGCGCGGCGGGGGTGCTAGGGGCCGCAGTGTTTTTGGCGTTGTCGATGGATGCTCCGTTGAGTTCTGTGGCGCTGGTGGTTGGTTTTACGGGGCAAAGCTGGGGTGCGTATGTGCCGCTCGCGGTAGCGGTCGGGGTGGCGTGGGGTGTGAAGAGGCTGTGGGAGGCGCACCGTGCCCGGGTGCTTGCGGGGGCGTAGCGTTCAGAAGTTGCGGGGCTGCTGGTGGCTGGCGGCTGGTTTCCGTTACGCTAGACGATGGTTTTTGGGGTGCATGGGTGGCCCACAGTGTAATGCGTCATAGCAGCTGATACGGGAGTCAAAGGGGTACAAGTGACTTTGGGCAGGGGCCGTGAAGCTCGGCGGGATGTGGCGTACGCGGCTCTGACGGACGGTGACTTGGCGGTGCGTTTGGGTGCAGTGTATGCGCTGGTGGAGCTTGCGGATGAGTGGCTGGGTGAGGTGTCCCTGCCGGTGGGCGTGCGCCGCGAGCACGTTCAGGGGGTGATTGACCGGTTGTGCGCGTATCTTCGTTCCCCGCTCAGTACTGCAGCCGACAATGGGCCTGCTGGGGAGAGTGCCGGGGCGCAGGGGCGCATCCAGCAGGCTATTGTGGAGGAGATTCACCGCCGGGTGCAGCACCCGGTAGCTTCCGCTGAGGGCGCTTCCCTGGCGGGCACGTGGTCGGGTTTTGCATTCAATTTTTCGGGCGCGGTTTTTGTGTGCACCGTGAATTTCACCGGTTCATGCTGGGAGCATGAGGTAGATTTCAGCGACTGTATTTTTATGCGTGACGCTCTTTTCTCGTGTTCCACCTTTGCGGGTACCGCCAACTTCACCCATTCCACCTACCGAGCTCTGGCGGATTTCAGCGAGTCGCTCTACCAGGACGCGGCGTATTTTGGCGGCTGCACATGGGGCGGGGCCGTCAACTTCTCGAGGTGTACTTTCCGTGCTGGTGCCTACTTCTTGGGGTGCCGCTACAGGGCAGATACCGTCTTTACCGGCTGCTTCTTCGCCGGTACGGTGGTGATGATGTACAGCGCCTACCGCGGCGCGTTTACCGCCACCGGGTGCACATTCGCTGGGGATGCCGACCTGAGCTCTTCAGCATACTACGGTCCTGCTAGCCTGCGCGGGTGCGTGTTCCTCGCGGATGCTTGGCTTGGCGGCGGCTCATGGGGTGGCCGCACCGTCTTTTCGGGGTCGGTCTTTGAGGGTGCGGCTGATTTTAGCGGCGCCGCGTACCTGGCGGACGCCATTTTTACCGACGCAGTTTTTGTGAACTGCGCCCCATCACTGCGCGGGTGCGTTTTCTCGCCCCACAGCGTGCAGGAGTTCACCCGCACCCCCGAGCAGGGGCACCCCATTGTGTTAGAAGGCGGCCTCCCGGTGGGGTCGCGGCTGCTCACCCCGGGCCAGCTGGCCCGGCTCGCTAAACTGCGGCAGAAGGTGACGCAACGGCGCGAACAGCTCGCGGATAAACCGGTCGGTTCGGCCGCGCACCGGCGGGCGGCGCGGCGGCTGGAGCAGGCGCATGAGGCATTCGCCAGGTGGGCGCACGGGCTCGCAACAGACTGATGCGGCACAGCAAACCGGGGTACACTAAAGCAATCAACCTACATAGATTTATCGATACCGTCTCAAGAACTGCACGAACCATAACAAGACACAGACCTTTCACCGGAAGAACACCCCATCATGCACCCTGTTACGCCTTCCCCGTCGAGCCCTCGCCCCGGAGCAGCTGCGCACCTTTCTGTGAGCCACCAGCAGCGGCATGACCGGTACACGGCTGCCCTCGCTCTTTTGGGCAGCCCTGAGGCGATTATCCGGCTGGGTGGGGCGCTCGCCCTCGTGGAGCTGGCTGATGACTGGCTCACCGATGAGACCGACCCTCAGGAGCACGGGCGCCGCAAGGCGCAGACGATTATCACCACCCTGTGCGCCTATATTTGTTCCCCGTTCCAGCTCGCCCACGACTATGAGCGGCTTATGGGCGATCAGCCGCAGGGCTTGACCCCGCAGCAGGCGCGCCGGTTCCGAGCCGAGAAAACCGAGCTGGCGGCTGAGGCGCAGGTGCGTGGGCGCATCCTGACTGAGATTCACGACCGGGTGCGCTGGGAACCGTCCGATGGCGGGCAGCCCGCCACGAATACGGCCCCGGACCCGGAGAAGGTTACCGCCGGGTTGTGGTCGCACCTGAGGTTTGATTTTTCGGGGGCTGTCTTTTTCTACCCCGTGGATTTCACCCAGTCGTATTGGGGTGCGGGCGCGAATTTTCGGGGGTGCACGTACCGCGACCAGGCGCGTTTTACCCGCTCCATTTACGGGGCCGATGCCCTGTTTGACCGTTCTGTGTACCACGGTGAGGCGTTTCTGAGCGATTCGGTGTACCGTGCGGGGGCTGGCTTGAGCGAATGCGTCTGGGGTGCTGATGCGCGCCTGGTGGGCTGCGTGTATGAGGGGAACGTTAATTTGAGCGCCTGCACGTGGGAGGGCGCCGCGTATCTGAGCGACTGCACCTATTACGGGTATACGTACCTGGCTGATTCCGTGTACCGTGGGGACGCCGATTTTTGGCAGAGTACTTTCTACGGCACTGCGAACCTGGAGCACTGCACCTATTCTCGGGGGGCGAGGTTTGAGGATTCTATCTACCACAGTGCCGCGTATCTGGGGGATTCGGTGTTCCGCCGCACCGCTAACCTGGCGTTCACCGTCTACTGGGGTGCGGCGCATTTTGGTGGGTGCGTATTTGCGGGGCAGGCGTGGCTGGATAACTGTGTATGGTTCGGCGGGGCCGACTTTTCGGGGGTGAAGTTTAAGAAGAAAACCGATTTTGAGGAGGCTCACCTGCTGGGGGCCGCCGATTTTTCGGGTGCATCTTTCGCACGGGTTCCGGCGTTCACTGGCGGTGTTTTTAATGCTGCCGCAGAGAACGTGTTTGAGGTTTCAGCGAAGAGCAAACAGCCGCTGCCTTTAGCGGGCAGGGTTCCGCAGGGGGCGCGGGCCCTGACCGCCACCGAGCGGCAGGTGCTTGCTGAGCGGCTGCAGGCTGCCGGGGCGGGGCGTGAGACCAATGCGCGGGAGTTTGAGCAGCCCCGCTCTGAGCTGATCCGCTGGGTTCGCTATGAGGTCGCCGGCACCCTGGATGAGGCTGAGGCAGATTCTGTGGGCGTGTTCACTGAGGCGGCTTAGCTCCATTATGGTGTTGTCCGCTTCCGTGGAGGCTAACCGCCTCACTAGGTTCACGGCCGCCGCCGCTGTCTTGCAGGATGCGCAGGTTGCGGCGCGGCGGGAGGCCGCAGAAGTACTCATTGGGGTGGCCGATGAGTGGCTGGCTGATGCTTCGGTGCCGGGAAAGCAGCGCCTCCGGCAGGCGCAGGCCGCCATTAATGCGCTCTGCATGTATATTCGTTCCCCGTTTCGGTTGGCGAAGCGGTATCAGCGCCTTACACACGGTACGGTGCGGCGTTCATGGTCCGCGCAGAAGAAGCGCCGTTTGCGGGCCTCTTTGGAGGCTTTCCGAGCCGAGGCGCACCTGCGGGGCGGTATTCTGAGGGCCATTGCTGCGCGCCTGCGCACCCCCGATACGGTGGCACCGGTCTCGGGTGGGAAAACACCGCAGCAGCACGGGGGTGCTCCGGGTTCGTGGTCGGCGCTCACCTATGATTTCAGCGGCGCAGTGTTCTTCTACCCGATTGATTTTTCGGGGGCATACTGGGGCCGGAGGGCGGTTTTTGAGGGGTGCGTGTTTTATGGTTCCGCCGATTTTTCGGGCGGGTTTTTCCGCCGGAAGGCATGCTTTGCCGGGTGCGCCTGGCGGGGTGAGGCGAGTTTTGAGCGGTGCATGTTTAACCGTGTGGCGGACTTCTCCCAGGGGCACTATAAGAGGCCGGTTAACCGGCGTTTTTGCACCTATGGTGATGAGGCGTGGCTTCACGGCTCAACGCATAAGAATACGGTCGATTATAGTGGCAGCATCTACCGTGGGTGGGCCAGTTTTGCCGATAACACGTACCGCGCAGATGCGGTGTTTAGCGGCTGCCTCTACCGCCGGGATGCTATGTTTCAGGGGTCCCGGTACGGTGGCCGGGCGGCGCTGGATCACTGTACCTATGAGGGGGCGGCGTTCATGCGGGAGTGCGTGTATGAGCGGGACGCCGATATGAGCGGCTGCACCTACTACGGGCGGGCTGCGGCTACTGAGTGCCCGGGTGAGCAGGCGCGGTTCGATGCCAGCGTGTACTACGGGGACGTGAACTATGCGGGTTCGGTGTTCTGCTATCACCCGGATTTTACGTGCTCCGCCTATTACGGTGGCGCTGATTTTGGAGGCTGCGTGTACCGGCGCGGGCTGTCGGTGTCGGGGTCGGCATTCCACGGCCCGGTTAATTTTGGCGGCTCGGAATGCGGTAAAAAGTCGTACTGCGCCAGCGCGGTGTTTACCGGGCCTGTGGCGCTGACCGGGACGGTGTTTCGCAAGAAGGTCATATTTGAGGAGTCCGCGTTTTTAGCTTCGACGGATTTTAGTGCCGCCGATTTTAGCGGCAGGATTCCGGGGTTCACGGAGTGTATCTTTACCCCGGGTGAGCAGTATGCTTTCCCGCAGCCGGTGACCGCTCCCCCGGCGGGGTCGCGGGTGCTTGCCCTCTGGGAGGTTCGCAGGCTCGACTATTTCCGGCAGCAGGTTCAGGCGTTCACCCACTCGGCGGCTGATGATCCGGAGGTGCTTGAGGCTGCCCGCCAGCGGGTACGGGTTCTCAAGAAGCAGCTGCACGCCTGGGTTTTCGCCATGCAAGACCCGCGCTACCAGCATCCCGGGTTTGAAAAGATCAGAGGAATATAGCTGTGCTCTCGACCGCCCGACCCAGGTTATCAATACGGTGACTTGGGAATATGCCTGTGATATTGGGAAATATCCATTAAATTATTGATACCGGGTATACAGTTATATCTTTTGGGCGGTTAACTCTTTGATAGAGAATGAGCCTCTAAAACCCCAACCATTGATCCCATATTTCATATGCAGTACTTCACTAACGGCTTTTTACTGCACCCATGCTTGCCCGCTGCCGCTCCTACACGCGTAAACACCCGTAATACCAGTACCCCATGCCACAATCTTTACATGAGTGTTACATTCACCCCGGCCGCCAGTGGCACATATCATAAAAAATTATTTTAGTATTCTCACCATTGATAAAAAATACATTTTACCCCTCATATTTTTGAATATTTTCCCCATAACTTTTAATAAACGTATTCAGTGATGGCTCTGCCACCGCACCCATCACCGGCCCGCGGCAGCTGTTCTGCCACCGCCGCACCCTACGGGTACACCCGCCGTACCGTGATAATATCGGGGCAAAAAGCGCATAATATGCTCGCTGATAGGCCAACGGCGCGCCCGCACCAGTCACCGTGCAGACCACACTCGGCCGTTTGAACAACCCTAAAAATACGGCATGTCAGCAGCCAGAAACCGCCCTTGTATTAAATAGTAAAAGCTTTGTTCTGGTCACCGTACCGGCCGTCTATTATTTGTCTTCTGCAGATATTCGCTGCGCATTATACTCATCTATTTTCGTTATTAGTGTGTGCGTTGCCCGGCACGCCTCGGGTATGCTGAAAGCCTACACCCAGCCACGCATCTTTTTACGCAGGAGTAAACCATGAATACACCCAGCTCGTCGCTTGGCGACTCTCGCCTTCTTGAGGATGCGCTGCGGCACGATAGGTACGCAGCGGCGGCAAGCCAGCTTGGGGATGTTCAGCCCATTACCCGCATGAGCGCCGTACTGGCCCTTATTGAGCTGGCCGATGAGTGGCTGCAGGCGGTGCACCTGACGAAAACCCAGCGCCGCCGCAAAGCGCAGACCGTCATTGACATGCTGTGCTCCTATGTGCGTTCCCCGTTCCCCCTGGCGGCTGAGCAGAAACGCCTGCTGGGGGATGCCCCCGAAGACCTGGAGCAGATGCGTCGGTTCCGTGCGGAGCAGGCCGAACTTGAGGCCGAGATTCAGGTGCGTGAACGTATCCTCTCGGAGATTCATGACAGGGTGCGCTGGCAGCTGCGGGACGGTGCGGGCGGTTCCCGCCGGGTCCCGGCTGAGGCCGATATGCTCACCGGCGCCTGGTCGCGTCTTTCCTACAATTTTTCGGGTGCCACGTTCTTCTACCCCGTGGATTTTAGCGAGTCGGCGTGGGGTGAGAAGGTGTCGTTCCGTGGGTGCACGTACCGTTTTGACGCAGATTTCGGGGCGTCCCTGTATGCCGCCGATGCCGTGTTTAGCGGCTCTAAGTACGGTGAGCAGGTGCGTTTTAGCGACTCCGTCTACCGCGGGTATGTGAGCTTCGCCGGTTCAACCTACGGGGGTGAGGCTCGGTTTGAGGATTCTCAGTACGATGGGGATGTCGATTTCTTCGGCTCAACCTACCGCGGCAGCGTCACGTTCGCCAATGCCTCCTATGAGAGGCGGGTGCGCCTGAGCGGCTCCACCTACGGCCTGCACGCCGATTTGAGCGGGTGCGTGTACCGTGACCAGGCGCTTCTGAGCGGGTGCGTGTATGCGGCGGATGTGAGCCTGCGCGAGTGCCAGTACCGGGGTAATATCGCGGATTTCAGCGGGTGCGTGTACCGTGAAAACGCCGATTTGGCGGGCTCCATCTATGAGGGTGCCACCGATTTTTCGCAGTCGGTGTGGCACGGTAAGGCCCGCCTGACGGGGTGCATGTATTTCAAGAACGTGAACTTTGCCAGCTCCACCTACCGTGAGCGCGCCGATTTTGGCGGTTCAACATTTAATCGGGACACCGATTTCAGCGGCTCCACCTACCACAAGGCGGTTGTGCTGGGTGATAGCGTGTACGGCGGGCAGACGAACCTGAGCGGGTGCACCTACCTGATGGGCGCGTACCTTTCGGGGAATACCTACCGGGGTAATGTGAACCTGAGCCGCTGCTGCTACCGGGGCGACGCCGATTTTAGCGAGTCCACCTATGAGGGTTCGGCCGTGTTTGAGGCGTGCGACTACCAGGGGTACACCTACTTTAACGAGTGCCTGCACCGTGGGTTTGTTTCGTTCAGCGGCTCCACCTACGCGAATTACACGAATTTTTATGAGTCGATTTACTGCGGTAAGGCGAATTTGGGCGGGTGCGTGTACAAGAAGTACCCGGATTTTAGCAGCGCCGCATATTTTGGGGACGTGACGGTGGCGGGCGCACGGTTCTCGGAGCAGGCCCCTTCGTTCGCCGGGTGCGTGTTTAACCCAGATCGGGCGAATGATTTTACGACCGCTGACGAGAGCGAGTACAGCATTAAGCTGGTGGACGGCTACCCCGAGAATGCGCGGGTGCTGACTGTCTCTGAGCTGGAGCATCTAGCGAATGTGGGCCCAGAGGATAAAGGGTTCACGCGGTGGGTGCGCGGCCTTAACTCCCCGAAGGAGGAGGCGCAGCCGGTAGCGGTGTAGCCTCAGGTGCACCGCGTGCATGCGCCCGCATGTGAATATGTGGGTGTGTGTCTGTTGTGCCGGTGATGGGCGAGCGCCTGCTGTTTGTGCACGCATATGCTAAATGTCCGCTCCCCGTTGCCGGGTTGCCCGACCTGTTGAGAGAGGCACCGTATGAGACCCGCAGCCCAGTACCCCGAATCAGCCCACCCCTCGGGCGCGCAGAGTGTGGGTGTGGGGCGCGGGCAGAGGCGCGCCGCGGCGACCGGCCAGCTCAGTAGCGCTGATGCCGATACCCGGCTGGCTGGGGCGCTGGCCCTCATAGAGCTGGCTGATGAATGGCTCACCACCCCAGCCGCAGACCAGATCACCAGCAAGCACCCCAACCCAAACCAGCCTGCCCGTGAGGCACAAGCAATCATTCACGAGCTCTGCGCCTATATCCGCTCCCCTTTCCCGGCGGGTAGCGCCTCAAGCCGCACAGAGTTAGCGCAGCACTATATGCGTCTGCTCGGTGACACCCCGGAGAGCCTGTCCCGCACGCAGCGTGAGCAGTTTCAGGCGGAGAAATCCGCCCTGACGGTTGAGGCGCTGGTACGCGGGTGCATTCTTGAGGCTATCCATGACCGATTCGTGCAGGAGTCAGACTACGGCATTCCCCCGTGCACCGGGGGCACCCCCGATCGGCAGGAGGCGGAAGGCAACCGGTGGTCGGGGCTGGATTATGATTTTTCGGGTGCCGTATTTTTCTACCCGGTGCTGTTGAAGGCGTCATATTGCACGGGAGAAATGGCTTTTAGGGACTGCGTTTTCCTGGAAGAAGCCCGTTTTAGCCATGCGTATTTTGCTCAGTGCACCGATTTTTCTGGTGCAGCATATTATGGTGACGCCTCTTTTGGTTTTTCGTCGTTTAAGGGCGGGGCGCGGTTTGACCGGTGCACGTTCGGGGCGCTGGCTGAGTTTACAGACACCTACTACGGCGGCGATACCTCGTTCAGGGAGTGCACCTATAAGGGGCTGGCCCTGTATGATGAGTCCACCTACTGCGGTACGGTGGCTGATTTCAGTAATAGTGTGTATTGTGCGGGTGCCGAGTTCGGCGGTGCCGGGTATGACTGCCCGGCCATATTCAGCGGGTCCGTTTTTGAGGGCGCCGCATATTTTAGGTTTGGCCGGTACGCTGATACGGTTCGTCACGATGGGTGCTCCTACGCGGCTGCAGCCGATTTCAGCTATTCTGTCTGCTGGGCTGATGCGGATTTTTCAGGCTCCGCTTTTGCTCAGGGAACCAGTTTTACCGGGTGTGAATATTATGGTGCCGCGCATTTTTCGGACTGTTCTTTTACTGGCGGTACGGTCAATTATTCTGGCTCCATATATGCGGCGGAGGTGTCTTTTAGTAACTCAATGTATGGCGAGAGCACCGGCTCCGTTATTTTTGATGCTTCGGATTTCTTCGATGGTGTGCTCTTCACCAGTGTTGGCTGGGGGAATGCTTCTGTCTCTTTTACGGGCTGCGTCTTTAACCCGTCGTCCCGGAATGTTTTTACTAACCGGGGTGCCGCCCAGTCCCCTGTCCGGTTTAGTGGGAAACTTCCGCTGGGTGCCCGCGCGCTGGCGTTCGATGAACTTGATGAGCTTCAGGAGCACCGGCAGGCGCTTCACCCCACGGCTTTTGTGGCCCCGGCCCGCCCCAGCCCGGCTGCGGAGTATGCACACCTGCCGCACCGGGTCTCTGAGGAGGCGGTGGAAGAGTTCGCCCGCTGGGCGCGTGAGCTTATTGGTGAGGATTAGCTGTACTTGCGCATAAACCGGAGGTACTCATGACGGAGGGCCTCTAGCGGACAGAAAATATGGGCCTGTATTGCCTCGCTGAGGGCCTGCACGGCCTGCGGGGAGTCTGGGCCGTTGGCGTGTATCTGCGGGTAGGCAGCGTGAATGCCTTCACGTATCTGTTGGTCCGCTAGCCGGTATTCACAAACAGCTTGAAGTAGAATAGGCAGTACAGGCCGGTCAAAGGCGGTTTGACGAAGCCATTCTAAACGCCCTTGATATCGTGGCGGCAGGGGCAGCCAATCGTTCGCCGTGTAGGTGATTCGCTCTTTGACTTGTAAAGAGTAAGAATCGTCCTCAGCGCAAGAATCCAAGATATAGTCGATAAGGGCATCGGACGGGTCATCGGGAAGTATGCAGTAGCATACATCGTCGCTTAGGAGGATTGCTTCCTGAACAAGTACGGCTGCGGGCACCGCATTGGCACCTTTCAAAGATAAGGATGCCTCTAATGCATTGAGTTTTTCTAACACCCTGTCCATGATCGGAATGTTACGGTACGTCAGGTTTGCGCGTATTGCCCGTACCACCTTTTGCGTATACTCATACCAGCTGAAATATGTTTCTGCAGTCAGATGTTTTTCCATCTCCTCTACGTACTGTAGCGCTGGTTTTATAAGGCGCGCGGCGGCATCGGAGTACATATCAGCCTGAAGACAAAGGTGCCACAGCTGCTCCGTCTGGCCGGGTGCGCCATTGCCGTATTTTTCCTCATCCAGCCTTCTGTCTGCCCACTCGCTGAGGGTGAGGGACCGCTGGGCGAGCTCTTGGGCTGCCGCAGCGTACGTAATGAATGTCGGCGGCACTGTAGCAGTCGGGGTGCCTGCGCGCCCGAGGGCAGCTGCGGTGGTTCTTACCCCCGCCACTCGATGCTGAAGCGCCCGCGCGTCCTCTGTTAGCTGCTGCGCGCGGTGTGTTTGTTTCTCGCATGCCCGCGCAATACTGCCCCACTGGGATGACCCACCAAACGGAGGGACAGCGCGCATCCCGTCTAAGACTGTCAGGGCGGACCCCAGGCAGTGGGCCACTTTTCTCATGGCATCTAGCAGGCTGGGGGGATCAGAGAGCGTAGAAGGGTCTACAAAAATGCGATAGTAGTCTATATATCCGCTGGCTACTACCCGTTTAATCCGTGTGCGCTCCATAACCTCGGGGAAAAAACTTTCAATAATGGCAGATTGCAGGGGTGGTTCCGCCATATGCTGCAGCTGCAGCCGTGCGCGTGCAGCTGCGGTCAGTAACCGTGAGCAGTCGTTTTCACTCGGGTACTCTACGTTCATGGCTTTCCCTAATATGTGGAAGCGGATTCGGGTGTGTCCCAGGGTACCAGCCGTTCCTGGGTACGGTACCGGTTTGGCGGGCTGTCCCTCATAGGACGCATGGTTAGGTTTCTGCGCCTATCGAACCGATCGTGCCCTGACGGTTGGGGCGGCCCTGATGATGCCACGGGGTAACGGTGCAGCCATTTCTAATGCTCTGTGAGTATGTGTTATCGGATAAAAACAGTGACGAATGACCGGTTTTATTCTGCCCATCTCATAAATATTTGAAGCATAAAAATTCTATATATACCCATATAAACCCCCATAAAATAAAGTTTTATCTGCATAGAAAATCTTTACTTCGGTTTTATGTGCGCTCGCATATTCCTTGGGATGCAGCATTGGGCAAGCTGCGGATAAACCTCAGCGTTCCTTCAGCTAGCGCTTTTCCCCCATTGGCAACGGTATACTTACTTATACCCGACAAGTAGAGAGGCCAGTTGCGATGGAGCCGCAGAATCCAAGCGAGAGCACACCGTCAACCCTGCCCGCACCCACTAATATGATTCCGATTGTGAGGGTGCCGGGCGTTCAAACGGCGGCGGAAAAAGCAGCAGCTAAAAAACGTAAAACCCAAAACCTGGTGAAATACCTGGCGGTGGGCAGAACTCTCTACACGGTTATTCCTTTGGCGCTTTTCTTTTTATTGGTTGAGCGCCGTGCTATCACTATTGACGCGTTCCCCGATCTGCTCTCCCCAGTGGGGCTTTTCCTTCTCCTGTATGTGCTGTTTGAGATACTGAGTGTGCTGTGGTTTAACAGCGGAAAACAGCCAGCATTTATTGCCCTATTGGGCCGCTACCTGGCTGGCGTTGTGCTCTCCGTGGTGTTTATGAGCATTGTGCTTCAGTTCATGCCGTGGTCGCAGAACCTGCGGGAAACCTTCGTGGGGTGGTGGACGATTACCGTGCCGTTTGCCGAGCTGATTACCAGCGGGTTCCTGTTCTATTTGACGTTTAAGAATTTTCCAAAGACAGCCGCAGCCCCGGAGCACACACAGTTCTGGCAGGACGAAGAGGAAGAGTAGGGTCGTTCTGCACCCATCACAGGAGGCGGAGTTCTGCCAGGCAGCCAACCCACCCACAGGGTCTGCTGGCACAGATTCCGCCTTCTTTGATGTAACGCACCCGTGAAGGGTTGGTTTGTAACATATCGTCATATAACCCAGCATATTGTTCATATATTGGACACCTCTTCCTGCCCTCTTGGAGGGCCTTCCCGTCAAAACACGTTCAAAGTTTTGAGGGTTAACCCCCAGTTTTTGGCGTCATTATTAGACAGTTGAGGCTTCTTGGCGCTTACCGGGTAGAAAAAGAAGGCCCATTTTTGGCTTGTCCCACACAGCAACCTATTCGCTTTTTCGTGTTGTTCCGCGTCATAGCAATATAAAGATTTGATAAATCATCCGAAAGTATGACAGTTTTCAAAAAACCTTAGAGTATGCTGGAAATTCGACTAACTGAGGAAGCACGCAATGAGCAATAGCGCAACACAGGTAAGAACAGCCCAGATCGGTGGTGGCCGTATCAGCGACGGCCCGGCGAACCTGCGAGCCTCGTTCAGCGCTTCCAAGGTTTCGGCGGGTCACCGTACCACCTCCCCCAAGATACTGTCAGTCCTGTACACGGCGCGCGTGATTGGGTTGGCATTACCGTACGTATTTACATTTGCAGCGGTGCTGGGTGGAGACCTTTATTCGCAGTGGGCACACGTGATGTTCCACCCGATTGGGCAGTTCATGCTGGCGTATGCGCTGGCGCATGTGACCGCCAATATTTGTTTCAACTTCCGCCGCGGCGGCGCCTTGGTTCGCACCGTAAATGGTGTGGGCGCGGTGCTGTGTGTGGCGGTCTCTCCCCTGTGGGTGAACTTGATAATGTCAGGGGCTAATTCGCCGGATGCGTTGTGGGCGCTGATTGGTGTTCCCCTGGAATTCGCGGCGTGCATTGGATACTACGTGTACACCGCACGGAGGATTGGGTAGAGTCCTCCATAATCCCATAGAGAAAAGTTGAGCACCCGGTGTTTGTTGGTTCCGCCGGGTGCTCAACCATGTTCACGGGTACACGCGCATAGTTTTTACATTCTGCACCAAGAAATCCATGGTATTGCTGATCGGCTGCGGTAGGGTGAAGGGGCACGCCCCAAGCACCATACAAGGAGCCACCCGCCATGACCGCCAGCGACAAAAGCACTCTGTACACTTCGCGGCAGGAGCGATTTCTGAAGGCCGTCGAACTGATTGACTCTGCCCACTCGTACACACGGCTGGGTGGGGTGCACGCCCTCGTGGCGCTGGCGGATGAGTACCTTACCGACCAGGCGTTACAGGCGGAAGAAAAGCACACGGAGGGCCAACGCATCGTAGATGTTCTCTGCGCCTACATCCGCTCCCCTTTTGAGCTGGCATTTCGGTACGATGAGCTCTCGCAAGATAAGCCCAGCCCGCACGGCGTGTACCGGGACAACCACCTAGATTTCTATACGCACAAAGCGGAGCTTCTGGCAGAAGCGAAGGTTCGTCAGCAGGCTTTGCAGGAAATTCACCGCCGGTTGCGCCATTTTCCTCAGGGCGACAGAAGGAATTATGTAGAAGGCTCGTGGTCTGGGTTTGAGTACGATTTCTCGAATAGTGTTTTCTTCTACCTGGTTGATATGAAGGATTCTTGGTATCAGAATTCCGTTGATTTCAGCGGGTGCACATACTACACCAGTGCCGAGTTCAGCGGTTCTACTTATGAACGAAGCGCCTATTTTTGCGATTCTACGTACTACGATTGGGTTTTCTTCAACAACTCAACCTATTGTGGTGAAGCCCAGTGGAGTGGATCTACGTACCATGATTCGGCGCGTTTCAACTGGTCTGTTTACTATGGTGAGGTTTCCTTCCACGATTCTGTTTACGGTGGATCGGTCTTCTTCGACCAGTCTCTCTACTACGATGAGGTTTTATTCTATAGCTCTACTTATCGGGGCGAGGCCGGGTTCGACGGCTCTCTGTACCGAGGCTCAGTTTTTGTGAATGATTCAGTCTTTGAGGGCGAGGTTTCCCTGTACGGGTCTGTTTTCTGCGGTGCCCTGAATTTTGGTACCGACTTTTTCGGGGAACCGTTCCCTTCACGGTTTGTTCAGAACTCACCTTGTTTTGTTGCTGAGAAGAAGGATGCGCAGGCAACGTTATTTGGCTCGTCCAGCAATAATTTTGTGGTTGAGAACAGCAGCTACCCTATATCTCTCGGCGCTAAGGGTCTTCCGTTGGAATGTGGTTTCCTGTCTACAGAACAGGCAAACTATCTTGCGGCAAAGTTCCGAAAGGTGTATGAGGCGCGAACTTCTCTTCGTGACTCGCAGGTGCCGCAGGAGCGGCAAGACCTTCGGGAGAAATTGGAGAGCCTAAGCCAAGATATACGAGCGTGGAGGAAAGAAGCTACTGCTCAGCCGCATGGCAACTAGCAGATGACGCTTTCCCCTACATATACGGGGTATCTGCTGTAGGATGGGGAAGAAATAAACGCCGCTCCACTCACCTGTGAGGAACCATTAAAAGCAATGCCGCATACACCCGAAAATGTAGAGAACAATTCAGAGGTATCTCACCAAACCACGTTTGAGAAGCATAAGGCAGAGCGTTGGGAACGGTATCTTCAAGCGGTAAAACAGCTTCGCGGCAAGGACGCCTCTGCGCGCGTGAGCGGCGTACACGCACTTGTTGTGCTTGTGGATGAGTGGCTTCACGAAGAAAACCTATCCGAAGACGAAAAAATTAAAGAAGGGCAGTTAATTATTAATAAGCTCTGCGCCTATATCTGCTCCCCCTTCGCCCTCGCCTCTGAGTATGATGAGCTGATTCAGGACAGCCCAGCAGCTGAAGGTCTCTACAAAAATAGAGAACAAGAGTTCTATATTCATAAGGCTGAACTTCAAGCAGAAGCAGACGTCCGCCTGAGCATTATGAAAGAGATTCACGCCCGCTTGCAGGGACCAGACAAAAACACCCCAGGGGCGTGGTCAAATTTTGAATACGACTTCTCGGGAAGCACCTTCTTCTACCCTGTAGACCTCACACACTCTTACTACACGAAACCCGTTCATTTCAGTGAATCCGTTTACCGGAGCTCGGCTAATTTCAGTGGATCCACCTACCGGGACTGGGTAGGTTTCAACGACTCTACCTACCGGGGCCGGGCTGATTTTAGCGGCTCCACCTACCAGGGCGGGGCCGATTTCCACGAGTCCATCTACCAGGCTGAGGTTGATCTCAGCAAGTCTGTTTATCAAGACTGGGCAGACTTTCACGAATCCACCTATTGGGGTGATGCCAACTTCAGCGAGTCTGCTTATCGAAGCTGGGCTGATTTCTACGATTCTACCTATCAGGATGAGGCTAGTTTTACCGGCTCCACTTACCAGGAGGGGGTTGATCTTAGCTGCTCCATCTATTGGGGTAGGGTCAACTTCCGCGGTTCCATCTACGAGGATGAGGCTGCTTTTAGCGGGTCTATCTTTCAGGACACAATCGATTTTGGTAAAGATACAGGCAGCGGCGGTTCTTCCCGTTTCACACGATGCGCCCCTGCGTTCTATGACGAGGCAAACCAGCAAAACACACTTTTTGGCGCACCCAATAATGACTTCTCCGCCGAAAACAGCGAGGGCTGCCCAGTTCTCCTTACCCCTGACGAATTACCCCTTGACTGCCGCTTCCTATCAACCGCCCAGAAGGATTACCTGGGGAATACCCTTCGCAGGTTAGAAGAAACGAATGATGAGTTCCTTGCCGCGAAGAATCATGAAGTGGAGAAAGAGCTCTCAGAAAAGCTGCGGTCTCTCACCCAAGAACTCCACGACTGGCGTGAAAAAGTTACCGCATTACCGCCCAACTCTCCGAATAATACAGGAACACCTCAGCAGGCCAAGTTGAAACGGGCTGAGGAGGAGGTTCCATGGTTCTCAGCAGGTGGAGAAGCGCTTTCCCTACTTGACGACTATCGAAAAAACGGCAATGATCACGCCAAGATTTATGCAGTTATTAAAGATATTCTTGAAAGCCATGAAAACCAGATAAAAATTCTTGCAGAACAGACCCAGCAATGCCTTGAAAACGCTTTCAGGCAGCGTATGGCAGAGCGTCGAGGACGGTATGCCGCAGCGGTAGAACAGCTGGGCGGCGTGAATGCCCCAGTCCGTATGGGTGGTGTATATACGCTCGTTAGTCTAGTAGATGAATGGCTTAGAGAAGAGAATATAGAGTATAACGAACGAATCGCAGAAGGCCAGATTATTATTAATAACCTGTGCGCATATATCCGTTCCCCGTTTGCCTTTGCTTCCCACTATGATGAGCTAACTCAGGACAGCCCAACATCAGGAGGTGTTTACAAAAACAAATATCAAAAATTCTACATTGATAAGGCAGCGTTAGAATCCGAAGCAGATATTCGTCTGAGCATTCTGAAAGAAATTCACCGCCGTTTGCAGGGACCAGACGAAAACACCCCAGGGGCGTGGTCAGAATTCGAATACGACTTCTCGGGAAGCATTTTCTTCTACCCCGTAGACCTCACAAACTCCTACTACACGAAACCCGTTAATTTCAGCGGCTCTACCTACCGGAACTGGGCTGATTTCAGTAACTCCACGTATCAGGATAAGGCCGACCTCAGCACATCCACCTATCGCAGCTGGGCTGATTTCAGCAATTCCGCCTATCGAATCAGGTCTGTTTTCAGTCGTTCCACCTACCTGGGGTGGGCTAACTTCCACGACTCTATCTATAAGGATGGGGCTGAATTCCGCGAATCCACTTACCAGAGTTCGGTTATGTTCCATGGTTCCACCTATCAGGGTGAGACTGACTTCAGTGTTTCTACCTATCAAAGCTCAGCTGATTTTACCGACTCCGTCTACCAGAGCTGGGCTGCTTTCTATAGTTCTACTTACCGGGGTTTAGCGGCTTTCTACGGTTCTACCTACCAGGATTGGGCTTCCTTTTATGGCTCCACCTACCTAGAAGGGGCTAACTTTCATGAGTCCATTTATCGAGGTGAAGCTGACTTCCACAACTCCACTTATTGGGATTGGGCTGACTTTACCGGCTCCACCTATCAAGACGAAGCTAACTTCAGCGATTCCATCTATTGGGGTAGGGCCAAATTCCGCGGCTCTACCTATTGGAATTGTGCTGATTTTAGTGGGTCTATTTTCTATAGCGACGCTTCTTTGGGCGAAAAAGAAGACAACGATAGCCTTTCCCGTTTCACGCAATGCGCCCCTGAATTCTACAACGAAGCAAATCACCAAAATACCCTGTTTGGTTCACCCGATAATGACTTCGCCGCTGAAAACGGCAGAGGTTATCCCATTTACCGCAACCTTAAAGGCTTACCCCTCGGCTGCACTTTCCTAACGCCCACACATAAGAAATATCTGGGTAACATATTCCAAGCAATGGAAGAAATCAGCAATAAAAATAAAATTCATGCCCCGCATAACCCAGAAGAGACAAAAGAGCTCTCAGAAAAGCTGCGGTCTCTCACCCAAGAACTCCACGACTGGCGTGAAAAAGTCACCGCGGTAGAGGAGATCCGATAAGCAATGCCGGAAAAACATAATGCAGAACGCTGGGAACGGTACGCAGAAGCAGTAGAACAGCTTGGTAATGCGAGTGCCCCCGTTCGTATAGGTGGCGTATATACGCTCATTGGTCTCGCGGATGAGTGGCTACTAGACAAAAACCTGGCATACTTAGAAAGAGTTAGAGAAGGACAGGTTATTATTAATAACCTGTGTACCTATATTCGCTCCCCGTTTGCCCTTGTTTCCCGCTATGATGAGCTAATTCAAGACGCCCCAACAGCCGAAGGTCTTTACAAAAATAGAGAACAAGAATTCTACACTGACAAAGCAGCGCTAGAATCTGAGGCAAACATTCGCCTGAGCATTATTCAAGAAATTCGCCGCCGTTTGCAGGGACCAGACGAAAACACCCCAGGGGCGTGGTCTGATTTTGAATATGACTTCTCAGGTAGCACCTTCTTCTACCCCGTAGACCTCACAAACTCCTACTACACGAAACCCGTTAATTTCA
>ERZ773077.271-NODE-271-length-39570-cov-48.009085_pt1 | contig 39570 bp, 51 predicted proteins | sample MGYA00580612_ERZ773077 | MGnify/ENA primary metagenome ERZ773077 (study PRJEB29015, sample SAMEA2737971) | human oral metagenome | biome: human oral; feature: human-associated habitat; material: dental | place: China | collected 2021 ...
ACAAGCCCCCCACCCGACCCAGCCCAGAAACCCGAACCCCGACCCCACCCCGAAAATGCGCGAACACACATTCGAACAACCCCCACACCGACCAGGGAGGACGCCAGTCCGACCACACCCCACCCCCGAACAGTTCCCCCACAAGCCCAAGACAAGAACCTTTCCCCGCCACAAAGCCAAAAGCCCCGAAGGGGCGCAGCCCGGAAAGCGCGAAAAGCGCGGACCGGGTTGTTTTGTTTAAAGGTTTCAAAGTTTTAAATTTCTTGAACAGGGCAGTTCAAACAAGACTTCCCCGAACCCTTCTCCGAACAGTTCCCCGAACAGTTCCGGAACAGTTCCCCGAACAGTTCGAACCCTTCCCACATAGCGAAAACGCTTACATATCCAGCCCGACAGGCAGCACCGAAAAAGAGACCAAGCCCACACCCAAAAGCGGGGTAAACACGGCACAACGAAAAGGGGAACGGAGGCAGCCACTCCCACCCCCACAAGCCTAGAAAGAGACGAACACCACAAAAGCAGATTGTGGAGAAAAATACATTTTCATCAACCTACCCCATCGTCCATTGTGTGATATACCTCTCGGTTACATTTCATACTCGTACACATTCTTTAATCCTAAACGCGGAGCGGTCTTCGCGGTTCCTTATGGGGTCTCCCCCCCCTCCGTTTGCTGCCCGGCTTTCGGTTTTCGGCCCGCTCGAGCCGTTTTGGTGTCAAATCGTGTCGTTTGGTGTTGTTTCGTTACGCGTCGCGTTCCTTTCTTTTTTTCGTGACGCGAGGTTGCCGTTTCGTCACCGTCGGCTCGGTGGGGCTGGGCCGTCGGCCGGGCCGGGGTGGGCCGGTCTGCGGCGCCGTCGGTGGCGGCTCGGTGGGGCTGCGACACGCCGCGACACGCCGTGCTGCGAAATTCGACTTTTCGTTGGCATCTCGGGGAAAGGTCCGGGTTTCGGCCAACCCCGAGTTGACACGGGGTCCACGGCCCGGCTAGGCTGGGGTCATCGCCGCAGGGCAGGGCCGAAGAGCCACCGGGGTCACCGAACCCCACAGGACATGGCTCGCCGAAGGCGGCGGTAACCCACTGGTCTGGGGTCTGCCTTGACCCCGGGTGTTATCTGAAAGGTGAATATCATGCGTTACTTCGAGACTCGCAATGAGGCTATCGAGGAAGTCCGGACCACGCTCGGCGAGTGGTGGGCGGACTTCGACCTAGAGGCGATCGTCGACGATCTGTTCGAGGTCGATGATCGTGGTAGGTACTACTGGGATGATCCCACTGATACTGATCGTTGGGCTGCGGCCGTGGCTGCGGCGGATCGTGGGGGTGATCGTTGATGGATTGGTTCGACGTCGCCCGGGCGGTCTGGGACATCGTGTACCGGGTGCTGTCCACGTGTGAGGATTGTGTGGAGCATCTTCCGACTGCGGCCCAGTGCATGCTTGACTGGTGCTGATCGTCGTGCCCCGTGCTGGCGGTTCCAGGGATCGTTCCCCTGGGCGGGGCCTGCCGCTGGGATCGTCCCGTGCGGCGTCTCCGGAAGGGAGTGATTGTCGTGAGGTTTTCCGAGTCTAGGTCGGGTTCGTGGCGGGTTGAGGCTGCGCCTGAGGATCTGGGGTTCGTGGGCGACTGGTACAGGTCTGGTTCGCCGCGGGCTGTGGGGTTCGAGCGTCTGGACGGCGACGTGGAGCCGTTGTCGAATGCGCGGGTTCGGCGCCTGCTGTCGCTGGGCTGGATCGTGGACGGGCACTTCGGCGTGAAGTGCTTCGAGGGTCCGGCTCATGGGCGGACTCTGCGGGGCCCTGTGGGGGAGTTCGAGGGCGAGATGGCGGCTCGGATCGTGCGGGCTTCGTGGGAGGCCGAGTTTGGGGATTGTGATCGTGTGGAGGCGGACTGGTCGGGTCGTGTCGCCTATGTGGAGGTCGATGGATGGGATGGCGCCGGTTGGGCGCGGTTCCGGGTGGATTGTCGGCCGGAGGGGCACGTGTTGATGGTTGCTCGGGAGGGGGAGTCTGTGTCGTGGCCGGTGGACGTCGGCGGGGCTGAGGGCTTCGCGGATCGGCTGATCGAGGCTGTGAGGGGGTAGTAGGCGAGTGGTTGCCCCGGGGCTGGTGCTCTTCGGCGGGGTTCGATTCCCCGCTCGGGGCCGGGTGCGGCGGTCGGCGTCGTGCTGGTATGGTCGGACCTGTGAGGGCCCGTGGAAAGGAGGCCATCGTGTCTGATTCTGTCGATTTCGTCCGTGACGCCATCGTGGAGGCGGCGAAGCGGGTTTGTGGCGGGGATGCGTCGGTGAAGACGCTCGGGAACTCCCGGTATTGCGAGATTTCGGTGCTGGGGGATGGTATGACGGTGATTGCGAGTGTGTCGCTGTTGCGGTCTTCCGGCGAGGTTGTCGGGTCGTTCGGGTATACGGTGAAGCCGGGCGGCGGCGTCGATGAGGTGGATCTTGCGGCCAGGAATCGGGTTGTGAAGGCCTTGTCGAAGGCGCCTGGCGTGTCGGTGGAGGTTCGGAAGGATCCGGATTTCGGTTTGCCGCCGGATGTCGTGGTGAGGGAGGCGTGATTGTGGTTTCTCTCTGGGATGCGATGGTTCGGGCGTCGTTTTGGATGCTGGGCTTCGTCTTGGTCGTGGGTTTCGTGGTCGTGGCTGGCTCGGTGTTGGTCGGGGTCGCTTTCGTGGCGGCTGTTTGTCAGGGTGTCGCTTCGTGGCGGCGCCGGAGGGAGGGGTCGTGGTGATCCGGAGGCTGGTTGGCCTTGTGGGGCCTGTTGATTGGGTCCGTACGGGGTTGACGGTGTTGGCGGCTGTGGCGACGGTCTGGGGTGTTTTGGTTTGGCATTCTGGGGTTGTCGCGGCGGAGCGTGAGCGTGAGGCTCGCGATAGGGCGCCGTCGGTGGCGTCGTGTGAGTTGGTTTGGGGGACGTATGGTGTGACTGGCACCCGCTGTACCCCTATCCGTGGCCGGTAGTGTTGGTTTTCGTTTTCTTCTTGGAGGTTTTCTCATGTTCTATATTGCTCTTTCGTCGGTGTGGAGTCGTGAGGTTCGCGGCCGGAGGGTTCGTGCCGTGGCTTTGCAGCACGTGACGGGGATGCGCCTGAATCTTGACGGTTCGGCGACGTTTCACGTGAAACTGATCGGGATGGACGGGCATTCCTTGGAGTCTCGGTCGGTCCGGGTGTTCAAGGGTGACGGTCCGTGGTTCGGGCTCGATCGCGAGGGGTCGTGTCTGGCTGCGACGCGGGTGCTCGGGGAGGATCTTCGCGGTTCGACTGCGAGGTTCGCTCACCCGGTGTCTGTGGGGGTCTACGACGGGGTCGTGGAGTTCACGGATTTCGGTGACGGGTCCCGGTTTTTCTCTCGGCGGTTCGTGGCGCGGTTCCGTCCGGGTCGGGCGTTACCGGATCGTTGGACGGAGGCGGCGTGAGTCTGCGCGGTGCCGGCGGCCGGTTTGTCTCGGAGGCGCGGGCGGGTTTCTCCGCCCGCCTCCGGGAGGCGTTCGAGGCTGTGACGGCGTCGGCGCTGGGTTTGTGGATGGAGGGCGGTCTGCGGGGCGGCGTGTTCGAGTTGCCTGTGTGGGCTGGTCGGGCTGTAGCGTATGGCCGGGTTCGCGAGGTGCCTGTCGGGGTCTCGGTGGCGCCTGTGGTGTCGTGCCCGTTGGGGTTTTCCGCAGGGTTCTGTTCCGGGTTTTTCAGTAGGGACACTGCGGTGTTGGAGTGGCCGTCGGGCGGCGTCGGGTGCGCGATCCAGGAGGCGGGCTGTGACTGGTTCTGGCTCGGGAGGGTGCCTGTCGTGTCGGAGGGCCGGGTTAGGTTTCCGGGCGGGGTTGGCTCCGATCCGGTGGAGGTTTTCCGTGCGGTGGCCGAGTTCCATGAGGGGGCTGGGCGTTTCACGGGAAACATGGTTGGCGAGGAAGGAGTTTTGTTTTGAAGATCGTCAATCTTACGTGTAGGGAAGTTTCTCTGGCGACTTCGGCGCCGGAGGGCGGCGTGATCCGGATTCCTCCGGGGGAGACGGAGACCAGGTTCGTCCTGGAATATGATGATTCGTTGAGTGAGACTGTGTTTCTTGACGATTTCGGGGTGGAGGTGCGTGTGGAGTCGTGTCCGCGGGTTGCGCGCGTGTATCCTCCGCTGCCGGACCCGGTGCCGGACACGGTGTTCATCGTGAATCGGAAGATCGCGGAGTTCTATGCGGAGACGCGTCGGGATCTTGTCGTCCCTGGCGCTATCGGGTTCGACCGCGGTGTCGGGAAGCGCTACATGTTCCTGGCGTCGCAGAAGGGGGTCGATGAGTCTTATGACTGAGTCGGGTTCGAGGTTCGAGGTTGCGGCGCCGGAGTCCGGCGAGCCGTTCGTGCCTTACGTGCAGGCTGGGGTGCCGGATTCGGTGTATCACGCCGATAAGAGGACGTTGTCTTCGTCGGAGGCCCGGAGGGTGTTGGAGTCGCCGTCCCGCTACCGGTGGGAGAAGGATCATGAGCGGCCGTACAATGTGGCGTTCGAGGTTGGGCATGCGGCGCACACGATGCTGCTCGGGGCGGGCTCCGACTGGGTGATCGTCGAGGAGGCGTCGTGGAGGTCGAAGGCGGCCCGTGAGGCCCGCGATGAGGCGTTGCGGGACGGGAAGAACCCGGTTCTGCGGGGGGACTTCGACGTGGTGAAGGCGATGGCCGACCGTATGTTGGAGCATCCCCTGTGCGGGCGCCTGTTCACTCGGGATGACGCCTATCCGGAGTTGTCGATGTACTGGAACGGGGACGGGCTGGAGGGTCCGGTTCCGTGCCGGGCCCGGCCGGATTTGACGGTCGGCGAGGGCGTCCCTGAGGTTCTCGTGGACTATAAGACGACGGCGGACGCGTCTCCGGATGGGTTCGCGAAGTCGGTCGCCCGGTACGGCTACCATATGCAGCAGGAGTGGTATCGGGATGCGTGCGAGGCGTTGTACGGGGCCCGTCCGGGGTTCGTGTTCGTCGTGCAGGAGAAGGCGCCTCCGTATGATGTGGGCGTGTACACGTTGGACGATACGGCCGCCGAGCTGGGGCGTCGCATGAACTCTGCCGCGCGGGGCGTGTGGGAGTGGTGTGTGAGGCACGGTTCGTGGCCGTCGCCGTTCAAGCCGGAGCCGGTGACGGTGAGTCTGCCGGCTTGGGAGGAATCGAGATTGAGGGAGGAATACCTGTGACTGGTACGTCGCATATTGCGCGGTCTCTGCGGCCGCGGCAGTCGGATACGGCGCCTCGCGGGGCGTCTCAGGGGACCGTGGTCGAGCAGGCCAGGGCTGTGGCGGATGTGCAGGCGGCGGCGCAGATGGCGCGGATGTTTCCGCGTGACACGTCGGTGGCTGTGGAGGCGATGGAGGAGTCGTGTCGGCAGGTCGAGCTTGCCGATCGGGCGTTTTTCTCGTATCCGCGTGCCGGCCAGACCGTGGTCGGGGGCTCGGTGCATCTTGCTCGGGAGCTCGCCCGGTGCTGGGGGCATATGGATTACGGGGTGAAAGAACTGTCGCGTGGCGAGTCGGAGTCGGAGATGCTGGCGTTCGCGTGGGATCTTCAGACTAATGCTCGGGCGGAGACGACGTTCATCGTCCCGCACGTGCGTTCGAGGTCGCGTGGCGGCGCCGTCGAGTTGACGGATGTGCGCGATATTTACGAGAACAACGCGAACATGGGCGCCCGCCGTCTCCGGGAGATGATTTTCTCGGTGTTGCCGGCGTGGTTCGTCGAGCAGGCGAAGGCGCTGTGTCAGCGTACGCTGGAGGAGGGTGACGGTTCGGCTTCGCTGGGGCAGCGTGTGGCGTCGGCGGTGGCGGCGTTCGATGAGCTCGGGGTGTCGCGTCGGCGCCTGGAGGCTCGGGTCGGGCGGCCGACGTCGGAGTGGACTGCGGGTGATGTGGCTCGGATCGGCGTCGTGTACGGGTCGCTGCAGCGCGGGGAGTCCCGTGTGGAGGACGAGTTCGAGTCGGAGTCGGTGACGGCGGCCCAGTTGACTGGGGAGCCGGAGCCGGAGGCGCCTGGCCTGGAGGGCCGGTAGTGGTTTCGAGGCGGCGTGGGGAGCCGTGGCGTGGGCTTGCTGCTTGCGCCACGGCTGACCCGGAGATGTTTTTCCCGTCGGATTCCGGCCGGCCGTTGGCGGCGTTGTCTATCTGCGCTGCCTGTCCGGTGGTGGAGGAGTGCGCGGAGTTCTGTGAGAAGATCGAGGATTCTACGACGTCCGTGTCGAGGATTTTCGGTATTTGGGGTGGCGAGACTACGGCTGATCGGGTTGCTCGCCGCCGTGCTGCGAAGAGAAAGTGAGATGGGCGATGGGTTCGTCTTTCATCGATAAGATCCTGGAGGAGGATTACGCCTCTGGGGTGTGGTTTTACCAGGGTGCCCGTGTCGGGTACACGGACGGGTTGGAGGAGGCTATCCGGATCCTCGAATCCGATGTCTACGACTGGAAGCACTCGGTTTCGGACGATGGTCCGGGGGGTGCGGGCCGTGGCCTCGACGGCGTCGTCTCGAACGCCTTGTGGCGGATGCGGGAGGAGAAGCAGGAGGGGTTCCCGGGGGCGCCCGAGAAATCTCCGCGGTTGTGGATGGGCGTCATGACGCTGGAGAAGGACGAGGTCCTCTCGTCGAACCAGCGCCTGCACTACCGGCAGGCTGCGGCTCGGGCCGCCGAGTTGAGGGCGGCCGGCGCCGCCTTGGTGGCCGACTACGGCTGGGAGGCGTACGGGCGCCCGGAGGGCCAGGTGGGGATCCTCGCGAGGATCCAGTATCCGACTAGGCATCGCGCCGATCCGTGTAACATGCATCCGACGGTCAAGCCGATCGTGGATGGGATCGTCGACTCGGGGTTCCTGGAGGACGACGATCACCGGCATGTGGTCGGCCCGGACTATCGGCGGATCGAGGGCGCCACTGGGACGGGCGTCTACCGGGTGGACGTGGTCGTCTACGAGACGGGGAGGGGAGTCGAGTGATGCTGTCGGATCAGTCGATCTTCGACGTCTTCTCCCGGAGGATCCACCCGTTCCTGCCCGAGCGGGTGCAGCCTGCCTCCTACGACTTGTCGCTCGGGGACGAGTTCTCGGTCGACGGGCGCAGCGTGTTGGCGGGGAGTCAGGGGTTTTGGCTGATGCCTGGCATGTTCGCGCTTGCTCACACGGTGGAGCGGATCGAGATGCCGGCGACGCATGCCGCCCGTCTGGAGGGGCGTTCTTCGTGGGGGCGTCTCGGGTTGATGGCGCATGTGACTGCGGGGTTCATCGATCCGGGGTTTGAGGGGCAGGTGACGTTGGAGTTGTTTAACGCGGGGCCGCGGCCGTTGCGGTTGACGCCGGGGTTGAATGCGCCGGCGATAGCCCAGTTGTCGTTCTTCGAGTTGGACTGTGAGTGTGCCCGCCCGTATGGGGTTGAGCGCGGGTCGCATTATGCCGGCCAGTCGGGCGCCACGGGTTCGCGTCTCGACGAGCTTCGCGAGGTGGTTTCATGGTAGAATGTTAGACAGTCAGTCCGAAAAGGGTAAAGGTCGGGGCCGGTCGTTATGGCTCCGACCGGCCCCTAGAAAGGAATCGCCTTCATTATGGCACGAGAATTCGCGAAAGTCTACACGAGCCTGTGGGCGGACAGGGATTTCATTTCCCTTTCCGCCGACGCCCAGCGGATCTACCTGATGCTCATCTCTCAGGATTCGCTGTCGCGGTGCGGGGTGACGACGATCGCCATGAATAGGTGGGTCGGCATGGCCGCGGACTCCACGCGCGAGCGGGTGCAGGATGGGCTGCGGGAGCTCGTGGAGGCGAAGTTCGTGCTCGCGGATCATTCCACGGATGAGATTCTGGTGCGGTCGTTCGTGAAGAACGACGGCGGGTGGAAGTCCCCGAATATCGCTCTTGCGATAGCGTCGGCGGCTCGGGCGATCGTGTCGCCGCGGCTGCGCGAGGAGGTCCGGCAGTGCATCCTCGACCTGGATTTCTCCCACGTCTCGGAGAATGTGAATAAGAACACTGGCAGGTCGCCGCGGGATTTCATCTGGGATGTCTTCGCCCAGTTGTGTCGGGACATCTCCCCCGATGGGGCGTTCCTGGAGCCGCAGAAGAAGATCACTCTCCGCGACGCCTTAGAGCCTGCCGTGACTGCGACGCCGGCCGAGGCCGCGGATCCCGGCGAGGGCTTCGCCGGGGAGGCGCCCGCGCCGCCGGTGGGCGAATCGGAGCCCGGGATGCTTCCCGAGCTCGGAGGCCCCGTAGATGAGCCCGCGCCCGCGCGCACACGCGCGCACACGCCGGCGCCCGCGCGCGAGAAGAAACCCTCCACGAAGAAGCCCGGCAAGAGCGACGACGCCTTCGACGCCTTCTGGGCCGCCTACCCGAGGAAGGCCGACAAGAAGAAAGCCCGGCAAGCATGGACTCGGGCGGTCCGGGACGCCGACCCGGAGACGATCATCGCGGGCGCCGAGAAGTATGCGGCGGACCCGAACCGGGTCGACCAGTACACGAAGCTTCCGGCCTCGTGGCTGAACGCCGGGGCGTGGGAGAACGGTGCCCTGCCCGAGCGGACGGGCGGCGTGTCTGCGCCGGCCCCGTTCTCCGGCGTCCGGCCGGCGCCGACCCAGACCAGTGGGTGGCCGACGTCCGTCGAGGCGGAGAACCAGTTGTTCGAGCGGGCCTTCGGGGTTCCCCGCGAGTACCGAGACGAGGACCTGGATATTTTTGCGCACCGCGCCGAGCAGATAGCCGCAGCGATCCTCTCGGAGGCGCGCGCGTTCGAGGGGACGCGAGGCCGCCAGGAGGACTACATTGAGACCGTGCGGGCGTGGGCTCGGGCGCTCCCCGAGTGGGTGACCATGGAGTGGGCCGTGAAGGCGGTCCGCGACCACTACGCGAAGACCACGGTCTGGATCAAGCCCATGCACGTCATCGACCTGGCCCGCGACTACAGGACCAGGGAGGCTCGGGCCGAAGGCCGGGTGCCGGAGGACGACCCGTGGGCGCTCACCAAGGGCGAGAAGGCGACGCCCGACGAGATAGCCTCGGCCATGGAGGACCTGAAGGGGAATCCGTGGGCCGATAGGCTCGCCAAAGCCATGGCGAACCACAGTTAACCCTCATCATCGCTCGAAGAAAGGAAGCCAACATGGCACTATTGAACGTCACCTATCAGGTGGTTCTCATCGTGGCCCTCACGGTGGTCGCGGTTGCGGCCGCCAACAAGGTCATCACCCTGCCGGCGGCGGCCGGATTGGCCTATCTGGCGCTCATCTGGCCGGTCCTGATCCCCATCGCGATCCTCGCGGGTCTGTTCAAGGACTCCTTCAAGATAGAGAAGGAGGACGGCAAGTGAGCATGCACGTCACGGTTGAAGGCAACGTCGGCCAAGACCCGGAGATCCACTACGCGAACACCGGGGCCGCGGTGTGCAACGTCTCCGTGTGCTGCACTCCCGTCAAAAGGGACAATGTCACCGGACAGTGGGAAGACGTCGGAGATCCGCTCTGGGTCCGCTTGTCTTTCTGGGAGAAGGCCGGTGAGACCGTCGCCGAGACCGTGCATAGGGGCGACAGGATCGCCGCCTCAGGGACCCTGTCCATCCGCGAGTACGACACCCCCAGCGGTGAGCGCCGATGCTCTATCGAGATCCGGTCGGCGCGCTTCCTCGGGGTCCAACCGCGGAGGCCCGAGGGGGCGCCCGGGCAGGGGGCCGCCAGGCCGGCTCCGGGCAGGCCGCAGACAAGCGCCGGCCCGCAGCGGCAGGGCTCGACGGTGACCTTCGGCGACGTCATGCGCAGAGACGCCACGCGTAATGACGCTCCCCCGTTCTAACGTCAGCATCCCGTCCGAGCATCCGGTGTGCGTCAAATGCGCCGGATGCTCGGGGCCGATCGAGCTCACATGGACGAGCTCATGCGACGACGGGACCCGCATCTACCATTCAGACTGCTACCACGACATGCTCGAAAAGAAAGGAACACACGCATGCGAAGGGACACATACCTCGCGGGAGAGATAACCGAGGGCTCGGCATCCCGTATCTCCAAGACGATCAAGGACGCGCTCTACCGGATGAAGCTCCAGGAAATCGACTGGGGCAAGCATTCGATCGAGCGGCCCGTCCGCCCGACCCCCGTCTACTTCGACGTCACCGGGCACGAAGTCGCCGACAAGACGGACGCCGTCTACGAGGCCGGGATCTCGCTCGGATCCCGATGGATCCACGTCTACCAGGTCCTCTCCGGGAACCGGGTGATGCGCATCTACAACGACACCGGCAGGAAAGGCCGCCACGCCTGGCCGAGAAGCCGAAGGGAGGGCGGGAAGCGATGAACAAGCTTTCCACGATCATCAACAGCCTGTACGCGACGGGCCTGTCCATCCGCGACGTCGCCAAGATCTGCGGCTATTCCAGGTCCGTTGTCCACAAGTGGGGTGCCGGCGAGTACCGAAACGATATCGAGGAGGATCCGAAGGCCGCCGCGTTCGACAAGCACGCTGCGCTTTTGAAGCGGATCGGCGCAGTCCTCGACCGGGGGGTCGAGCTGGAGAAGCAGGTGCCTGTCAGGCCCAGCCAGTACGTCGCCGTCATCGACAGGAACCTGCCCGCCTGGTACCGGGAGTACTTCGCCATGTGGGTCCTGACGCACTTCCGCGCCAAGCGGCCCCAGTCGAAGCAGGGGCAGATCCTGGCGACCATCTTGACCGTGAAGCAGCGGCCTGCCGGGCCGTGCATCCTCGTGGAGGTTCCCGAGGAGGGGCGCCGTCATCTGCGCCTGACCTTGGACGCGAAGGCGTTCCTGGAGGCCGCGAAGAAGGGAGTCGACCATGTCGATCTCGTCGACTTTTACGAGTGAGCCGTACGTCGTCTCCGGCGTCGAGGTGTCCTACCGTAACGGGTGGGAGATCCGGGTCCTCGACCATCTGCGGGTGCCGGACAGGCCCCTGCCGGTGGCGAAGCCCGGGGCTACGGGCGCCGAGTGGGCGGAGACGCAGAGGCAGCGCGAGGCGATCCTCGCCAAGGCCCCCCTGGTTCCCGTCCTGCACGCCTACGCCGGGATGGTCTTCTCCGGGATGACCGCCGCGCAGGCGCTTGACAACCTCGAATACCTCCGGGAGGGCGGCGTCGCCGTGCCGGCCCGGACGATCGAGGCGATGAGGCAGGAGGCCGAGGCGTGAGCAGCGGCGTCTTCAACGTTACCCTCGAAAGGGACGAGACCCATCCGGCCAGCGAGGCCTTCCTCAACGAGTTCCTGGCGGGCCGCATCATCATCGGGGCGCACAGTCCGGCCAAGATGCTGGTCCTCGAGGATTCCACGACTGTCGTCTTCGAGAGTGACGGGGACTGCTATTACCAGTTCAGTGTGGCCGACTTCGACTTCGATCTTTCCCGGACCAGCAACGTCGTGCGGAAGGTCGAGGAGACGCGCGTCGGCGAGGACCTGTTCAGGTACACGTTCATGGCGCTCGGCGGGGAGATCGGGCACGTCGACGTCTTCGAGGAGCACGGGGAGACGGTCGAGCCTCACCCGACGTATTCTCCGGATCCGCGGATGGCGTTCTCGGTCGCCGTGAGGATTCGGCGCCTGTGCTTCACTCCGGAGGGGGACGGCGATGCCGTGGAGTGACAGGTCGAGGCGCCGTCGGGAGCTTCCTTCGGGGTGGGCGTCGATCCGCCGCGAGGTGATTGCTCGGGATGGCGGCCGGTGTGTCTTGTGTGGGGCGCCGGGGACGGATGTGGACCATGTTGTGCGTGGTTCGGATCATTCGCTCGGGAATCTCCGGTTGCTTTGTCGGGCGTGTCATATGCGTCGGACGGGCCAGGATGGGGGGCGGACGTCGAGGAAGCCGCGGCCGCGGCCGTGGCGGCGTCCGGAGTCTCCGCCGGGGTATCTCCCGGAGTTCCGCAAGTAGTCCTCCGAAAGTAGGAGTCTATGCCCGCCGAGTTGACACACGTAGCTCGGCGGGCATAGACTTTCTATAACAGAAAATACAATGGTTTCAGAAAGGAATCGGGAATGGAAACCTCGCCCTACACGATCCCCGAGACCGCGCTCCGGTCGTGGGATCCCCACTCCAAACGCAAGGCCTACTTCGAAGGCCAGGAAGAGGCACTCCGACAGGCGCAGTCCAAGACGCCGAAGAAGGCGATCCACGCCCTGATCGAGGAAGCCATCAAAGCCACGAACGCACGCATGCAGACCGAAGGGCAGGCCGCCAGGGTCGAGAAGGCGACTGGCGAGTCCGGCCTCGACATCCTCGGATTCGGCGACGCCGAGCGGGAAGGAACCTACAGTCGAGGCGGGATCGACGCCCTCAACCAGATCCTCGACTGCCTCCCCCCGGAGGCGATCGAGGAAGAAGCCCGGCCGCTCCGGAGGATCGAGCGGGTGAGAGACGAATGGATCCGAAGGAACCGCCGGGCGCTCGAACCTATCATCGGAGCTTTCTCTGCAACCGGACACTGAAAGGAGGTGACTCGCATGTATAGATGGTGGTCGATCTTCGGAGGCAACATGGGCAGCCTCGCCAGTAGGATCATGTTCCCCAACCGGTGGATCTACATCCCGTAAGCCCAACCGATAAACCACGCCGGCGCCGCACCTTGAAACCGGTTGCGGCGCCGGCGCCGACACAGAAAGGAAAAAGCAAATGTCACAGCCCGAACGCGACAAATACGCATACCCTATACGCCACCATGTTCGAGCGGCACAAGCCGTAGGAATGTCCCTCCAAGACATCGCCGACCTGTGCGGGGTAGCAAGAGGCACCGTCTCCCAATGGTCCAACGGCAAGTCCTCCCCCAATGGCCGAGTCGTGGAAAGAACCGCGGGGGCCGCCAAAGCCATCCGCCTCATCAACGACGACTTGAACTACATCAGGATCATCCTCTTGGCCGACTACACGGTCGCCCACGTGCGCATCGAAAGAGGCATCGGGACCACACCCCAGTTCGTCACGGGGGCGGCCGTCACCCACGCGGCCGACTGGGTCTTCCTCCACTACGCAGCCCCCAAGGACGGAACCCCGGCCATCCTGGACGCACTCCCGTCCTTCCACGACACCGAGTGCTGGCGGCCTAGTCGCCCGACCTACGAGACGTGGGTCCACTCCTGCCTATCCCGCGGTCTCCGGCCCGGCCTGGCCCCCAAATTCCCGGTCCTACGCGCCGAGCCGATCGACATCACGCCCAACGGCGTGATCGTCACGATCAACGCCGAGATACTCTGGCTGCGGATCCTGTCCGTCGTAGCCCCCACCCAGCCGGTCTACGACGCTCCCGGCAAAGCCAAGCCCGACGCCTTCTACGGCACCAAACCCATCACTCCTAGAAAGAAGTAACAAGTGACCGCAGAAACCCTCCAGCAAGCCACCAAAGCCTTGCTCGGGGCAGGCATGACACTCCAAGACATCGCGAACCTGTGCGGGGTCTCCCGGCCCGCCGTCATGGCATGGTCCTCCGGAAAGTCCAACGCCTACGGGGCGCACCCCTTCTGGAAGATCGGCCCGGCCGCACTCGCACTCCGGTACGCCAACGAAGACCTTGCGTACATCACCAAGACCGTCAAAGGCCGCTGCGGCCGAGCGGTCTTTGTGACCCACCGTTACGAGACGCCCAACTGGCTGGTACGCCTGGCCGTCGCGCACGCCTCGACCTGGCCCCAGACCATCCGGATCCTGCCGCAGAAACGCCCGGGCGCCAAGATCTTCAAGACGATGTCGCCCCTCGACGGCCCAACCCCCGTCCTACACGACGTGAACAGGCGCCCACACGCGGGATGCTCAAGCATAGCATCCGACGGGTACACCCCGGACATGTCCCCCGAGACGTACGACCAGGAGACCCGGGCCGCCTTCAAAGCCGGCAAGACGCCGGGAACCGAAGGCCCCTTCCCCGTCCTCGATTTCTGGGGAGGCGCCGGCCGAGACGGCAACGGCACGTCGGTCGAGCTCCACACCGACGCGCTCTACGCGAGGGTCCTGTCCAGGATCCGCGGCGACGCCTACGACGGCGAACGTGGCGACGCACCGGAGGCGTTCTATGGATAAGCTGACACTCCCCCGGCCCAGACTCGGCGCCGACCACGAAGCCTCCTACTACGTCGGGCAGGTCGAGGCTCTGCGGCAGGCGTTCCTGGCGAAGCCGTCTCTCCAGAGCGTCATCGAGCCGCTGCTCGACGAAGCCCGCGGGCGCCTCGACGCAGCCACCGACGACCCCATCCGGGCACGGCAGGCGAGGTCGAAGTCCGTCGGAGGAATGACCCTCATTCGAGGGCGGATCCGCGCCACACTGACAGGGGGATTCGAAACCATCGACGCGCTCTACAAGGCCCTCCGAAACAGCAAGGCGGCGCCCGGCATCCAACCCATCCACGGACTCCGGGACAGGTGGGCGAAAGACCTCTCCACCTTCAAAGAAAAACACGACCCGAAAAGGAAGAAGTAACCGATCATGAGTTCAACCTCAGTGGAAATGTGGTATACCCTGCGGGCTCTCTCCACGGCCGGCATATCCCAGCGGGAGATAGCGGAGATGACCCGGATCCCCAAGACGACCATCGCCTCGTGGGCGAGGGGCGCCGGATCCCGCATGAAAGCCGACCCCGAAGAAATAGCGACCAGGCCGGTAGCCGACATCAAGACCGTGCTGGAAGCAATCCAGGGAATCGAGGGAGCCGCGGGCAGGCGCACCGACCCCGTCATGTCCGTCAGAATACTGACCAGCGCTCTCGTTCCTCAGAGGGTGCTCTCCCTCTTGGCGGTCCACGCCATCGGGATCCTGCCCTCCGACGCCACGAAAGTGGATCTTCTGGTGCCGATCATCGAGCCGGAAGACGAACCCGAGATGACGTTCGAGGAGTACACGAGCGACATTCCGTTCTCCTGGTTCGAGGACAGCACGCTGGTCATCGACGCCACGCTCCTCTACTACTGGGTTCGACGGCTCGTCCGGGTCAACGAGGCCTCGATCCGGCATTACCGCGCATGCGTCGGAGACTCCGCCGTGGTAGACTGATACACGGCATCATCGAAACCCCCGCGACTGGCGATTCGCTCCCACGTCGCGGGGGTTCTCCTATGCTCACCAGGCCGGGTAGGAGAAGCGCAGATGCACCTTGTCGCCCTTGTGCGGCGGGTGTTTGAAGACGACCAGGCCGCCGCGGGACACCAAGACGTTCACGGGCCCGGAGTCGATCTGCTGCTGTTGGCAGACGTAGTAGCAGTCGTCCACCGGCAGGAGGCCGCGGGCCAGGCCGAAGGCCACGAAGTCGTTGGCCGTGATGTCGCCCGTGATGCTGATCGGCATGTCGAAGAAGATCCGGTCGCGGCTCCGTCTGATGGTGCCGAACGGGTCGATGTAGATCGACGCCGACGGGTTGATGACCTGGGTCGACGTCATCACCCGGTTGTCCCACGACCCCAGTCCTTTCAGGTAGCAGGCGACGCCTTGGGCGACCTGCCGGTCCGTGTTCTCCACGAACCTGGCGTGGATCTCGTCCGCGACCCCATAGTCGATCGTCCACGAGATCGACCCTTCCATGACCTCGACGTCGCGCATCCTAGAGGCGTACCGGATTTCCTCCAGGCGTTCCCGCATCGACGCCGCGAATTCCTCGCGTTGCAGGAACGACGTCCACAGGACGGGGATGCACATGAGCCTCGCTCCCGGCCACGTGTCGTCGATCTTCCGGGCCAGGTCGAGGAACTCGGTTTGGATCGACTGGCGTATGAGCGCGTCTTTGTGGCAGTCGGCGATGATGACGGCGCCGACCTTGCCTGCGGGGAGTTCCCTCTTGGCCTGCTCGTACTGGTTGCGGAAGGGTTCTTCGTGGTAGACGAACCCGGCGTCTTCCTTCGAGTAGTTCTTGACGTCCATGTCGAGGATGCGTCCGGCTTCCTCGGGCCACTTCGAGGTGGGCAGCGAGTTGGTGCCGCCGATGACGAGCAGGGTTTTCCTCGCGGGCGTGGGCGCGGGGCCGGCGCCTCCGGAGGGGAGGGTGAAGGCGAGGTTCAGGTCGGGGTAGGTGCCGGTGAGGTTGACGGCGGCCGCGGCGCCTTGGGTCGCTGTCGCGGTGAAACGCGGGGTCGGGGCGTCGGCGCCTTTCTGCCCTGCGGGGCCCGCCGGGCCTGCCGGGCCGGTGTCTCCGGGGTTTCCCTTGTCGCCTTTCGGGCCGGGGGGACCGGCCGCTCCGACGGGGCCCTGTTTGCCTTCGGCGCCTCGGGGTCCCTCCTTGCCGTCTTCCCCCTTGGGGCCTGCAGGTCCGGCGGGGCCTTTCTCTCCCGGGGGACCGGGCGGGCCCTGGAGTCCTTGCGGGCCGGTCTTCCCTTCCGGTCCTTTCTCTCCCGCCGGGCCCGGGGCGCCGGCCGGACCGGCCTCTCCGCGCACGCCAGCCGGGCCCCGAGCGCCTTTCGGCACCCCCACCACTAGGGTAGTACCGTCGAGGGTCGCCGTCGCCTCAGAACCGGCTTCTAGGGTCACTGCTCGGGCGCCCGTCACCGGAGACCCGCCGCCCTGGCCGCCGCCAGCGGCCCCGTCGGCGCCCTTCGGGATCCCGAGCTTCAGCACGTACTCGGGGCCCGGCCCTTCCAGGACGGCGGTAGCGGGGGACCCGGCGGGCAGCGTGTCGGCGTGGGCCGTCAGCTTCGGCGTCGCCCCGTCCGCGCCCTTCGGCCCCTCGGGCCCGGCGGGGCCCACAGGCCCCGGAGCCCCCTGTTGCCCCTGGTCTCCTTTCGCTCCGGCCGGGATGCCGAAGTCAAGGTCGAGGTTCGGGTAGGCGCCCGAGACGACCGCCGTCGGCGCCGAACCAGCAGGCAGGCTGTGCGCGGCCGGTTTGAACACCGGCAGTGCAGCGTCTCTGCCAGACTCCCCCTTCGGCCCGGCAGGCCCGACCGGACCCTCGGGCCCCCTCGGGCCGGGATCCCCCTTGTCTCCCTTCTCCCCCTTGCCTCCGGGCCCCGGAGGATTCGGGACGCCCGGGGATCCGACGTCGACCAGCGACGCCAAGTTCACCGTCGCGTCCTGCGTCAACACGACATGCTTCTGCGCGTACGCCTCCGCCAGGCCGTTGACGTACACCGCGACGTGATACGTCCACGACCCGGCCGGAGTCACGTTGACTCCCGGAGCCACGACGGCCACCCACGGGTTCCCCTTCGAGTCCCGCAGTTGTCCTTCGTGGTCTATCTCGGCCGTGACGGCGCCGGCCACGAGGACGTCGCCGTCCCCCAGATCGTATTTGACGGTCCCCGGAGACGGCGTGAACACCACTCGGCCGCCGGAGCCCCTCGGGGCAGTCACCAGTTTCTCCGGGGATACCACGCGCCCCGTGACCGTGCACCACACGGACATACGCCTTCTCCTTCGTGCCTCTACAGCGAGAACCCCGTACGCGCTGGGGATACTACAATGGTATCCCGGCACGTACGGGGTTCTCCAGAGGAGAGAACGCTTTCAGGCGTCCGGTTCCAGCGTCGACTCGTTCAGTCGGAATATCGCGTTGACCCCCGGGACGCACGGGTGGGAGATGTTCATCGAAGTCCTAACCTTGTTGTCGGACAGGTTCGCGAAGACTTCCATGTGGTCTTCGACGAACGCCTCTTCCGGGGCTCCCGCGGCTTCGAAGACGATGTTCCGGATCTTCGCGAGGTGGGCGTAGAGGAAGTCCAGGCCTCCGTCTTCCATGACGCCCTCCAACACGTACTTCGACAGGCCTTCGCGGACGACCGCCAGGACGAAGTTCAGGTCGGCGTAGTGCCGGTCGAGCAGGTCCGGGTCGTCGTCCTCGCGGAAGGTGGCCCACGGGTTGAATGCCGCGGCGCCGTCCTGGAACCACTCCAGGAAAGCCTCCCTATCGAGTGTCTGCCTGGTCCTCTTCAGGAAGTTCACTACGCCTTCGGGGGTTAGCCATACGCGTTCTCTCACCGGCTTGATCTCTTGGATCGACAGGGTGATCTTCTCTGAAGGCGGTACGAGTCTGGTGAAGTTCGGCGTAGGGGCTCCTTCGGGGAGTCCCGCGGCGACCACGACGTCTTGGGCCAGGAAGTAGTGCTTGTTCCTGGCTTGCAGGACCCGGATCCGCTTGAGGCGGAAGGCGCATTCGTACAGCGAGTAGGCCGGTTTCATGCCGCGTCCTCCTCTTCCGCTTCTTCTTCGCCCGTCCAGTCCGCGCAGTCGGCCAGGTCGAAGTATTCCGCGAATATATCGGGGTCGTAGACGATGAAGCCGACGCCGTCCTCCCACACGATGAAGTCGCCGGGCCGGGCTATCTTGATGCCGAACCGGTTCGAGACGAGGAGGCCGTAGCCGTCGTTGGTGCGGGTGGCGCCGCTCCTCGGCATAGCCTGGGCCATGTCTTTCACGGCTTCCGTCAGGTTGAGTTCTCCGCCGGAGTTGTCGACTATCCATTTGAGGACGTCGCTCATGTTCTTCTCGGTGAGTTTTTGGGCTGTGGGGTGCGGGCCGGTCATCGTTCTTCCTTTCTATAGTATTTCATGTCCGGTCGGATTACGGTATGTATTCTAGTGCCGTTCTTGTAGACGAGCACTGGGACTTTCTGCCCGGCCGACACCGACGCCGTGTATACGTGGCCGGGTCCGGGTCCCGTGATCCTGCCTTCGCTATCGAAGCGGAGGTGGATCCGCTGCTTCCTCGCCGCACTGCGGCATGCGAGCCGTACTGTCGCGTCGATCTTCTCTATCGGCGTCATAGAAGCGTTCCTTCTCTTTAGAATATCCTCGTGAAAACCTTGTCGCCGGTTTTCGGGACGTACAGCGTTAGGCCGTTGACGGGCGTGAACAGGTCGTATGCGGTCGCCTTCTTCGCTTTCGAGAGCGTCACGACCGAGAAGCCCGCGTCGAAGCCGTTGAAGAACCCGAGGATCATGACTTCTCCAGGGTGGACTCTCATCTCGTAGGATGCTTCGAGGGCGTTGCGGGGCAGGGCCGGACGAGGCAGCGACACCTTTTCGGTGTCGATTTTGAGGACGAAGTCGACCCGGAGGCCTTCTTCCTCTTCGCACGGCTCGGTTTCCGCGGATTCGAAGTACGGTAGGCGGTCGAGGATGAACCCGAGGTTTTCGACGGTGCGTTTCTTCACGACGATCTCGGGGTTCTCTATGAGGAGCGCGTACTCGATCCAGTCGCTTACGGGGGTGTCCGGCTCGGGGCGATATAGATCCAAGTCTATATAGGATTCCCTCATCGTTGAGTGGAATTCTTTGTATAGATTCATGGTGATTCCTTTCGATTGTCGATCCCGGTGGCTAGAACCCCCAGCAGATTCTCGCGCCGGGGGTTCTGCCTGGAGCCCTCGCCGAGCATGGGCTCCTCGTGTGGATTCCCCTTAAGACTACACGTCCCTGGGGGTCGTGGCAAGTCCGGGGAAGAACCTCCGGAGGAACCCGTCCACGCCGGGCCTGGTCAGGATCCACTGCACGGCGCCCGTAGCCGCAGCCCACACGCCCGCGGTGATCGCCTCGGTCAGGCCGTCAGCGAGGCCCGCCAGGTCGATCCCCACCTTGGCGGCGTACGTCACGAGGATGCCGACCAGGGACGCAACCAGGGTGCGCAGAACCGCGCGCCCCGGATAGGCGACCTGTGTGGGCTTGACGGGCGCGGGCAGCTCTCCGTCGTCGATTTCCCTAATCTCGCTCATAAGTGATTCTCCTTACTCGATAGGGGATGTCAGTCCGCCGCGGGAGCGGCAGACGGGTCCGAGCCGGCGGCGCCGGACTCGGTGGGCACGCCGGCGGCACGCCGCTGGTCGTACTTCTTGTGGGCCTCGTGCTCGTGGTCCGCCATCTGGTCCAGGGCTGCGAGGATCAGCTGCAGGTCGCCCCAGTAGGCGTGCTTGACCTGGAGTTTGAGGATGTTCCGGAACGCCTGAGATTCCTTGTAGGACAGGTGCCGGTAGGACGTCGGGCCGATGAGGTACTGGGCCTTGTCGGGGGCGTCGACGCATTCGACGATGTGCATTTCTTCCTCCTTCTTGTTGTCTGTCTGTTGGGCGAGGCGCTGCCAGGCGGCGGCGTCTCCGTAGAAGATGTTCAGGTCGAGGTTGCCCTTCCATCCGGGGACTCCGCCGGCCGAGGAGTACTGCCAGAGGATCGGCTTCCAGTTCCAGCGGACGTCGGGCGGGTCCCAATGCTGCCAGCCTACCTTCGCCGTGTACATGTAGCGTGCGAGCCACAGGTCGTATCCGGCGTCGTGCACGCGCTTGAGCGCGGGGCATTTCTGGAGCACGTTGTGGCCGGTGTAGAAGATCGGCTTCCGGCCGGTTTCCTCTTCGACGATGCGGAGCCATTCCAGCACCCAGTCGGCGTCGTTGAGGTCGGCCTTGGGGTCTTCCCAGTCGAGGAAGAGCACGGTGTCGTCGGGCGCCTCGGCGACCGCCTCGACGAAGTGCATGGCCTCTTCCTCGGCGGTGCCCGCGTAGCCGGCTTCCCGGCCCCAGTGGTAGAGGCCCTTCAGGTTGGCGTTGGCGATCATCCGCTGCCAGCCCGCGACCGTGTAGTCCTTGCCGCCCGTGCACTTCGTGATCGTGAACGAGACGCCGGGGATCATGTCCGGCTTCCAGTCCTTCTGCCATTTGGCGTGGACGTCGATCCCGTTGAGGATCCCGCCGGTGTTGGGGGGCTGGGACGTCGGTGTCTGGGGTTTCGGCTTGTCGGGCGCCGACGGGGCTGTGTGCTTTCCGCCGCCCGAGGGCCTGCCCGTCTTGCCTTTGCCGGATCCCGTCCCCCCGCTGCGGGGTTTGGAGGGCGCCGTCCATCCTCCGCTGTAGACTCGGTGGCCGTGGTAGACCTCCGCCCATCCGAGGTAGGGCGCGGTGCGGTCCGTGAACCCTGCGATCGAGATGATGCACACTCCGGGGCGGCCTCGCTCGTTCGAGGACGAGATCGCCCGGCCGCCGCCGATCGAGATGGCGACGTGCCCGTACGGGGCGTTCTTGCCCGTCAGGTTCCAGAACACGGGGACGCCGGGCGGGGCGTTGAAGTCCCGGTGGATCCTGCCGGCCGCGGCGGACGCGTAGTAGGCGGCCTTCGCCGAGGGGTACGCCGACGGGAACCCGAAACAGGTGCGGACGAATCTCTCGCATTTGCCGGCCCACGCTCGTGAGCCGATCATGGAGAACGCCCTGTTGACTGCGTAACTCAATCCTTCTCCTTTCTTACTTTTCCTAGTTTTTGGGGCGCTTCCCGAGTGGGAGTTCCCCGATCATCTTCAGATGGTCGTCTTCCAGGGCGAGCGCGTAGCGGCGCCATTGGACCGCGCGTTCTTCGGCGTCCGAGAGTTCGCGGCGGAGTTTCCCGATCTTCTCATCCATCGCCGAGATCTGCTGGTCCTGTTGGGATACGCGGCCTTGGAGGGCGGTGATGAGCAGTTCCAGTTCGTGGAGGTCTTGTTTGGCTTCCTCGATCCTGGTCTCGCTTTTCCACTTCAACCATCCTATCCCTTGTCCTATCAGGACTCCTCCCAGCGTGAAGATCGCCGACATGACGATTGGCTGCAGCAACGGGTGAGACGGATTCATAACCCCCACTTAAATCCGGTTTAGTATTTGATCAGATACGCCATAACCAGGTAGGCCTGGACGATGTTGAACGGCAGAGAGTCTCCCGCGTAGTGGGTCGTGAGGCCTTGGTCTACGATCGTGGCGCCTGAGAAATCCTGCCGCCAGTCGGTGCGTTGGATCGACGAGTTCGGGTCGAACGCCGGGACGGAGAGACGCTGGTAGTGGGCGTGCCGGCCGACTTCGCCTTCGGTCTGCTGGTGGGCGTTCTCGCCGCCGACGTCGCCGACCCATTTGGCGCCGAACTTGGCTTCCAGTTCTTGGGTCGGCATGTAGGGGAGCCGGCCGATCAGGTTCGGCAGCTGGAAGTAGTTCGGCAGGTCTTTCTGCGCCGAGTATTTGTGGCCGATCGCCCGGAAAAGCCCGGCGTATTTGCCGGCGTCCAGGCCGGCGCCGTTGCAGAGCAGCCATCCGGGGACGGGCTCGACCGGGCTCGTGGAGTCGAAGTTGCCGGCGTGGATGTTGAACTCTCCGGCCCACGGGATGATGGCGCCGGTGGGGAGCGCCCCGGAGGCGCCGGACATTTCCCCGGAGGCTCCGACGATGACCGACCGCATGCCTTCCATCCACACCATGACTCGGGCGCCGTTGGAGGCTTTCACGAGGGAGTCGGTGATCGGGATCCCGTTCGTGGCGCCGTCGAGCAGGACGACGTAGGGGTTGTCCGAGTGGACGACTCCCCACCGGAACCTGCCGCCCCGGTCTTTTTCCTCGGCGAAGAACGCCTCCGCCAGGTCGTCGATGTTACCCATCCACCTGCCCTTGCCTGTTGACCTTCCTCAAGGTTGTTTTCATGAGTGATCCAGGCTTCAATTCTATCTCATATTTGCGGACGGACGCGTATATGTCGTGGCCGTAGGCGGCGAACCGGCAGATGTTGTTGAGTCGCAGCGGCAGGAGGGCGTTCTCGATTTCGACTTTCACCATCGGGTTCTTCGCGTTTTCCAGGCGCCTCTGGACTTTCTTGTTCAGGATCTCCTGGGACTCGGCTTCAACGTCGGTTTTGACTTCGACGATCCACCGGCCGCGATTGTTGTGCGAGTAGGGCGACGAGTCGTCTTCGTTCGTCGCCACGGCGATCATCGGCTTCTGCTGTTCTCCGGCGGTCTGGTTGTCGCCGGTGGACTGGGTGGAGTAGACGATCTTGTTCGGTATGTTCGCCAGGTCGTGCTGGATCGTGACGTCGGCGGAGAACAGCGCCTTGCTGTTCTCAAGGAACGAGTAGACGACGTTTCTGTCCTTCGGCAGGACGTACGGCTCGGACACGATCGCTCCCTCGGGGGTGCAGGTCAGGGAGAAATACCCGACGTAGTCCATGATGTCGTTGAAGACGGTGAGCTTCTCGGTGCCGGCGTCCCATGTCAACGGCCTCTTGTTCACCTTCTCGGCCCAAGCGATCGACACGTTGTCGATCCCCGCCTGCCGCGTCGCCCACATGACCCAGTAGACGAGGTTCATGCCCGGGCCGATCCCGAGCGGCTGGTCGAGCTTGTCCTGGTCCAAGACGAGCAGGAGGTCGTTGAGCTCCAGGTCGTATTCGGCGCCGGACTCCTTGTAGGTGACGACGGGCGCCGACGGCATGAACATGCCGAGCGGGAAGTCGAAGCCGTTGACCACGACCCGGATCTGGATCAGGAGCCGCGCCCAGTCCTTGACAGGCGTCTTCGCCCGTACCTGGAGCTTCCCGGAGGTTTTGATGCGGGCGTCGACCGAGGCGGTGATGGAGCCGCCGAGGATGTTGTCGAGGCGGCGGATCGGCGCCATCGTCCGCTGGTCCCACAGGACCGCGTAGTATTTCTCGGACCTGTAGGGCAGGAAGAGCCTCTTGTCCCAGCGGGGCCCGGAGGCCGCCTCTTCCTGGCGTTGCTTCTTGAGGGCGTCCCAGTCGATCTGTTCCTCAGGCATAGATGCTCACGTCCACTTCGCGGAGGCTCATGGAGACCTTCCAGGCGCCGGTCTCCTGTTCGCGTTCGAAGGATACGCCTTCCTCGACCGCGACCCACATGCGGGCGCCCGTCGGATCCCGGTAGAGGAGCGGTTCCTTGGAGAGCGCCGCCTTCTCAAGGGACGTCCGCGCGGGGTTGTCGACGTCCGAGTCGACTCTCAGGAGGATCCCGGCCACTGTGATCTTCACGTTCTGGGCGTTGCCGGAGAACACGACGGGCCGGTCGCGTCCCATGAAATGGTGGAACTCGCGTTCGACGTACGAGCGGGAGACGGATATCTCCGGGTCGTAGCGGATCCTCGCCATGAGGCTGGATCCCTCTTTCGAGGACAGGGCTATCGAGTTGAGTTTCGGGTCGGGGTTGACCACGACCTCCGTGTAGGATTCCAGGCCGAGTTGGGATGTGGCGTATACCCGGTAGATCGAGGGTTTGACGCCGCTGGCGTGCGGGTCCATGAACGTCGTCTGCGAGGGCGGCATGTTGTCTTGGAGGGTCCGCCAGGTCCCGTCGACGTCGGTGCCTTCGACTCGGAGTTTGGTCGGGATGAAGGCCGGGTCGCCGTTGGGGTCGAAGGCCGCCGGGGTGATGTTGAGCGTGACCATGAGCATGTCCTCGCTCCAGTAGGGTTCCACGATGGGCTTCCCGGGCGCCACGTATTCGACTTGCCCTGTGAAATAGCAGCGGTTCTCCAGGGAGGGGAGCTTCGCCTGGCAGGAGACCCTGACGAACAGGGTGATCCCGTTGGGGATGTTCCGGATCCGGTAGGAGGTGTCCTGGCCGGCGTTGAACGTCGTGTAGTCGATGACTTCGCCCAGTCCGGTGTCCTTGCGGGCTTCGACCGTCCACTGCGTCGTCTCCGGGTCGTCGGAGTTGAGCTGCAGTTCGAGCGAGTTCGAGGTGATCTTCGACTGGAGCACGTGGTTGTCTATCGACAGGTTGGTGATCTTCACCCAAGGCGAGTATTGGAGGTAGGCTCGGGCGGTGTCCGACCACTCGGAGGGCTTGTCTTCCGCCCACCCCCACGACCGTACCCGCCAGTCGACGAAGGTCTCGCCTTCGCTTCCGTCGAGGGAGATGTTGTAGGAGGTGCCGTCCGTCCCGATCGCCGCTTCGCCGACCTTGATCGGGTTCCGGAACTTCTCGTCGGTGTTCTTCTTCCAGGTGATCTCGTAGGCCGTCAGGTCGGATCCGTCGAGTGGGTTGAATCTCCATCGGGTGTTCATCCATCCGCCGACGGGCTGCCCCGTCGACGCCCTCAGGCCTTTCGAGATCCATTCCCCGTTCGGGTCCAGGTGGTCGGGTTTGGCGGGGGCGGCGTCGAGGAGGATCGGGTTGGACGGGATGGAGTGCGCCGACTCCAGGTCGTCCGAGAGGGTCGTGACCGTGTAGACGTGGGTCTTCTCCCGGTCGGCGTTCTCGTGGACCCATTTCGTGTCGGTGCCGTTGACGGTTCCGATCCACATGCCGTTGTCGTAGACCTTGGCGCCGGTGACGTACGTCGTGGCGGGCGCCCAGCGGATGACGACGTTGTAGTTGCCGCGGCCTTGGCGTTTGGCGACGACGGCCTCGGGCCGGTTCGGGGTGGACGCCACCCACGGCGAGTCCGCCCAGTCCGACCATTGGCCTTCCGTGGTGCCGGCGGCGATCCGGTACTGGAACTTGTCGGCGTTCCACGTGTTGATGTCGAAGTAGTCGGTCTGCCACGAGTAGAGGGTGCCGAGCCGGTACCATTCCGTCGTCGGAGTCCGCCGCTCGATCGCCTGCACCGCGTAGGGCGCCTGCTGGGTCGTGTTCCGGTCCCAGTGGATCTGCAGGTTGAGGCGCCCGTCTGGGGCGTGGGTTTTGATGACCCGGACTCCCGTGGGGGCGTTCGGCTTGTTCTGCGGGCGCCGCGGGATCCAGATGCCTCCGGTGACCGAGCAGTCTCCGGCCGCGTTCGAGATGAACCGGGCGCCGAAGGACACGTAGGTCTCGGCCCCCCATTTGAGCGGCATCTCGATATTCAACTGTTTGAGAAGGATGGTCTCCCCACCCTTCAAGTTGATCGTGTTGTTGACCCACTTGCCGGAGAAGTCGCCCCAGACTTCGAGGGTGTTGAAATCGTCGCGCACCCACCCGGTCGTGTTGTACCAGATGTTGAGTTTGACGATCGTCTTCCAGTGCCCAGGCGACACCGCGTCGTATGCCAGGTCGTATCCGAGAGCCGAGTATTTGTTGCGGGGGCCGAAGATCGGCATGTCAGACTCCTACTCCTTGCATGCGGCGCCGGTGCGACGCGGCGTTCTTGACGAACCGGACGACGTCGGCGACGTCGCTCATTCTCGACAGGTCCGCGTTCACTGTCACATAGTATATTTCATCGCCGCCGCCGCCGGCGTTCGCGACCGCCTTGTTGATCATCGGCTGGAGCTTCGGCAGAGGGATGACCGCTTCGTGGTCCCGGCCTTCGCCGACCACCGCGAGGGTCGCCTTCGTGACGATTCCGCCTTTGGCCATCTCGGGGATCTTCGGCACCGAGAAGCCCTTGCCGCCGATGCCCGGCACCCACGACGGGACGTGGAGGCTGATCCGGCCGACCGTGTTGTTCCAGATTTTAGCGATGAAGTTGAACGCCGCCTTGAAGACGTTCTTGATCGCGTTACCGATCCACTCGAACGGCTTCGTGATTGCGGTCCACGCCCCGGAGAAGAAGCTGACGAGCCCGTTCCAGATCCCCTCGGCTATCGCCTTGATCCCCGTCCATGCGGCGTTCCACACGGTCCTGACGACGTTCATGGCGCCCGAGATGACCGACGACAGGATGTTGACGGCGCCCCGGATGACCGCGACGAGGCCGTTCCAGATGGCTTGCGCCACGCCCATGAGCCAGGAGAAGACCGCGCCCACGCCCTGGATCACCGGGACGATGCCGCGGATGATCGCCGCCAGGGCGGAGATGATCGGAGGCAGGATCGCGCCGAGGATGTTGATCACCACCTGCATGACGGCGATGAACGCTTGGATGATCACGTTCAGGACGGGGAGGATCGCCTGGATGAGCTGCATCAGCGGCGGGATCAGGGCCTGGATGAGCTGCATCAGCGGGGGCAGGAGGGCCTGGGCTATCTGCATGAACATCGGCAGGAGGGCCTGGATGACCTGCATGAGCGGGGGCAGGATGGTCTGGATGATCTGCATCAAGAACGGTAGGATCTGCGCGAGCGCCTGCGTGATGATCGGCATGATGGCTTGGGCGACTTGGATCAGCGACGGCAGGATCGCGTTCATCATGGAGACGAGCTGCGGCAGGAGTTGGACCGCGAGGTCGCCGATCGCCTGGAAAGTGATGCCTGCGAGTTGGGCGAACATGCCGGCCATCTGGCCGATCGCCGGCGCCAGCGCGGTCATGGTCTCCCCGAGCTTCTGGAATACGGGGGCGAGGCCGACCGCGAAGGTCTGGACCGCCGGGGCCACCGCGGTGACGACCGCCCCGAAGCCCTGCACGAGGGCGAGGAGCGCGGACTGGATCTTCGGGTTCTGCAGGATCCCGGTGATGGTTCCGATCCCCGTGGCGATGATCGAGCCCCACTGGCCGATGACCTGGCCGAAGAGCGGCCCCGAGTTGACGAATGTCATGACGAGGCTGCCGATCGCCTGCGCGACCTTGGAGGCGCCCTGGTTGATTCCGGCGAACAGTCCGGTCAGGCCCTTCTGGCCTTCGTCGGATTTGAAGGCGGCCTTGATGTTGGCGACCGTGTTCGCGAACCCCGACATGCCCTGGGTGCCGGCGGCGGCGGCCTTCAGCACGGATCCGAAGATCGACATGAGGTCTCCGAGCACTTTGAAGAAGAGCTTCGCGGCGTTGATCCCGTTCTGCATCCACCCGGTGATCCCGCCCGCGTTCGACATTTCGATCCTGTCCAGCCAGGCGTTGAATTTCGACGCCACGTTGTCGATCCAGGTTCCGAAGGCCGGGAAGAAGTTCGAGCCGGCCGCCGCGAACCTCGCGAACCCTTGGACGAGCTTCTCCATGGCGGGCGATAGGTTCTGGAAGCCGACCGTGGCGTTGCCGAGAATCGTCTTGAACGACCCGGAGGCCTTCCCGGCCCCGGAGGCTATCGACGCGAACACGCCTCCCATAGCACCGGACAGCTTGTAGATCGAGGGTCCGAGCTCGCCGATCAGTTTCTTCGAGTTCTCCAGGATCGGCGCCTTCGCCTTCGACCAGAACGCGAGCTCGATCCCCTTCTGCACCTGCTTGAGCGGGCCTTCCAGGTCCTTCAGGTAGGTGGAGGACTGCTTGAGCGCTACAGCAGCCACGCCGGCGCCCGCGGCGAACGCGGACATGATCCCGACTGCGGGGGCAAGCGACGGGGCGATCGACTTCGCGGCCGCCGACAGGTGCCCCATGCCGGTGATCAGCGGCCCGAGCGTCATGGCGCCCATCGATATCTTCATCGACCCGGACAGGATACTCTTCGTCCAGGACGCGAACGTCTTCAAGACGCGCATGGCCTCCAGGACCTTGACCTGGAGCTTCCATAGGATGGTCTTGTTGAGGCCGAGCTTGTTCATCGCGGTGATCGGCGCCTTCGCGATCTTGAACCCGATGTTCCAGGCCTTCGGCGCCCGCTTGGCCATCATCTTGGCGAACGCCCCGGCCTTCGATCTGGTTGCCTGAGCCGCCCGCGAGTTCCAGACCGCCCGCACCGGGAGGGTGGTCCCGAGCTTGAAGCCCCTCAGGGATCCGCCGATGACGTCCTTCGCGCCGCGGCCGAGCGAGGACGCCGAGCGTTTCAAGGAGGCCCCGGCCTTCGCGAGGTCCATCGTCACCCTCGCGGGGATCTTGATCCCGAGCCCGCGGCCGACGCGGCCCAGCATCCCCGTCAGCCCGCGACGGAGTTTGCCGACGCCTCCCGTGAGGGACACTCCCGCCCGGAAGACGAAGGCGCCCGCGGCGCCGACGGCCTTCCTCACCGAGCCGATCGCCTTACCGATCGACGTCGCCGAGAACACCCCCCACATGGTGACGGTCAGGGTGCCCAGCGTGGTCATCAGGCGGCGGGCGACACTATTCCCGGAGCCCTTCCATGTGGCCTCGACGAGGCCCTTGATCGGCGTCAGGGACTTCGACAGGTCGGTGCGGCGCCAATGCGCCACGACTTCCGCCCTCGCCTTCAACGCCTTCGAGGAATTCCAGGCCTTCTGGAAGTGCGCCTTGGCGGTCTTGGCGAGGTTCCCCAGATACGCGGTGTCGATCTGGGGCCATATCCACATCTTCAGGTCGGGGAACGCCTTGAAGAACGCGGCCTTCAACTGGTCCAGGGATCCGGGCCTGAAGACGGCGCCGACGTACTTCCACCACGTGTCGCCCTCGACCTGCTTGCGGGCATCCCGCAGCTTGTCCAGTTCGGTGCGGACCCGGATCTTCGGCCGGACAGACTTGAACGCGGCCTCCGCCTGCGCCTTGACCTTCGCGACCGACGCCTTCGACAGTTCCGCCTCGACGTTGATCTTCGCCTTCGCGGCCTTCGCCGCCGCGTTGAGCTCGGTCTTCGCCTTCTCGAACGACGACTTGTCGAGAGTCGCCTCGACGTCGACCTTGACGTCCCGCAGCTTCGCCTCGACTTCGCGGCGGATCTTCTCCACCGTGCCGTCTTTGAGCTTGGCTGCGACCTCGAACTCGGGCGGGCGCCGGTTCCAGCGCTGCCGGATCTTCTCCACCTGCTCGCGCAGCTGCCTGGAGAACTTGGAGACGTCGGGTATGACCGACAGGGATACGCTCCCGACACGCCCCTTCATTCCCGCCATACCCGACGTCCCCTTCCTTTTTTCAGTGTGTGACTACGCCCAGTCTATCGAAGGCTTCCGCGAGAGTCTTCGGCGTCGACTCGTCCTTCACTTCGACTCCCGGTCTTCCCTCGTAGGCGTTGACTTCCAGTTCGTCCTCTTTGCCTCCGAGAACGCCCCGGAGGTCCGCCCGAAGCATGCGTATCTCCTCGACTACCGTCGCCAGGGCGGTAGCCTCCGGCCCCCAGTCCTTCCACCGGTTGTCCTCCCACATGTCCTTACGCACCAGAGATCCACGCTCCCAGCCGAGCCTTTCCACGAGCTGCCTCGCGAGAAGGTACCTTTCGGGAGAGTCGACCATGGATACCTCGAACCGGTAGAGAGCCCACAGGTCTCCGGCCAGGTTGGGGGTGGAGAGCACGACACGCCTCAGGCTCCCAATTCCCCCACGGCGCCCGCGTACAGCATCGCGAATTCGATCCCCGCGTTGGGGCGGCCGCGGAAGAGCGCGTCGAAGTCCGCGGGGCGCAGCGCCGCGTTGTCCCGCACCCACTCGTAGACGTCTGCGAGCGCGTAGAGCGTGTCGGGGGTGATCGCGGCTTCGAGGCCTTTCCCTGCGAGTTCTTCGGCGTCGGCGCCGGAGGCCTTCATGAGGATGGCGTCCAGGCGCATGACGTGTGCGGGCGAGAGCGCGGAGGGCGGGATGACTTCCCTGTATTCGGGGCGTTCCGCGAGCCTTTGGAATTGGGTTTTGTCTTCCTCGGGTTCCGTCGCCCTGGACTCCTTGGGGATTTCTCTGGTTTCGACCATGGTTTCCTACTCCTTTTCCCCTACTCCGGTAAAAGTGTGTTTCACGGGAAACCGGGCCGTGGAGTAGGCGCCGGCCCGGCTTCCCGAGTCGTGCTCCGAGTTCTCAGCCTGCCTTGCGGGGCGTGAAGAACTGGATGGCGGTCCCGTCCTGCTTCGAGGACAGAGCCGAGGCCGACAGCTGGATCTCGAAGAAGTTCTCCGGATCCACCTTCGGGGCGTCGCCCAGAGTGATGGACGCGTTGGGCAGGTAGATGCCCGCGAGTCCGTTCTCCGCGTCCTTCATGATGACGAAGAGCGCCTTGGAGACCGTGCCCGATGCGGCCTTCGCCTTATAGGACTTTGTGCCGTCGTCCCACGACCCCGAGGGGAAGGCGAGGGACATGGTGGCTTGGGTGACCTCGACGGAGTTCAGCTTGAGGGTCCACGTGATCGCGGACACCTCGGTGCGTTCCGCGGGGTTGTCCCACACTCCGCGGACCTTGACTTCGCCGCCGTCCTTGGAGAGCTCGGGAGCGTTCTCCTTCGACGTCGACCCGAGCCAGGTCCAGCCGGTGAAGGTCTCCTGCTTGGTGACGTCGAACTTGGAGATGTCGAACGTGGCGGTGTCCACGTCGCCGACGAGGACCCATCCGACGCCCGGGATGATCGTGTTCTTGGAAGCCATGTCAGGCGTTCCCCTTTCTGTCTGTTCCCTACCTGTCCAGTCTCGTTCTCGCGATTAGGGATACCGCGAAGGAGACTACTGCGTGCTCTTGCGAGGCGCCGTTGTTGGCCACGACGATCGGCATCGACACGATCGAGAAGGACGTGACGGGGGCGAGCCGGGATTCCTCGACGGCCGTCCGGATCTTGGTGAGGATCCGGTAGGCCGTGTCGAAGGCCTTCGCCCTGTCCTTGTCGAACAGGTCGAAGTCGGTCACCCACTCGACCGCGCGGCCGCCGCGGATCGGGTTCGCCGCAGTGGCCCTCACGGTCACAAAACGGTCCCTCGCGTAGGAGGAACGGTCCGGCGCCACCTGCACCAGCATCCCGTCGAGTTCGCCCGCCAGGAAGCCGCACAGGAGCGATTCCACGCTGTCTACAGGCATCAGGCGTGCACCCTCCTCATGGCGATCGCCGCGTTCCGCATGATGTGCAAGCCCTGCACCCACTGCCCCCCGTTACGGATCTCCGTGCGGCGCCCCACCGTCCGGTCCACCTTGCCGTGCCCCCGGTTCCCGGACAGCCTGTGCCCGAGCTCGATGTGCATCGCCGCCGGATCCGTCGCCACGACGTGCCAGTCCTTCCGGCCGCCGCGGATCACGATCTTGCCGATGTAGTTCCCGGTCTTGTTGTGGATCGCCGCCATTGCCAGGACGAAGCCCTTCAGCTGCTCGGCGGCGAGGATCATCTCGGGCGCGTCGTGCGCGAGGTTCGCCGCGGTGTTCTCGCACCACGGGTAGATCTTCACGCCGTCAGCCATTCCCCTCGATCCTCCCCACATGCCTCGCCAGCACTTCCCAGTGCGCGGTACGAGGCGACCCGTACATCCGCTTGCCCGGACCCGCCTGCTCAAACCGGTCCCCGTACCAGTCGAACACGGTCCCAGCCTGGCCAGGCCAGTCGCGGGCGATGACCCGCAGCGTCGACCCCGGCGCCATCTCCACGTCGCCGGCGTCCTTCGACGTCAACCACTGGGGAGTGCACCGGACCCGGACGGGCTCCGACGAGACCTGCCGGAGCGTGCCGAACTCGTCCCTGCCCATGACGGGGACGTGGACGGTGACCTCCGAGCGGCCGTCGAGGAGACTCACTGGAAGAAGCCCCCCCTGCCCGTCTCGATCCTCGGGGTGAAGACGGATCGCTCTCCCGGCGCCCCGTATTGGGGCTGCCGGAAGAACAAGCCGGGCCTCAGGCCGAGCCTGCGCCTGTCACGGTCCGTGAGCTCGATGTCGCCGGCCGTGTTCGTCGTGTCGTAGGAGTAGCGGTATTGGCCGTCGGACTCGGACCTCATCGACGCCTCGGGATTGCGCAGCCTTCGCGCGACGAGCGCCGCCTGGACGTCGCCGGCCCTGGCCGTGAACTCCTCCGACCACTTGTCGACGGGAGTCTCCACCTCAGAGACGATCGCCCTGGCGGCCTCGTCGAGGAGCACCTTCACGTAGGCCTTCTCGTTCTGCGTCAGAGGACGCAGAAGCTTCGCCTCCACATGCTGCTCCTCCGCACCCCCGGGGAAAGATCCGAGTCCCATACCGCTACTTGCCCTTCTTCCCGGGCTTGTCCACCTCGGGGACCGGTTCCTCCTCGGCGTGGTCGCCGACCTTAACGAAGCCAGTCCCCGGGGCGACTCCCTCGGGAGCCGTGACCACGGTGCCGTGCCGGCGGTGCTTCCACCTGTTCCCCACAGCGAACCCTCCTCGCAAAACCCGCAGTCTTACTTGACCGTGTACTTGACGAACCGGTTGACGTCGCGGATCACCCAGCCGAACTGGGCCTCCACGATGAACGCCTCCATGTTCTGCTGGAACAGGTGGACAGTCGTCTCGCCGTCGACGATCGTCGCGGTATCGGACTTGCGGAGGTTGATCTGCTCGACGTAGCCGAACACGATCCCCTCCTGGAAGTCGCCTCCGATCAGGCGCACCTTCGAGTCCGCGACCGCGCCGAGCTTGCCGGCCACCGCGTCGGAGAAGCCGATCGGAACCCCGAGCAGCGTGCCCATCGGATTCCGCAGATCCACCCCGCCGGCGGCGTTCGCCGAGGAGAAGATCGGACGGCCGTACGTGTCCGTCGCGGAAAGCAGATCCGGCCGGAACGTCTTAGCCGCGGCGAACCCGGAGAAGTCCGAGTCCTGGCCGACAGCCAGCTTGTAGCCCGCGAGGATGTCCCCGACGATGCCGCCGTCGGCCTTCCCGGTCGTGCCGAGCTCCACGCTGGACGCGGTGGAGACGAGACCCTCCACGCCGGCGATGGCGTTGCCGTTCAGGGCGTTCTTCCCATGGATCACAGCCATGTCGATCGCCCTGCGGATAGCGTCCTTCGCGGAATCCTGCAGGTAGGTCAGGTAGGCGACGGGGTTGGCCTGGCGGGCCTCCTTCGACCAGTACATGGTGGCCGCCACCTTGATCGGCTTCGTCGTCTTAACAGTCGGCTTGGACTCGACGACGGGCTTCAGGTCACCCTCGCCGACCACGCCGGCGACGGGCTTGCCCGTCTGGAAGGCGATCGAAGAGCCGGTGATGGGCATAGGGTCGGCGCCGGAGAGCCGCCCGATGACGGACTCCTTGTAGGCGTTGACGAGTATCTTCTTGGCAATCGGCTTGGGAAGCAGACCTTCCAGCGTACCGAGAGTCGTAGCGTTAGCCCCAGTAGGCATAGTGCGCGTTTCCCTCCTTCAAGGAAATCAGTGCGTCATCCGAATATCTGGCGGGCGAGCGCGAGCTCCTGTTCGTCCTGCGACATGTTCTGCGCAGAAGCGGACTGGATAGGATCCGCCTGAACAACCGGCTTCTCCTCCGGGCCCTTCAGGGCGGCCAGCATGTCGGCCACTTCCGTCCACTCTTCCTCCGTGTCCCCGACCAGAGTCGAGATCAGATTCGCGGGAAGGCCCCTCGCAGAGAGAAGCCCCTCCTTCTTCGACTTGGTGAGAGCCGCCCCCTTCTCGGCGGCGTCCTTCTCAAGCTCGGCGATCCTCGCCTGCGCCTTCTCCAGCCCCTCGGACTTCTCGACGGCAGCGGCCAGTTTGGCCTTCACCTCCGCCAGTTCCCCCCGAAGGTTCTCGACCAGTCGCCTCGCACGCCCGGAATCGAAGTCCTCGTCGGACCACGGGGCCTTCCCCGCCGCTCCGCCGCCGGACTCCTGCTTCTCAACGTCGCTCACGATCCCACTCCTCTTCTCTCATTCACGCGGCGCCGCACCTCACGGACTACCGCCAGCATCGGACGCCCCTCGCGCCGACGCCACCCGCCCCCGTGACGAGGCAGGAAACCTAATACCGCTTCCACCGTTCGATCCAATCCTCCACATTCGGCCCCGGAAGCAGATCCCTGGCCGCCGCACGGCCCTCATCAGTCTTCAACCACTTCGCGAACTCACGAATATCTGCAGGTCCCCCACCCTTGCGATACCGCCGATACACAGCATCCGCCCCCTCCACTATATCACGACCTTCGTAATCTTTCTCATAGTAGACGGGCACAGCCTTGCAGTCACACTTATAGTGATAGGCGGACGCCGAATAACGCCCGAGGAACTTCCCCTTAGCGCGAGAATTCCTCGTATACGGCCCCTCGCGTTTAGCATCCAACACCGTATTCTTCCGATACACAGGCCCCCTAGCGCACAACAGAAGACAAAACGGGCACGTGTAAGCGCCCGTCGGGATCCTCGCCCACCCCACAGGGAACCTGCCCTTCACGACGCCCTTGCCGAACCGGAGCTCGTCCTCCCAACGCCGAACCTCCCGCTCGGCCTCCTCCTCGGCCTCCTTCTCGTAGCGGCGACGCTCCTCCTCCAACTCGCGTTGAAGCTCGGCCTCCTCATCCTCCTGAGACGAGGAATCCTCGTCGCCCCCGTCCGGCGGATCCGCGAACTCCCGCTTCCAATGCTCCGTCATGGCGTCCACGTCGGCCCGCCACTCCCGCTCGGCACGGAAGAACTTCCCCATCTCCCTCGACGGATCCCGCACCTCCGCCATCAGCCTCGCCACCGGATTCCCGTACTCGGCCGCATAGCCGACGGAACGCTTCGCCTCCCCGAGATCCGGGACCGCCGCCCTCGCAACCGTCTCCCTGGCGACGTTATGCACGATCCCCATCAGCCTCGACGTCAACTCGTCGGCCTTCGACTGCGCATTCCCCGCCACATGCCCGTCGGCCACCCGGAGGATCTCCCTCACCGCGTCCTCGACGTCCAACGGAGACACGCCCGGCATCGACGGCACGAACCCGATCTCGCCGCCACGACGCCGCGCCTCGAACCGCAGATGTGCCACCTGCCCCAGCCAGCCCAGATAGGCCGCCGCACGGACAGCCGGATACAGATCCTCCGCCACCTCCCGGACACGCACCTTCCCCGGCCGGCGCAGACGGTAGAAGACGATCTCCCGAGTCTTCTTCTCCAACAGGCCCCGGACGTGCAGAAGCCACCAGAGGAGCCAAGCGAACGTGAACATCAGGCGCCCCATCACCACCCGTAGCGTTCGATCCCGACATCCACGCCGGGAACCCAGAAACCATGCGAGTCGTTCCACGAGGCGACCTGAGAGAACAAAACCTCGGCGTCCTCGCAGTACAAGCCGATCCTGCCAGCCGGATACGGCCGCTCCACGTCCGTGAACACGCAGACCAGTACATCGTCGATGTAGACCCGCATCGTCACCGAGGCGCCGACGATCCTCGACACATCCACCCTCGCCCGGACAGGACTGGAAGGATTCGGAACAACCGTGCGAGGATAGGCGCCGGACGCCAGGAACCGCTGCGCCCCCTTGTACTTGTCGTCCTGCTTCGACAACTCCCACCCGTTCGGCTTCACACACAACGCGTAGAAATTGTAGCCCGAGTTACCCGTATCCCCCTGCTGGTCGGGCTTATTCGGCGCCAGATCCCACAGAAACCACGCCACCTCCCACGGGTGCGGCTTCTCGTCCGTCCGAGTCTGCGACAACGTCGCCATCGTGCACGCCACACTATAGGTCTCCAACAGCTGCTCCGTGCCGAGCCTGCGCCGGGCCGGAGAAACAGGCCTCTCCGAGACGACCAGACACGCCCTCGTAGGGGAAATCTGCCCCTGATTGTCAGGCGTCCTCGGAGGCGGCGGCGCCGGCTTCATGTAGACCGTGCCGTCATGGTTCTCACGCACCTCGCCGTAGCCGTCATAGATCGTCTTCACGCCTCGACCTCCCCGCCGTCGGACTCCCGCCCCGAACGAGGAACCTCCGGCTCCACGATCCTCTCCGAAGCGCCCATCTCGATCCGGGTATCCTCACCGGCATTCTCCCTGGCGCGCTGCTCCGGAGTCAACGGCAGCCCGTCACGCGCAGTCCTCGCCGACACCGCCCCCTGAGCATGCGCCTGCAGCAACGAAGCCGCCCGAGCCGACGCAGACGGCAACGCGATATCCGCCCATACCGTCGACAACGACTCCAACCCATCCGTCGGCGCCCCCGACAGGCGCAACGCCACACGAGCCCACTGCTCCCACGCCTCCCCGAAAACCTGCTGCTTACGCTCCCCGCGGGCGATCAACCGCTCCTTCGCCGCCCGCATCGCCTCCGCCGACGCCGGATTCGACGTCGTAACACCCAGCATCGACGGAGGAATCCCCGTAAACGCCGACACCTGCTCAGCACACGTCTTAATCACATTGATAATCTCCGAAAGCGAAGCACCCTGCAACTGCCCCACCTTCGCATTCGGATCCGGAGCGAACAACATCGCCCCCAAATACACTTCCTCCGCCGTCCTCATCGACCCATCCGGAGCCCGGAAATTATCCGCAGAAGCCCCCAGAATATAGCGTTGAGGCATCGACAGAATCTCCGTCGCCAACTGCAACAGAGTAAACGACCGAGACGCCGCATTCCCGAACGGAATCACCTGATCCATCTCCGAACGACCAGCCTTATCCGTAATCCTCGAAGCATTCGTCAACGGAATCACCGGCACCACGCCGATCCCCGGCTGCACCCCGATCGACCCCCACGCGCCCCCGAGCTGCTGGAACACCTCGATCCGGTCAGGCGTGTAATACGCCGCCTTCTGAACCGTCGTCCCCTCCGGAGTATCCTCCTCGAACGCCACCACACACTCGGAAATCTCCCCATCCGACGCCCGCTGCACCGCAAACCCCGAACGCGTATGCACCGTCGTACGAATAGACCCATCAAGACGACGCCCCACAACCACGAACGCCTGTCCCTGAATCAACGACTCCACCTGCGCCAGATTCGACAGCACATCCATCCCGCACGACTGCCACAACCGCCGCAAAGCCTCCATCGACACCCTCGGCGCATCCGCAGACTCGAACCCCTCCACCCGGAGAACCTCCGCCAGCGTATCCACCGCAAGCCGCGGCCAATTCACCACCACCTCAAGCGCCCGCACCCGAGGAGGAATCGACACCCCGATCGCATCCAACTGACGCGACCCATCGTAAAACAAGTTATACTCCGGATTCACCGCAGTCGACTGCGCCTGCGACAGAAGCCGCTCGAACGACATCAGAACACCACCCAATCCTTTCCGCGATTCTGGAGGCGCTCCCACTCCGGCGACGCCAGAAGGGCCCTATACACCATTCTAGCGCCAATCACACAAACCGCCGCATCGATCTTATTCGGCGACTTCGGCGACTCCTTCCGAACCGTCACATGACCCCGCCGCTCCACCATCCGACAATTCCCCACATGCCGAGACGTCACCCAATTCCCATCATGCTTAAACAACGCATCCTCAATCTCCGCATGACACATTTCAGTAGCCACCGCGAAATCAAACCCATGAGAACGCATATCCCAAGCAATCTTCGCCGCAGCCTTCCCATAAGCCTGAGCAGGAATCACAAGACCCTCCCCAAACTCCGAAGGCCACGACACCTTCACAAAGGACTCCCACTCGCGGACATCAGCCCAAAAAGCCCGAACAGTAAAACGCTCAAAAACAGAACGCACCGCAGCATCCACCGCAAACGAATCCACCTCCCCCGACACACCACCAGGCTCCCACACCCCAACCGTAAACACAAACCCATCCGAAACACAACACCCCACCAACGCAGTATGATCACCCGTCTTAGACCCATCAAAAAACAACACAACATCCTCACCATCCACCAACTCCCTCGACGTATCAGCCAACGAAGCCCACTCCTGCAAAGACACCCAAGCATCCTCCGCAACAGTAGGCTGATTCAAATAAAAACGCCTCGACACCGAAGCAGGCATAGACGGAGACCAAATCTCCTCACGAATCGCCCCCACATCAACCCACGGCATCGTATCATAAACAAACCGCAAACCATCCGACAACGAAACCTCACCAGGCCCCGGATCATCAGACAACACCGTACACGCCGGCGCCACCCGCGCATCATACAACGAACGCCCAGCCCCCGAAACAAGACGCCCCTCCTCCTGATCACACCAATCCTCAAACGACAACTCAGCCACAGAATCACGCCCCGGAATCCACGAATTACACGTCTCAACCATCCGAGTCCCCGTCTTAGCAGCATTACGCCTCAACGTATGCCACATATCCACCCCACCCGAAGAAGGCGTCCAATGCTCCGTCTCATCCGCAATAATAAAAGAAGACTCAAACCCCTCCGCAGACGCCGCAGAAGACGTCAACAACTGAACCTTCCCACCATCAGGAGTATCAACATACGTCTTCCCACAATCCAAATCATACTTCCGCGCCAACTCCGTCCGCTTATTCGCCATCCCCCGCAACACACGCATCGTCACACCAGTCTGCGACATAGACGTAGCCGCCAACTGCACCAACGGCAACCGCACCGGAACACCAAAACAACCACCCGGCAAACCATCATCCAACCCACCAAACCGAGCAGGCCCCAACAACTCAAACAAACACAACGCAGCCGCAAACGGAGACTTCCCCGAACCCTTCGCCAACTGCCTCGTCCCCCGACGAAACACCCACGAACCATCCCCACGCACCGCATAAAACCACACCAAAAACAAAGCCTGATCCAGCGAACACTCAAACGGCCGACCAGCAAACGGCCCCGACGGCACACGCAACTCCTCACGCATCCACGCCAAAGCCCCAAACCCCAACGACAACTCCGGCAACCCCGGAGGCAACGTCACACAACGCTCACGCGGAGCCAACCCAGCCTGAACCCCACGATCACCAGCACGCTCTAAGACATCCGAGACAACCGAGACTTCCACTCAGCCATCACCTCAACAGACCCAGAACCAGCCTTCGGATCCTCAGCAACCAACTCAACCTGCACCCGACGCCGATCCCCCTCCGTCGTCAACAACGACGACAAACCCGACATAATCTGCGCAAGAATCTGCCCATTATGCCGCTTAAACGACAAATAATACGTCAACTCATCACACAAAAACTGAGCAAACGCCCAATCCGACGCCTGAAAAAACCGCGACTGCCCAGACTCACCCCACGCACGCCACAACCGCTGCGCAGCCGGACACCACAACGGATCCCCCTCAGGCTGCGGCGCCGCACCACCAGACACCACAATCCTCGACGGCTCCGGAGAATTCCTCCGATGCCGATCCTCAGACCGCTTCGGAACAGGACCCTTAACCCCCACCCCGAACCTCCTACTCCACAAAAGAAACCAGGCCCCGCAAGCAGACACCCACCCACGGGGCCCAGCCCCTCAACCAACCGAAAGGCGAACGAGGAAAACCAGCCCAGAAACCCAGACCGCACAGCCCCTAACAAGAAGACCGCCCCGACGCAACCCCCACACTACCCACACCCCCACCCCGACGCAACCCCACCAGCCCCACCCCGAC
>ERZ773077.272-NODE-272-length-39538-cov-9.463769_pt1 | contig 39538 bp, 37 predicted proteins | sample MGYA00580612_ERZ773077 | MGnify/ENA primary metagenome ERZ773077 (study PRJEB29015, sample SAMEA2737971) | human oral metagenome | biome: human oral; feature: human-associated habitat; material: dental | place: China | collected 2021 ...
ACCTGCTTCATCTCACGCCCACCCTGTACACGAAACGCCGCACTACGTCTCGATGCCGTCACCGTAGTGCGTTCCCAGCACCGCAGACGGCGATTCACGCCACACCACAGCATCCCGGCCCAAACAACTCCCGGACCCCGGACATGGGACCTCACCGTCATCGCAAGGCCTCATACCCAAGAGGCTTATTCACAGCTGCTGGCAACCGGGCTACGACAAGAGGTTTTGTCGTTTCCGACATCCCCATGAATAAGCCTCAAGGACGTTATTCACGACTCTGACCATACCGGCTCCAACTAAGGGGCTCACTTCTTTGCAAGGCGCCCATAAATAACCCCCTTAGCCCCCCTGAATGCCCGATAAGCAGCTTTCTTCACGGAGACAAATCTGGGAGTCAAGTCAGGATAAAAGCCCAGAAGGCGAGAAACTCGCGGCCACCCAGGCCAGCCCGACGAATCAGCTCGCAACCTTGACAATCGCTAGACGGCTATTATACTTGATCAATAATTTTCGCAGAAATTGCATCAAGGAGGCTCTCATGGAAAAATCAATTAGCCTCTCAAAAAGGATTGGGAGATGGCTCGGCCTGAGCGGTGATCATCAGCCAAGCCCAGGGGAGATCCGACCGCTGTGGCACAACGTCCCCAAGAGTAGATATCTGGCGATTTCCATCCCGGTGACAGGTGCCGCAGCATTCCTACTCCTCACGCTCATCAGCGAGGGCGTAAATGTAAGCTTTGCTGCAATTTTTGCAGTACAGTCTTTTGCGCTTGCCATGCTTATTTTCGAACGAGCACACATCAAATTTTACGACGAACATTCAGAAAGGAAAGACGATGAGGTCACTTAAAGCTATCGCTTTCACAGTTGCGATCATACTTGTCGATTAACGACCCCAAAACCGCAAAGGCATCATCCAAAATGGCCGAATTCTGGCTGTCGATATTGATGGACGGCAAGCGGCATATGCCGCGGCCACCGCCACCGATGCGTCATATTCAGTGCTCCTGGACGCCGCCACCGCGGGGCAGCCGGAAAAACCCGCCCGGTCCACGGTGGACGGCTACCGGGAGCACTTGGCGAGGATCTTTGTGCTCGACCCCATTCCAGCCTGGATCCCTGTGTTCCATCCACTGAAACGGCTCACCAGGACACCCAAACACCACCTAGTCGATCCCGCATTGGCGGCCCGGCTGGTAGGAGTGGGGAAGGCCGGGCTGCTCCAAGGCGAGGGAGACCAAAACAAGCTGGTCCACCCGACTATGTGCAGCGCAGGAACCCGGCCATGTGCAGTGTGGGCCGGTCGCCTCCCCGGTGAGGCCGCTCCCATGCGTCGTCTAGGACGTCCACCCAAATCGGGCTAGACGCTGAGGCCATCCCGGATAGCACAGACGTGTCCTAGACCCACATGGCTGCTATGGGGACCGCCCAGATCTTTTCGCCAAGCGGGTAGACGGCGGGGCCGGTGTGCATCACCACCCCGCAGGTGAACCGTTCTCCGATCTGATCTCGGAACCAGGCCAGGTGTCGAGCGTCGGCTTCATCGGGGGCGACGTTGGCCTTCACCTCAATCGCCGCCACCTGAAGAGACCCGTATTCGACGATGAAGTCGATCTCGCGACGTCCATTGCGATCACGCAGATGAAAGAGCCTGGGGTGCGCCGGAGAGACACCGAGCTCTGCCCTCAGCTGGGTGGCCACAAAGGTCTCGATGGTTCGTCCCAACAGCGCTGAATCGTCCGCGACCTTCTCCGGTGTGATGCGAAGCAGCGGCCTCAGAAGAGCGGCATCGGTCAGCACACGCTTTGGGAGCCGACTAAGCCGGGTCAAACGGTTGCTGCTCCAAGCAGGAATCTTTTCCAGCACGAACAGCGCTTCTAGGAGATTCTCGTAGGCGACGGCGGACTTACGGTTGATACCGACGGCGTCGATGAGCGTCTGCTGATCCACCACCCCGGCGGTCTGCGTCGCCAAGGCCTCCAGATAGCCACGCAGTCGTGCAGGGTCCAACCGAGAGATGTTGCGAGCATCACGGCTCAGGAGCTGATCGACGTAGCCCTCATACCAGGCTGCTGCCGCGAACGGGGGCAAGTTGAGCATCGGCTCAGGGAACCCGCCCCGCAGAGCACGCTCCAGATAGTCTTCCAACGACAATTCCAGAAAAGGGAGACTGCCAAAGTCGGCTGCTGCGAGACGATCGATGAAAAGCCGATTATCCCCCTGAGCCTCCTCTGCCTGTGTCATTTCGGACATCCTGACTCGCGTGATCCGCCCAGTGCCTGGCCATGAAGGCGTGTGGAGGTCGCTGCTCACGCTGCCAGTGAGGATGAAACGGTTCGGCCGGAAGTCAACGTCAACAGCACGTTTGACCGCGCCCAGCACGTCGGGCACCTCCTGCCATTCGTCGATCAGCAGGGGTTCAGGGAACCGGGCAAGGGCAGCATCTGGGTCGCGCTGGAAAGCCGCAGCGTCATACGGGCGGTCCAACCGCACTGTGCTGGCAACAAGACGCGCGGCCGAGGTGGTCTTTCCACAAGCGCGCGGGCCCACCAGCATGACCGCCGGTAGTGCAGCGAGGAGCGAACGCAGCTGTGGATCGACGAGTCGAGGGACATAGGCCATGGCACCAGTCTAGTCGAGTACCCAAATCGCACACTCCCCAATACCCAAATCGCACACAGAAAAACCTGTGCAACAAGCCCTTAGCAGCCAGCATCGCGGGTCTTATAGATCATGACTACCTGAATCGCACACTCCTCAATACCCAAATCGCACATCTCAGCCTTGACGCTGCCTCAACCCGAGCACGACCCCAGTTGCCGGACCGGTTCCCGCAAGCCTCCCAGCCGCAGACGGCTTCCGCCACCGACACCCACAACCCCGAGACACCGGGCGCTCCGAGCAGGGCCTTTTCTGACTTGACATCTCTGAGGCTTATTCATAGCTACTATAGCCCTCTTAAAACAAAACCTGCCGTCTTGAATACAGCAAACCCCCACCGCATGGTCCTGGAAATCAGGGAAACATTTAGATTTTGTTAAATGCGAGCTATATCAACCGAGCTCCGGCAAGGGGTTTCGCTGCTTTTGGCCCTCCCGCGAATACACCTCTCTGAGTCGGAATCAAAAACCGTTACGAAAGAACCCCTCATCAATTGACACGTCCTCGATAATGCGCATGGTGACGTGAACTCCAAGCCTATGGTTCTTCAGCAGTTCGCAGAGCCTGGCGCCGTCGATCAGATCAATAGGAGGGGCCCCGTCGCGAGTAGCCTCAGCCTGGGCATTGCTGGTAAAGGTCCCCGTAGTGATCAGCAAACCCTTGTCGCCCCGACCCACCATGGCCCCGCGAAAATCTCGGATCGCTCCGGCACCGACGCTCCCAATATAACGCTTGCACTGGAAGAACACCTGGAACGACAGCAAAGACAGCCGATAGACCCCCTGGCCGTCAATCCCACCATCGCCAGAACGACCCGTGACCTGGGTGTTGATAAAACCCTCCTCACGCAGCAGGCGCTGAGACAGCCGCTCGAAATCCCCCGGGCTAAGCTTCATGACCTCATTCAGCAGAACTTCCTTCCATTGGACATCACGGACATTAGCGCCCTCTTCCGCAGTGATATCCCGTGATGACGGTGCAGTACGACGAACCCGAGTCTGATAGGCCTTCCACAGAGGGGCCAATTCCATTTCCGACACTTTCCGGCCACGTTCCGTGAGAGTCCAGACAGCCCGCTCCGAGTTCGTAGCCAACCCCATCCCCTTGAGGTACGTCCGAACCCAACCGAGTCGATACTCAATGCCAGTCCCAGGGCCATCCCCTTGAAGGATGGCCTGCTGCTCCTCCGAATACCCTTCTTCTGAGATCACTTGAGTGTTGAGCTCCGCAATGGTCGCAGATCCACCTAGAGCACGCAGCGCACAGACGGTTGGCCAGAGCAACTCGTTGGACTTGGGAAGTTCTGAAGACACAGAAGAACTATATCACCAGGAGCACCAGCGACACGAGTTAAACCCACATTCATTGAGGTTTATTCACAGCTGCTAGCAAGTAGGCTCCGACAAGGGGGTTCGGTGTTTCTGATACCGCCCATGAATAAACCTCCTGAAACCCCGCGAGCAATCCTCAAAACTTCGGGATTCAAATCCGCTTACCGGCTTCTGATCATGCTCCAGAATTTTGAAAACGCATTGATGCCCACCGGGCCATTGGGACCTTCTCTACGGAACCCGTCAGTGCGGGATTCCAATGTCAGTGCGGTGGAAGCCATCGGGAAAACGAACCTGGGCGAGGTGCCGGTAGGCCTGTTCACGCGCGATGTCCAGGTCCGCGCCGACGCCAACGATACCCAGCACTCGGCCTCCCGACGAGACCAGTTGGTCTCCGTCGAGTCTCGTGCCCGCCTGGAGGCACCAGGCTTCAGCAGTGTCGGCAGGCAGCTCGATACCGCCGCCCGTGACAGGGGTTCCGGGATACCCCTTCGCCGCCTCAACAACCACCACGGCCGCCCCGTCGTGCCACTCCAGCGGCGGCAAAGCAGCGAGCTCACCACGGGCGGCTGCCCGTAGAACGCTCGCGAGCGGCGTCTTCAACAGAGCCAACACGGCCTGTGTCTCGGGATCACCGAAGCGGGCGTTGAACTCCACCACCCGCAGTCCCCGGCTGGTCAGCGCCAACCCCGCATACAGCAACCCGGTGAAAGGGGTGCTGCGGCGACGCATCTCCGCCAGGGTTGGGGCGACCACCGTGGTCATGACCTCCTCCGCCAAGTCACCGGGAGCCCACGGCAGCGGGCAGTAGGCGCCCATGCCCCCGGTGTTCGGCCCTGCATCGCCGTCCCCGGCGCGTTTGAAATCCTGGGCAGGCAGCAACGGAATCGCGGTGGTGCCGTCGCAGATCGCAAACAACGACACCTCTGGACCATCCAGGAAGTCCTCAATCACCACCCGGCCACAGGCCTCGGCGTGAGCCAGTGCGACATCCCGGTCGGTGGTGACGACAACGCCCTTCCCCGCTGCCAGGCCGTCGTTCTTCACCACATATGGCGGCCCGAAGGCATCCAGCGCCGCAGCGACCTGCTCGGCGGTCTCGCATACGCGAGCCTCGGCGGTCGGAACCCCGGCGGCAGCCATCACCTCCTTCGCGAAAGCCTTCGAGCCCTCCAGCTGCGCCGCCACGGCTGAGGGGCCGAAGCAGTCGATTCCAGCGGCGCGCATCGCGTCCGCGACACCGGCGACGAGGGGTGCCTCCGGGCCTATCACCACCAGGTCTGCCCCGACCTGCCGGGCCAGGGCCACGACTGCCCCGGCATCGGAGGCGTCAATGTCATGCAGGGTGCCGATCTCAGCCAGCCCGGGGTTGCCGGGTGCGACGTGCAGGGCATCAGCGCTGGGGGCGATGGCACGGCCCAGGGCGTGTTCACGCCCTCCGGAGCCGAGAAGCAAGATCCTCACGGCAGCAGCCTACCGGCCCCACCCGGTTGATAACTCCCACCTCGCTGTCGCTTCACACCTCACTACTCCCCTGGGGGATTTCTCTACATCCTGAAGATGAGCTGGACGAGGATCCGGAACAGGACATAGCCCACAAAGAACGCCACGGAGACCAGGACCGCCTTGTTGAACCCCTTGCGCAGACGTGTGCCTTGGGGCGCGACCTGGCCTGGGGCTTGGGGCACCCCCTGCGCAGCCATGGCCGGCTGTGGCTCCACGTGTCGGTCACGGTACCGACTGACGACTGGCATCAGCGTTCCCATCAGGCCGTTGGTGATGATCTCGAAGAGCCGCCAGGTCGCCGGGTCGCTGAGATCCTGGGGGGACTGGGTGTAGCAGAACAGCCAGTCATCGACCATCTCGATGTCATAGACAGCGGGAGCATTCAGCAGCGCCTCCATGACGTTCGGCGGCAGCAGATAGAAGGCATCCTGACCGTAGCCGCCAGGCGCGTAGAGCTGGTAGTGATCGTCGAAGGGCGCCCCCAGCGTGAGGCGCTGGGAGGAGTGGAACGCCTCCGGCAGATTCGTGAACCCCCACATCTTGTTGTTGGCCTTCGCATCCAGCAACAGGTGCGGCACCCGTCGCGGAAGCCGGAAGGCCACGAAGTTCCAGTGGTGGGTCTGCCTGTTTTCACCCGAACCCGTCGTGTAGCAGTAGCGGCCGGCATCAGCGAACACGCCCGTCGGCGAATACAGGTGGTTCACGGCCTTCCGGTCACGGCCCTCATCGAAGATCACCCCCTGGTATTGGGGGTTGGGCGACAACAGGCCGAACCGCATCCCATTGACGTCGGCGAAACGCGCAAGCAGCGGCCACGTCTTCCCACCAGGTGACCGAAGATGGCTGTAGAGGATGAGTCCGGCAACCAGGCAGAAGAAGACAACGAAACCGACGAGAAACCACGGCATCATCGACAATGAATTCGTGCCGGAGACCTGGGTTGATATAGCCCACATGGACCCCATGAAAGTGACGAACACAATCACGAACACCACCGCGATGGCGAGGAACACCACTGTCAGGACCGGGAAGGGCCGCTTGCCAAACTCACCTGCCGCGCGCCGCCGCTTCAACGCACGGAGCTCCTGGTCGCTCACCGGGGCATCCAGGGGATCGGTGTTGAACCTGACCATGGCCCAAAGCTAACCGCGACCGGGGTCACCCACACCGAGATCTGAGGTGCCGTAGGCAGTAGCCCTCGGCAGGCAGACGCGCCATGTGCCGCCCCTCACCGCGCCATAAGGCTGCGCGGGCTCAGGCAGCCGCGCATGTCCACCCGACACGTACACGCCGGCCCTCGTGTCCTCGGTTTGGACGACGCGCCGGCGCGGCCCGCCCAGCGGGCGTGCTCTGACCCGCTTTAGCTAATAGGCTTTCAGACAGTCCAGTTTTAGTGAGGAGCCGGATGAGCACCTACGCGGACCCGATCTCCAATGGCTCGCAGAGCACGGACCTCCCGCCAGAGGAGGAGGCCACCCTGCCCGCGATCTCCGGCGTGCAGCAATGGCTGAGGCACCTAGGGGAGAACGAGGTGATCCTGGATCGTCTCGACCCCGGCGAGTTGGTTCAGCGCATCATGTCAGAGGCCTTCGGGCGATATCGCCTTCCCCCCCAAGTGGCAGGGATGCTGGCGGCAGCACACCTTCGCGGCGACACGGAGGAGGCAGACCGGCAGGGACGTCGCCAGTTGGCCACGGCCTGGTTCACCTCCCAGCCCCCGAACGCCGTCGACGAGAGCCGCTGGTACGTGCGGCAGGCGCTGCGCAGCCCCCAGACCCCCCACCTCACGCTGTCAGGCCACACAGAGGACGTCACCGGCATCATCCGCAGCACGGGACGCGACGGCCGCACCCTGCTCATCACCAAGGGAAACGACGAGACAGTGCGGACGTGGGATCCGGCGACAGGTCGGCAGATCGGCCCCTCCCAGCCCATGAGCGCCTGGCCGAGCAACGAGTCCGCACACCGAGGAACCACCTTCACAGACTCCGAGGGCCGCACCCTGGAGGCTGTTCCCTACGCTTCGAACATTGAGTTCATGGACAAGGACACCGACCAGACAGTCGGGATTCCTCTATACGGGCACCGGTACTGGGTGACGGGGGTCACGACGTTCTTCGGCCCCGCTGGGCGTCCGCTGCTGGCATCCGCCAGCCGCGACTACACCGCTCGCATCTGGGATCTGAGTTCCCGCTCACGTCCCGCAGCGCGCTCCTCCGAGCAGCTGACCGACTACCCGCCGATCATTCTGTGGTACATCGCCGCCGATGGCTCCCCCAGGGTGGGCACCATCCGCCACCCCTACGACGACGTCGTCCAGATCTGGGACACCACCACCGGCAGGCCAGTGGGCCGGCCGCTGCGCAAATACGCAGGGCAGCTGTGGTTCCAGGCTGCCTCGGCGCGTTTCACCACATCCGCCGGGCAGGAGCGTCTGGCGATCGCCTGCGACAAGGATCGCTTCCGCATCTGGGATCTGGCCACCGGCGAGCAGGTCGGCAATCCCCTGGGTGGCCGTGGCGGTGAGATCAACAGGCTCATCAGCTGGGTCACGCCCTTCGGCCAAGTCCGTCTGGCCTCAGCCACCGACGACGGAAGCATCCAGGTCTGGGATGCAGAGTCTGGGCAGCCCGCCACCCCTCCCCTCTCAGGGCACGAGGGCGGTGTTGAGGACCTTGCAGTGTTCACCACCCGCCACGGCGACGTGTGGCTGGCCTCCGTCGGCTGGGACAAGTCGGTGTGCGTCTGGGATCCCGACTCGGGCCGGCAGATCGGCTGGCCCATGATGGGGCACGCGAACTGGGTGGCCTCCGTCGCCGCATTCGCCACAGCTGAGGGCGAGCCGCGGCTGGCGACAGCCGGAGACGACCTGACGATGCGCATCTGGGATCCGCTGTCGGGCCAGCAGCTGTCGGTGATGGTCGATGGCGAGGACCAGTACGCCGACTGCGTGCTGGCCGGCACCAACGCCGCGGGCGAAACACGGCTGGTCACCATGGGGTTGGGTCGCAACATCCGCGTTTGGGATCCGGAGACTGGTGAGATGACCTTCTCGCTGGAGCCGGACTTCGTCGAGAGGATCATCTCCTTCCGTGGTGGCTCCCTGGCAGTCATCCTCCGCGACGGCTGGGCCCTGCTTCAGCTGCCGGCAGAGGCCTGAGCGCTCCTCGCTGCGGGTCGGCTCAGGCCCCACCACCTGCCTGGTGCTCCTCCAGCACCTCTTTGAGGACCACCGCCTGGTTGTCTCTGGTGTCGTGCGCTGCGTAGAGCAGAGTGACCACAGGTTGATCCGCCAGCCGCCTGGCGAGGGCCTGCGCCGCACCTGAGGCCGCGAGTTCAGCGCGGTAGCGCTCTCTGAATTCACCGAAACGAGCCGGGTCGTGGCCAAATTCGCGCCGAGCCTCGGTGCTGGGCGCAACATCCTTGCACCATTCGTCAAGGTGCGATGCCTCTTTCGAGATGCCCCGCGGCCAGAGCCGGTCGACGAGGACGCGGTAGCCATCCTCGGGTGCGGGTGGTTCGTAGACCCTTTTGATGAGCCAGGCTGTCATGATTCCCATCACCTGAAGACTACGCCACCGCGTCAGAGAAGATCGTTGACGACGATCGACTGCTCCCGTCCCGGTCCGACGCCGATGCCTGAGATTCGGCAGCCGATCAGCTCCTCCAGTCGCCGCACATAGGCCTGGCAGTTTGCGGGAAGCTCCTCGAAGCGACGGCATCCGGAGATGTCCTCGGACCAGCCCGGCAACTCCTCGTAGATAGGTTTGGCGTGGTGGAACTCGGACTGCGTGACGGGCATCACGTCATGCCGCACCCCATCGACATCGTAGGCTACGCACACCGGGATCCTCTCCCAACCAGTGAGGACATCCAGCTTGGTCAGGAAGATGTCGGTGAAGCCGTTGATCTTGGCAGCCTGCTCCACCAGCAGCGCATCGAACCAGCCGCAGCGACGAGGGCGGCCCGTCGTGGCTCCGAATTCGCCGCCGTCCTGCCGCAGCCTCTCCCCGTCCTCGTCATGCAGCTCGGTGGGGAACGGCCCCTCCCCGACCCGCGTGGTGTAGGCCTTCGCGATCCCGATGGCCCGATCAATGCGGGTGGGCCCTACCCCAGCGCCCGTGCAGGCTCCCGCGGCAATGGGATTCGACGAGGTGACGTACGGATAGGTGCCGTGGTCGACGTCCAGGTGGTGAGCTTGAGCGCCCTCGAAGAGCACCACCTCACCTCGGTCGAGGGCGTCGTTGACGAGACGTCCCGCATCGACGACGTGGGGGCGAATCGACTCGGCATGCGCCAGCAGGGACTCGACGACTTCCTCCGCCTCGATGGGGCGGCGGTTGTAGACCTTCACGAGCAGCTGGTTCTTCTGGTCGAGCGCAGCCTCCACCTTCTGACGCAGGATCGACTCGTCGAAGATGTCCTGGATGCGGATGCCCATCCGGTTGACCTTGTCCGAGTACGCGGGGCCAACGCCGCGCCCCGTCGTCCCGATGCGGCGTTTGCCGAGGAACCGCTCAGTCACCTTGTCGATGACTCGGTGGTATTCCGTGATGATGTGGGCATTCGCGCTGATCAGCGGGTGCGGCACCTCCACACCCCGCGAGTCCAGCATCTGCAGCTCCTCCGCCAGCACGTCTAGGTCGACGACGACGCCGTTGCCGATGACGGTGGTGGTTCCCGGATTGAGAATGCCCGACGGCAGCAGATGCATCACGAATTTTTCACCGCCCACCACCAGGGTGTGACCGGCATTGTTGCCTCCGGAATAGCGGACGCATAGGTCGACGCGATCACCGAGCTGATCGGTGGCCTTGCCTTTGCCCTCGTCGCCCCATTGGGCGCCGACAACGACAACACTGGGCATTGGTTCCTCCAAACACGATGCAAGCCCCAGCGTTGCCGGGGCCTCCCAGCGGCATCTTACCCACCAAGGCGGCCAGGGGATGGGCTTTGGCCTCCACGCGGCGTGAAACCCAGCGCCGCTAGGCCATTTACCGGAGCCCATGGCATGCACCCAGTTAACAGTGGCTTGATCCCCACCCGGTTTCGCGCGACGATTCAGACAAAACACCGATCCGCGATGAGGCAGGAGCACAGCCATGAAGAAGCTCATCAACTCTCCCGACGACGTGATAGCCGAAGCCCTGATCGGAATCGACGCCTCTGATGAGAACGTGCGGGTCGATCACGAGAACCGCGTCATCTTCCGAGCAGAGCCGACGCGCGCGGGGAAGGTTGCGGTGATCTCCGGGGGCGGGTCCGGGCATGAGCCCCTCCATGGGGGCTTCGTCGGCGTCGGGATGCTGGATGCGGCTTGCGCGGGACAGATGTTCACCTCCCCGACGCCGGATCAGATGCTGGCCGCCACGCTCGGCGTGGACGCGGGAGCCGGGGTGCTGCACATCGTGAAGAACTACACCGGTGACGTGATGAACTTCGAGATGGCCGCAGAGCTGGCCGCCGACGCGGATGTGAGGATCGCGACGGTGGTGGTCGCCGATGATGTGGCCGTTCAGGATTCGCTGTACACCGCGGGGCGCCGGGGGGTGGGATTGACAGTGCTGATGGAGAAGATCGTGGGTGCGGCAGCCGAGGAGGGCCGTGACCTGGATGCGGTGGTCGCCGTCGCGAACAAGGTCAATGAGCATGGACGCTCCATGGGCATGGCGCTGACGTCCTGCACCGTCCCGGCCGCGGGCAAGCCCACCTTCGAGCTGCCCGGGGATCAGATGGAGATCGGCATCGGCATCCACGGTGAGCCCGGCCGTCATCGCGAGCCGCTGACCTCCGCGCGCGACATCGCCCGGCAGTTGGTGGAGCCAGTCCTGGCCGACCATGACTTCACCGGATCGGACGTGATCGTCATGGTGAACGGCCTGGGGGCCACCCCGCTGATTGAGCTGTACCTGATGTACGGTGAGGTCAAGGCCCTCTTGGATGCGGCGGGCATCCGGGTGGCCCGCAATCTGGTGGGCAGCTACATCACCAGCCTGGACATGGCAGGCTGCTCCGTCACCCTGCTGAAGGCCGACGACGAGCTGCTGCGGCTGTGGGATGCCCCGGTGAAGACGGCAGGGCTGCGGTGGGGCCTGTGATGATCAGCACCTCGCAGTGCGTTGACTGGCTGAGGGGTTTCGCGCAGCTGATCGACGACAACAAGAGCTTTCTGACGGATCTGGACTCGGCCATCGGGGATGCTGACCACGGCTCGAACATGGCCCGCAGCATGGCGGCGGTGGTTGCGAAGCTTGATGGGAAGGCTCCGCTCGGATCGCTGTTCAAGACGGCGGGCATGACCATGGTCGGCAGCGTGGGTGGGGCCTCCGGTCCCCTGTATGGCACGTTCTTCATGAAGCTCGGTCTCGCCCTCGGCGCGGCATCCGAGGTTTCCGCCGCCAGCTTCGGACAGGCTCTGCGCGCCGGGCTCGACGGGGTGATGGCACGCGGCAAGGCAGGCGTCGGTGAGAAGACCATGCTCGACGCCATGTCACCCGCCGTTGAGGCCTTCGAGCAGGCTGCGGGCGACGGGGTCGCCTCGGCTGCGGCCACCGCACGAGAGGCTGCGGAGGCTGGGCGTGACGCCACCATCCCCCTGGTCGCGACGAAAGGTCGCGCCTCCTATCTTGGGGAGCGTTCAGCCGGGCATCAGGACCCGGGGGCCACGTCCACGGCCTACCTGTTCGAGGCCCTGGCCAGCGCCATCGGGAGGGATTGAGACATGCTCGTCGGGATCGTCGTCGTCTCCCATTCGCGCGCTCTGGCGGAGGCCGCGGTGGAGTTGTCGCTGCAGATGGTCCACGGCGACCGGCCAGGGATCTGGGTGGCTGCGGGAACCGCCGACGGAGGGCTCGGCACGGACGCCACGCAGGTGGCCTCCGCCATCACCGCCGCGGATCAGGGGGCCGGGGTGCTGATCCTGACGGACCTGGGCTCGGCGATCATGAGCGCGGAATTCGCCGTCGAGATGCTGGAGGAGGCGGATAGGGCAGTCCGGCTGGTCGCGGCTCCGTTCGTGGAGGGGTTGGTGGCCGCGGTGGTCTGCGCCGCCTCTGGGGCGAGCCTGGACGAGGTGGCGCAGGAGGCGTGTGCCGCGATGCTCCCGAAGCAGCAGGCCCTCGGCCTGGATGAGGCTCCCCCAGTGGCCGAGCCCACCTGGCAGGCCCGTGAGGAGGCGCAGGTCACAGTCATCAACCCGACGGGCCTGCACGCCCGTCCCGTCGCCTCGCTCGTGGGGAGGCTGGGACGCTTCGACGCGGAGGTGCGGCTCCGATGCCGTGGCCGGGAGGCTGCGGGCACCTCCCCTATCGCTCTCGCGACGCTCGGGGCGCGGGAGGGCGACGAGGTGTGGATCGGGGCCAGCGGCGCGCAGGCCGCTGAGGCGGTGGCCTGCGCCAGGGCATTGTTCGAGTCGGGTTTCGGGGAACTGGACGCGGTCCCGGAGTCCACCCCCATGGTCGCAGCGCCCGGCCCGCAAGGGGTCAGCGCCGGCCGTGTCGTCGGGATCGCGCGCATCATGGCTGATCCCGTCGCGAAGCCCCCTGCCAGGTCCCTGACAGATGCGGAGATCCCGGCGGAGCGGGCACGGCTGGCTGAGGCCCTGGCGACGGTGGCGGCGAGCTACGAGTACCAGGCTGCCGAGGCAGGGGCTGAGGCCGCGCAGATCCTGCGGGCGACGGCGAGCCTCGCCCGCGACCCTGAGCTGCTCGCGGGCGCGGAGGCGCTGGTGGACACGACGGGGGTTGATGCCGCCCGCGCAATCTGGCGGGCCGCCAACACCGCAGCCGAGCAGCTACGCGCCGCAGGTGGGGCGTTGGCGGAACGGGCCACGGACCTCATCGACATCAGAGACCGGACTGTCTCGGAGCTCACAGGCCGACCGCTGCCTGGGCTTCCCGTCGACGCGAGACCGTTCGTGCTGGTGGCACGCGACCTGGCGCCATCGGACACCGCGACCCTCAGCAGCGACGTCTGCCTGGGCATCATCACCGCCGGGGGCGGGCCCACATCGCACACCTCGATCCTAGCTCGCAGCATGGGCATCCCGGCCGTGGTCGGCTGCCCGGCGGCACTCAGCATCCCGGATGGCACAGCGGTGCTGGTGGACGGCACGACCGGTGAGATCATCATCGACCCCGACGAGGATCAGCGACGGGGCGCTCGCACCGCATCCGCCCCGCTGCTGCCCCTTGCCGCCCCTGGGGCAACCCGGGATGGAGTTGCGGTGCCGCTGTTGGCGAACGTCGGGGCCGTCGGTGATTCGCAGGCTGCGGCGGAGGCGGCAGCTGAGGGGATCGGGTTGTTCCGCACCGAGATCTGCTTCCTGGACGCGGAGAGCGAACCGACCATCGAGCAGCAGGTGAGGATCTATCACGACACGTTGACGCCGTTTAAGGGGCGGCGGGTCGTGGTGCGGACCTTGGATGCGGGCAGTGACAAGCCGATGCCGTTCCTGGGTTTCTCGGGTGAGGGCAATCCTGCGCTCGGGGTGCGCGGCTACCGCACCGCCAGCCACGCGCCGGGCATCCTCACCCGGCAGCTGACCGCCATCGCACGTGCAGCCAAGTCCAGTGGGGCGAAGACCTGGGTGATGGCCCCCATGGTCTCAACCCCCGTGGAGGCGGCGGAGTTTGCGGCGCTGGCGCATGAGGCCGGGCTGGAGAGGGTGGGGGTGATGGTGGAGACCCCGTCGGCCGCGCTCCAGGCCAGGGAAATCCTGGAGGTGGTGGATTTCATCAGCGTCGGCACCAACGACCTGATCCAGTACACGATGGCCGCTGACCGGCAGGCCACCACGCTGGGGGCGCTGCAGGACCCGTGGCAGCCCGCGGTGTTGAGGTTGCTGGACGTGGTGGGCAGCGCGGGTCGGGAGCAGCGCAAACCGGTGGGAGTCTGTGGCGAAGCGGCGGCTGACCCCGAGATGGCTCCCGTGCTGGTGGGTCTCGGCGTGACGTCACTGTCCATGTCTCTGCGCGCCCTGGAACCGGTGCGCCGCGCACTCACCCAGGTCACGATGGAGGACTGTCGGAGAGCCGCCGCAGCCGCACTGGCGGCGACGAGCCCCACATCAGCCCAGGAAGCCGCACCTCGTCTGCTCCATGGAGACTGAACCATCGGCATGCAACAATATTTGCGTTTGCAAATACGTTAGGAGAGCGAATGTCCAGACCCATGTCGACCATGGCGGCAGCCACCTCATTGACCGTTCTTGTCCTCGCCCTGGGGGCCTGCTCCAGCAACTCACCGGTTTCTTCTCCTTCTGCCACGGGTCAGGAGTCCTCAACATCCGCATCCCCAAGCACGATGCAGAGCAATGAAACCGAGACCACATCCTCATCCTCCGTGCCTTCGGCAGCAGCACCCGATCCGGAGGCAGCATCCAAGGTCCTGGAGGGCCAGGCCGCAGGGGTAGAGTTCAAAAAGCTGAATGAGTTCCCCAACTTGGACCAGGCCTTGCAGGGCGCAGACATCCAGATAGAACCAGCTGACTGCCTCGGCCCAGGCATCAAAGACATCGTTGCAGGGGCACTGGGATCGGATAAGACAGGCCCTGTCTACATTCTGCTCAGCGCTGACAGCTCCACCGCTGAAAAGTACAAGGAGTACGCACAGAAGTGCACCACCGTCACTGGAACCGCTGCCGGCGTCCCTGTGCAGCAGACCCTCTCCTTGGAACAAGCGCCCACCGTTGACGGCGCCACAGATGTGGTCGCCCTGAAGAACGACACCCACACCACGGCGAACGGGAAAGAGATCAACACGAAGGCGTATGTGGTCGCTGGCACTGTGAACGGCACTGGTGTCGTAGCCCAGACCACGACACTCACCGGCCAGGAGCCCTCCCCAGAGCTGGCTGTGGAGATCTTCACAGCCCAAGTTGAGAAGCTCAACAGCTAGACCTCTTGACTGCGTTCCCGCCCCGCAACAATGGCTGAACCCCAGCTTCGCGGGGCGGATCAGGTTTCACAGGACAACGGCAGCTGATGGCAAGGCGTACACTTTCCCGCGGCCCAGCCACCGAACCGAGGAGCCCGCATGCCCATCCGCCAAGACCTGCGCAACGTAGCAATCGTCGCCCATGTCGACCATGGGAAGACGACGCTCGTTGACGCCATGCTGTGGCAGTCCGGGGCCTTTCGGGAAGGTTCCGACGTCAACAAGCGCGTCATGGACTCGATGGACCTAGAGCGCGAGAAGGGCATCACCATCCTGGCCAAGAACACGGCCGTGCGCCACCACATGGCCGACGGCCAGGAGATAACCATTAACATCATCGACACTCCCGGCCACGCCGACTTCGGCGGCGAGGTGGAGCGTGGACTGGAGATGGTCGACGGGGTGCTGCTCCTAGTGGACGCCTCCGAGGGGCCACTGCCCCAAACCCGTTTTGTGCTGCGCAAGGCGCTGGCGAAGAGGCTGCCGCTGATCGTCGTGGTGAACAAGGTGGACCGGCCCGACGCGCGCATCTCCGCAGTGGTGGATGAGACCTATGACCTGTTCATGGACCTCCTCGACGACGATGCTGCAGACGCCCTGGACTTCCCCATCGTCTACGCCTCCGCGAAAGCCGGCCGAGCTTCCCTGAACCAGCCTGCGGATGGCAGCATGCCGGACTCGGAGAACCTGGAGCCACTGTTCCAGACCATCCTGGAGCATGTCCCCGCCCCCAGCTATGAGGAGGGGGCGACGCTGCAGGCGCATGTGACGAACCTCGATGCCTCCCCCTATCTGGGACGGCTGGCGCTATGCCGTGTGGTCGCAGGCGAGCTGAAGCGCGGACAGCAGGTTGCATGGTGCCGGCAGGACGGCTCCGTGATGAATGTGAAGCTCACCGAGCTACTGATGACCGAGGCCCTGGAGAGGGTTCCTGCGGAGCAGGCAGGTCCTGGCGACATCGTGGCCATCGCGGGCATTCCGGAGATCACGATCGGCGAGACCCTCTCTGACCCGGAGAACCCGAAGCCATTGCCGCTGATCCACGTTGACGAGCCGTCGATCTCCATGACCATCGGCATCAACACCTCTCCTCTGGCTGGGAAGTCGGGAAAGCATCTGACGGCGCGTCTGGTAAAGGCGCGGCTGGAGCAGGAGCTGATCGGCAACGTGTCCATCCGGGTGAATCCGACAGAGCGCCCCGACACCTGGGAGGTGCAGGGCCGCGGCGAGCTGCAGCTGGCAGTTCTGGTGGAGATGATGCGACGTGAGGGCTTCGAACTGACCGTCGGCAAACCCCAGGTGGTGACCCGGGTGATCGACGGCAAGGTGCACGAGCCCATTGAGCGTCTCACCGTCGATGCCCCAGAGGAGTACGTCGGCGTCATCACGCAGCTGATGGGGCTGAGACGTGGCCGCATGGAGCAGATGATCAACCACGGCACAGGCTGGGTGCGCATGGAGTTCCTGGTGCCTGCACGGGGGCTGATCGGGTTCCGCACCGAGTTCCTGACGGAGACACGCGGCACCGGCATCATGAACCATGTGGCGGAGGGTTTCGAGCCGTGGGCCGGTGACTTCCGCACCCGGCCGACGGGGTCTTTGGTCGCCGACCGGACAGGTGTGGTCACCTCGTATGCGCTGTTCAACCTGCAGGAGCGCGGCACGTTGTTCGTCGGCCCGGGTGCGGAAGTGTACGAGGGCATGGTCGTCGGTGAGAACCCACGCCCCGAGGACATGGACGTCAACCCGTCGAAGGAGAAGAAGCTCACGAACGTCCGATCCTCCACAGGAGAGGAGCTGGAGCGCCTGATTCCGCCCCGCCAGATGTCGATGGAGCAGCAGCTCGAATTCTGCGCAGCCGATGAGTGCCTGGAGGTCACCCCGGCAGTGGTGCGCATCCGCAAGGTCGTACTGGGGGCGAAGGATCGGGCGCGCCTGAAGCGGCAATAGGCGTCATCACAGACCACGACACGCCCAGGATGTGCTTTTCAGCGAAAAAACCGGCATGGTTGTGTCAGCCAGCCCGTTTGAAACCATCAATTAACCAAAAGAAATTGACGGTCCGGTGTATCGCTTTGCTCTAGCAACCCAGGCGGGCTGGCCCTCTCTTGCCCACCCCTGATCATCTACGGCTGGTAGATTGACCTGCTGCCGATTCGAAGGAAGGGGCTGGATGGCTGACACAGACAACTCGGGCTTGGTTCCCTCCGTCGCAGCTGAACGGTATCCGGTCCCTGACGAGATGCCTGTGTATGTGTCTCGAAAGCCCATGGTGACGGGGCGGAAGCGCACGCCAGTCTGGGATGCCGTGGCGGGTTTCTTCGTCGTGGTGGCGCTGGTGCTGGTTGCCTGGCTGGCCATCGTCATGTTTATCCATGCCCGGCCCGGGGATCGGCTGTGGGGTCTGCACATCGTGGCCTTCTGGCTGCTCTCCACCTTCCTGGCCATCCCGCGGCTCCATCAGCTGTTCACGCTCTGGTACGTGCCGGACTATTTCATCGGCCGGACCCGCACAGGCGACGGAATCCTCGGCGATCCCGTGAATCTGGCCTTCGACGGAACCGCCGACGAGATTCACACCGCCATGCAGGCAGCAGGCTGGACCCTGGCAGACGAGATCACCTTGCGTTCCGCGTGGGGCATCATCATCTCGTCGGTGTTCCGGCGCTCATATCCGGCGGCTCCGGTGTCGAATCTCTTCCTGTTCCGCCGTCGGCACGCCTTCGCCTACCAGATGGAGGTGGCAGGAAACGCATCCCAGCGGCACCACGTCCGCTTCTGGCCAACACCCGAGGGCTGGTACCTGCCCGGCGGCCAGCACGTCGACTTCCTCGCCGCCGGAACCTACGACCGCTCCGTCGGCCTGTCGAGTTTCACCGGCCAGATCACCCACAAGATCGACGCCGACACCGACGCAGAGCGTGACTTCATCATCAACACCCTGCGCTACAACGACCCCGGAACCGGGGTGCGGGTGATCGAGAAGTTCTCCACGGCCTACCACTCCCGCAACGGCGGGGGCGACGCCATCCAGACTGACGGGAACCTGCCCGTGGTCAGCGTGTCCGGCGCCGAACTCCGCAACCCGCCTGCGGTGATGCCGAAAGACGACAAGACCGTGGCACGTCACCACATCCCCCCTCGCCCATTGCTGGCGACGGGGACCCTCACCCTGCTCGGTCTGGTGACCACCATCCTGCTGGTCACCGTCGATTTCAGCGAGGGCCTGCCGCTACTGCTGGCCTATCTGGTGGAGGCGACGCTGTGGATCCTGACTGCGGCCCGGTTCCGCTGGGCCTGGGTGGGACTGATGACCACTTCGTCGGTGTCGGCGCTTTCCAACCTGCTGGTGCTGGACTACACCAGCGTCACCAACACGGTGGTGACAGCGATCTCAGTACTTGTGGTGTTGGCGGTGTCCGCTCCCTCTGTTCGTCGCTGGGTACGTCGATAGCCAGGAAATCCCTGGAGCCGTGTGGTGGAGGTTTGTCCTGCCGCCCCCGCGCTCGGCGGTTATTGGCAGGCCCTGCACCGCGGAGGCGGTGGGCTGTGTGAGGGAGGCGTCATCGGGTTTCAGGTGCTCATGCGGAGGAGCAACGGCGTGCACGAAACGCCGCACATGGCGCAGGGCCCGAGCCCTGGCGACGACATCGGAGGACAGAACGGCGATTCACGCACAGGACAGTGCGATGACCAAGGGAAGATGCATCCATCTAAAGCCCTTGTGCACAGAAACCCAGCCCGGTGAACGCCATCGCGGGCACAGGGGGCTGCCGAAGCCCTTATGCACAGAAACCCAGGCACAGCGGTTTTCCTCGCCAAAACCCAGCGTTATCCAGCGACTCCCCCTGCCGCGTTCCCCTGGGTATCCTCAGCGTGGCAGAGGCGTGACTGCATTGCTGGATAATTCTCCCGTTTTCCAGCAGCCACGAACACTCCCCATGACAATTGTCCTGCTCGGAGCCAGCACATAACGGCGACTCCCACCAGAGACGGCAACGGCGTCTTCTCGATCTTTGGGGTTTCCCTGCCAGCAAACACTCAGCACGGCGATGCTCCCGGGATCTGCTCCCGAACCGTCATGCGCCTACCAGGCTGCGGATTTGAACGTGTACCAACCAGACTGTTCGATCTCCGCACGCTTGACTCTCCGCACCACGGACTCGATGCAGGCCAGCCGGCCGTTGCGGTCGGCACGTGCCGGAACCCGTATCTTCACTCCCTTGTAGGCGATGTCCCCCGCCACGGCCAGACACTCATCAACGCGGTCAGGGGTCATCAGCGACGTCGGCTCATCGGTGGATAGCGGGAGATGCAGGTCCTCCCAGGCCCGGCCCCACTGATTCTGCTGCGCACCAACCCCGGAGAAGATCACTCCTCGGAGCCTCTTCACCTCTTTCAGGATTTGGATGTGCTCCAGGGGCCGGGCGACACTGCGGCCCTCAATGGCCGACCGCCCCCAGTTGATGACGAACCCCAGCTCCCCCGACACCGCCAGCTCAGAGACAAGGCTCAGGAACCGCTTCTGCCCCGCCCTCACCGGCGAATAGGCATCGCAGTGCTCAATCACAAGCTCGGTGTGGCACCCCCGGGTGGAGAGCAGCTCATCAAGCGAGCGTTGAAAGGCAGTGGCCGAGGCCCTGATGCTGGGTGCAGACGGGATCTGCACATAGGAGATGGACTCCTCACCAGTGCGCTGGTTGAAGTCCTCGGCCTCACGCCTGACGCCTTTGATCCACTCGACTGCAGCACGCCTCTCGTAGTCATCAGGTGAGGCTAGGCCGAACATCGGATCCCACCTGACTCTTTTCATCGTCCCAGGGACGGCGCTGACGACGCTGCGGCGGAAACGACCCTGAACCTGAGCGGCAAACCAGCCGACATCATCGTGCAAGGCATCGACGAAGGGAATCTCCAAGGCCGTCGCCAAACGCCTGGCTGACAGCTCATAATAGAACCGAGCCTGAGCTGGACGCTCGGTCGGCAAGGCCACATGGGCCCCGACGACGATCTCAGACATCATTCCCCTAACGAAAGGTCACTTCCGAAGGATATATCAGATATCCGAGGGGTTTTCTCGAGGTGCGACGCATACTCTGTCCGCGTGTCACCGGAGCCATATCACCACACCGGCGCAGAGAGCGGACCACAGCAGGCTGGCCATGGTGCCGACGATGAACCGCTCCCCCTTGGCCGCATCAGGGCTGCGCAGCTCCGGATAGCGCCCGAATCCCTTGACTGCCATGGCGACGGCAATCCCGGCATGGAAACCGGAGACCAGACATGCGTAGACCGCAGCCCGTTCCAGCAGGCCGATCCAGCATCCTCCCGGCAGGCCCTTCTCGGCGCCGACCAGCCCAAGATCGATCAGCTCGGGACTGCTCTGCCCGGACACCGCAGCCTCGCGCCGCCGCCGTTCCCGCTGCGACTGCCAATCCACCAGTCGGAACAGCCCTCTGACCACGGGGGTGCCGCCGAACGTCGCCAGCAGCAGCCCCAGGGCGACGCACCCCGCCCACCAATAACCGCTCATACCCTCACTGTGTCATCTCCCGCAGACTTTTCTGTCTGAGGCAGAAAAAAAGACGTCACGCCGGTTAGACTGATGTGACACTGCCGGGCGAGGCTGCCCGGGGAGAGGAGATCCGGTGAGCACTCCCCCGACAACCGAACGACGCCCCCTCATCGCCAGGGAGCTGAAAGTCCCGTTCTTTCTGCTTCTGCTGTGTTTTGCGGCCTGGGGCACCGCCGCGAACCTGACGGACGTCCTGGTGGGCGTGTTCCGCAGCATCTTCACGATGACGAACTTCGAGTCCTCACTCGTGCAGTTCGCCTACTACGGGGCATATTTCCTGCTGGCTATCCCCGCCGCCATGATCAACCAGCGCTTCGGCTTCAAGGCGGGCCTCCTGACGGGGCTGGGCCTGGCTGCGGTCGGCGGCTTCCTTTTCATCCCGGCCGCGAACATGCTGACGTACGGCATGTTCCTGTTCGCGCTCTTCACCCTGGCCGCGGGGCTGTCGATCCTTGAGACGTCGGCGAATCCCCTGGTGATCGCCATGGGCGATGAGGCCACCTCCACGCGGCGGCTCAACCTGGCGCAGGCCTTCAACCCGGTCGGCGCGAACCTTGGGGTGTTGATGGGGGCTGTGCTGATCCTCCCGCACCTGACGCCGGAGACTGCGAAGACCATCATGTCGGCGGAGGAGATGCTCGAAGCCCAGCAGGCCGACCTGATGCTGGTCCTGCGTCCTTATCTAGGCATCGCGACGGCGCTGGTCCTCATCTGGCTGCTGATCGCCTTCCGCCGACTGCCACTCCCCCCGCAGGAGGCAGCACCAGATGGCGGGAAGGGCCGTTTCGGGAGGCTGTGGGCCAACGGACACTACCGCTACGGAGTGATCGCGCAGTTCTTCAACGTGGCGGCTCAGACCTGCGCCTGGACCTACACCATCATCTACGCCCAGGACGTCGCCGGCACTTCTCCCGAGGAGGCAGGCTGGTGGTTGCAAGGCAGTTTGCTGCTGTTCCTGGTGGCCCGGTTCGCAATGGTTTTCATCCTTGGCGTCGTCCGCCCGGGACTGTTGCTGCTGATCATGGCGATCTTCGGGGTCGGCTGCTGCCTGACCTCCATCTTCGTGCTGAACATCGTTGGGCTCATCGCCGTGATCTGCATCTCCGCGGCCCTGTCGCTGATGTTCCCCACCATCTACGGCCTGGCCCTCAAGGGGCTGGGCGACGACGCCAAGTTCGGCTCCGCCGGCCTGGTCATGGCAATCCTCGGTGGGGCCACCATCCCGCTGCTGCAGGCGGTCGTCATGGACAAGGCGGGTTCAGCCGTCGGATTCATCATCCCCGCCGTCTGCCTGGCGCTGGTCGCCGCATATGCGGGCTACGACCTGACCCACACCCGTGAGGAGGCATCATGAGGGTCCTGATGAGATCACTGGCTGCGGCGCTGGTCGCATCCATCACTGTTGTGCTGGGCGCCTGCGCGGGCAATCAGCCACCCGTCAAGATCGGTCTCATCACGAAGCAGGAGACGAATCCCTACTGGGTGACCATGCGTGAGGTGGCTGAGGACACCACGAGGAAGGCCGGGGCGACGCTGATCACCGCCACGGGCACCGGCGACGTGGATGTCCAGTCGCAGCGCGCGGCTTTGCAGGACATGGTCTCCCAGGGCGTCGACGGCATCCTGATAGCTCCTGCCGACTCCACGGGCCTGACCCCTGACATTGAGGCCGCACGGGCCAAGGGCATCACCGTGATCGCATTGGACACTCCGATGACGCCTGCCGAGACGACGGACGCCTACTTCGGGACTGACAATCAGCGCGCCGGTGAGCTGGTGGGCGAGTACGCCAGGGCGAAGATCAAGGAGGCGGGGAAGCCTCCGCGGGTGGTCATGCTGAATCTGGCTCCGGGCATCACCTCCGGGGAGGAGCGTGCCGCAGGATTCCAGAAGGGCTTCCAGCTGACAGATGACGTTCTGGCGGCAGCTGTGGACTCTGAGGGCGACCAGGAGTTGGCGCGGCAGCAGATGGCGGCGACGGTGGCTGAGCACCCCGACGTCAACGTCGTCTACGCCGTGAATGAGCCAGCCGCACTGGGCGCGATCGACGCCATGCGGGCGGCAGGCATGAACATGGATGATGTAGTGGTCGTGACGGTGGATGGCGGCTGCGTCGCCATGAGGGAGGCCGTCAGACCTGGGGCCGTCGACGCCACGGCCATGCAGTTCCCCCAGAACATGGCCCGCCAGGGCGTGACCGCGATCGTCTCAAAGGTCCGGGATGGTCAGGCCCCGTCGAGCTACCTGGCCACTGGGACCGAGCTTGTCAGCGGGTCACCGGCCCCAGGGGTCGCATCGAAGAACGTCGAGTTCGGGATCCGCACCTGCTGGGGATGAGCTCAGCGGGCGTGGGCCCAGTCGTGGGCGGTCCAGGCTGGGGCGGTGGCCTCTGCGGGCTTGGGTTCAGTGGGGGCCAGCGCGACGGCGCCGACACCGCGGGTGGCGGGGTAGACGCCGAACTCGGCGTCCAGGAAGCGGTTGATCAGCGAACGAATGCTCATGTCTTCATGGTGCGTCCGGGAAATCAATACGTCCAATAATCAATTCTGACTCTATCCATGCGTTTAGGTTATAGGTATGGATGTCACCACTCTCCGCTGGTTCCAGCAGGTCGCAGACGGCGCCACCGTCACCGAGGTCAGCGAGTTGGAGTTCACCTCCCAGCCGGGTATCTCCCGGGCGCTGACGCGGCTCTCCGACGAGGTGGGGGCGCCGCTGCTCAGACGCGAGGGACGCCTGCTGCGCCTGACTCACGCCGGAGCCGCGTTCAAACGGCACGTCGACGCGATGCTCCACCATCTCGATGACGGCCTGGCGGCGGTGGCGCAGCTGACGGACCCGGAGACGGGACTGGTCACCGTCGCCTTCCAGCCGTCGCTCGGCTCGTGGCTGGTTCCCGCCCTGGCCGCAGGGTTCCGAGTCGAGCATCCCGACGTGCAGCTTGACCTGCGGGCCCTCCCGTCGCGCTCCCCCGATGTCGACCTTGAGCTACTCACCGAACGCCCCGCCAGCCGCACCCACATCTGGCGAGGGCTGCTGCGTGAGCCCATCCGGCTGCTGCTGCCAGAGGGACACCCGCTTAACACCACGGAAGGCCCGGTCCCCCTGGCCCGGCTCGGCGGGGAGAGCCTCATCGCCATGCCGCTGGGATCGCAGCTGCGACGGCTCACCGACTCGCTCCTGACAGACCTGGGCGTGGAGCCTGAGGTGGCTTTCGTCGTCGATGACCTGCCGAGCCTCTACGGCTATATCGCAGCAGGCCTGGGCGTTGCCCTGGCGCCAAGCCGTCCCGTCCCCGGGGTTCAGATCCGGGCTCTGACGCAGGAGCCCTTCCGGGACATCGGGCTGGCATGGCTGAAGGATCGACGGCTCCTGCCGTCAGCCGAGCTCTTCAGGGACTACGTGCTGACGCTGGCGAAGGAACGCCGCCTACCCAACCAATATTCAGCGGATAGCTTAAACTTAAGATTATGAAGGTAATTCCTGAATGTGTGGCCTTGCTGGGGGATGTGGTGCAGTCCCGCACCTCAGATCGTGCGACGGTGCACACGGCCACGGTCGCAGCCATTGAGCAGATGGAACGGCGGCATCCGGCGCTGGACCCGTTGCGCGTCACCGTCGGCGACGAGCTGCAGGGCGTCTACGCGACCCTGGGGCAGGCGATCACCGCCTGCTACGGGCTCCGCGACGAGCTGCTAGGGATCGCGGAGGTGCGTTGCGGGCTGGGTGGCGGCGAGGTGCGGATCATCGACGCGGAGCGCGGCATCCAGGACGGCCCGGCATGGTGGCAGGCCCGCGAGGCCATTGAGCTTGCGGAGGCCTTGGCCCAACGTCCTGGGCACCGCAGCTCCCGGACGGCGCTGATCGACACCCGAGGCTGCGCCAATCCCATCGCCGACTCCGCGCTCCGGGTCATCGACTCCCAGCTGGCCGGCCTCAGCCCCGGTGCCCGCCGCAGCTGGGCCCATCTGAGGTCAGGTCTGGACAACGCCGCCGCCGCACAGCTGGAGGGCATCACCCCGTCGGCAAACTCACAGCGCATCAACGACAACGGCCTGCGCCCCTTGGTGGCGCTGCTCGACTCACTGGTCATGTTGCCCTAGAGATCCCAACGACAGGGGCGGTGGCGAGACGAGCGGCTTCCACCCTCCCTGAGGCTTACTCACATTCGCAGGCATCGGAAGCCAATCAGGCTTGTCCGCAGGATCTACCACGACCAAGGGACCGACCCATCACAGTTAGGATGTGGCGATGAGCAAACAACCAGTTGACGAGGCCTGGGTCAAGCGACAGATTCAGGAGGATTTCCTTGATGACGGGTATGAGCCTATGGGAGTCGGGCACCCGGTTCCTGAGGACTACTTCAAGCGATTTGAGGGGGCGTTGCCCTGGACGCTGCTGTACATCTGGCGCACATTCGGTTTTGACGGTTTTGCCGATGGTCGGCTATGGCTGACGGACCCATTGGAGTGGGAGCCTGTTGTGGAGGCGTGGCTGGAGGGCATTCAGCTTCCCTTTGAGGAGCAGCAGTGGCATTGCATAGCCCGCACGGCGATGGGGTCGATGAGTTTATGGGGGGAGAAGTCTGGGAACGCCCTGGAGATCATGGCAGTCGATGGACTGATAAAACCCCATGCCATGGAAGCAGAGGCGGTAGCAGATCCCGTAACAAGAGACCGAAGAGGATGCTTGGCAATCACATTCCCAATCGAGGATTTTTTCCGTGATGAGTCGTCCGGGAAGCGGTTGGTCGATGTGGCGATTGAGAGGTTGGGACCGGTGGGTGAGGATCAGGTGTATGCCCTGGTTCCGCCATTCCTATTCACCGGTCGGACGGATATCAACAACCTGGTCATTGATGATGCGGCATCGCATCTGATGTTCTTGGCGCAGACGGGAGAGAGGTCGCTGGGTCCGGATCTGCTGGCGGAGAACCGAGACTACATCGAGGCGTTCCTGGCCGAACACACCAAGGATGATAGCGGGAGACAGTGATGGGCAAGGACAGCAGGCCCCCTCATGCCCCGGTTGCAGCCTCTGAAGGCTTCAAGCGTGCGCAGATCCCCACCGGGACATGGGTTGCCGTCTGGAACACCGCTGACTCCGGAGCCGGAACCCTGCCCGTCCATGCCGCCAACCCAGTGCGCGTGGTGTATCACACGGGCAAAGGGAACAGCTCCCACAACTACCCGGGCGAATACAACAGACAACTCGCCCGACAATACTATGCGCTCTCGCAGCTGAGCGCCGATGACTACCTGAGAGGCCGCATGCTGTATAAAAGGCAGGGCCGCGCCCACCCTACCCTCGCAGATATGAAAGCCAGGGAAGATTTCCAGAAACGAATCGCTAAAGAATTTAAAGATAAATTAGATTGTAGCAAGGGCGCAGCCCGGAGGCTGGCTGCTGAGGTGATGGCCGGGCTGGCCATGCTGCATGAGCCGGACCAGACTTTGGGCAGACGGGGCGCCATCGCGCGGGATGAAAACGGACACATCGTGTTGGGGCGTTCTGACGTGAACTCATCCATCGGGTCGCAGCATCGCGTAAACGTCACAGCGCTGGATCGGGCCGCCCGAGATGCTCAAGCCCAGGGCCGAGGGGATTGCTGCCTGAACATTGAGGTTGTGGTGACCCATAACCCCAGGCTCGTCAGCAGGCTACGCAGTCAGGCTGTCGACCTGTCGTCGACACGCTCTTCTGCGGAGCGGCCAGCGGGCCTGCGCTCCCCGCCACGATCATTGACACCCCACGACCTGGTTGCGGGCACATGGCCCGGTGCTGAGGTGAAGCCCCAGATGCCACTAAAGCCTCCCCCATCAGGCGCGCTGATCGATTATCTACAAGCCCGGGCCAACCAGATGCAAGCTCAAGAAAGTCAACGCAGCCGATCAGACCGAAATCGTGCTACCTCACGACGAGGGGAAAACGGTCTTGAACGCTGAGAAGACGCTCCTGACGAGGTTAAAGGCCCCACGCACAGCTGTTGCAGAGCGCGTTGCATGGCCTCTCCTCAGCCCACCTCCGAGGGCGGGGTGGCGCGCCCGCTTTTCTCTCAGTCCTCATTCTCATTGGACTGGATGATTTCACCGTCGGCATTCTTCTTTGCCCACTTCTTTCGCCCTCGCTGCACGATCAGGGGATCGGTGGGTTTGATAACCGAGGAGTCCTTGTTGTCGTAGTCGTGGAGGTCTAGAAACAGACGCATCGCGTTCAGCCGGGCGCGCTTCTTGTCGTTGGACTTGATGCGATACCAGGGCGCCAGCTCCGTGTCAGTCTGCTTCAGCATGGCCGTCTTCGCCTGTGTGTAGTCCTCCCAACGGTCCAGCGACTCCAGGTCCATCGGTGACAGCTTCCAGCGACGCACCGGATCGAGCTGGCGGATGGCGAACCTGGTGCGCTGCTCCCGCTGCGTGACGGAGAACCACAGCTTCGTGACGGTGATCCCTGACTCAATCAGCATCTGCTCGAACACCGGGGCCTGGCGCATGAACGTGCGGTACTCGTCGTCGGTGCAGAAGCCCATCACCCGCTCCACCCCGGCGCGGTTGTACCAGGAGCGGTCGAACAGCACGATCTCCCCTGCGGTGGGGAGATGCTCAATGTAGCGCTGGAAATACCACTGGCCGCGTTCCTTCTCCGTGGGTTTGTTCAACGCCACCACGCGCGCCCCACGCGGGTTGAGGTGCTCGGTGAACCGTTTGATGGCCCCGCCCTTGCCTGCCGCGTCACGGCCCTCGAACAAGATGATGTGCTTCGTCCCGTTGTCCTGCGCGGAGTACTGGAACTTCAGCAGCTCAATCTGCAGCTGACGCTTCTCCCTCTCGTACTCGTCACGGCTCAACAGCTCCTCATAGGGATACCGATCCCGCCATGTCTCGACGGCGGCTCCGAGCGGATCGATCAGATACTGGTCCTCACCGTGAACATTTCCCACCGTGTAGCCCTCGTCGCGCACCCGGTCGATGAACTCACGCAGGTTCTGATTCATGGGGTCAAGCTTCCCACGAGGCCACAACACTCCCAGGCTGGGGCCTTCATTCGCCAGGCTCTTTGCAGATTCGTCCGCATCAGGGATGATTCTTGTCATGACTGACATCACTTTCCACGGCAACGCCGTCCACACCCAAGGTTCCCTGCCCGCCGTCGGCGCGAAGGCCCCCGACTTCGAGCTGGTGGGCAATGACTTGGGTCCCGTGAAGCTCGCCGATTTCGCGGGCTCCAAACTGGTTCTCAACATCTTCCCGTCCATCGACACCGGCGTCTGCGCAGTCAGCGTCCGCACCTTCAACGAGCGCTCCGCAGGCCTGGAGAACACCAAGGTGCTGTGCGTCTCCCGCGACCTGCCGTTCGCCCAGGGCCGGTTCTGCGGCGCGGAGGGCATTGAGAACGTCATCACGGCCTCCGACTTCCGTAGCAGCTTCGGCGAGGCCTACGGCGTCACCATGACCGACGGCCCGCTCGCCGGTCTGCTGGCACGCGCCGTCGTGGTGCTCGACGAGCAGGGCAACGTGATCCACAGCCAACTGGTGCCCGAAATCACGCAGGAGCCCGACTACGACGCAGCGCTGGCTGCTCTCTGATTCAACAAGCCGGCGGCATCACTTCAGCTTGGCCCGGAAGTGGAGCCCCACCTCGGGATCCACCAGCGGCTCCTGGGCTGCGGTGATACCGTCGGCCATCAACGTGGCATCCACCGCCACGGCACGCTTGACCAAGCCGAGCGCCACCGGACCCAGTTCGTGGTGGCGAGCAGAAGAGCCCACGAAGCCGACGCTCCGCCCATCCAGCTCCAGCGGCGCACCACGGGCTGGGAGGGCATCGGCAGAGCCATCGAGGTGCAGCAGCACCAGGCGGCGGGGAGGCCGCCCCAGATTGTGGACGCGAGCCACCGTCTCCTGTCCGCGATAGCAGCCCTTGTCCAGGTGGGTGCCGAACAGGGCGATCTCGTTGGGGATGGTGCGGCCGTCGGTGTCGACGAAGACACGGGGCATCCCTGCGGCGATCCGGTGAGCGTCGAAGGCCCAGGTACCGGCGGGCACCCCGTCGGGGAGAGTGGCATCCGCGGGGCGAAAGGCCTCACGTCCCCCCAGCGCGGGCCGCGTCACCCAGCCGTCGGGCGCTGTCACGGCGTTACCCAGCCACGTGAGTCGCAGGTCATCGCGCAACCGCACCTCGACCCGCATCATGAACCGCATCCTGTTCAGGAACTCGACCAGGGCAGGGCCACGTCCGGGCTCGGTCCACGCCAGCAGCCGCTCACCGTCGTCTATTCCGCACAGCACGTGTTCGATGTGGCCGTTCGGGGACAGCACGAGCGCCTCGACGGGCTCGCCGGGTGGCAGGGACTCCAGGTGCTGGGACGTCAGGGAGTGCAGCCACCCCAGCCGATCCGGTCCGGCAACCTCCAGCACATCACGATTCCCGAGATCCACCATCGCCGTCCCGGCCTCAATGGCGCGCGCCTCGGCGACAGGATTGCCGTGATGCCAGACGAGGCCCGCATCCACCCCGTCCTCGACTAGGACCGGTGTCACTGCTTCACCAGCCGGGCCCACAAGTGGGGACGAAGCTCGTGCTCGGCGGTGGAGCGGTCGAGGGCGTACATCAGATCGCCCTCGACCTTGCCGTAGAGCCGCTGCCCGGAGGTGTGGCTGACGGAGGCGCTCTCAGTGCGGACGACAGCATCGGTCAGCAGATCGATGCGGGTCACCTGGATCTTGCCGAGCAGCACCTCAGTCCAGCCGTCGGAATTAGTCAGCGTCACCTCCAGGGAGGCGTCGGCCTTCGGCCTCCAGAAACCGGTCTCCATACCCATGGGCTCGTTGAACTTGCCGTCCTCGGACATGCCGAACAGCTGGGAGACGTAGAAGAGGTAGTTGCCGCCGTTGTGCGTGAACTCGATGCGCTGCTCGAAGGTGAAGTCGTTGCCCTCATGGTCCTGCCCATTGCCGGAGCCCTCCCAGACGCCAACGAGCCAGCCGAGCGCGACGAGCTCCGGGTTCAGGCCCTCCGGCACCTCAATGTCAACGTGCTGCACACCGTCCATGTCATTGTCATTCCTTTCTGCGCATCACCTGGATGACGGCCAGCGAAAACGCTGTGACCGCGATGCCTATCGAGGTCAAGGCCAGCACCCACACGGCGATCATTCCCACGACAGGCAACCCTACCCGCCCTCACCGACGATGCCCGGAGCGACGTGGTAGACATCGCTCATGCGTGTTGTGATCACCCGTGTGCTGTCCGCGAGCGTCGAGGTCGATGGTGAGGTGGTGGCTAAGCTGCCGCGTCCCGGCCTGCTCGTGCTCGCCGGGGTTGGGCATGATGACGATGCCACCACCGCGAAGTCCCTCGCCGCCAAGATCTGGGGGCTGCGGATCCTCGATGGGGAACGCTCGGCCAGCGACGTCGACGCCCCCATCCTGGTGGTCAGCCAGTTCACACTGTTCGCCAGCACCCGCAAGGGCCGCCGCCCCGGATGGTCGAAGGCCGCACCGGGACCGGCCTCGGAGCCGATCGTCGAGGCCCTGGCGACGGAGCTGGAGGCCCTGGGCGCGACCGTCGAGCGGGGTGTCTTCGGCGCCGACATGAAAGTGGCCTCCGTCAATGACGGTCCCGTCACCATCTGGATCGACACCGCACGCTGGGAGTAGCCCGCTACGCCTGGGTGAGGAACGTCACCCGGGAGACGGCGACGGCGTCGTGATCTCCATCGTCGATGCCCGGCTCCGTGGTGGTCAAGATCGACATGACGGCCTGGTCGGTGATGATGGGCGGGAACCGCACCTCCTGCTCCCCCGTCTGGTTTGCCGACAGCGGCTGCACCACCCAGGTTCCGTCGCTGAACGTCCAACGCACCGACAGGATTCTGCGTTCCTTCCGGTAGGCATCATTCACCAGGTTGCCGTTCACCAAGCGCAACCCCACCAGCTTGGTGCCGGGAATGAACTCGAAAGTCACGGCCTCCCCCACCCCAGAGCCTGAGCAACGCCACACCGTCTCGGGGCTGGAGTCGATGAGAGTCGCGGCCAGGTCGGGGCCGCCTCGTGCGCAGTTCCCACGGGCGTTGATGACGCTGACCGGGGTGGTTCGCCCACTGTATGGGGCCAGGTCCAACCGGGTGGTGACCACTGGGGTCGGCGACGGCGCCTCGTCGGAGAGCGTCAGCTCCGTTGCCACCTTCGTCCCCGCGAAACCCAGCAGCAGAGCAGCGGCGCAGCTCGCCAACACAATCCTCACCGGAACCCTGCCCTGACGCCGCATTGACGAACGCTTCCGCGGCCGAGCGGGCTCGAGACGGTCAGACCGGATGTCGGAGGACTCGGTGCTCGTCTGCCGGAAGTACTCGTCGGGCAGGCGTTTGGACATGAAGTCATGCTACTTCGATCTGCAACAGCACGGCCAAAGCCCACCGGTCCCCGATACGATGGTGGTGCCGCAGTGGGAGGACGCTTCCCGCGTCACCCCACCGGACTTCCCCCACCACCGACTGCGTTGGTTAGGAGAACCGTGATGCCATTAGATCCCCGAGTCATCGCCGCGGCCGTCGAGGCACACGACGGCTTCAGCCCCCTGAATGACTCCGCCCACCTCGTCCTTGACGGCTCCCGCGCAGGTGAGGTCATCGCCGAGGGCGATGGATTCGCCATCTTGGACGACCACGACGAGACCATCCTGCTGGCAGTCTCCCCCGGTGCCCGCGGACGGGGCCTCGGCACCCAGCTGGCCAGACGCGCCCTTGAAGACAGACCGTCGCACAGCTTCTGGGCCTTCCGCACCACACCGGCCGCCGAGGCCATAGCCAGGAAACTCGACCTGCGTCCTATCAGGGAATTACTGCGGATGGGACACACCCTCAGTTCCGCCCCACCATTCCCCGCCCCCAGCGGCTACCGGATCCGCCCCTACCAGCCCAGCGACGCCGCGCAGGTGGTGGCTGTCAATGCCACAGCCTTCGCGCATCACCCAGAGCAGGGACGCCTCTCCCTGGACGATTTCCGCGCACTGACCCGGCAGGCCTGGTTCGAGGGCGCGGGCTTGCTGGTGGCGACCTGCGACGACGAGATCGTCGGCTTCCACTGGACCAAGCGGCACACACCCGACGTCGGGGAAGTCTATGTCTTGGCAGTATCGCCAGACCATGGCGGGGCCGGCCTGGGCAGAGCGCTGCTGAGCGCGGGCCTGGCGCACCTGAAGGCGATAGGCTGCAAGCGCGTAGAGCTCTATGTGGAGGCCAGCGAGGAGCGAGTGGTGGACATATACCGCGCCGCAGGTTTCAAGACGCTTACCGTTGACACCAATTACCGCCGATAAGGAGGCCAATGCCCGACCCCCTTCCCCACGACCGCTACCTGGACCGCGAGCTGGCGTGGCTGGACTTCAACAACCGGGTCCTTGACTTGGCGCGCGACGACAGGCGCATCCCGCTGCTGGAGCGCGCGAAGTTCCTGGCCATCTTCTCCAGCAACCTGGATGAGTTCTTCATGGTCCGGGTGGCGGGACTGAAGCGTCGCATCCAGGCTGGGGTGGCCGTCGCAGGCAACACCGGAACACCCCCGGGCGAGTTGCACGCCACCCTGCTGGAGCGCACCAGTCAGCTGGTGGCCGCACAGTCCGCGCTGTTCCAGGACGAGATCCGGCCACAGCTGCGGGCCGAAGGCATCGAGCTCCTGCAGTGGGAGGAGCTCACCGCTGCCGAGAAGGACCGGATGCGGACTCTGTTCAGCGAACGGATCTTCCCCGTCCTCACCCCCCTGGCGGTGGATCCCTCGCATCCCTTCCCCTACATCTCGGGGCTGTCCATCAACCTGGCTGTGCTGCTCCGCAACCCTGCGACAGGCTCCCGCCAGTTCGCCAGGGTCAAGGTCCCGACGAATCTGGCGCGCTTCGTGAAACTGGCCGAGGGCCGTTTCCTCCCCTTGGAAGAGGTCATCTCCCGGCATCTGGGGCAGCTGTTCGCGGGGATGGAGGTGCTGGACCACGCAACCTTCCGCGTCACCCGCAACGAGGACATCGAGGTGGAGGAGGACGACGCCGAGAATCTCCTCTACGCGCTGGAGCAGGAGCTGCTGCGCCGCAAGGTCGGTCGCCCACCGGTTCGCCTGGAGGTGGAGGAGAGCATCGATGAGACGATGCTGAGCACCCTGATCGAGGAACTGGACGTCGCGCCCGGGGAGGTGTTTCGTTTGCCAGCGCCCCTGGATCTGACGGGCTTGTTCGCCCTCGGCGACTCCAGCCGCGAGGACCTGAAGTATCCCGGCTTCCTGCCCATCACCCACCCCGATCTGACGGAGGCGGAGTCATCGTCACCGGCTGACCTGTTCAAGGCCCTGGGACGCCACGACGTGCTGGTGCAGCATCCCTACGACTCGTTCGCCACCAGCGTGCAGCGGTTCATCGAGCAGGCGGCGGCGGACCCGTCGGTGCTGGCCATCAAGCAGACGCTGTACCGCACCTCCGGCGACTCCCCCATCGTGGATGCCCTGATCGACGCCGCAGAGGCGGGCAAGCAGGTCCTAGCTGTGGTGGAAATCAAAGCCCGGTTTGACGAGCAGAACAACATCACCTGGGCCAGGCGGCTGGAAAAGGCCGGTGTGCACGTCGTCTACGGAATGGTGGGGTTGAAGACCCACTGCAAGCTGTCACTGGTGGTGCGGGAGGAGTCGGGGGGTCTGCGTCGCTACGCGCACATCGGCACCGGCAACTACCATCCGAAGACCGCCCGCATGTATGAGGACATGGGGTTGCTGACCGCGAATCCGGTGATCACCGACGATGTGGCCCGTCTGTTCAACCATCTGTCGGGGATCACCCACCAGACCGAGTACCGACGACTCCTGGTCGCACCGCACGGCATCCGCGAGGGCCTGGTGGGGCGCATTGAGCGCGAGGTGGAGAACCACCTCAGGGGCCTGCCCGCGCGGGTGCGCATCAAAGTCAACTCCATCGTCGACGAGGCCGTCATTGACGCGCTGTATCGGGCATCGCAGGCGGGGGTGCCGGTGGATGTGTGGGTGCGGGGCATCTGCACGATCCGGCCGGGGGTTCCAGGGTTGAGCGAGAACATCCGGGTGCGTTCAATCCTCGGCCGGTTCCTGGAGCACTCCCGGATCTACTGGTTCGAGTCGGGCGGTCGACCGCTAGTCGGCATCGGGTCGGCGGATATGATGCACCGCAACCTGGACCGTCGCGTCGAGGCCATCGTCGGGTTGACGAAACCCGAGCACATCCAGCAGGTCAACGACCTGTTTGACTTCGCATTCGCCGACAGCACGGTCCGCTGGGAGCTGCGCGACGACACCTGGCATGCCCACACCGTCGATGAGAACGGCGAGCCGCTGAATGATCTGCAGGAGGAGCTGATCAGCCAGACCCGGAGCAGGCGCCGACGATGAGCAAGAAGCCGAAGATCGTCGCAGCCGGCGGTGTGCTGCTGCGCCAGCATGACACCAAGGGCACCCAGGTCCTGCTGATCCACCGGGACCGCTACGACGACTGGTCGCTGCCGAAGGGCAAGGGTGAGGCTGACGAGTTGCTGCCGGAGACCGCAATCCGGGAGATCGCCGAGGAGACGGGGGTGAACGCGCAGCTTGACCTGCGGCTGGAAAGCTTGCGCTACAAGGTGTCGCATGGATCGAAGATCACCCACTACTGGCGGGCACGGCCCATCAGGCAGCGGCCTCGTCGCCCCGACGACGAGGTGTCGGCTGTGAAGTGGCTGACTGCGCAGGAGGCGCTGAAGCGCCTCACCTATCCTGAGGAGGCTGCCATCGTGCGTCAGGCGCTGGATGCGCCGCCGACGAACGCGCTGCTGATCGTGCGGCACGCGAAGGCGATGCAACGGAAGCACTGGTCGGGGCCGGATCAGCAGCGGCGGTTGTCGGGCCGGGGCCGCAAACAGGCGAAACGCCTGGTGGAGTTGCTGGAGTGCTTCGGGATTGAGCGGCTGGTCAGCTCGGCATCAGCTCGTTGCGCCCAGACCCTGGAGCCGTACGCGAAGGCCAACAAGCTCAGGGTGGAGACCTTCGATGAGCTGACGGAGGAGTCTGCGGCAGCGAATCCGAAGGCCGTGCGGAAGATCATGGCCCAGGTGCTGCGGGATCTGGACCGACCGACAGCCGTGTGCGGGCACCGCCCGGTGCTGCCGGAAATGTACGCGGGTCTCGGCATCAAGGACAAGGCAATGGTCGTCGCGGAGGTCCGCGCCCTGCACATCGGACCCGATGGGCTGATCATGATGGAGACCTTCAAACCGACGGCATAATCACACAGCCGAAAAGCCCTCAGACCATTCACGAGACGCGCGATCAACTGTCACCACACCGTGAGATCTAGGCCACCTTCTGCTTTGATTCCAGCAGCCCCAGACCCTATGGCCAAAAGTAGGACACGCCTGCTGGATTCTGATACCCGCAGCCCCGGGGAGACTATTCGCCACCACGTGCAACTTCCCCCTGACAAGGGATTTTCTCTCTGCGGAATATTTGCTCCAGCAAACCTCATAACGAATCCACGCACTGAGCTCCTGGCCTCTTCAGTTGAGGGACGTTCATCTACCACGCCCAACGAAACAGTGAAACACCTTGTCAATGCGATTTTGCCAGCAGCGAGAAAAGTTCCAGGAGGACAGCAGAGCCGTTGGCAGTCGATCGCAGACACCATCCGTCGCAGCGAGTCGCCTGACAGGAGCCATCGTTCTTCGAATCAACTTCTGGGGACAGTTCGTTGACGCGAGGACATATCTCATTGACCCTGGAGCCGCTCCGGTTTAACGTTGCAACACAGAGTGCAGCAACAGAGCTCAAACTCAACACACAAGGAGCAGCAATGAGGCATCTCACTCAAGGCCATTTCAAAAAAACTGGCGTCCCTACTCACAACTGGCCTGGTTGCGGCAAGCCTGGCTTTTATCGGGTCATCCGACGCTCACGCCGATTCCGCACAGCCGCCAGATGGCGAGGAACAGGCCCAGCAGGCGGCGCAGGCATGGCAGGAGAACGCACCAGCCCAGTCCGAGGATTCCCCACAGAGCAATGAGGAAGCCACTGCCCCCCCTGCTCGCGAGCTCGGGTCATAAGAGGATCAGCAGCTACCGGGGCAGCTTTCTGATGTGGGCCCGGGAGAACGTCGAATTCACCTACGCCAACGGACACGTCACCTGGAGCTCTGGATATCAGGAAAGCGGAGCTGTCTTCCCCAACAATGTTGAGAACAATGGCACCTCCCTGGCGTATGCGAGCAGCGCAGAGCACCGCTGGCGGGGAAGCTACACCGTCGGAGCAGGCGTCCCCACCCCGTGGGGAAAAGCCAACGTATACAGCGCCACCTCCACCATCTCGACCACCGTTCGAGGTAACGGCTCATGGACCTCACAGTGGACCGACCGATGACGACCCTTCGCATCACCGATCTCAGAAAGCGGTTCCAGACGGAGGTGCTTCGCGGGGTCAATCTGATCGCAGAAAGGGGAAGCGTGACCGCGATCCTGGGGGAGAACGGATCGGGCAAGACCACCCTGCTGACTTGCCTGCTGGGATTGCAGCAGCATGCGGGATCGGTTGACATCCTGGGTGGGGAGGGCAAAGCCCTCCCCACCCAGGGCTCGACCTTCGGGGTGCTGGATCGGTTTCTGCTGTATCCGCGCTGGACGGTCAAGGCAAACGTCAACTATTTCCTAAACGACCCCAAGGCATTCGACCACCAGAGCGTGACTTCGCTGGTCCCCCGCTCATGGAGCAGGGCACGGGCTGGAACCCTGTCGACCGGCCAGGTGAAGCTGGTGATGCTTGGCATCGCCTTCGCCTCATCGGCCCCGGTGGTGGTGCTCGACGAATTCGTCAACGGGCTCGACGAGAGCGCCCGGCAGACAGTGAAAGCGCACATTCTCCAGGCCCAACGGGAGGGGCGCATCATCATCGCCACCGGGCACGACCTGGCCATCTTGGAGGAGGTCGCCACCCACACCTACATCCTGCAGCAGGGGCAGCTGACAGATGTGACGCCGGAGATCCACGGGGGACGGAGCATGAGGGAGGTATATCGTGAGCGTCTGGTCTGAGATCCGACGAGAGCTCCAGTGGGCCTGGCATTCCCTGATGTTTCACCTCACTGCGGCAGCGGCCATCTTGTTCGGGATATGGATGTACCATTCTGCCGTCACCGAACAGACAAATACGAAAAAGGAGTTCGCCTCTTCTCTCGCACAGTCCGCTGCAATAGGTGAGAGCTTGGAGGATGCCTTGTCCCATCCCCTTGAGATCACCGTGACCCCCGACGGAGGACAGCTGATCCACAATCCCCTCAGATACAGCTACGAGGCTCTGACCCAGGCTGCGAGTGTGCTATCTGCCCCAGGGATGGTGTCGAACACCCTCTCCACCGCCTGCTTTCTCCTGATCCCCTTCGCAGGCTTCGCCGTCGGCATGGCGTCCGCATCACACGATCTGCGCAGCGGCGGGATTGTGCTGCGCTGGCCGCAGACCATGCAGGGAGCGTTCCTGACCTCGAAGATCGCCATGGGGGTGGGGCTGATGCTCGCCCTGGTTGCAGTCGGCAGTCTGACATCCTGCATACTGGGCGCTTTCTGGGGCGGCGCTGACACAACCTATCCCCCAGCCCCGGCACCATCCCTGCTACATCTGTTGGCGCTCGCGGGCTTCGCGGTACTGATAGGAGCCGTCTTCATCCTGTTCGGCCTGTTGGTGGGATCCATCTTCACGGAGCGCATCATTCCGCTGGTGACGTTCTTCGGGCTGTACTACTTGATTCCCCTGTTCGGCGAGTGGGACCCGCGGCAATGGATCACCGCCAGCGGAAAACACGTGATCCACTACGTAGGCGGCCTCCAGATACCGGAGGCGAAGGACGCCCTTCTGCCCAGCATGCTGCTGCTGGCCATGGCAGTCCTGTCGCTGGCCGGGGTGCTCATGATGTGGCGTTGGCGCAGCAAGATGCCGACGCGCGGCGTCACATAACGAAACCCAACAGTCGGGATGCTCAACGGTCCCGAGCACCACGGAACTGAGAAAAGTAGTACTTTTGGCCGACACAAGAAGGGTTTCGAGGGGACGATGCGGTGGTTACAGTGGACGCATCCCCGTCCTAAAAACGTTTCAGTTAGGATTTCTCATGAATCGTTTCACATCGTCCCGGGTGTCCCGACGCTCCTTCGGCGCCCTGTGTCTCTCAACCGCGGCTGTGGCAACGGCAGCCGGGGTTGCTCACGCTGCTGACGAGCCCACGCCAGCCCCCAGTCCCACACCGGAGGCAGCCGCCGGCTCCCGCCTGGTGAAGCCCGTCGAAGGCGGCCTGCGCCTGGACTCCCCCGAGTTCCTTCGGCTGTACGGTCCCGGCGTATTCACCATGACCTCTCTGCACAACACGGTCCTCGGTGTGGAGCAGGGTACAGAGAAGATGGTCTCCAACCGATTCCGCGCCACCATCAAGGGTAATCTGCAGAAGCTACGGATATATTGGCCCGCTGGCACAAATTACGCCAAGGGCAATGGTGGGCGCATCAGCATCACGGTGCTGCCGGACGACGGCAGCGACGCGCACCTGCCTAACTTCAGCGCCAAGCCCCTGGCCACAGCCACCTTTGTTCCGGGGCTGCCGAAGAGCTCGACCTCTCTGTTGCCCGAGATCACGTTTGAGTCCAGCCCGCTCCCGCTGACTGCGGGTGAGCTATATCACGTGACGCTGCAGAATGTCGATCCCAAGCCTGGCGAGAACTTCATCAGCAGCAACAATGCCGCCACCAAGAAGGAGCTGGGGCAGCCCTGCCGGTGGCTCAACTCCACGGACTGGTCCATGCTCTGGGGCAGCCGCCCTGCGGGCTCGAAGGGCGCCTGGAAGTGGAACAACTTCACCATTGACGGCCAGGGGGTCAACCTGATGGTCCCCATCATGCAGCTGACGACGGCCGACGGCGCCACCCAGGGCGTCTCCGACCTGGAAAGCGGCAGCGTTGACATCCCGAAGGATCAGAGAGCCTACGAGGCGACCAAAGACAAGCCCGTCCGCGAGCAGTTCAAGCCCTCCGCTGATAAGAAGATCGGCGGCCTGTCCGTGGCGACAGTGGCGACTGCTGCAGGCAAACTGCGCTGGCGCCTGATGGAGGGCAGCACCGAGCTGGCCTCGGGCACGATCGAACAGCCCACTCCCAATTACAAGCAGTACCCTGTTTCCAACTACATGATCACCAATTTCACCTGGTATGACGTAGACTTCGGCAAAGACGTAACGCTCAAAGCCGGCGGCACCTACGACCTGGAGTTCGTCCCAGAGGGAGGAAGTCGCTGGAAGTTCGCAGCCCACAAGAACGGCTCAAGCAATGGCTTCACCTGGCCAGTGGCCTTCACCGAATCCCAGGCCCAGCACCTGCAGGGCGGCAAGTGGGTGAATACGAATTTCAGAAAGTACCAAGAGCCAGCAGCGGGAGCCAACTGGCCCGTGGTGCTACACGTGGCCCCGTAAAAAGGTTCCCTCCATAGGACTCACCGTATAGAGGGTGCCTGGTGGCCAATCA
>ERZ773077.275-NODE-275-length-39245-cov-7.693008_pt1 | contig 39245 bp, 27 predicted proteins | sample MGYA00580612_ERZ773077 | MGnify/ENA primary metagenome ERZ773077 (study PRJEB29015, sample SAMEA2737971) | human oral metagenome | biome: human oral; feature: human-associated habitat; material: dental | place: China | collected 2021 ...
CGCTGCATTAAGCACATCTTCGCAACACTGCACTGCTTCTTTGTACAATCCATTGTCTTCAAATATTGCCACAATATATAATTTGTCAAAGATATCGGCATCATTTTCTTTACTGATCTTTTGCAATATCTTGATGGCCTTACTCTTTTGATTGGACCGAAAGTACAAGAAACCTAGATTTATTCTGGAGTTACGATACAGTCTATAATCTTTATTCGAAACACTCTCAAAGGCCTTGATGGCCTGCATTCCCAATCCCTTTTGCAAGCACAACGATCCGAGCCGATTTCTAGCATTATCAAAGAGCCATTGGCTATCGCCTGAAACTTGCAGCAATAGTCCCACCGCCTCTTGTGTCTGATTTAATTTAATATATGCATTAGCTAATACTATTCGCACCGCATTATAAAATTTACAATCGTGCTCTTTAATAGAACGGAATATATCAACTGCATCTTTCCATCTTTCTATAGAAAAATAAGAGCAGCCCAATTTAAATTGAATCTCTCCTACTTCTTCTTTGGATATATCGGAACAGTGATTCTCAAGAATCCACTCCGAAGCCTTTATTACTTCAATCCACTGCCCGCTTCTAACATATATATCAATCAAATAACACTGCGCCCGAAGATATTGCACATTATCGCGTTGATTTATACGCTCAAACTCATTTTTCGCTTCTTCGAATTTTTTCTCCTTCATCAGCTCAATTCCCCGCTGAAGGATTTCATCTGCATTAATTTTCCCCATCATCATTCTCCAATTCAATGATCAGACAGAATTGAGATATTACCTTGCATTTCACGCAATCCATCAGAATTTCTTTGTGATTCCCAACTGCTGAGAAATATTTGGCAGTTGCTTCACTGTGGTAGTGCGCACCTGGCTGCCACGAAGAAAGCCCTGTGTTCGTCTTTGCGGCGAGCAGCGCAGTTTTTCAAATCCAAATTGCCCGTGTGTCCTTGCCGGCATGCAGGCGCTGGGCATGGGCAGAAAACGCAGGAGCAGTAGCGGCGGACGGTTCAGCCGCGCATGCAGCGGCAGGCTTGCGGGTGGGCATAAGGGATAGCCCTGAAAAGAGTGGGCGGCGCTATGCAAACCATAGCTGCCCGCGCTGATTTCACTAGGGCTTGCGGCCGATTTGCTTCCAAGGCAAAAGCCCGTGCAAGGCAGTAGCTGGGCGCGCGCATGCCTTCGCTGAACGGCTGGACAAAGCCTTTGCACAGAAGGGAAAACCCTATTGTTTTCAAGGCCGGAAAACAGGCTGCCTCTCCTACACTCAAAACACCGTTCGGGCGCATTCAACGGTTGGCTTGACCAGCCTGCCGGAAGGCGCTCCCGGTTTCCCTTTTATTTGTTTAACTATCACGAGGCACCCGGATATGAATACCCAGGCGTTTACCCCCGAAGCAACCCAGGCCCGCATTCAGCACGAAGGCTTGCGCAGCAAGATCATGACGGCCGAGCAGGCGGCGGAGCTGATCCAGCCAGGCTTCAATGTGGGCATGAGCGGCTTTACCGGCTCAGGCTATCCCAAGGCGGTGCCCTTGGCGCTGGCTGCGCGCATGGAGGCGGCGCACGCGGCGGGCAAACCGTTTCGCGTGGGCCTGTGGACGGGCGCTTCCACCGCGCCGGAGCTGGACGGCGCGCTGGCCAAGGCCGAAGGCATCAGCATGCGGCTGCCCTATCAGTCTGACCCCACGGTGCGCAACCAAATCAACGCGGGGGGCATGTTCTATTCAGACATGCACCTGTCGCACGTGGCGCCCATGGCCTGGGCCGGCTTTTTTGGCCGCCTGAACGTGGCCGTGATTGAAGTGGCAGGCATCCTGCCCGATGGCCGCCTGATTCCCACCACCTCTGTCGGCAACAACAAAACCTGGCTGGACATTGCCGACCACGTGATTCTGGAAGTGAACCACTGGCAGAGCACGGGCCTGGAAGGCATGCACGACATCTACTACGGCACGCGCCTGCCCCCGCACCGCCAGCCCATCATGCTGACCGCGCCGCATGACCGCATTGGCGAGCCGTACCTGCAGTGCGATCCGGAAAAAATCATCGCCATCGTGCAGACCGACGCGCACGACCGCAATTCGCCCTTCTCGCCGCCCGACGAAAACTCGCGCCTCATTGCGCAGCACATGATCGACTTCTTCCAGCACGAAGTGAAGGCGGGCCGCCTGCCCGCCAACTTGCTGCCGCTGCAATCGGGCGTGGGCAACATCGCCAATGCCGTGCTGGCGGGCCTGAACGAAAGCCCCTTCAACAACATGACCGCCTACACCGAGGTGCTGCAAGACGGCATGCTGGAGATGATCAAGTCCGGCAAGCTCACCTTCGCCTCGGCCACGGCGCTGTCGCTCAGCCCGGAGGCCACGCAGTACTTCACCACGCACCTGGACGAATTCCGTGGCCGCGTTTTGCTGCGCCCGCAAGAAATCAGCAACCACCCGGAGCTGATCCGCCGCATGGGCATGCTCGCCATGAACGCCATGATCGAAGCCGACATCTACGGCAACGTGAACAGCACGCACCTCATGGGCAGCACCGTCATGAACGGCATTGGCGGCTCGGGCGATTTCGCCCGCAACGCCTACATCTCCTTCTTCATGTCGCCCTCCACGGCCAAGGGCGGCGCCATCTCGTGCATCGTGCCCATGGTCTCGCACACCGACCACACCGAGCACGACGTGCAAGTCATCGTCACCGAGCAGGGCCTGGCCGATCTGCGCGGCCTGGCGCCCGTGCCGCGCGCGCGCCGCGTGATTGAAAAATGCGCCCACCCCGACTACCGCGACGCGCTCACCGACTACCTGGACCGCGCCCTGGCTGGCGGCGCGCCCGGCAAACACACGCCGCACCTGCTGCAAGAGTCGCTCTCGTGGCACCAGCGCTTTGTGCAAACGGGCGACATGCGCAAAAAAGGCTGAAGCGCCACGCGAAACACGGCGGCCAGCGCACCATCCGCCCGCTGGCCGCTTTCGCTCCTTTTCCAATAGCATGATCTCCCCGTAAACAAAGCGACAAAACGCTTTTTAAGTACCCTGAATTCGCTCCTCTTTTTTGACCGAAAACCGCCTTTGGGCGGTTTTTCCGTATCCGCCCTGCCCTGCCATGAACACCCAACCCGAGCGCCAATACATCCGCGTCCTCACCATCGCCGGCTCTGACAGCGGCGGCGGCGCGGGCATCCAGGCCGATCTCAAAACCTTCGCCGCGCTGGGCTGCTACGGCATGAGCGCGCTCACAGCGCTGACGGCGCAAAACACCTGCGGCGTCACGGCCATCCACGCCGCGCCCACGGCCATCCTCACCGCGCAAATTGATGCCGTAGTCAGCGACATCGGCGCGCACGCCACCAAAGTCGGCATGCTGCACTCCGTGGAAACCGTGCAGGCCGTGGCCGCCGCCATCCGCCAGCACGCGCTGGCGCACGTGGTGCTCGATCCCGTCATGGTCTCCAACGCCGGCTCGCCGCTGATTGAGCCGCCCGCCGTGGCGGCCCTGGTGCGCGAGCTGTTCCCGCTGGCCGAAGTCATCACCCCCAACCTGGACGAAGCCGCCATGCTGCTGGGCCGCCCCGTGGCGGACGCGCCCGCCGACGTGCCCGCCATGCACGCGGCAGGCCAGGCCCTGCTGGCCCTGGGCGCTAAGGCCGTGCTGCTCAAAGGCGGGCATCTGGACGCAAACGAAGCCGTGCACGACCTGCTTTTCACCGCCAGCAGCCAGCCGCCCCTGCTCATCAGCCACCCGCGCGTTGCCACGCGCAACCTGCACGGCGCGGGCTGCACCCTGTCATCGGCCATCGCGGCCTTTCTGGCCCAGGGCCAGCCGCTGGCAGAAGCCGTGCAGGCCGGCTGCGATTTCGTGCACCAGGCCATTGCCGCTGGCGCAGCCGTGCGCACAGGGCACGGCAGTGGCCCGCTGAATCACGGCGCCGCGCCGCTGCCCATGCGCACGCTGGCGCTTTAAAAGACCGTCTTTAAAAATCATTCCCAAAGTCTGGTCTTGCGCCAAATACAAGTCATTTTGCTCATTTCAGCAAAATGTTTGGCCAGCACCTGCCATTGCATATCGCTCATGTCACTTGGGTACATGAGGGAAATTTGCTATTCAGCCCGATTGGGGGATCGTTTTTTAGTGCAATGAGCGCGAGAGCCATTTTTTGCCGCCTGAATTTGCTTCTGTTTTTGAGGCTTCAGACAGGCGGCCCCGGCCGGGGGCCTGATCGGCCAGGTCACGAATGGGCTTTGAAAACGCGGCCTTGCGGCCGCGCGGGCTGCCCGTCTTTACTTCTTGAGCGCCGCCACGGCGGCTTCGGCGGTGAGCAGCTGGAAGGTGAAGACTTCTTCCAGATACAGGCGCACGGCGCTTTCGGTGTGGCTGAGGTAGCCGATGGAGACATCGCGCGCCAGGTGCAGGGAAAAGTCGCCCCCGCGCGTGGAAACCAGATAGGCGCCTTCGATGGCGGGCGCCCACACGATGTTGTCCATGCCGCCGACCAGGCGCTGGATGTGGTTGAGCACGGGGTAGCCCTGCTCGTTGGCTTCTTGCAAGGCGGTGTAGGTGTCGGCGCCGAGCACGGCGGTGTAGGGGCCGTCCACGCCCGCGAGCTTGAGCTGCTTGAGCGCGGCAGCGGTGGCGTCGGGGAACTGGGCGGCTTGCGCGGGCAGCGCGAGCACGGGGTTGGAGCTGCCTTCGCTGATGCCGGTGATGCCCGCTGCCTTGTAGCCCAGGAAGATGGCGCGGTCTTCGGCGTAGGCCAGTTGTTCGGCGGCGTCTTTGGCGGGCTGCCAGTCGGAGTCTTGCGAGCCGCGCTCCACGTCGTCGATGGCTTCGCGCGAGAGTTCAAAGGGCACGCGCAGCTCGATCATGGGCATGACCTGGCGCTGGCGGGCGATAACGCCTTCTTGCGGCGATTTGAGCGCGGCCAGGTGGCCGGTGCCCACGGCCGGGCACTGCGCGCCGGATTCGGGCTGGATGACGTCCACCACGCGGCGGCCCGCCAGGTTGCGGCGGAAGGTGCGGGCGACTTCTTCTTCAATCTGCGCCCAGGCGGCGCTGGAGATGGGGGCGAGTTCGCGGTGAAGGTTGTTCATGGCATGGGTTCCTTTGGGTGGAGTGAATGGGAAAAGGCGGGGCGGCTTCAGCCGCGTTTCCGGGCGGGCGGCGGCTCTTGCGGCTGGCCTTTGAGCGAGCCGATGGCGAGCGCGCCGCTGGCGGCGGTATCAGCGGCAGCAGCGGCATCAGCAGGCGCTGCGGCGGCGTCACCGGCGCTGGCTTCGCCTGCCAGCGGGTTGCCTTCGGCCAGGGCTTCCAGCAGGGGTTCGGAGGGCACGAAAAAGAGCGTGCCGGTCACGGCGGTGCTGTAGTCGAGCAGGCGGTCGTAGTTGCCTTCGGGGCGGCCGATGAACATGTTGGTCAGCATCAGCTCGGTCACGGCCGGGTTGCGCGCGTAGCCGATGAAGTAGGTGCCGTATTCGCCGCGCGAGGGCGTGGCAAAGGGCAGGTTGCCGCGCAAGATGGCCATTTCGTTGCCGTCATCGCCCTCCACCACGTTCAGCGCCACGTGCGAATTGGCGGGCTTGACTTCGTCGGGCAGCTCAATGTCGTCGGCCTTGGTGCGGCCCATCACGCGCTCTTGCTCTTCGGTCGTCAGGGCATTCCATGCCTTCATGTCGTGCAAGTATTTCTGCACGATGACGTAGCTGCCGCCGGCAAAGTCCGGGTCTTCTTCGCCGATGACGGTGGCCTCGAAGGCTTCCTGCCCTTCGGGGTTTTCGGTGCCGTCCACAAAGCCCACCATCGAGCGCGCGTCAAAGTAGCGAAAGCCGTGCACTTCGTCCACGGGCTGCACGGCGCCATCGAGCGCGCGCATGGCCTGCATGACCAGCTCCTGGCACATGTCCACCGTGTCGGCGCGCACGTGCAAAAGCAAGTCGCCGGGCGTGGCGGGGGCGTGCTTGGCGCCGCGCAGTTCCTTGAAGGGGTGCAAATGCGCGGGGCGGGGGCTGCCGAAGAGGCGATCCCAGGCGTCGGAGCCGATGCCCACCACCAGATTGAGCTGGCGCGCATCGTCGCGGTGGCCCACGCTGCGGCGCAGGCCGGCGGCGTTGCCGAAAAAGGCGCGCACGGCGTTTTCGGCTTCTTCGCCGGGGGCGATGTTCAGCACGACATAGTGCGCTGCGCCGCCCGCGCCGGCCGTGACGGCCTGGGGCTGGGGAATGGAAAAGGAAGAAGAGGAAAAGGAAGAAGAGGCGTGGGATGCGTCAGGTGTGTTCATGGCGGGATGATGTGGCCGCCGGGGCCGGTTTTTCAAGGCGGTTGGTTCGTGATGGAAGCGGGACGCGAGCGCGGGGCCTGCCCCGCTGGCTCGCCGCCCGCCTTGGTTATTGGCTCAGGGGCGGCGTGGCGGCCATCACTTCCTCCAGCGTGGTCACGCCTTCGGCCACGCGCAGGGCGCCGGCCAGGCGCAGGGGGCGCATGCCGTCGGCCACGGCCTGCTTGCGCAGCTCGGCAAGGACGCCGCCGTGCTGCACTTTGGCCTGGAATTCCTCGCTGACGGTGAGCAGCTCGTGCAGGCCCAGGCGGCCCTTGAAGCCGGTCATGCGGCACTCCACGCAGCCTACGGGCTTGTACAGGTGCGGCTCGGCGTTGAGTTTCCAGGGGCGGATGGCTTCCTTGAGCAGTTCGACGGCGTGCGGGTCTTCATTGGGCTGGCGGCACAGCGGGCAGAGGGTGCGCACCAGGCGCTGCGCCAGCACGCCCAGGATGGTGGCGCTGAGCAGGTAGGCCGGCACGCCCAGCTCCATCAGGCGGGTGAGGGCGCTGGGGGCGTCGTTGGTGTGCAAGGTGCTGAACACCAGGTGGCCGGTGAGGGCGGCCTGCACGGCCATTTCGGCGGTTTCCAGGTCGCGGATTTCGCCAATCATGATGATGTCCGGGTCTTGCCGCATGAGCGCGCGCAGGCCCTCGGCAAAGCTGAAATCGATGGCCGGCTGCACTTGCGTCTGGTTGAAGGCCGGTTCGATCATTTCGATGGGGTCTTCAATGGTGCTGACGTTCACTTCTTCAGTGGCCACGCGCTTGAGGGTGGAATACAGCGTGGTGGTTTTGCCGCTGCCGGTGGGGCCGGTGACGAGGATGATGCCGTAGGGGCGGGCGATGAGCGCTTCCCAGCGGGCGGCGTCGTAGCGGGCAAAGCCCAGGGCTTCGAGCGACTTGGAGGCCGATTCGGGGTCGAAGATGCGCATCACCAGCTTTTCGCCAAAGGCGGTGGGCAGGGTTGACAGGCGCATTTCCACTTCCTGCCCGGCGGGGTTGCGGGTTTTGATGCGGCCGTCCAGCGGGCGGCGCTTTTCCACCACGTCCATGCGGCCCAGCAGCTTGATGCGCGCGGTCATGGCGGCCAGCACGGCCAGCGGGGCCTGATAGACGGGGTGCAGCACGCCGTCGATGCGAAAGCGGATCACGCCCTGGTCGCGCCTTGGCTCCAGGTGAATGTCGCTGGCGCGCTGGTCAAAGGCGTATTGCCACAGCCAGTCCACCACCTGCACCACGCCCTGGTCGTTGGCGTCGAGCTGCTTGTTGCTGCGGCCCAGCTCCACCAGCTGCTCGAAGCTGGCGGTGGCCGAGACGCCGCCGCTGGACTTTTGCACGGCGCGCACGGTTTTGGCCAGCGCGAAGAATTCAGCCGTGTAGCGGCGGATGTCCGCCGGGTTGGCCACCACGCGGCGCACCATGCGCTTGCTCTGGCGCTCCACTTCGGCCACCCAGTCGGTGATGAACGGCTCGCTGGTGGCCACCACCACTTCGCCGCTGGTCACCTGCACGGGCAGCACCTTGTGGCGCTCGGCGTAGGCGGCGCTCATGGTTTCGGCCACTTTGCCGACTTCCACCTTGAGCGGGTCAATGCGCAGGTAGCCCAGGCGCGCGCGCCCGGCCAGGTATTCGGTCAGGCGCTCCACGTCCATCACGTTGCCCTGCGCGTCGGTCACGCCAATGGCGGCCAGGCGCACCAGCGCGTGCTGCGAGCTTTCGGCCTGGCCGATGCGGGCCACGGTGCGCTCGGCTTCTTCGTTGGTGATCACGCCGTCCTGGCGCATCCACTCGATGAGGTGGCGCCATTGCAGCGGGCCGCTGTAGTACTCGGGGTCTGGCGCGGCGGCGAAAGCGTGCTGGGCGTGGTGACGGTGGTGTGCGTGAGGAACGGGCGGCGGGGTGGTCATGGCAATGGGCAGGGCAAAACGCGCGGCGCGGGCATCAGAGTCTGTTCAGCGTCTGGCCGCAAAGGGCGGATCGGCGGATCGGGATGGGCTGCAAAGCGCAATCCGCAGACGGGCCTTGCCGCCTGCTGGAGGCTTGCAAGGCCCGCGAGCGCCCGGCTCCGCGCTTTTCGCATCCGCAGGCAGGCTTTGAGCAGGTTCGCAGAAAGAGGAGCAAATTCAAAGGGGTCAAAAACGGCTTTCGCGCACTATCTACTAGGACATCATGCTATCAATCAAGGAGCGAAAACAGGCGCGCTCCAGCCATGCGCGCCTGCCAGCAAGGCCAGCAGCTTACTTCTCCACCGGCTTGAGCCACTTGAGCCACTGCGGCGCGGGCAGCCCCCAGCGCTGGCGAATTTCTTCGGCGCGCGCGGCCAGCGCCTCGCGCGAGGGGCGGGTGGGCGCGCGCTCGGCCAGCACCACGGTGTTGCCCTCTCGTGTGGGCTTGAAGGCCCAGAGGGCGCGCGCGCCAAAGGCTTCGCCCATGCGCGCCAGGCTGCGCGCGTAGCTGGATGAGCGGCCAAACAGGTTCACGCTCATCACGCCGTGGGCGGTGAGCAGGCGGCGGCAGTCGGCATAGAAGGCGGCGCTGTCCAGCACGGGGGCGGCGGCTTCGTGGTCATACAAATCGACTTGCAGCGCGTCCACCGTGCCCAGCCACTCTTCGCGGCGGATTTCCTCGGCGGCATCAGCCAGCACCACGCGCAAGGTGGGGCCGTCTTCCGGCAGGCGAAACCAGTGGCGGCACACGGCCAGCACTTGCGGGTTCAGCTCGATGGCCGTGGTGCACATGCCCACCTGCTTGCAGCAGAACTTGGTGAGCGCGCCTGCGCCCAGGCCCAGCTGCATGGCGTGGCCTTGCACGGCGTCGTCCAGATCGGGCGCGAGCAGCATCCAGCCCATCATGCGCTGCACGTATTCCAGCTCCAGCGCGTAGGGCTGGCGCAGGTTCATGCTGCCCTGCACCCAGGGCGTGCCCAGGTGCAGGTGGCGCACCGGGCCATCTTCCGAAATGCTGACTTCGGGCAGCCCGCCGGTCATGGCATCAGTCGCTGTCATCAACCGGCTCCGTCTGGATGGATGCGCCCGTGGCGTAGAACTGCCCGCCCGCCACGTAGTGCAGGCTGCGCCACTCGGGCGCGCTTTCAAATTGCCAGCGGCCCTGGCGAAAGGCGCGCTCATCCGCCCAGGCCGCCGTGATTTCGCCCATGAACAAGTCATACAGCAGCTCGTTGCGCTTTTCCGGCAGCACGCGGCACGCCAGCCAGGCCGAGCAGCCCGCCACCAGCGGCGCGGGGCAGCCAGGCAAATCAAACAGCCGCGCGCCGGAGTGGGCGAGCTTTTGCGCGTCTGCATGCAGGCTGTGCGTGCCCAGCCAGCGCACCAGCGGCGCCTGCGCCGCCGTGGGCACCTGAATGACGAAGTGGCCGCTTTCCTCAATGAGCGCGCGCGTGGCCGCGCCTTTGTCAATCACCACGGAGAGCTTGTCAAAGTCCAGCACGCAGGCCCAGGCGGCGGCCATCACGTTCTGCCGGCCGCCGCTGCGCGCGGACACCAGCACCGTGGGGCCGTGATTGAGCAGCCGCACGGCCTTGGGCAAAGGCACAGAGGCGATGAAAGGGGGAAGCGGGGCGGATGGCATGGCCGTGATGGAAAGAGCGAAGCGTGAAAGAAAAAGAACGCGCTGGCGGGCCAAAGCGGCCGGCGCTGCGGAAAAGAGAGCGGCTTGCGCCGGACTGGCGGGCGCTGGCGGGCTTTGGGACGTTTTCAGGCGCTTCTGAACGCTGGAACCCGCCTGGCCGCCGCGCCCTGTTTCCGCCCGCCATGCGCCAAAAAACAAACTGCCCGCGCCAGGGCGAAACAGGCGCGGGCAGCTCGCGGGGGCAAGGCGCGCAGGCCGGATCAGAACAGCACGCGCACGCGCATCGTGCCCGGCACGGCGCGCAGCTTGTCAATCACGCTGGCGGAAGCGCCCGCGTCCGTGTCAATCACCACGTAGCCCAGCGCGTCATCCGTTTGCAGGTACTGGGCGGCCACGTTGATCTTCGCGTCGGAGAAAACCTGGTTGATGGCCGACATCACGCCCGGCACGTTCTTGTGCACATGCAAGATGCGGTCGCGCCCCGGGTGCTCGGGCAGCGCCACTTCGGGGAAGTTCACCGAGGTGATGGTCGAGCCGTTGTCCGAATACTTCACCAGCTTTTCGGCCACTTCCAGGCCGATATTGGCCTGCGCTTCCATCGTGGAGCCGCCAATGTGCGGCGTCAGCAGCACATTGTCCAGCCCGCGCAGGGGCGACTGGAATTCGTCCTTGTTGGACTTCGGCTCGGACGGAAACACATCCACCGCCGCGCCCAGCAGCTGGCCCGACTTGATGGCTTGCGCCAGCGGCTCGATTTCCACCACCGTGCCGCGCGAGGCGTTGATGAAAATGGCGCCCGGCTTGAGCGCGGCAATCTCCTTGGCGCCAATCATCCAGCGCGTGGAAGGCAGGTCAGGCACATGCAGCGAAACGATGTCGCACTGGCCCAGCAAATCATGCAGATTGCCCACTTGCTGCGCATTGCCCAGCGGCAGCTTGGCCACCACGTCATAAAACAGCACGTTCATGCCCAGCGACTCGGCCAGCACCGAAAGCTGCGAGCCAATGGAGCCGTAGCCCACGATGCCCAGCGTTTTGCCGCGCGCTTCGTACGAATTCGTGGCCGATTTCATCCAGCCGCCGCGATGCGCCGCCGCGTTTTTTTCGGGAATGCCACGCAGCAGCAAGATGGCCTCGGCCAGCACCAGCTCGGCCACCGAGCGCGTGTTGGAATAAGGCGCGTTGAACACCGCCACACCCTTGTGGCGCGCCGCCTCCAGATCAATCTGGTTGGTGCCTATGCAAAACGCGCCCACGGCCACCAGCTTTTGCGCCGCCGCCAGCGCCTCGGCGTTCAGCTGCGTGCGCGAGCGCAGGCCCACAAAGTGCGCATCGGCAATCTTTTCTTTCAGCTCATCGCCTTGCAGCGCGCCCGGCAGCGTCTCCACATTGGTGTAGCCAGCGTTCTTGAGCACCTCCACCGCCGAAGGGTGTATGCCTTCGAGCAACAGGAATTTGATCTTGCTTTTGTCCAGCGACGTCTTGCTCATGATGTGACCTTGCCTTTGAAGTGGGATGAAACGGAAAAGGGGCGGCGGATTCAACTGAACCGCCGCCCCGGCAGACAAGCGCGGGATGCTAGCACCAACGCCTGAAATAGCCCTGACACGCGCCAGCCCGTCTGCGTTCAAACTCCGTTTATGGCCTGGCCGCGAGAGGCAAAAGTGCAGATCAGGGCTATCTGCAAGGTGCAAACCGCTGATGGACTCTACTGTCCGCTTGCTGCCCGACGAGGCGTTTGCAACGCCCACGGGCAGATTACAAAACAGACCCTCAGCGCCCAACCAGAGGCGATAAGGTGAAATAGCCCAGCAAATAGCGCCCTTCCTCATCAATCGGCTGCTCGCTCATGGCAAGGGCTTCGGCCCGCTGGCCTTTGCCATCCAGCCAAAGCTCCAGCAAGTCTTTGCCTACGCGGCGGCCCTTAATTTCCTGTCGGGTACCGTTCCAGTCCTTGGCCGCAGCGTCTGCCTGCTTGACATAGGCCACCCAAGTGCCGGGGGTCAGGAAAAAACGGCGCGATTTGATGGCATAGGCGTGACCCAAAAAGGCCATTGCTTCATCTTCCAGACGACTGGCTGCTTCCGAAAAATGGCTCGCGTCAGACTCTTGCAGAAAAGAAAAGGGAGGTGGATTTGACATGGTATCGATATCTGCTGCCCAAGTGGTTACACCAAAAATCAAACAGCTCATCACGCCAGCATTGCTTAGAAATTTCTTCAACCAATTCATTTCGACCCCATATCAATATATTCAAACCCTGTCCTTCTATCATATTTCTCATTCTCACTTCAACAAAAGAAGCACTACTGTCAACCGGTATATTTTCATTCACAAGACTCGAATTATTGCGTTGCCAAAGATTCCGCAAACGAACTCCATCCACCACATAGACATGGTTACCCACTAAATCATCCTGTGGAGCGTTCTTGTCACAAAATAAGCGACGAAAAACCAATTGGATATATATTCCGGGTCTGTTGGCAAAGTAACAGGGCGCCCTTCTTGCAAGGCTTGCCTGACTCGCGCTTCAATACTCTTGGTTTCCCTATTGCAAACGCTTGATCTCGAGAAATACCATCACCTCGCGCCCCTGTGATCGTCTGCATGGCTTCTCTTGCCTTACCACCTTCATCTATATCCTTCTTCCAAGGCGCCTCCTCTTAATTTAGCGCAGGTAACTTCCATTACAGACAGCCATACAGGCGTGTCAAATTCACCATTGCCAAGTCAAAACTCTAAACTAAAATTGTCAGTTTCATGACTATAGAAAATAGAACTCTGGATTTGATCTGGAGACCGGTCGGCTACAGCTCCAGCATTAGCAATGAAAAGCAATATCCAATACGATCCTGCTGGATATTATCAGCAGAAGGCCTGCCAGACACTCCATGCAAATCAGCGGCGCCATAAAAACGTTCATTTTCCAGAGTAGGAGCCACGGAAGGGATAGGGCGACTCCCTTCTCCACGCGCCGCTACATTGGACAAACCAGAACCAAGCTGATTAAACCGTGTGGGTGTTACGTCAGTGGCTGAAGGTGTTGCAGATCTGTTCTCATTGCGGGCAGTCCTGGGTAAGCACACCACTGGCAGCAGTAGCTTGCACATGGAAGATGGCATGGATCATGTCTCGAGTGCTGTGCTGACAGGATGCTTTTTTGTTCTTCCCGACAAGCGCTTGCCACTGCTCGTCGTTCATATCGTTTAGGCATATGAAGTGCTATCAATCTAGGCTTTGAGAACAGTCTCTCAAGCCCGCCCAGCCCGCCTGTAACGGGCTGGGTGGAAAGCCATGACAGGCACAGGCGGCAACATCGGCATGACCGCCGTGGCCTGCACGCCCAATGTGCGGGTGATGAATGCCGGGGCCGCCTGGCGGCTGAAGATTGCCAGCGCGGCCGGTCTGATCGCTCATGCCCGCGCCAACTCCGAACAGCTTGGCAGGCGGGCTTCAACATTGACAACCTGACCCGCGCAGCAGCGCTTTGCCGCCCTTTGCCACACCCTTTGGCCGCTGCTCTTCACGGGCAGGCTATGGGCAGAGCGCTCAATCAAACTGCAAGGTACGCACGCCCTGCTGCGTGGCGAGCAGGCAGCAGCTGGCCTTTTGGCGGGCGAACACGCCGACGGTGACCACGCCGGGCCACTGGCTGGTTTCGTTTTCAAAGGCCAGCGGGTCGGTGATGCGCAGGCCCCGCACGTCCAGGATGTGCAGGCCGTTGTCGGTCACGTAGGGCTGGCCGCCACTCATGCGCAGCGCGGCCTGGCCGCCCAGGGAGGCGAACTGGCGGGCCAGGCGCGCGGCGGCCATGGGGATGATTTCCACCGGCAGGGGAAAGCGCCCCAGCGTGTCCACCTGCTTGGAAGCATCGGCAATGCAGATGAAGCGCCTGGCTTGCGCGGCCACGATTTTTTCGCGCGTGAGGGCGCCGCCGCCGCCTTTGAGCATGTGGCCGCGCGGGTCGATTTCGTCCGCGCCGTCGATGTACACGGCCAGCTCGCCGGCCTGCTCCAGCGGCACGACGGCAATGCCCGCCGCGCGCAGCAAGGCCGTGCTGGCTTCGGAGCTGGAGACGGCGCGAATGGCAGTATGGGCTGCAGAAAGGGCGGCGATGAATTTGTTCACGGTGGAGCCGGTGCCCACGCCGATGAGCGCGCCTGCGGGCACGTATTGCAGGGCGGCTTGGCCGACGAGGGTTTTCAATTCATCCTGTGTCATTTTGGGAAAATGTGCCGTTTATCAGAGCACGTTCAGAGTCTGGCCGTGAGGGGCGAAAGCGCGAAATCGGGATGGGCTGCAAGGCACAAACCGCAGACGGACAGGCCTTGTGGTCTAGCAAGGATTCGCAACGCCGCAGACCGCCCGAGTCCGCACTTTCTGCATCCACGGCCAGGCTCTGAACAGTTTCTTAATGTTTTCTGATTATCCAAAATGCCTTTTTTGCCTTATGGCCTGATCCGTTCTGCTCTGTTCTGCATGGACGCCGAGGCGGCCCACGAGAAAACGCTGGCGGCGCTGGAGCGCACGCAGAACACCTTCTGGCAGCTTCTGTGGCGGCAGCCGCGCGTGCAAGACCCCGTGACGCTGGCGGGCCTGACGCTGCCCAACCGCGTGGGCCTGGCGGCGGGGCTGGACAAGAACGCCCGCTGCATTGACGCGCTGGCGGGCATGGGCTTTGGCTTTGTGGAAGCGGGCACCGTCACGCCGCTGGCGCAGCCGGGCAATCCCAGGCCGCGCCTGTTCAGGCTGCCGGCGGCGCAGGCGCTCATCAACCGCATGGGCTTCAACAATGAGGGCGTGGCCGCTTTCGTGACGCACGTGTGCACGTCGCGCTTTGCCGAACAGCGGCAAAGCGCCGCCAGGGGCGCGCCGCGCATGGCGCTGGGCCTGAACATTGGCAAGAACGCCGCCACGCCAATGGAGCGGGCGCAAGACGACTATCTGATGTGCCTGGCCGCCGTGTATCCGCATGCCGACTACGTGGCAGTGAACATTTCCAGTCCCAACACCCGGAACCTGCGCGACTTGCAGGCCGATGAGGCGCTGGCCGCGCTGCTGGCGGCGCTCAAGGCGCGCCAGCGCGAGCTGGCCGATGCGCATGGCCGCCACGTGCCGCTTTTTCTGAAGATCGCGCCTGATCTGGACGAGGCGCAAGTGCAGTCCATCGCCGCCGCGCTGCTGGAGCACGGCATGGATGGCGTGATTGCCACCAACACCACGCTCTCGCGCGAGGCCGTGCAGGGCCTGCCCCACGCGCAGGAAGCGGGCGGCCTTTCGGGCGCGCCCGTACGCGAGGCCAGCTGCCGCGTCATCCGCCAGCTGCGCGCAGCGCTGGGCGCGGGCTTTCCCATCATTGGCGCGGGCGGCATCCTGAGCGGGGAAGATGCCGTGGCCAAGATTGAAGCGGGTGCAGACGCCGTGCAGCTGTACACCGGCCTGATCTACAAAGGCCCCGCGCTGGTGGCCGAGGCGGCGCAGGCCATCAAGGCCCATCTGGCCTCGCAGGGCCAGGTTCCGCCTGCGGCTGGCGCTCAATAACGGGCGCGCTCGCTGCCTTCTTTGCCGTCCTCTTTGTTGCCTTCCGCCTGCAATGGCTGGCCGCCTGTCCAGGCAGCTTTTGCCTGCGCCATCCGGCCGGCCTGCAGACGGGCGCAGATTGAGCGGCTTCGCACGTCTTCTCGCACGCCATCCGTTTCCGGGCCTGTCCAGGATCTGGCCGTGGGGGCGACAAACTGAGAAAAGCAAGCCAGTTTCGCTTCCGAACCCATAGCATGAGGTCCTAGTGGAATGGGCGCATATGCCGTTTTTCATGCACCTGAATCCGCTCCTGTTTTTGCTGCAATCTAACCTGCTGCCCTTTTTCATTTGCCAGCCGCGCTGGCGGGCATCAGCGCGGGAGCGCGGTTTCTGACATGCGGTAACGGTTTGCTGTTTGCCGATAACATTCCCGCTTTTTTTCGCGCATTTTTTGCGGATTTGCTCATGCAGGCGCTTTTGAAATTCTCGCGGGCGGTGGACTGGCTGAACGGGCTGGTTGGCAAATATGTGATCTGGCTGATTCTGGGCGCCACGCTTATCAGCGCGGGCAATGCGGCGGTGCGCAAGGTGTTTGGCGTGAGTTCCAACGCGCTGCTGGAAGTGCAGTGGTATTTGTTTGCCTGGTCGTTTTTGCTGGCGGCGGGCTATACGCTGCTGCATCGCGAGCATGTGCGCATTGATGTGCTCAGCAGCCGCTTTTCAAGGCGCGCGCAGGCGTGGATTGATGTGGCGGGCTTCGCGCTGTTTCTCACGCCGATTTGTCTGGCGGTCATCTACTTGAGCGTGCCGGTGCTGGCCGACAAGTTTCAGACGGGCGAGATGTCGGCCAACACGGGCGGGCTGGTGCGCTGGCCGGTATGGGCGGCGCTGCCGGTGTCGTTCGCGCTGCTGCTGCTGCAAGGCTGGTCGGAGCTGATCAAGCGCATTGCCTTTTTGCGCGGGCAGGGGCCTGACCCGATGGGCCGCATGAGCGACGCGCAGGACGCGCAGGCGCTGGCCGAGGCGCTGCGCGCCGAGCGGGAGGCGGCGCAGGTTGCCGCACCAGAGAAAAGCGCGGGCTGAAGCGGGGGCGCAGGCAATGGAATTCGTGGTGGCCAATTTCGCCCCGGTCATGTTCGCGGGGCTGATCGTGTTTTTGCTGCTGGGCTTTCCGGTGGCGTTCAGCCTGGGCGCGTGCGGGCTGTTTTTTGCCTTCGTGGGCGTGCAGCTGGATGTGTTTCCGCCCAGCGTGCTGGCCTGGCTGCCGCAGCGGCTGATCGGCATCATGTCCAACGACACGCTGCTGGCCGTGCCTTTTTTCACGCTGATGGGGCTGGTGCTGGAGCGCAGCGGCATGGCTGAAGATTTGCTGGAGACGGTGGGCCAGGTGTTCGGCCCGCTGCGCGGCGGGCTGGCGCTGGCCGTCATCTTTGTGGGGGCGCTGCTGGCGGCCACCACGGGCGTGGTGGCGGCTTCGGTCATTTCAATGGGGCTGATCTCGCTGCCCATCATGCTGCGCTACGGCTATGACCGGCCGCTGGCGGCTGGCGCCATTGCCGCTTCGGGCACGCTGGCGCAGATCATTCCGCCCTCGCTCGTGCTCATCATCATGGCCGACCAGGTGGGCCGCAGCGTGGGCGACATGTACAAGGGCGCGTTCACGCCCGCCTTCATGCTGGTGGGGCTGTATGTGCTGTATGTGGTGCTTTTGGCGATATTCCGTCCCGCCTGCGTGCCCGCGCTGCCGCCGCAGGCGCGCACGTTCCGCGAGGCCAACGGCAGCAGCGGCTATGCCTCGCTGACGGCGGTGATGGCGCTTTCCATTGGCACGGCCACTGTGCTGGCGCAGAACATGGCCGCCGTGCACACCTGGTGGCTGGGCCGTACGGTGCAGAGCGTGCCCACCGACGAAAAAATCGTGGTGGCCGCCTGCGGCGGCGTGGCGCTGGCGCTGCTCATCGCCCTCATCAACCGGGGGCTGAAGCTGGGGCTGCTTTCGCGCCTGGCCGAGCGGGTGACGTTCGTGCTCATTCCGCCGCTGCTGCTCATCTTTTTAGTGCTGGGCACCATCTTCCTGGGCGTGGCCACGCCTACGGAGGGCGGAGCGATGGGCGCGGTGGGCGCGCTGGTCATGGGCTTTGCGCGCAGGCGGCTGGACTGGGCGCTGCTCAGGCAGGCGCTGGCGGCCACGACCAAGCTGGCCTCGTTTGCCATGTTCATTCTCATTGGCGCCACCATCTTCAGCCTGGTGTTCCAGGCGGCGGACGGCCCGCTGTGGGTGGAACGCCTGCTCAGCGACTTGCCGGGCGGCCCGGTGGGCTTTCTGATTCTGGTGAACGTGATGGTGTTCTTCCTCGCGTTCTTTCTGGACTATTTCGAGCTGTCTTTCATCGTCGTGCCGCTGCTGGCGCCAGTGGCCGAGAAGCTGGGCATTGACCTGGTGTGGTTCGGCGTGCTGCTGGCGGTGAACATGCAGACTTCGTTCCTGCATCCGCCTTTCGGCTTCGCGCTGTTTTTCCTGCGCTCCGTGGCGCCTGCCAGTCCCTATGTGGACCGCGTCACGGGCCAGCTCATGCAGCCGGTGACGACGATGCAGATTTACAAGGGCGCCATTCCCTTCCTGCTGATCCAGCTGTTCATGGTGGGCGTGCTCATCGCCTTTCCGCAGCTGGTCACGGGCAGCCTGGAAGCCAAGGCGGAGGTGGATCTGGACGCCATTGGCCAGCAGATGCTGCAAGACCTGGAGCAGCCTTCCGGCGGCTACGGCGATGCGGCTGATGAAAGCCATGGCGGAGAAGGCGCGGGCGGCTACGGCAGCGAGGGCGGCTATGGCGATGCGCCTGCTGGCGAGTCTTCCGGCAGCGATGCGGGGGGCTATGGCTCATCTGGCGGCTATGGCGCTGGCACGGAAGGCGGCGAGGCCGCGCCGCCGCCGGAAGATGAGCCGCAGGGCTACGGCAGCGAAGCGCCAGCGGAATAACCAGCGGAATAGCCGACGGAATAAAACGGCCATTTTCTATAAACGCAGTGAATGCGCCAATAAAAAAAGCCGCGATTCGCATCGCGGCTTTTTTTATTCATTTGTCCATCATTTACAGCTTCGCGCCATTGATATACTGGTTGTAGGTGAATTCCGAATAACGGTTCCACAAAATCTGCTCTTTCTGGAAGGCGCGCATGTCGTCAAACACCTTCTTGAATTCGGGTGATTTGTCGCAGTGCTCGGCATACACCTCCTGCGCGGCCTTGAAGCCCGCGTCCACCACCGGTTTGGGGAACATCTTGAACTGCGTGTTGCCTGCGCGCAGGCGCTTGAGCGCTTGCGGATTGCGGGCTTGGTATTTGCTCGTCACCTCAATGGCCGCCACATCGGCGGCGGCGCGCACGGCGGCCTTGTATTCGTCCGGCAGCTTGTCAAAGGCCTTGTTGTTGATGAAAAAGTCAAACTGCGCGCTCGCTTCCCACCAGCCAGGGTAGTAGTAATACGGCGCCACTTTGCTCAGGCCGAGTTTTTCATCGTCATACGGCCCCACGAACTCGGTGGCGTCCAGCGTGCCTTTTTCCAGCGCCTGATACACGTCGCTGCCCGGCATGTTCTGCGCCACCACGCCCAGCTTGGCCATCACTTCGCCAAACAGGCCGCCGCCCAGGCGCATCTTCAGGCCCTTGAGGTCATCGGGCGACTTGATTTCCTTGCGGTACCAGCCGCCCATCTGCGTGGTTGTGTTGCCCGCGCACAGCGCGTGGAAGTTGTATTTCCTGAAAAACTCGTCCAGCAATTTGCCGCCATTGCCCTGGCGGCGCCAGGCTTCCATTTGCAGCGTGGTCAGGCCAAACGGCACGGCGCAGGCAAAGGCGAAAACGGGATCTTTGCCCGTGAAGTAATAGCCGGCAGTCTGCGCAATTTCGATACTGTTGTCCTGAATCGCGTCCAGCACGCCGAAAGCGGGCATCAGCTCGCCTGCGGCGTGCACCGACACCTCGAACTTGCCGCCCGTCAGCGCCTTGACCACGCGCGAAAACGTCTCGGCGCTGCCCATGAGCGTGTCCAGCGACTTCGGAAAGCTCGAAGCCATGTGCCAGCGCACCGCCTGCTGCGCCTGCACGGCAGGGGCCACGCCAGCGGCCAGCACGCCAGCCAGGCCAGCGCCTTTGATGAGAGAACGACGATCCATGATGGGGGTTCCTTTTGAGTCCATGAAAAAGGGAAAAACAAAGTGTAGTCACGGCCAGCCGCGCCCCGCGTGCAGGAAAACGCCTAATGCCCACCGTCCGGCTGCGAGGGCGGCAGATTGAAATAGGGTATCTGGATTTGCTCTTGTATCAATAGCGTGATGTCCTGGTGGGAACTGCGCAGAACGGTATTTTTGGCCCTCTGAATCCGCTCCTGTTTTTGATGGTTCCAGCGAATGCGGCTGCCCGGTTCAGCGCTTGCAGCGCGCGGGCGGCCTGCGGCGGCAAGGCTGGCCCGCCGCTTCACGGGGAGGGGAGGGAAAAACAGCGGGAAAGCAGGTTTTCCGTCAGCTCCCCGCCGTGATGCCCGCTTTTTTGATGATGCGGGCATTGGCCTGTGATTCGGCTTGTATCTGCCGGGCAAAGGCAGCAGCGCTGCCGCCAGTGGGCAGGTTGCCGGCGGCTTCGATTTTCTGGCGCGTCTGCGGCTCATTCAGCGCGGCATTGACGGCGGCGTTCATGCGCTCGATAACAGCGGCGGGCGTGCCGGCCGGGGCGAACAGGCCGAATACGGAAAAGCGGTTGGCTTCAGGCAGGCCCAGTTCTGAAAGCGTGGGCGTATCGGGCAGCGCTGCCAGGCGGGCGGGAGCGCCTGCGGCCAGGGCGCGCAGCCTGCCCGCGCGCACGTGGCCGATGACAGCAGGGCCGGCGTTGGTGGAGAGCACTTCAAAGTGCCCGCCCAGCGCGTCGTTGATTTGCTGGCCGCCGCCCTTGTAGGGAATGTGGGTGATGTCCACCTTCGCGCTGGCCTTGATTTGCTCCAGCATGACATGGCCCAGCGCGGCCGAGCCTGCAGTGGCCCAGCGCACGGAGCCGGGTTCCTCCCTGGCGCGCTCCAGCAGCGCCCTGAAGTCAGGCGCGTGGTTGGCGGGCGTGGCCAGCAGCAGCACGGGCGAGGCCAGCACGCTGGCGGCGGGAGCCAGGTCTTTTTGCGGGTCAAACGGCATCTTGCCGCCCAGGTGGGGCAGCAGCGCCACGGGGCTGACGGAGGCAAAGCCGAACGTGCGCCCATCAGGCACGGCCTTGGCTATGGCGCCCAGCCCTATGGCGCCGCCCGCGCCAGCCTTGTTTTCCACCACGGCGCTGACGCCCAGGCGCTGGGCAAGCTGGTCGGCCAGCAGCCGCGCCGTGGCATCGGCCACGCCGCCTGGCGGGTAGGCCACGATGATGCGAATCAGGCCCGCATCCGCACGCGCGGCGAAAGGCGCAGCAGCAAAAGGCAGGACAGTTGCGCGGGCCAGCAAGCCCAGACAGCGGCGGCGGTTGAAGGCAGGCATGGGAATACGGGGTTTTATGAATGTGAATGCTGCGCCTATTGTCAGCCCGCAGGCAAGGCGCTGGCGATGCGAATCGCCATTTTTGGGGCGGGCAAACAAGCGAAGCTGGCGCAGGCAAATGCCTGATTTCCCTGTAATAGGCAGGGGCAATGGCTGGTTTACCATGTGAAAACAGCCGCCTGCATGGCGTGTTTTTTCTTTTGCCCTTCATGGATTTGTTCTATGCAATTTGACATTCTCATCAGCGGCGCTGGCCCGGCGGGCCTGTGCCTGGCGCGCGCGCTTTCGGAATCGGGCCTGAATATCGGCCTGGTTGAGCAGCAATCGCTTTCGGCGCTGGAGCAGGCGCCGTTTGACGGGCGCGAAATCGCGCTCACGCAGCGCTCGGCCACGCTGATGCGCGAAATGGGGCTGTGGCAGCGCATTGAAGCCATGGAGCCTACGGCGTTTTCACCATTGCGCGATGCGCGGGTATTCAATGGCGAATCGCCCTTTTCCATGCAAATCAGCCACCGGCTCACCCGGCGCGACGAGCTGGGCTGGCTGGTTTCCAACTACCTCATCCGCCGCGCCGCGCTGGCCGAAGTGCAGGCCGCCGCCAGCGCGCATGGCCGCATCACCTTGCTGACGGGGCAAGCCGCCACGCAGGTGCGCTGCGGGGCCGAAGGCGCGCAGCTCACGCTGGCCGATGGCGCCACGCACACCGCGCGCCTGCTGGTGGCCGCCGACAGCCGTTTTTCCGCCACGCGCCGCGCCGTGGGCATTGCCGCGCGGCAAAACGACTTTGGCCGCAGCATGCTGGTGTGCCAGATCACGCACGAAGTGCCGCACGAGCACACGGCCTGGGAATGGTTCGATTACGGCCAGACGCTGGCGCTGCTGCCCATGAACGATGACCCGGCCACCGGCATGCCGCGCGCCTCTGCCGTGCTCACGCTGCCGCACCAGGGCATTGAGGCCATGATGGCGCTGGACGAAGCCGCCTTCGGCCAGGACATGACCCGGCGCTTTCATGGCCGCCTGGGCGAAGTGCGCCTGAACAGCACGCGCCACGTGTATCCGCTGGTGGGCGTGATGCCGCGCCGCCTGGTGGCCCCGCGCTTTGCCTGCGTGGGCGATGCGGCCGTGGGCATGCACCCCGTCACGGCGCACGGCTTCAACTTCGGCCTGCTCAGCGTGCAAACCCTGGCGCAGGAGTTGCGCGCCGCCCACGCCGCCGGCCGCGACATCGCCGCCGCCGACGTGCTGGCCCGCTACGAGCGCCGCCACATGCTGGCCACGCGGCCGCTGTATGAAATCACCGGCCTCATCGCGCGCCTGTACACCACCGACTCCGCCCCCGCGCGGCTGCTGCGCGACGCCGCCCTGCACGCGGCCCAGCGCCTGACGCCCTTCAAGCGCCTGGTAGCCGCCACGCTGGCGGGCCATGCGGCGTAAGAGCCTGTCCAGAGCCTGGCCGTAAAGAAACAAAAGCCAGGAAACCGGAATGGACCGCCAGGCGCAGACGGGTTTTACGACCCGCTTGCAGCCCGGCGAGGGCTTGCAAAACCCCCAAGCGCCCGGCCCCGTATTTCCGCACCCAAGGACAGAGCCGCTTTCAAGCCCCCCTTTCATGGCCTGCATGCGCGAAATGAAAAGAGCGAAACGGAAAGAGCAAAACGGGTTGGCAAGCGCGGGCCAGCAAGGCGAATGAAAGGCTGAATACGCGGCATATTTCGCTCCTTTATCAATAGCAATAGGTCCTAGTGAAAATTGCGCTGATGCCAATTTTTACCCTCTCGAATTCGCTCCTTTTTTTGATTCTGGAATGGACAGCGCGCGTCCGCTCACGGGCTGGGGCCTGCGCGGGGTTTCAGCGCGGGCCGGTTCGCGGGTCCGCATGTCCGTAAAAACAGGTCCGTATAAATTCGCACTTCCCTCAACCACCTGAAACAGGAGCATTTGGATGATGCGAACACTTCAGCGAGGCTTTGTGTGCTTTGCCCTGGCGCTGGGGCTGGCAGGCTGCGGCGGCGGTGATGGAGATGCTGCCAGCGCCGGATCGGCGCCGGTCATCACGGCGCAGCCGCAGTCCGTCACCATTTCCAGCAGCGGGGTGACCACGCTGCGCGTGGCGGCCACGGGCAGCGGCGCGCTCAGCTACCAGTGGCAGCGCGGCGGCGCGGCCATCAGCGGGGCCACGTTTTCCAGCTACACCACCAGCACGGCGGGCAGCTACGCCGTGGTGGTGAGCAACGCCTACGGCAGCGTGACGAGCAACACCGCCACCGTGACGGTTCATGACGACGCGGGCACGCCCGGCAACGCCTGGAACATCCACACCGGCAGCCACGCGCCTGATCTGGCGGACACCAGCGGCTGGCTGCCCCTTTCCATTGCGCTGGACACGCTGGAGGTCAGCAGCGCTTCGCCGCGCCTGTCGGTGAACCGCGCCAGCAGCAGCATGGCCACGGTTTCAGTGGACGGCATGGCGGCCATCACCCTCACGCGCGACAGCTACGGCCTGACCATTCGCAACCAGCTCAGCAGCGACACGCACGTGGCCTTCAACCTCAGCGGCGCGGGCGTCACGCCGCTGACGGTGTACAGCGCCAATGACTACAAGCTGGCGCTCTCGGGCGCGGCCATTGCCAGCGGCGACGGCCCGGCGCTGAACCTGCAATCGAAACAAACGGCCTTCATCGAGCTGACGGGCATCAACACCCTGACCGACTCCGCCACCTGGAGCGCGCGCACCAGGGACGACGGCAGCGCCATGGATCTGAAAGCCACGCTGTTTGCCGAAGGCCCCGTCGTGTTCAGCGGCAGCGGCTCGCTGGCCATCAGCGCCACGCCAAGGCACGCGCTGGCCAGCGACGCGCACGTGCGCCTGCGCAGCGGCACGCTCACCCTCACGGCCGCTGCCAAGGACGGCCTGCGCGCCGCCCAGGCCTTCGTGATGGATGGCGGGCAGCTGGGCATCACCGCGCCAGCGGGCAAGGGCATCAGGGTAAAAGGCAAGGAAAGCAACGCCGTCGGCAACACGCCGGCGCTGGGCTTTGTCGCCATCAATGACGGCGCGCTGTCCGTCACCAGCCGCGACAAGGGCATGACCGCCTCCTGGAAGAGCAGCGACGGCAAAACGGCCGACACGGCGGACGACCCCGATCCGCGCGTGACGATCAACGGCGGCGCGGTCACCATCACCACCACCGGCGCGCCCCGGGAAAACGCCAATGCGGCCGGCGGCAAAGACGCGCTTTCGCCCAAGGGCATCGAAGCCCGATCCGCGCTCACCGTCAATGGCGGCTCCGTCACCGTCAATGCCACGGACGACGCCTTCAAGGCAGGCTCCGCCGTGACCGTGTCTGGCGGGCGCGTCTACGTTGCCAGCAGCAAAGCCAGCGCGGTGGACTCCAGCGGAGCGCTCACCATCTCCGGCGGCTACATGGTGGCCATTGGCGCCAGCGCCACCGAAAGCGCGCTGAACGCCAGCCGGGGCGCCTTCACCGTCACGGGCGGCGTGTTCGTCGGCATCGGCGGCGGCAACAGCACGCCCGCCGCCGACGCAGCCGCGCAAAACATCATCTCTGCGCGCAACGTGAGCGCCGGCCTGTGGACGCTGCGCGATGCCTCCGGCAACGCCGTGTTCTCATACCACGCGCCGAAACCGGCACAGGCCCTGCTCGCCAGCTCGCCGCTCATCGTCACAGGCGGCTCCTACTCGGCAGTTACGGGCGGCGCGCTGGGCAGCGCGGGCGAAGACTTCCACGGCCTGGCCATCAACCCCACCACCCACACGGGCGGCACGGCCGGCCGCAGCGTCACCATCTCCGGCCGCCTGACAGCCATGTGAGCCGGACGCCAGCAGGCCCCAGGCGCACCGCAAGCCCCGCCCGGCGCATACGCCCGGCGGGGCTTTTTTTCAGAGCCTGTTCAGCGTCTGGCCGTGAGGGATGAACGCGCGGGAGGCTTTTGCAGTCCGGCGAAGATGGGCAACGCCGCAAGTCGCTCGATTCCGCGCCCGGTTCCACGCTTGCCGCACCCACGGATGGATTTCGAGAACAGGCCCTCATCCGCCGCGCTGGCGCAGCGCCTCATACAGGCAAATGCCGCTGGCGACCGAAACATTCAGGCTTTCCACCGCGCCCCGCATGGGAATGCGCACCAGCTCATCGCAGCTTCTGCGCGTGAGCTGGCGCAGCCCCGCGCCCTCCGCTCCCAGCACCAGTGCGGCGGGGCCGGCGAAATCGGCCTCGTACAGCGTCTTTTGCGCCTCGCCCGCCGTGCCCGTGACCCAGATGCCGCGCTCCTTGAGTTCGCCCAGCGTGCGCGCCAGATTTGTGACCATGAAATAGGGCACCGTCTCCGCCGCGCCGCTGGCCACCTTGGCCACCGTGGCGTTGATGCCTGCCGCGTGATCCTTGGGCGCAATCACGGCATGCGCGCCCGCGCCATCAGCCACGCGCAGGCACGCGCCCAGGTTGTGCGGATCGGTCACGCCATCCAGCACCAGCAGCAGCGGCGGCGCTTGCAGCCCATCCAGCAAATCGTCCAGCGAGCGCGAGCGCTCCAGCTCCTGCACGCGCGCGGCTACGCCCTGATGGCCCGCGCTGCCCGCCAGGCGGGTCAGGCGCAGGCCATCGGCCTCAATCACGCGCGCGCCCGCTTCTCGCGCGCGCGCCAGAAACTGCTTCATGCGGGCATCGCGCCGCGAAGCATCCACATAAATCTCGATCACGGAAGCAGGCGCGACCTTGAGCCGCACACCCACGGCATGAAAGCCAAACAAAACCTTGAAAGAGCCAGACATGAAGCCACCCGGAAAAAAAGAAAAAAAAGCCGGCAGGGGCCGAGCCTTGAAAAAAAAGCGAATTCTGGCTGCCCGATACCGGCCACGCCCCCGCACAGCGCAGGCAGGAGCCAGCCCAAGCCTTGCGCCCCATGGCGGTTTGCCCCTCGCATTCCACATTCCGCCCCTTTGCCCCTCACGGCCAGACTTTGGGCAGGTTCTTGCGGAACAGGGCGCGGCTGCCATTGACAAGACCAGTGCGGAGCGCGATCGCGGACTGGGCCAGCCATGAATGCACAGCGATGAATATGCGGCTTTATTTTGCTCTTTAATTAATAGCTGGATGTCCTAGTGGAAAGTGCGCAGATAGGCATTTTCACCCCATCAAATTAGCTCCTGTTTTTGATGAATCCGGGCGGGTACGCCTGTCCGGTTCAGCCGCCTGCGGCGCGGGGCCGGGCGGGCAAAGGGGTGGAAAGGTCAAGCAGTGCGGGCAGGTGGCGAAGGCTCATTTGCGGCTTGCAGCCCATCTTGATTCGCAGTTTCTCCGGGCGGGTTCTCAGCGCCCCACTTGCGCCCAGACTTTTTCCAGGCGCTTGAGGCTCACGGGCTGGGGCGTGCGCAGCTCCTGGGCGAAAAAGCTCACGCGCAGCTCTTCAAGCAGCCAGCGCAGCTCTTGCATGCGTTCGTCTTGCTGGCCTTTGCGCTCGGCCACCAGGCGCCCAAAGCGCTGCTCTTGCGCGCGCACGTCTTGCATGTGCCGGGTGTCGCGGGCAGGGTCGGCGCGGCGTTTGTCAAAGCGCAGTTGCACGGCTTTGAGGTAGCGCGGGTAGTGCTGAAGGGCGCTCCAGGGCGTGGCGGTGATGAAGTCGGGCGGCAGCAGGCGCTGCAATTGCTCGGCGGCGTCTTTGGCCGCTTCGGGGGCGGCTTTGGCGGCGTCTTTCACTTTGCGGGCGGCCTGGGCGTGTTCGGTCAGGATGTGGGCGGCCAGGCGCGCGATTTCGTTGGCGATGAGGGTCAGGCGCGCGCGGCCTTCTTCCACGCGGGCGGCAAAGGCGGCTTCGCTGGCGGGCAGCGGCTCCATCAGAAAGGCGCGGTCCAGCGCCAGGTCGATGATTTGCTGGCGCAGCTGCCCTTCGGTGCCCAGCGGCATGTAGAGCACGGCCATTTTTTGCAGATCGGGAATGTTTTTTTCGAGGTATTTGAGCGCGTCGCGGATTTGCAGGGCGAAAAGCCGCCGCAATCCGGTGCGGTGGCGCGCGGCGGCCACTTGCGGCTCGTCAAAGACTTCGATGGTGACGGCGTCGCCCGCGTCCACCAGCGCGGGAAAGCCGATGAGCGTCTGGCCTTTGCGGGAAATTTCCATCAGCTCGGGCAGCTCGCCAAAGCTCCAGCGGGTGTGGCGCTGGCTGGCGGCGTCGCTGCCAGCTTCGGTTTTGAGGGCGGCCCGCGCTGGATGGGCGGGCGTTTGCGGCGCTTGGGGTGTTTCTGCCGGGTTGGCGGGGGCCGCGTCGGCGTTGAGTTCCGCCTTGGCGGCTTTCAGGCCGGCCAGCGCCTGAAAAGCGCCGCGCGCCTGGCCGCCCAGTTCGGCCTTGAGGGCGGCGAGGTTGCGGCCCGCGCCCAGCTGGCGGCCGTGTTCGTCTACCACGCGCACATTCATGAACAGGTGCGCGGGCAGCATGTCGAGCTTGAAGTCGGTGCGTTTGACATCCAGCCCGGTTTCGCTGCGCACGATTTGCAGCAGCGCGCCGGTCAGGCTGCCGTGGCCGAAGGCGTCGGGCGCGCCCAGTTTTCCGGCCAGCCGCGCGGCGCTTTCGGGCAGGGGCACGAAGCGGCTGCGGGGCTTTTGCGGCAGGCTTTTGAGCAGGGCCTGGATTTTTTCTTTCAGCATGCCGGGCACGAGCCATTCGCAGCGCGCTTCGCTGATTTGGTTGAGCACGAACAGCGGCGCGGTGACGGTGAGGCCGTCGCGCGCGTCGCCCGGCTGGTGCAGGTAGGCGGCGGCGCAGTCCACGCCGCCCAGCCGCAGCATTTTGGGAAAGGCGGCGGTGGTGATGCCCGCCGCTTCGTGGCGCATGAGTTCTTCGCGGGTGAGCGTCAGCAGCCGGGGGTTGGCCTGGCTGGCTTGGCGCCACCACTTTTCAAAGTCGCGCCCGTTGCTGATGCCTTCGGGCACGTGCGCGTCGTAGAAGGCGTAGATGAGTTCGTCATCGACCAGCACGTCTTGCCGGCGGCTTTTGTGCTCCAGCTCCTGCACTTGGGCGATGGTGCGGGCGTTGGCCTGCAAAAAGGGCAGGCGGCGCGGCCAGTCGTCGGGCACGTTGCGCTCGGCCATGCCGTGCACCAGCGCTTCGCGGATGAAGATTTCGCGCGCCTCGCGCGGATCGGCCTGGGCGTAGCTTTTGCGGCGGCCGCTGTAGACCGTCAGGCCGTAGAGCGTGGCGCGCTCGAAGGCGATGACGTCTTGCGCTTTTTTCTCCCAGTGCGGCTCCGCCAGCTGCTTTTTGAGCAGGTGGCCGCCCATTTCCTCCAGCCACTGCGGCTCGATGCCGGCGATGCCCCGGCCATACAGGCGCGTGGTTTCCACCAGCTCGGCGCAGACGATCCATTTGCCGGGCTTTTTGCGCAGGCGCGCGCCGGGGTGGCGGTGAAACTTGATGCCGCGCGCGCCCAGGTATTGCTCGCCGCCGTGGCTTCCGGCGTGGCCGTGCTGCCCTTCTTCCAGCTTGCAGCCCACGTTGCCCAGCAGGCCGGCCAGCAGGCTTTTGTGCAGGGCCTCGTAGCTGGCGGGGCGGGTGTTTTCGCGCCATTGGTGCTCGGCGGCCACGGTGCGCAGCTGGGTGTGGATGTCGCGCCACTCGCGCACGCGGCGCACGCTGATGTAGTTTTGCCGCAGCAAGGCTTCCCACTGGCGGTTGCTGAGGCGGTGGGCAGGCGGATGGGCAGGCGCTGTTTCAGGCATGAAATCGGCGTTTTGTCCTGGTGCAGACTCGTTTTTCTGCTCTTGTTTCTGGAGCATCCGCCGCGCTTGCGCCAGCGCTTGCGCGGCGCGCTGGGCGGCTGTTGCGCGCCCGCTTTCGCCTTCTTGCGCCGGCATGGAGCGCCGCGAGCTGGCGGCGCGCCCCTCGCGCGCGTCTTGCAGCCACTGCCACAGGCGCAGGTAGCCGCTGAATTCGCTTTTGTCGTCGTCAAACTTGGCGTGCGCCTGGTCGGCCTGGGCTTGCGCCTGCAAGGGGCGGTCGCGCACGTCTTGCACGCTCAAGGCGGCGGCAATCACCAGCACTTCACGCAGCGCGCCGCGCTCGCGCGCTTCAATCAGCATGCGGCCCACGCGCGGGTCCAGCGGCAGGCGGGCCAGTTCGCGGCCCAGCGGGGTGAGGGCTTGCGCTTCGTCCATCGCGCCCAGCTCGGCCAGCAGGGCAAAGCCGTCGGCGATGGCGCGGCCCGAGGGCGCGTCGAGAAACGGAAAGTCTTCCACCCGCCCGCCTTCGCCGCCCAGGCGCAGCGCCTTCATGCGCAAGATGACGGCGGCCAGCGAGCTGCGCAGGATTTCGGGGTCGGTAAAGCGCGGGCGGCCCGCGAAGTCTTTTTCGTCATACAGGCGTATGCACACGCCGTTGCTCACGCGCCCGCAGCGGCCCGCGCGCTGGTTGGCCGCCGCCTGGCTGACTGGCTCCACCAGCAGCTGCTCCACCTTGCTGCGCAAGCTGTAGCGCTTGACGCGCGCCGTGCCCGCGTCCACCACGTATTTGATGCCGGGCACCGTCAGCGAGGTTTCGGCCACGTTGGTCGCCAGCACGATGCGCGGGGCCGTGTGCGGGGCGAACACGCGGTCTTGCTCGGCCTGGCTCAGGCGCGCAAAAAGCGGCAGCACCTCCGCGCCGCGCGTGAGCGGGCTGTGCGACAAGTGCTGGCGCAAGTGGTCGGCCGCTTCGCGGATTTCGCGCTCGCCGGGCAGAAACACCAGCACATCGCCCGCAGGCTGGCCCGTCCAAAGCTCATCGACCGCGCTGGCAATGGCGTCGTTCAGGCCGTAATCGCGGCTTTCTTCAAAGGGCCGCCAGCGCTGCTCCACCGGATACGTGCGGCCCGAAACCATCAGCACCGGCGCGCTTTGGCCGCTGGCGTCGGCAAAGTGGCGGGCAAAGCGCTCGGCGTCAATCGTGGCGGAGGTGACGATGAGTTTCAGATCAGGCCGCCGGGGCAGGATTTGCTTGAGGTAGCCCAGCAAAAAGTCAATGTTCAGGCTGCGCTCGTGGGCTTCGTCGATGATGAGCGTGTCGTAAGCCTTGAGCAGCGGGTCGGTCTGCGTTTCGGCCAGCAAGATGCCGTCGGTCATCAGCTTCACGCTCGCGCCGGGCGAGAGCCGGTCGCTGAAACGCACCTTGTAGCCCACCACTTCGCCCAGCGGCGTTTGCAGCTCATCGGCAATGCGCCGGGCCACGCTGGTGGCTGCGATGCGGCGCGGCTGCGTGTGGCCAATCAGCCGCCCGCGCCAGCCCGCCTGGGCGTTCAGCCTGCCGCGCCCCAGCGCCAGCGCCATCTTGGGCAGCTGCGTGGTTTTGCCCGAACCGGTTTCGCCGCAAACGATGATGACCTGATGCTTTTGCAGCGCCGCCTCGATTTCCGCGCGGCGGGCCGAAACGGGCAGCTCCGGCGGAAAGGCGATGACGGGGCGCGAAGAAGCTGAAGCGGGCGAGGCAGGGGCATTCATAGGGCGGGCGATTATCTGGCGCGGCGTCTTCACGCGGGGCTGCCTGCGCAGCCGCTGCCCGCACGCGGCCTGCCAGCGCGGAAAAAGCGGAAAAAGCGAAAAAGGGGCGAAGCAGGCGTGAGCGGTGGATAAGCTGCTTTTTTATGCTATTATAGTCATAGCATGATGTCCTAGTGGATACTGCGCCAACAAGTATTTCAAGCCCCTTGAATTCGCTCCTTTTTTGGAACCTACCGGGCTAGAAAAGAACAGGCAGCACACCTCGCCAGCTCCGCTGGCAAGCGCGCCGTGAACCTGCTTCTTTCAGTCATGGTCAGCCATGGCGCAATTTCTTCTGCCGTGCCCGCGCATCGGCAAGATGCGTTGGTCTTTGATTGAATGGCTGTAAATGGCGGACTTTTGAATTCACCTCAATACACGTCGCGGCAGTAGCGTCTTTCGGCCAGCAAGGCATCCACGCGCTCGCTGCCCAGCGTCTGGCGCAGCACGGCATCCACGCCGGCGGCCATGCCAGAGAGGCTGCCGCACACGTAAAGGGCGGCGCCTTCGTCCATCCACTGGCGCAAGGTGGCGGCTTCGCGCGCGAGCACGGTTTGCACGTAGGTTTTGGGCGCGCCGGGGGCGCTGTCGCGGGAGAAGGCGGCATCGACGCGCGGCAGGTGGCCGCTGGCTTGCCAGCGGGCGATTTGTTCGTGGCAGAGCCAGTCGTGCGCGGCGTTGCGTTCGCCGAAGATGAGCCAGTTGCGGTGCTGTCCGGCGGCTTCGCGCGCGTGCAGGTGGGCCAGCAGCCCGGCCAGGCCCACGCCGTTGCCGATGAGGATGAGCGCCCGCTCGGCGTTGCCGCCCAGGTGAAAACCGGCGTTGGCGCGCAGGCGCACGGGCAGCGTCTGGCCCGCTTGCAGCTCGTCGGTGAGCCAGGCGGAGCACAGGCCGGGGCTGCCGTCGGCGCGGTTTTGGCGGCGCACGAGCAGTTGCAGGCGGCCGCTTTGCGGGATGGAGGCGATGGAGTAGTCGCGCGGGTTTTTGGCGTCAGCCGGGGGGGCGATTTGCGCCAGGTCGCCTGCTTCCCACGTCAGGCTGGCTCCGGCAGGGGCGGTCAGCTCCAGCAGCCAGACGGGGCTGCCTGCGCTGCCGGGATTCAGGCGGGTTTTGGCGGCCAGTGTCCAGTCGTGCCAGCCGCCCGCTTCGCTGGGGCGTTCGGGCTGCCAGCGGGCCAGTTGCGCGGCGTCCAGCCCGAAAGCGGCGGCCAGCTGCTTGCGCCAGGCGGCCAGGGCGGCGTTCATTTCAAAGTCATCGGCGCTGTCGGCCTTGATGCAGGCAAACAGGCGCTGGCCGCCGCTGGAGGCCAGCCAGCCGTCGATGGCCTGGCCGAACTGGCAGAAGTTGTCGTAGCTGCTGTCGCCCAGCGCCAGCACGGCGTAGCGCAGGCCGTGCAGGGGCGGGTGCTGGCGCATGTGCTGTTTTTCAAAGGCCACGGCTTCGTCGGGCGGTTCGCCGTCGCCATAGGTGCTGGCCACGATCAGCAGGCGGGCCGCGCGCCGCAGCGCATCGGCATCGAGCAGCGCCAGCGGCGCAGCTTGCGCCGGCTGGCCGCAGGCTTGCAGCATGGCGGCAGTGTTTTTGGCCAGCGTCTGCGCCATGCCGGTCTGCGTGGCCCAGGCGATGAGCACGGGGGCGTTTTCAGGATGGGCGGGCCGCCCTGCCCCGCTGGAGCCGGTAGAAACCGTGGCGAAAGCGCCGCCGCCCGCTGGCGTCAGGCCAGCGGCCTGCATGGCCTGGGCAGCTTCAGCTACGGCAGCCAGCCGCCTGCGGCGCTGGCGCTGCCAGATGCTCAGGCACAGCAGGGCATAGGCGGCCAGCAGGGCGAGCGTGAGGCCGTAGCGCAAGGCGTCGGAATAGTCAGGCATGACGGTAGAGATGAAGACGGCGGCAAAACAGGAAAGCAAGCGCGAAAAGCGCATGCCGGTGCGAGTCAAGGCTAGCCTGTTTTTCATGGGCCCAGACAGGCGGGGCCTTAAAGAAACCCATTTCAGCAGGGTGAAAAACGGCTTTCCTGCAGGCTTCACCAAAGCACGACGTCATGGGTTCAAGCGCATTTCCCGCCTGCAAACGCTGCCTTTTGCAGCTGGTTTTCCGCTCGCAAACGCTCTAGAATTTGCACGTCTGCGGCTGGGTGCCGGGTCATATATTTCCTTGAACCAATGCTCCTGTGAGCCTGGGTGGGGAATATCGTCTGGCTGGCGTGATCGTCTCGCGTCAGACGAACCCAAGGCCTTTCTGACCCCGCCCCCCTGAACCCCCGGTTCAGGATGCCGGCCCGGCGGCAGCCGCAGACACCTTTTCCGCTCTCTTTCGCCCTCTTTCCCCAAGCCGCTTCGCCGGCTTTTTTGTTGCCCGGAGCACGCCGCCATGCCTCTTGAGCCGATGTCCATTGCCCTGCTTGCGCTGCTGGGGTTGCTGGGGGGCTTCATGGCGGGACTGCTGGGCATTGGCGGGGGGATGATTCTGGTGCCGTTTACTTCGGCCATTCTGGCTGCGCAGGGCGTGGGAGCGGAGCTGGCGCTGAAGATGGCAATCGCCACTTCGATGGCGACCATTGTTTTCACTTCCATCAGCAGCGTGCGCGCGCATCACAGGCGGGGCGCAGTGCGCTGGGATCTGGTCCGGCGTCTGGCGCCGGGCATCGTGGCGGGCGCGGCGCTGGCCAGCCTGGGGGCGTTTGCCCTCATCAAGGGGCCTGCGCTGGGGGTGGTGTTCGCGGTTTTCGTGTTTTTTTCGGGCACGCAGATGCTGCTGAACAAAAAGCCCGCCGCCACGCGCCAGCTGCCCGGCGCAGCGGGGCTGGCAGGCATGGGCGGCGTGATTGGCTTTTTGTCGGGGCTGGTGGGCGCGGGCGGCGGGTTTGTGTCGGTGCCGTTCATGACCTGGTGCAACGTGCCCATTCATCAAGCGGTGGCGACCAGCGCGGCGCTGGGCTTTCCGATTGCGCTGGCCAATACGGCGGGCTATGTCGCGGGCGGGCAGTCCGTCGGCGGGCTGCCCGCCTGGTCGCTGGGCTATGTGTGGCTGCCCGCGCTGGCGGCCATTGCCTCGTGCAGCGTGCTCATGGCCCCGCTGGGGGCGCGCGCGGCCCATGCACTGCCGGTGGGCAAGCTCAAGCGCGTGTTTGGCCTGGTGCTTTACGCACTTGGCGCATACATGCTGCACAAGACGCTGAGCTGACGGGCGCATCGGACTCGGGCGTTCCGGACGCCTGGAAGCATCAAAAGCAGGAGCAGATTTGATAGGGGTGAAATGCCGTTTATCGCCCGTTCCACTAAGACATCATGCTATGAATAGCAGAGCGAAATAGCGGCCTGTTTCTGCTGATGGCCCTGCCTGCGCCATCCGCTTTTTTCTCCCCCCTGGCAGCCAGGCCGCGAGCGCGCTTTCAGCTGCCAGCGGAGCCGCCGCTTTCGCCCTGCTCCATGCGCCGCAGCGCGCGCGAGGCAAAGCCCAGCAGCATGACCAGCCCGCCGCACGCGCCCAGCAGCACGAACAGCCAGCGCGATCCCAAGGCCTCGCCCAGCGGCGCGGCCAGCGCCAGGCCCACGGGGCCGGCCAGGCCGATGAGCGTGTTCAGCAGCGACAGCACCCGGCCTTGCAAATGGTTGGGCACCGCGCTTTGCAGCATGGCCATGAAAGGGGCGTTGCCTACGGCAAACGTCAGGCCGCTCAACAGCCAGAAGGCCGCGCCCAGACCGAACTGGTCTGCCGGGGCCAGCGCCGTGAGCGCCATCGTCAGGCCCGAAAGGGCAAAGCCCCACAAAAACCAGCGCATGCGCCGCTGCGGCGCGAAGGCGGCCACGAAAGCGCCCCCGGCGATCATGCCGATGCCGCTCAGGCTCTCCATCAGCGCCACCTGATTCGCGCCGCCCGCAAAGTGCGTTTTCACCAGCAGCGGCACCAGCGTGAATAGCGGCATCACGCACATCACCGCCGCGCCGATCAGGGCATAGAGCTGGCGCAGCGCCGCGTGCCGCCACACGGCTTGCACGCCCTCGCGCCACTCGCGCCACAGGCTGCGCCACCCGCCGCCGCGCGCGGCCCTGGGCTGCGGAATGGTGAAAAACAACAGCGGCGCAATGCCCAGGAGCGCCGTCGCCACATCAATGGCCAGCGCCCAGCCCAGCGGCATGGCGCTCATGGCCAGCGCCCCCAGCGGCGGCGCGCCCACGGTCATGATGCCCATGAGCGACTGGTTCAGCCCCGCTGCGCGCGGCAGAAAGTAGCCCGGCACCAGCATGGCCGTGCTGGCCGCCGCCGCTGGCTGCTGAAACGCCTGCATGGCGCTGCGCACAGCCAGCATGGCGTAGATGTGCCACAGCTGCACGCACTGCGTGAGAAACAGCGCAATCAGCACCGCCATGCACGCCGCGCTCACCAAATCAGAAGCCGCCATCAGCCAGCGGCGGCTGCAGCGGTCGGCCAGCGTGCCGCCCAGCGGCCCCAGCAGCGCCTGCGGCAGCAGGGCCGCCAGCGCCGCTGCGCCTAGCGCCGCCGCGCTGCCCGTGGTATCGGTAATCCACCACAGCAGCACAAATTGCGTGAGCGCCGAACCCGTGAGCGACAGCGCCTGGCCCGTGAAAATGGCCCCGAAGCGCAGCTTCCACGGCTGCCCCTCGGCCACGCCTGCCGCGCTGGCTTCGCCGTCCTGCCGCGCAATCCTTTCAGCGCTCATGCCGTCCACAGCTTGGCGGCGAAGGCCAGAAACAAGGCGGCCACGAGCTGCACCATCATCGACGGGAAAAACAGCAGCCCTTTCAGATTGAGCAGCGCCACCAGCACGGCGGCGGCAATGGTGTAAGTGACGATGTCTGCAATGCCGAACATGGCATGGCTCCGGTCAGAACGCAAAAAAGGCGAGGCGTGAGCAGGCCAGCCTGCAGCGCGGGCAGATTTTCGCCGGACGGCATGCGCAAAAACCAGGCCCGCCAGCCGCCATCCATCAAAAACAGGAGCGGATTTGAGCGCCCTGAAATGCCCGTTGACGCAATTTTCACTAGGACATCATGCTATGGATTCAGGAGCTGAAAAGCCTGTGCAAGGGCAAGGCAATCAGCTCAGCGCCACGTCAAAGCTCTCCAGCCCCAGGCTGCTTTCGGCTTGCAGCGAGATGGGTTTGCCGATGTGGTCGGACAGGCTGGCCAGGTGCTGGCTTTCTTCGTCTTGCAGCAAGGCGATGACGGCGGGGTGGGCGACGATGCGGAATTCGCGCGGGTTGAACTGGTGGGCTTCACGCAGGATTTCGCGCAGGATGTCGTAGGCCACGGTGCGGGCGGTGCGCACGCGGCCGCTGCCCTGGCACAGGGGGCAGGGCTGGCTGAGCATTTGCGCCAGGCTTTCGCGGGTGCGCTTGCGCGTCAGCTCCAGCAGGCCCAGGGGCGAAAAACCGTCGGCGGCGGTGGTTTTCACGCGGTCGCGCGCGAGCTGGCGGCGCAGCTCGGCCAGCACGGCTTGCTGGTGTTCGGGCGTGGCCATGTCGATGAAGTCCACGATGATGATGCCGCCCAGGTTGCGCAGGCGCAGCTGGCGGGCAATGGCTTGCGCGGCCTCCAGATTGGTTTTGAAGATGGTCTCGCCAAAGTTGCGCGCGCCGGTGAAGGCGCCGGTGTTCACGTCGATGGTGGTGAGCGCCTCGGTCTGGTCAATGACCAGGTAGCCGCCCGATTTGAGTTCCACGCGGCGGCCCAGGGCGCGGGTGATTTCTTCGTCAATGCCGTAGAGGTCAAAAATGGGCCGCTCGCCGCTGTAGTGCGACAGCAGGCGCGCCGCTTGCGGCATGAATTCGTTGCCAAAGCGCAGCAGGCGCTGCAATTGCTCTTGCGAGTCGATGCGGATGCTTTGCGTGTGCTCGCCGGCCATGTCGCGCAGCACGCGCTGCATCAGGCACAAGTCCTGGCGCAGCAGCGCGCCGGGCGGCGTGCGCGAGGCCGCTTCGCGGATGCAGGCCCAGGTTTTGCGCAGGTAGGCAATGTCTTCGGCCAGCGCGGCGTCGTCCGCATCTTCGGCGTTGGTGCGCACGATGAAGCCGCCGCGCGCGCGGCCGCCCGATTCGAGCGCGGCTTGCTGCGCCAGCGCCTGCACGCGCTGGCGCAGGCTCTCGCGCTGGGCGGGCGCAATTTTTTGCGAGATGCCGACGTGCGCCTCCTGCGGCAAAAACACCAGCATGCGCCCGGCAATGCTGATCTGCGTGGAAAGGCGCGCCCCCTTGGCGCCAATGGCGTCTTTGATCACCTGCACCATCAGCGCCTGCCCCTCGAACACCAGCTTTTCAATGGGCCGCTGCGGCGCGCTGCGCTGGGCCGCCGGCGCTTCGCCCGCCGCCGGGGGCTGCCACACATCGGCCACGTGCAAAAAGGCCGTGCGTTGCGCGCCAATGTCAATAAAGGCCGATTGCATGCCCGGCAGCACGCGCACCACTTTGCCCAGATAAATATCGCCCACCTGCCCGCGCTCCAGCGCGCGCTCCACGTGCAGCTCCTGCACCGCGCCGTTTTCCACCACGGCCACGCGCGTTTCCTGGGGGGTGTAGTTGATGAGAATTTCCTGTTGCATGGTGAGCGCCGTCCGGCCAAGCGAAGCCGGAATTTTGCCGCCGGGCCAGGCGCCACCCGCGCTTTGCGGCCCATTTCGATCCGCTACTCCTCACGGCCAGGCTGTGGATAGGCCCAAAGGTAAAATACTGTTACGATCGTTGCCCCACATGAGCCAGCGAATAAACCTTGCTGCGTGTCTTTGGCGATCGCTGCAAAGCCTGCTCGCTGCTGAAAATTTTCCAGCTGAGTTGCTAGGAAAACTGGATAGGTCAGTAGGGTGCGTGGTGGGTTACATAGGATATATATTTTCAGAAACGAGGAGTTGTATGAATCATTCAGAAGTTACCTCAAGATTTTTAGCGGCAATGAACTTATCAGATTTAAACGAAGATCCAACTTTACTTGATTATATAAAAAGGCTTAATTTCATGATAAAAGATTTAGAGTCAAATGGAATACAGATTAATAAAATTAAAAATGATTTAATTCGTAATATAGGCAATAATTCATATATAACGCATGCGTGCGAATTTAGTTTGTTGTATTATTTTTTCAAAAAATTTCCTAAAGAATTTAAATTTCACGTAAGTAGCAATATATCAAAAACAGGAAACATAAACGATAAAATGAAAAATTACGATCTCAACTTCTTGAATGGTCAATACAGTTTCCATATCGAAGTAAAAACATTTGAATTTTCAGAAGACAAAGAAAAGTCAGCAATAAAGATGTTTCTATCGAAAGAGCAGGCGGAGCGCCAATATAGATTATTACGCGAGAGAGGATTACCCCCAAATCGCACTTTAATGACAAAAATAAGTAAGGCTTTAAAAGATGCTAATGAACAGCTGCCAAGATATCAAGATGCAGATATAAAAAATATAAATATAGCAATGATTTGCTGCAATGATCTTGATGAATATGCAGATGCATTGACATGCTTAATACATAGCAAAGAAGGTATTTTATCCCTACACAGAGGGGATAAAATAAGACCTTCCAAAGAAGATCTGGACAGAATTGATGCAATCCTTTTATGTAACTTAGGATTTGAGCATAATGTAATCATGAATAGAACAAAGTTGTATAAATTCTATAATAATGACAAAATAACTATAAACGGATCTGATATATGGGACTATCGTCGTAATATTCCAGTTTTACCAATGCACCTCTTAGTAAGTGATGAAGATAAGCTTGGCAAGGAAAAAAGTTATCAAATTCAACATATTTTATTCTCTCATACGGTATATTATAAACAATATTGTAAAAATGATAATGATATACAGTATGCATTATTTTTTTTATTCAATAAATTATTAAGTGATATCGCTCGGCAGGCTAAGCAATCACAGTAATCGCTCAACAATATATCTAGATTCTAATAGAGGAGGTCTAAAAGCAATATTTATAGGACCGCTCGCGACGTTACTGTATTCTGCCTATATCGACCTGCTTATGATTTTCAGGAGGCCTATACAATCTGATTTGTCGGATACCTGTATCTGACAAACAGTCGATGTCAATATGATTTAAAATCATTTCTTCGCCGTCATTTAAAGCACGCGGAGAGTCTAAACATGGCGCGTGGTATTAGAACCAATACGGCAGTACGCTATCGCAGAATCTTATTGATAAACTAATCAGTACGACAAGCCTGAAAGCGGATACGCACAGACCGCCATTTCAAGCCTTACAAACAAAAAAGCAGAAGATTATCCGCTTATCTTTGCAGAAAGAGGTAAAAATCCGTTTTACCCTTGTTATTGGTGTGCCATCTGCGCGGGAATTTAGCAAAGTACCCAGCACTTTTAATGGGCCATGCGTGAGCGGCTGTCATCATGGCATCCATCACGTAAGATATCTCTCCCGAAAAATCACAAGGCCCGGCACGACTGCGCAAGATGGCGAAATTGCATCAGAATGATGGCGTGCGCGTGCAATTTTCTGTATTCGAACGAGAAATATCACCTAATCAGCAGATGAAGCTGAATGGATTCCTCGTCGATCAAGAAGAATTCCCGTATTTTGAATGACACAGAGCGGCCGTTTTTTTCTTCATTTCCGCCAATCAGATGGGCTGGCAAAAGATAACTCTTGATAATCTGATTCTTGAAGGATTTCGAAATAAGCGCGGCCAACCTTGAGCGGCTGCGCGCCAGGCCAATCTCCGCCTCACGCCCCAAACAGCCAGGCTGCCATTGGCGGGCTGCTGGGCAGCCAGGCGTGAAAGTAGCTGG
>ERZ773077.276-NODE-276-length-39185-cov-7.056683_pt1 | contig 39185 bp, 39 predicted proteins | sample MGYA00580612_ERZ773077 | MGnify/ENA primary metagenome ERZ773077 (study PRJEB29015, sample SAMEA2737971) | human oral metagenome | biome: human oral; feature: human-associated habitat; material: dental | place: China | collected 2021 ...
ATACCCACGTGTACACAACTGTATACACGCGTGTACACAAGTGCGCTCTAAGTATGTCCTCTCCAGGACTCGCTTGTATGTCTGTTTCTTGGGGATAATACGTAGGATCTCTAGGGGTAGGCTAAGACTCCCTGGGGTATGAAATGATATCCCCGAAGATCCAAAGGCTGGAGTGTGAGCTGGAGTGTGAGAGTGAAATCATGCGTTAGCCCTAATTTGCACTGGTGCATCACGACTTCTATCCATAAATAGTGTACATTTGCTTATATATTGTACTAACTATTTAGTAGGCACTTCACCTGATAACGAAACGAATATGCAGCGACTAGGCTCAGCCACACTACCACATGAGGGACGCATTTCCCTTGATGCCCTAATACCCTTCTTCCCTTGGGCTCCCTTCTGCCGTGACCAAGGCTTCACCATGCCCTATCCCGAGATCATGATGATCAGTGACCAGGCCTATAACCTCTATACGCAGATCAGTGGACTACTGATGACCGAGGCTTGGGAGATAGGCAATGAGCTAAGGTATAGGATAGAAGCCGTAGAGGGCAATGAGAGCCAATATACACTAGAGCTAGAGCTCTCCCTAGAGAACTTCAGTGAGATCTGGGCCTTGATGGAGGTCTCCCGAGAGCGTGTAATCAGCTATCTATATATAGCTGCTGTGGGTTATGTTCGCCACTCAGGGCTACTTGGTCTTCGTTTTGCTTGCGAGCGTATAGCTGAGCACACTTGTCGCTTATCCCTCCTTCCTGAGTCCTAAGGCTTCCTCACCCCCTATATTACAGGGGGCTTGATCGTAAAGAACTTCCCGAGTTGCGTCCAGTAGCTTGGGAAGCTCTTTGCTACTACCTCGGGGGCTTGGATGCGTAGTCTCCCTACCCTTTGGGTCATTAGAGCCAGAGCCATAGCGATACGATGATCCTGATGTGGGTCTATTATGGGAGGAGATAGTAGCACTCTTGGCACTCCAAGGTCTCCCTCCCAGTAGAGCTCATCTTGCCCTATTCCTAGGCAGACTCCGAGCTTAGCAAACTCCGAGCCTAGCACCTCTAGGCGGTCAGATTCCTTAACTCTTAGATGTCCTATACCCCTAAGTCTGAATGCGACCCCACACCCTACAAGTGCAACGACGAATGCGGGAACAAGATCTGGGCAAGGGGACATATCAGCCTCGAAGCAGTCTCCTCCCCTCGGCTCCCCACGATAGATACGTATCTTCTTCTCCGAAATCTCGGTATAGACCCCGAGTCGCTCCATATAGAGGGGGAGATAGCGACTATCCCCTTGCCATGAGGGCAGTAGGAGCTGAGGAAGGTAGCATTCTGTCCCTAGAGGAAGTAGAGCGACCAGAGCATAAGCATACGAGGCTGCACTCCAGTCTGCCTCGGCCAGCAAGAGCGAGTGGTCAGCCGCATGGGCTACGTCAGGACAAGGCTCATAGACAAAGTGTCCTTCGCTCACCTCCTGCCACTGATAGCCAGCCTCTGAGACGACAGAGCTGGTCATATAGGCATAGGGAGAAGAGGCGAGAGGACTAGAGAGACGAATATCTACTCGTTCCCCTAACCGTGGAGCTAATAGGAAGAGGGCGCTTAGATACTGAGAGCTTAGAGAGACATCTAGTGATACCTCTGTAGTGTGTAGTGTGCGTGGTGTGATATATAGTGGAGGGTAGCCCTCCTTGCCCATATACTGAATATCTGCACCTAGGGAACGTAGAGCATCTACCAGAGGAGCTATAGGTCGGTCATGCTGACGAGCAGTCCCCTCTAGCCTACAAGGGATACTAGCTGCTACAGATAGATATGCTGTCATGAAGCGCATCGCCGTACCCGACTCCCCGACATTGATCACTACACTACCCTCCCTACTCTTCTGGAGAGCCTGCAGTAAAGCCCGAATATCCTCAGGGGTATCCTCCAGAGAGAGTGCCTCTAGGCTGGGGAGCTCCTCGCCACGCAGAGCAGAGAGGACGAGTCTACGAGCCATCAGGCTCTTAGAGGGAGGCAAGATCCAGTGTAGGGATATGGGCTCGGTGGGTTGAGCCGAGGAGAGCTCTATCATACTAGGGGAAGAGAGGTGCTAAGAGCCCGACGTACCGCTCTAGCCATGGACGGTCAATCTCCTCGGTGAAGTTTCCCAGCTCTTGACTATCTACATCCAGCACTCCGACGACCTCCCCTCGCACACTGCGTATGGGGACGACGATCTCGGAACGAGATAAACTGGAGCAAGCGATGTGCCCAGGATAGCTATCGACATCAGGAACGACTAAGGTCATCTCCTTAGCCCAGGCATCGCCACAGACTCCTCGCCCGTAGGGAATTCGGGTACAAGCTATATCCCCCTGAAAGGGGCCGAGGACGAGTTCTCTCTCCGACACGAGATAGAAGCCAACCCAAAAGAATCCGAAGGTCTGCCTAAGCGCAGCAGCCATATTGGCAAGATTAGCTATGCGATCTGTCTCTGCTCCGAGGAGTGCTTGTAGCTGTGGGTATAGCTCCCGATAAAGTTCCTCTCGGGTACTTCCCTCTAGGATGAGTTGCTCTGCCATGATGAATAGTTTGGATCTGGATATGTCCTATGCCTGCAAGGGGGCTAACCGACCTCTCGCTCCAGCTCGATACGGAAGGTAGTCCCCACATCTACCATAGAGTGATGCACATAGATACGCCCACCGTGATACTCATTGATGATCCTACGTGCGAGGGAGAGTCCGAGCCCCCACCCACGCTGACGAGTCGTGACCCCAGGGCGGAAGATTTCTCGTTGCTTTCCCTTCGATATCCCCTTCCCCGTATCCGTGATGTCGATATAGACCATACGCTCCTTCACCACGTAGGCGAAGGTGATCGTCCCCTGCCCATGCATGGCATCTACAGCATTCTTGATTAGGTTCTCGAAGACCCATGCTAGCAGAGGTTCACTGAGACGTACGATGATCGGTGTCTCGGGCTGTTCGGGGGGGAGTAGGCGCACCTGCTTCGATATGCGAGGTTGCATATAGGCGATGATGCGAAGGAGCACCTCATGGAGGTCGGCAGGCTTGAGGTTGGGCAGTGAGCCTATCTTTTGGAAGCGATCAGCGATGATCCCTAGCCTTTGTATATCCTTCTCCATCTCCTCGGTGACCATGGGCTCGACACCACTGCTAGCTAGATATTCCTTCCAGGCTATGAGGGATGAGATAGGTGTACCTAGCTGGTGTGCAGTCTCACGTGAGAGTCCCTCCCAGATGTAGTTCTGATCCGAGCGTTTCAAGCTGATGACTGCGACAATCGCTATACCGAGGAAGAGCAGGAAGACCCCAAGCTGTATATAGGGGAAGATCACGAGATACCTCAGCCCATAGCTATCCGAGTAGTAGATATACTGGGGGGCTACGAGTTCGTCTATGACGATGGGGGGATAGCCACGCTTGTATCGCTCTAGCTCCTTACGCAGGTAAGCCTCGCCGTCCTTACGAGGGACATCTATATTGTAGTAGCTTAGTATGTCCCCCCTATCATCAGTCATGATGATCGGGATAGCGGTATTGGAGTCTAGGATGCGATAGAGGTAGGTCATGATCATCTGCTGATCATAGGCATTGGCAGCTCGAGTGGCATTCGCCCACATCTCGAGCTTCTCATGCTCCTCTACCGCGATCTTAGAGACTAGGCGGTCAGAGATAACGAGGGAGAGCACAGCAAAGAGGACGGAGAAGACGATGACAGCGATGCGCACCGAGCTACGTCTACTCAGCCATAGTCCCCTACTCTGGAGCCACTGCTCCCCTAGCCTACGGATCTTCATAGATCATTAGCGTGCACCCTCGAGGACCTCGTGGGCATAGCGAGCGAAGGATGCGAGCCAGTGGTCGCCACCATAATTGGATTTAAAGATCATCTCCATCCCATGCTGGTACTGTGCACGGGCGTTCTTGGCAAAGCGAGCCTTCAAGGGATGTCCCTGTGGTAGGTAGTGGGATATACGTGCCATCGTCCATGCTCTGGTATAGGCGAGCCCTACGAGGTGCACGATCGTGTAGTCTGATAGGTCACTGACCTGAGGCAACTGACAGAGGCGATCGATCCCAGCAGGTGTGAAGTAGGTCCTAAGCCAAGCTACATACTCTCTCTGAGGCAATACCCGAGTCATCAGATCTGCGACCATGAGTGTGGGGGAGAAGAAGTCTGTGGCATTCGGCTCCCATTCGGCAGGGACTCGCTTGTCTGCTAGGTGTAGCTCCCGAGCCTTAGTAATGAGGGCTTGCTCGAAGTCCTTATCTCCTCGCTGACGAGCATAGTCAATGGCGAAGGAGAGGGCAAAGGCGAGGTTGGAGTGTGTCCCGATCCTATTCGAGTAGGTGAGCTTGGGCAGATATGCCTTCCACTTCTCTACGATCTTCATCGCTAGGATATCTATGTTTTGGGACCAGAGTTGTGCTTTTTGCTTGAGGAGGGCATCGTTTGTCTCTGCGGCCATGCGATGAAGCTCTTCGGAGAGCTTCAGGAGCCAAGCCCATCCGTAGGTACGCTCATAGGTAGAGGCGAGCTTACGATCGAAGTAGGAGGCTTCGCTCCGCATATTTGCCTCCGTGAGATGCTGGTCAAAGGAGGCTATAATAGCCTCCCGCTCTGGTAGCTCAGGATGACTGCGAAGTACCTCGGCGAGCATCCAGTGGCTGTGTACGGCACTATGCCAGTCAAAGCACCCGTAGAATGCAGGATGAAGGTCTCGGGGAGAGAGCCCAAGGTCGGTACTATCTACATAGGCATGCCCAGTCTTATTGGGGTACTCTACGAAGATGTTCTTGAGCGGCATCTGGATGAGGCGCTGGAGTTCGCTTGTCGCCAGCTCCTGTGCCGAAGCACAGGGGAGGTATAGCCCTAGGCTCAGGGTGCAGAGTATCGTCTTATGTAGCTTATTCATATTCGGGAGGTCTGTTCGTTCGTTGGGTGTCCAGCCAGAGTGGAGAGCAGTCGTCTCGGCGACTAGTGAGAGAGGGGTACTGATAGCACCTATACATTATTATATATATAGGCTTCGGAGTACCTCAGCCTTCGTTACGTCCGGGAAAGCCACAGAAGCTATGCCACCAGCGTAGCTTCACGACTCCAGTGAAGGCCTCTCTGAAGATCGAGGTATTCATCTTGGAGGTACCGAGGACACGGTCCTCGAAAGTGATCGGCACCTCGACGACAGTGAAGCCTAGGCAGTAGGCGGTGTACTTCATCTCGATCTGAAAGGCATAGCCCTTGAAGTGCACCTCCTCCAGACGCATCGTCTGGAGCACCTCCCGTCGGTAGCAGACGAAGCCTGCGGTACTATCCTTGACGGGCATCCCCGTGATGAGACGGACATAGAGTGAGGCACCATAGCTCATGGCGATACGGTCTAGGGGCCAGTTCTTCACCGCCCCACCTCGGGTATATCTGGAGCCGACAGCCACATCAGCACCCTGCTCGGCGCAGGCTCTATAGAGCTCTAGGAGCTTCATAGGAGGATGGCTAAAGTCGCAGTCCATCTCGAAGATATAGGCATAGTCCCGCTCTAGAGCCCATCGGAAACCTGCTATGTAGGCTGTCCCCAGCCCCTGCTTCCCTGCTCTCTCTAGGAGGAATACCCGCTCAGGATACTGGGCCTGCTTGGCACGTACGATACCCGCAGTACCATCGGGAGAGCCATCATCGACGATCAGTATATCGAACGGCTGGGGTAGCCCAAGGACTGTATCTATCATCTGAGCTACATTCTCGCGCTCGTTGTAGGTCGGTATGATGACTATGCTATCACTACTCATGTTATGGTGTAAGTATCTATCTTGTGAGGTAGGAACAAAGCAACCTTCATTCTAGGCAACAAAGATACCAAGAATATGTAGTTCCCTCCACACCTCAGGGCTGACGCATGAAATCACCATAGATCGAGGGTAAGGTCATCAAGGAGCATACGCCGAAGATAGAAGTATCCGTGTCCTAGGTGAAGACATCCCCAGCGTATACCTCCTACCTAGTAGGGGTTAGTGTACACGTGTGTACACAACAGTATACCCACGTGTACACTACTGTATACACGCGTGTACACAAGTGCACTCTAAGTATATCCTCTGTAGGGCTAGCTTGTATGTCTGTTTCTTGGGGATAATGCCTAGGATTTTTAGTAATGGACTAAGGCTCCCTGGGATATGAATAATACCCCCGAAGATCCAAAGGCTGGAGTGTGCGAGCGAGATCATGCGTCGGCCTTGCTCCACACCTTTACCTTGCACTCAGCCTTCTCCCTTTCACACAATATCTAGTTCGATTATCCGCTCGCCCCACCCCACATAGCCCTACCCACCATCTGCGAGACCACATATAGGGGGCATCGCCACCCTCTCCCCCTCTACTCGATATAGGAAGATACTCCGCCCTCACTCTCACAAACAGCTCATACATAGAGACAAAGAGAATGAACACCCCTACCACCCAAACTCTCTATATCGAACATACCGAGAGGGGGTTAGAGGACATACCGAGAAGGCAACATAGGACTCGGTAAGAGCGCACCCGTCACCTATGTAAGGTGATGGAAGCGTTCTTACCGAGTCCTCTCTAGCGCTCTCAACATCTCTATGATTGCCCCCTCGGGAAGAGCCCTACATACCCGCCTACTAGGGTATCTGATGGGTATCACGAAGGGATGTTTCTAGGGCTCATGAGTCCTGGCGGAGGGACAAGAGAAAGAGCTCCACTGGCATAGGTACCTAGTACGACAGAGTACTTGGAGGCTTCCCCAAAGTAGCTTATATGGCTAGGTGATTAGGCTTGTTTAGCTTATCTTTGTAGGGCTGACCTCCAATGTCCTAGGGGCATTAGATATAGTATCTATACGATGAGATCAGTAGTACTCGTTTTGATTAGGTGATAGTGGTAACCCTATCTGTAGCCTTACCTATTGGATGAGGTTACCATATCTAGGCAATGAGGGTGAGAGTGCCCTCTGAGTGTGCCTAGCCACACCTAGTATTATAGAAAGTGAAGACTGTAGAATGAAACCAATATATTCGAAGATAGCCCTACTAGTCGTAGGCCTAGGAGTAGCGTTTACCCCACCTCTATATGGCAGCTCAGCCCCTCGTCGCAAGAAGACCAAGACGACGAAGAGCAGTAGCAAGACTGGCAGTTCGTCTAAGAAAGGCAAGGGGAGCTCCTCCCGCAAGAGTTCTCGCAGTCGCCGTGGCTCCCGAGCTCGTGTGTACATGCCCACAGCGGAGCAACTAGAGCAGATGCGCCTCGACAGCATCCGTCTACGTACAGGTGGCGCAGAGCCCATACGCCAAGCCAGCCAGCAGACCACCCAGCAGATGGAGCTACTGGCGACACGTTTCCGCCAAGCAGATAGTACTCTGACACGCTCTGAGATCAAGGAGCTATACTTCGCCACAGATGAACGTGCCGACACGGAGTCCTTCCTCAACAAGATCGAGCGAGAGGCCGATGAGCTGATCAATCAGAAGAAGCTATCGGAGGCCCTGCAGGTCGTACAGCAGGGACTGTGGCGCACCCCCACACATATCGGGCTGATCAAGCGTGCCTGTGACCTATCCCTACATCTGAAGAGCAATCGCTTCGACAGCTATATGTACCAGCTAGTAGAGCTCCTCAGTATGCTTGCCCATACGGGTGGGAATACCCTCACGAGAGAGAAGGCTGTATCGGTACGCTCTGCCTCCGACGCTCTACTCTTCGAGATCCACTGGAACGAGACCCCCCGTGAGGACATTCTCTCTACCCGTGAGGAGAAGGTAGATGGCAAGACCTACAGCATCATCACCGTCAGGACTGGTAAGGGCAGTGAGGATCACTACTACCTCCTGCGCTCTACCTCTGCATCTGCTACACCTCGTACCACAGCTCGGTAACCAAACAAATAGACGATGAAGCCTAGGCGGTGGGTACTCCGCTCCTATACAGAGCATGAGCAAGAGCTAGCGGCAAGTCTCACGCAGCAGCTGGGGCTATACCCTGCTGTGGGACGACTACTCGTGGCACGAGGGATCGAGACACCAGCAGGGGCAGAGGGATTCCTCCATCCTTCGCTAGAGGCTCTGCACGACCCGTTGCTCATACAGGATATGCCCCTAGCACTCGATCGACTAGAGCAGGCGATCAGTCGTGGGGAGCGCATCCTCATCTACGGAGATTACGACGTCGATGGGACGACCGCTGTGGCCCTACTCTATCGCTACCTACGCTCACACTGTCTCTCAGAGGATCATCTCGCCTACTATATCCCAGACCGATATGAGGAGGGCTATGGTATCACGAGGCAGGGGATAGACTATGCCCACAGCATCGGAGCTGGACTGATCATATCGGTAGATACGGGTATCAAGGCACATGAGGAGATCCGCTATGCCCGAGATCTGGGCATGGACTTCATCATCTGTGATCACCATACCCCCGATCCCCATCTCCCCCCTGCGACGGCCATCCTCAACCCCAAGAGACAGGACAATACCTACCCCTTCACTGACCTATCGGGATGTGGGGTTGCCTTCAAGTTCATGCAGGGGTTGGCACTGCGTCGCTCCTTACCCTTCGACACCCTCCTACCTCTACTGGAGCTACTCGTGCTAAGCATCGCTCAGGATCGTGTACCCATCCTAGGGGAGAATAGGATCCTCACCTATCACGGACTACGCCAGCTGAATAGCTCCCCCTCCATAGGCATCTCCTACCTCATGAAGCAGGGCAAGATACGCCCCGATCACGTAGATATGGCTAGCATATACTACGAGCTAGGGCCACGTATCAATGCCGCGGGCAGGATGGCTCATGGGGCAGAGTCCGTGAAGCTCCTCATCGCAGAGGATCAGCAGGTCGCCGAGAGGCAGAGTGCGATCCTAGACGGATACAACCGCCAGCGCCAAGACCTAGACCAGGAGATGACCAAGCAGGCACTAGAGCTCGTCAGTGCCCATCCCGAACTCCTACAGCAGAGGATACTCGTCCTCTATGACCCCGACTGGAACAAGGGGGTGATGGGGATCGTCGCTGCACGGCTAGCAGACAGGCTGCACCGCCCCGTGATCATCTTCGCCCGCAGTGGGGACTATCTCTCCGGCTCAGCCCGTTCATACGGAGGCTATGATCTCTATCAGGCTGTGCAGAACTGTCGGGATAGTCTACAGAGCTTCGGGGGGCACATGTATGCTATTGGGATGACCTTACTACCCGAGCATCTTGATTCCTTCCGCTCACAGCTTGAGCAGTATGCCCTGACCAGCCCAAGTGGAGAGGTAGAGACGACTCCTACGCTACAGATAGATACCCGCCTAGAGGCACAAGAGATCTCGAGGAGCCTACTGAGACAGATCGAGTCCCTATCCCCCTTCGGTATGGGGAATGAACGCCCTGTCTTCCTCACAGAGCATCTTCGGGATGCTGGAGGCACACGTGCCGTAGGGAAGTGCGACCAGCACCTTAGCCTACGAGTAACAGACTACTACCAGCGCATCCGCCCCATCCACGGCTTCGCTCTAGGGAAGGCATCCTATCTGCCGAAGTTGATACGACACGAGGCCTTCGCCCTATGCTATGAGCTAGAGGATAACGACTTCTATACCCAGTCCTTCCTACAGCTACGAGTGAAGGACCTATGTCTGGAGAGCGAGCTCCCAGAGCGACTACGCTAAGCCGCTTCCCCCTCCTAGAGAGGATAGAATATACCAGAGTGACCATGAGTGACGAAGAACAGGAGATCATAGAGGCAGAGGGGGAGGATATAGACACCCTACTCTCCTCCGAAGAACTAACACCAGAGGATACGACTGATCGTATGCTCTGGCCCGAGGATCTTTTCGATCTACTCACGACACCTACCTCCGCCATCACTACTAGACACGACCCTCGGCCCGGTGTAGCGGATGCTGACCTTTGCCCAGAGGAAGTGCTGGAGCGCTACTGGGGCTATACTTCCTTTCGTCCCCTGCAGCGAGATCTCATCGAGTCTGTCCTACAGGGCAAGGACACACTAGGGCTACTCCCCACGGGGGGAGGTAAGAGCATCATCTTCCAAGTACCGGGACTTATGCTCCCGGGGCTCACGCTAGTCATTACCCCTCTGATCGCCCTAATGAAGGATCAGGTAGATAGACTCCGGGCACAGGGCATACGAGCGACAGCCATTCATTCAGGGATGTCCTCGGAGCGAGTCCGCTCGGCACTAGATAATTGTCTGTACGGTCGCTACAAGTTCCTCTACATCTCTCCTGAGCGCCTAGGCTCTACCCTCTTCCGCACATGGCTAGCGGAGCTCGACATATCGCTTATCGTGGTAGACGAGTGCCACTGCGTCTGTCAGTGGGGCTATGACTTCCGCCCCTCCTACCTAGACATCCCGATCATACGTCAGGAGCTAAGCGAGGTGCCTATGCTCGCTCTCACAGCTACGGCCACAGAGGCGGTAGTAGAGGATATTATCCGAGAGCTAGCCTTCCGCCCTGGCTATACCTCGCTCAAGAAGAGCTTCTCCCGCCCTAACCTCTCCTACTCCATACGCCGCTACGATGACAAGTCTGCTATGATGCGCCATATCCTCAGTCGAGTAGAGGGATCTACGATCGTCTACTGCCGCAATAGGGATATGACACGTCAGATAGCAGAGGAGCTGAATGCCGTAGGAGTAAGTGCTACCCACTACCACGCAGGTCTGACCTATCAGGAGCGTGAGCTCCGTCAGGCTCGTTGGATGCGTGATGAGATACGTGTCATGGTCGCCACGAATGCCTTCGGGATGGGGATCGATAAGCCAGACGTGCGTCTAGTCATTCACATGACTGTACCTACCTCGCTAGAGGAGTACTTTCAGGAGGCCGGGCGTGCAGGACGAGATGGGGGGAAGTCCTATGCAGTAATGATCGTCTCCAGCTCTGATGATCAGACTCTAGTGCGTAGGCTACGCGATACCTTCCCCGAGCTGTCCTACGTACGCCATGTGTATGACCAGATGTGCAACTTCCTCTCCATCGGGGAGGGAGAGGGGCTAGAGCGCACCTACGACTTCGACATAGAGCTCTTCATACATCGCTTCCGTATGAGACCGATTCAGACCCGTCATGCCATAGAGATTATGCAACTCTCTGGATGGCTAGACTACCACGATGATGATAGTCGCTCTAGGCTGAAGTTCCTCATCCCCAGCTCTCGACTCTACGAGCAGAGTGTACGCCCTGATGACTTGATCCGCGCTATACTTCGCTCCTACACGGGACTCTTCGCAGACTACGTCACCATCAGCGAGATCGACCTAGCACAGCTCACGGGCTATACGACAGATGAGGTATACCTATTCCTACTGGATCTTACGATGAAGGGGATCCTACATTACATACCACAGAAGAAGATCCCTCGGGTGTTCTTCCGTATCCGTCGTGAAGAGAGCAGACACCTCAGGATCCCCTATGAGGCCTATCAGCAGAGACTAGAGCGGATGAGCGAACGGATAGGGGCGATGCGCACCTATATAGGGACAGATGACCTCTGCCGCTCACAGATGCTTTTGGGGTACTTCGGAGAAGTATCGAGTCGCCCCTGTGGAGCTTGTGATGTTTGTCTCAAGAAGCACCCCTCGGGGCTAACGCAGCATATAGTAGATGAGGTCAAGGTACAGCTAGATAAGCTCTTCCTCACGACAGACCTTCCCAGCTACCCTCTAGCCTCGCTCGTGGATGCCCTCCCCTTCCATCCTCTGGATGTAGCGAAGGCTGTACGCTTCTGGGCGGGAGAGCTAGAGGATGCCTTTATCCTAGACGGCCCCCACCTACGTAGGACACTCGACAAGTAGTCTCCCCCATCCCCTCCCTCTCCCTTATCTAAAATAGAGGACTCATCGAGGGAGGCAAGGCTAGAATATCCCACCGCACCCCAGCACACAGATAAACCTTACTAGGGTGTATTAGTCGGGGATATCGACCACCACACCCTAGCTATTAGTGATAAGAAGTGCCAACTATTCACTAACTTTACGACCCGAAAAAGCGAATAACTCATGCAAGAAAGAATACAACAGCTACGTGATCAGGTAGAGGCTCTGACAGCGCAGACAGCACAAGAGGTCGAGGATCTTCGTATTAAATATATCAGCAAGAAGGGACTTATCTCCCAGCTATTCGACGAATTCAAGACCGTCCCCAATGAGGAAAAGCGACTCGTGGGACAGCAGCTCAATGTCCTGAAGGAGGCCACCATCGCCAAGATCAATGCCCTAAGAGAGGCACTCTCCTCTTCCAAGGGGGAGGCTGAGGCGATCGACTGGACACGTACGGCCTATCCTGTACGCCTAGGTACACGTCACCCTCTGACCCTCGTCCAGCAGGAGATCACCTCGATCTTTGCTCGCCTAGGGTTCGCTATCGCTGAGGGGCCTGAGGTGGAGGATGATGAGCATGTATTCTCCTTGCTCAACTTCGCAGAGGATCATCCTGCTCGTGATATGCAGGACACCTTCTTCGTGCGCAATACCCCTGACACACTTCTCCGTACCCACACCTCATCGGTACAGACTCGTGCTATGCTCGGTGCGCAACCTCCTATCCGCATTATCTGTCCAGGACGTGTGTACCGTAACGAGGCTATCTCCTATCGTGCCCACTGCTTCTTTCATCAGGTAGAGGCTCTGTACGTGGATGAGAACGTCTCCTTTGCTGATCTCAAGCAGGTATTGCTCTACTTCGCACAAGAGATGTTCGGTAGCGAGACTAAGATCCGCCTACGTCCCTCCTACTTCCCCTTCACCGAGCCCTCTGCTGAGATGGATATCTCATGTAATATCTGTGGCGGATCTGGATGTAACTTCTGTAAGCACACAGGATGGGTAGAGATCCTAGGCTGTGGCATGGTCGATCCTAATGTCCTAGAGAACTGTGGTATCGATAGTCGCAGGTACTCTGGCTATGCTCTCGGGATGGGAGTAGAGCGTATCACCAACCTCAAGTATCGAGTAAGTGACCTACGTCTCTTCTCTGAGAATGATGTACGCTTCCTAGAGCAGTTTCAGGGAGCAGAGTAGTCACCTAGTCCCCTACCTAATAGAGCTGTGACACGCAAGGAACGCTACGAAGTAGTCTTAGCCTGGTTCGAGGAGCATATGCCTGTAGCTGAGACTGAGCTACACTACTCGACTCCCTTCGAGCTACTAGTCGCAGTCATCCTCTCAGCCCAGTGCACAGACAAGCGGGTGAACATGATCACCCCACGCCTCTTCAAGCAATATCCCACGGCGGAGATCATGGCTAGAGCGGAGGTCGAGGATATCTTTGAACTCATCCGTAGTGTAAGCTATCCCAACTCCAAGGCTAAGTATCTAGTCTCTATGGCCAAGATGCTCGTGGAGCAGTTCGGAGGTGAGGTGCCTGAGGAGCGGGAGCAACTCATGAAGCTCTCAGGTGTAGGACGCAAGACAGCCAATGTGATCGCTGCTGTCGTCTACCATCGCCCAACGATGGCTGTAGATACGCATGTATTCCGCGTAGCCAATCGTATCGGACTAACGACAAATGCCAAGACGCCCCTCGAAACCGAGCTTACCCTCATCAAGTACATCCCAGAGGCTCTCATCCCCAAGGCACACCACTGGCTGATCCTACACGGACGATATATCTGTGTCGCACGCAAGCCTCACTGCTGGGAGTGTGGGCTAGCTCCATACTGCCGTTACTTCGCTGCGCAGGAGCGCAAGAAGAAGAGGGAGACTCAACAAAAAGATAAGAAGAATGAAACTAAGGCATAGACTCACGGGGGCAATCAGCCTTTGTGCTGCGGCTCTCGTCCTCATGACAGCTAGTATCTCCTCCTGTAGCGGAGGCAAGCAACGGGGAGCAGAGAGCGATAGCTCGGTACTCATCATCGGGGTCATGCCCTCCGTGGACTATCTCCCCATAGCTATAGCGGAGCAAAAGGGCTTCTTTGCAAAGCCCATCCGTCTCGTACGCTTCTCCTCGCCTATGGAGCGTGATGCAGCCCTCCAGACAGGGGTAGTCGATGCCTCTGTGACAGACTATATGGGGGCTATGCTCCTACAGAGCAAGGGGACCAAGGTACAGCTCCCCATTGCCTGTCAGGGAGCCTTCCGCCTTGTCCTAGGTAAGAAACCACAACTCAATACCCTAGCAGACCTCAGAGGTGGCCGTATCGGGCTGTCCTCCAATACGCTCATTGAGTATGCGACAGAGCATGCATTAGTAGAGGGCGGACAGCCTATTCCCTACGAGCGAGTCGAAGTGCAGCGGATCCCTATCCGACTCGAAATGCTCCGATCAGGAGAGCTCGATGGTGCGATCCTCCCCGAACCGTATGCCAGTATGGCTACTGCTGATGGGCTAAAAGCCCTTGACCTCCCCTCGCACCTCACGAGCAATATCACAGGGCTCGTCTTCCTCTCCTCGTCGGTGAAGGCAAAGGAGGCAGCTCTAGCCTCCTTCCTCGTCGGTTATGATCAGGCGGTAACCTATCTCAACACCCATGCTAGAGAGGAATGGATCAGTGTCCTACAGGATCTACTGGGCATAACACCTGAGGTAGCCAAGACTCTCCCCCTACCGACCTATACCACAGCTACCCAGCCCCGAGAAGAGGATCTACTCCCCATCCTAAACTGGATGAAGGGGCGAGGACTTGTCGCTCCAAGCTATGAGCCTAGAGGGCTTGTTGGTCTGCAATTCACTGACTAAACCAAGTCTGACTAGGTCTTAATCAGCACCTAACCGACCACTATGAATCTCTCTCCTGCGCTACATATACAGAGCCTATCCGCCTCCTATACTAGTAGGCAGGGGAAGAAGGATCCGATACTTACCGGAGTATCAGCCTCCATCGGAGAAGAGATCGTCTCCGTCATAGGCCCTTCGGGGGGAGGTAAGTCTACCCTTATATATTGTCTATCTGGGATCATAGAGCCCACCTCTGGTAGCATCACACTGAATGGACAACCCTTAGAGCCCAAGAGACATCAGATAGCACTCGTCCCCCAGCAGTACGGACTCCTCCCATGGAAGCGTGTACGAGAGAACATCCTCCTGCCTCATTCCCTAGGGAAGCGTATCGTGAGCGAAGAGCTACAGAGCTCGATCCTGCACACTCTAGACATACAGTCCCTACTCGATCGCTATCCTAGCGAACTGAGTGGAGGACAGAGGCAACGCGTAGCTCTAGCAAGAGCCTTCATTATGCGCCCCGACCTCCTGCTCTTAGATGAGGCATTCTCTGCTCTTGATATAGCCACTGCCGAGCGTTGTCGAGAACTCTTTGCCAAACTTTGGCAACGCTATCCGACCCCTACCCTCCTCGTGACCCATAGTCCAGAGGAAGCTACGAAACTCACCTCCCGCACGCTCCTCATAGGAAAAGGTACCCTGCTTGCCGATCTAAGGCATCCAACAAAGGATGAGCTAACACAACACCTACTCCAGATCGATGAGGCGCTTCAGTAGACATCTCCTACAGCTACTATTCGGGGCATCTATCCTGCACCTACTATGGATAGGAGGCTATTATGCCCTACACTCTGCTGTTCTCCCTGCTCCATGGGAGGTCTATCGGCACATGCTGACGATGGACTGGGGGCAACTCATCATACACACCTCTGCTAGTCTAGAGCGCATTGGATGGGGAGTAGCGATAGCCCTTATCCTAGCATGGGGCATATCCCTTACTGCTGTTCTATCGCCTCGAATAGGGAGAGTCTTCTCGACCTTCATCTATTTCTCCTATCCGATCCCCAAGCTGGCACTTTTGCCAGTAGTAATGCTCCTAGGTGGTCTTGGCGAGGTGACGAAGGTTATTATGATCGTCTTGATCATTCTATTCCAGCTGGCCGTATCGATGAGGGATGCTCTGATGACGATACCGGCAGAGCACTTCATGCTCACTCGTTCGCTAGGAGCTAATACCATCGGGCTACTCCGTCAGGTGCTGCTGCCAGCAGTCCTACCTGCCTCATTGTCTGCTCTCCGTGTTGCGATAGGTACGGCCATTTCCGTTCTCTTCGTGACAGAAACCTACGGGACTACACTTGGGCTAGGCTACTATATTACGGATGCTTGGATGCGAATTGACTACCTCGATATGTATGCTGGCATTGCCCTACTTAGCCTCGTTGGGGTGGTACTCTTTATCTTGGTGGATCTAGCAGAGGTCGTGCTCTGCCCCTGGCTTCATAGGAAGAAGTAACAGGGCTTTACCCGCTATACCATTATAGCCCCTATACCATATACACAATAGGCTCCCACCACCAGCCAAGCTATCCCCTCACTCATCTTAGGGCTGACACATAGCCCCCCCTTATCTATTCTAATCTCTAGCTCTCTAGGAGGATTATTCCACATCCGATAGAGAGCCTTAGTCTCATCTCTGGGGTGTCCAAGTGTTAGCCCCGATAGACGAACATACGAGACCCCTACAGAGACTATACTTAGAGCGCAGTTGTGTACACGCGTGTACACTGTTGTATACACGTGAGTACACTAAGGTATACACACGTGTATACATTTCCCTCCTTTATAGTGGGAGTATGCTCGCTAAGTATCCCCCTCTGCTATTGATGTTCCTATCCAAGTGCATACACCTCATCTACTTCAGCCCTCGCTCCCTAGTGATCACATGTGCCCGCCCCTTCCACCTATCTAGCTCTTCAGGGAGCAGAGACAAGCATATCCCATACTATAAGTAGAGTCCTTCCCCCCTCTTAATAGGAGACTCATAAGGGTCAATACCTAGGAATAAACGGAGAATTGGTACTCCTATTAACTATTCTTCGTGGGGAAATAACCAGTAGCCAGATACCATTTGCGCTAGCTCCTCATCAGACTGAGGTAATCCCCCGATACCATATCCTATCTATCCCTTTTAGGTGCATAGATGGGATACTTCATTACGAAGTTAGTAGGCTTTATCAGTGAGGAATAGGAGCGAGAGGATGAATATATCGACAAGAAATAGTAGTTTTGGAGGTTAATTGAGCAGGCTAGTGGTCATCACAGAATAGACCATAGCTAGGTAAAGATGCGTTTAGGCAATAGAGTAATAATATAATGGGCAAGATCATCGCTCTAGCCAACCAAAAGGGAGGCGTGGGCAAGACTACTACTGCAATCAACCTTGCAGCATCCTTAGCCTCGCTAGGCAAGCGAGTGCTCTTGGTCGATACCGATCCTCAGGCAAATGCCTCCTCGGGGATAGGGATAGAGAGTGGCCAGGTCGGTAAGACGATCTACGAATGTCTATGCTCTGCCCTACCAGCCCAAGAGGTCATCATCCCTACCGTAGTAGAGGGACTAGATATCCTCCCCTCACATATTGATCTAGCTGGTGCAGACCTAGAGCTCCTAGAGCGTGACAAGCGTGAGTATGTACTCAAGGGGGTACTAGAGCCCATAGCAGACCGATATGACTATATGCTCATCGACTGCTCACCCTCACTGGGGGTCATCACGGTGAATGCCCTAGTGGCATCAGACTCCGTACTGATCCCTGTACAGTGCGAATACTTTGCCCTGGAGGGTATCTCTAAGCTCCTGAACACCATCCGTATCGTGCGCCAGAGACTCAATCCCAAGCTCGAGATCGAAGGCTTCCTGATGACGATGTACGACAGCCGTACACGACTGAATAATCAGATCTATGAGGAGGTCAAAGGGCACTTCAAGAGCCTAGTATTTGAGACTGTGATCCAGCGTAATGTCAAGCTAGGGGAGGCTCCCAGCCATGGACTGCCTGCTCTACTCTATGACGCAGACAGCCGTGGCGCAATCAATCACCTACAGCTAGCAACAGAGCTCATCAATAAGAACAAGTAGATGACCAAAGGGAAGAATAAGAATGTACTAGGCCGAGGGCTAGGAGATCTCCTTGGTGGTGATCCTGAGCCCAGTACGGGTGCTTCGTCCATCCAAGAGCTTGCAATCGGACAGATTATACCTAATAGCAACCAGCCACGTCGGGAGTTTGACGAGGAGAAGCTAGCCGAGCTAGCAGCCTCTCTTCGCTCTATTGGCTTGGTACAGCCTATTACGGTACAGCAGATCAATCCAGAGCAGTACCTACTCATCTCTGGAGAGCGACGCTGGAGAGCAGCTCAGATGGCAGGACTAGCTACTCTACCTGCCTATGTACGTCCTACGAAACCCGAGGAGATCATGGAGCTTGCTCTCGTAGAGAACATCCAGCGAGAGGACCTCAATGCGATCGAGATCGCCCTAGCCTACCAGCATCTCATAGAACTCCATCACCTCAAGCATGAGGAGCTCGCAGAGCGTGTCGGCAAGAAGCGTGCGACGGTCACGAACTACCTTCGCCTCCTTCGTCTCCCTGCAGAGCTACAGCTAGGACTCACGCAGAGACTTATTGATATGGGGCATGCACGAGCCCTTCTGCAGATAGAGGACACGGAGCGCCAGATCGAGCTCTACAACCTCATCGTCCAAGAGCACCTAAGTGTACGAGCTGTCGAAGAGCTCGCACGAGCAATCAAGGAGCAGAGTACAGAGGAGGTCGAGCCTGAGCCCCAGAAACGATCTACCCCTAGAATGGTACGACGAGAGGACTACCGTTTGTTTGAGCGGAAACTCTCTCAAGTGCTCACTACCAAGGTCACCCTCCGATGCGATGCTGAGGGGAAAGGTAAGCTCACTATACCCTTCACCAGCGATAAGGAATTGGGGCGTATCATACAGCTCCTTGAGAAGCTCCAGCATTAGTCCCTATACTATCCTCCCGTGCGTATCTGTCCCAGCCTCCTACTCTGCTTGCTTAGTCTCTCCGGATATATATCTGTAGAGGCTTCGCCTGTCGTGGATACGAGTCTGGTCAGGATAGAGCCCTACCTTCCCCTAGAGACGACCATTCTTGGAAGTACCTCATCGCAACCAAGGACACCTATTCGCTATCTAGGCATATGGACAGATAGCATCCCCCCCAAAGAAAAAGCAGTAGATACTCTTGCCCTAAAGCGGTCAATAGAGCAAAGCCTATGGAAGCCTCACTCTGGTAAGGCCATGCTCTGGGCTCTACTACCAGGCGGGGGACAGATCTATAATCGTAAGTACTGGAAGCTCCCGATCGTCTGGGGTGCTTTCATGGCTTGCTACTATGCTGTCTCTTGGAACCACCGCCAGTATCAGGAGTACCATGCCGCTTATCGAGACATCATGAGCGAAGACCCATCCAAGAATACCGCTTGGCTAGTCTTCGCCCCCTCTGGAGCCAAGGCAGAGGACTATGCCCAGTACTCCTCCCTCAAGCAGACCCTCAAGCGAGGGAATGACTTCTATCGACGTTATCGAGATCTCAGTGTCGTCGTCAGTGTACTTGTCTACGGCCTCTCCATCCTAGATGCATACGTAGATGCAGAGCTCTACACCTTCGACATTAGTCCAGATCTATCATTAAGGGTGGTCCCGGAGGTGGGACTACCCAAGCTCGGCCTCCCTGCCTACCAGCTGGGAGTGAACTGTAGCCTCACCTTCTAATATGGATAACCAATGAAATCCTATCTCAAGGTAATCGCCTCTTCGTTAGTTCTTTTTTCTACGCTCACACTACAGGCTCAGACGGATAGTCTTCGTAGCCGTACGACCTCTAGCCTATCCCTTGCCTCAGCTCTACTAGACCCGATTACGCTCCCCTCCTCCCTAGATAAGGATGTAGAGGCACTCCTAGAGCAGTGGTATAGAGGATATGGTGTGCACAAGGGCGCTCGTACCAATTCTCGCGTCACCCCGTCATCCGTAGCCGTCCCCTACACCCCTGATAGCGTGTATATACGCATGCTGAACAAGATGCCTACGGCGATGCACTTCAGCTACAATCCGCTTATACGTGAGTCCATTGAGCTCTACCTCTACAAGCGAAGGGGGCTCTTGAGTTCTATGCTCTCCCTAGCAGACCTATACTTCCCTGAAATCGAGGTCACACTAGACAAGAATGGTCTCCCTATGGAGCTGCGTTATCTCGTCATCGTAGAGTCCGCGCTCAACCCCAAGGCCATTTCGCCAGCTGGAGCTGCAGGTCTATGGCAACTCATGCTCCCCACAGGTAAGATCTACGGCCTATCGATCAATAGTCTCGTGGATGAGCGAATGGATCCCATCAAGAGCACGGAGGCTGCTTGTCGCTTCCTAAAGGATCTCTACAACATCTATGGCGACTGGTGGCTGGTCCTAGCAGCCTACAACTGTGGCCCAGGGAATGTCAATCGTGCACTGAAGCGTTCAGGTGTCTCCAAAGCCAACTTCTGGGACATCTATCGCTATCTCCCCAACGAGACACGTCGCTACATCCCTCTATTCATCGGTGCATACTTTGCGATGCACTATCATCGTGAATACGGGATCTATCCTCGTGAGCTCGGTCGTCCTCTAGCTACCGATTATTATACGGCATCTCATCGGGTGACCTTCGAGCGTATCACAGAACTTACGGGGGTAGACCAAGAGACGATCTCAGCCTTCAACCCCCAGTTCCGCCGAGGGATCATTCCCGGGAACAACACCCCCTATCCCGTGCGCCTTCCACTCTCTGCCATCCTAAAGTTGGATAGTATCGGAGAAGGTGTATCTTCACCTGAGCTCCGTGTCAATCTCGAAGGGCCCAGCAGCACCTCTAAGAAGGGGCGCCAAGACATCCAAGAGGAGGATGAAGAGCTCGAAGTCTCCACAAAGAGAGGACGTAAGGGCAAGCAGAGCAAGCGATCAAAGAAAGAAAAGGTGTCTAAGGGACAAGCATCCCAGCATCGAGTACACTCAGGAGAGACTCTCTCCTCTATCGCTCGCAAGTATGGAGTATCTGTCAGCGAACTAAAGCAATCTAATGGACTCTCCTCCGATCGCCTCAGTGTCGGCCAGAAGATCACAGTAAAGAAGAAATAACGCTGTCTATAGCAAGAATCATTATATAATAAGTAAGAAGCACAATGAAACAACCAACACTCGTCGTACTCGCCGCTGGTATGGGCAGTCGCTATGGTGGGCTCAAGCAGCTCGATGGACTAGGCCCCTCTGGGGAGACAATTATGGACTACTCGATCTATGATGCTATACGTGCAGGCTTTGGAAAGGTAGTCTTCGTCATTCGCCATACCTTCGAGAAGGAGTTCCGGGAGAAGATCATCTCTAAGTATGAGCATAAGATCCCTGTAGAGGTTGTATTCCAGGATCTCGATAAGCTACCAGAGGGCTTCACTGTACCTGAGGGGCGTGAGAAGCCTTGGGGCACAAACCACGCTGTGATGATGGCAGAGTCCGTCGTGCGTGAGCCTTTCGCTGTGATCAACGCTGATGACTTCTATGGTCGTCACGGCTTCGCCACCCTAGCAGATAAGCTACGTAGCTTCTCCGACACTCGTGACAAGTACTGTATGATCGGCTATCGTGTCGGCAATACACTTAGCGAGAGTGGCTCCGTTGCTCGTGGTGTCTGCCAGGTAGACGAAAAGGGCTTCCTTACCGAGGTCGTAGAGCGTACAGCTATCTCACGTGATGAAGCAGGACGTATCTGCTTCACCGACGAGAACGGCACGACTCAGTACCTCGAGGAGAATACCCCCGTATCTATGAATATGTGGGGCTTCACTCCCGACTACTTCGACTACTCCAATGAGCTCTTCTGCCACTTCCTGAAGGCTCTGGATACGAACCCCAAGTTCGAGTACTACATCCCCCTACCCGTCAATCTACTCGTTGCCGAGCGCAAGGTTACAGTAGAGGTGCTTGACACTCCTGACCAGTGGTTCGGGGTCACCTACGCAGCTGACCGCCCAGACGTAGTGGCGAAGATACAGGCTCTAGTAGACGCTGGCGAGTATCCCACGAAGCTATTCTAGGCACTCCCATAGAGACCTTCCTAAGAGGCTACATCACCCTCCCGTGGTGTAGCCTCTTATACTAAATATATTATCCTACTCACTCAATAATCAACCTCTATCCTATGGCTTTCATACAGTCCGTACGAGGCTTCACACCTCAGATCGGCGAAAATTGCTTCCTAGCTGTCAATGCTACTGTCGTCGGGGATGTCGTCCTCGGTGATGGATGCAGTGTGTGGTTCAATGCCGTCCTTCGGGGCGATGTAAACTCCATCCGTATCGGACGCAATGTCAATATCCAGGATGGCTCTATCCTGCATACCCTCTATCAAAAGTCTACGATTGAGATCGGCGACAACGTCTCGATCGGTCACAACGTCACCCTACACGGCTGCCACATCCGGGACTATGCCCTCATCGGTATGGGCTCTGTCGTGATGGATGATGCTATCGTAGGCGAGGGGGCTATCGTAGCAGCTGGCTCTGTCGTCCTAGCTAAGACGATTGTCGAACCCTACAGCCTCTATGCTGGGACACCAGCCAAGTTCATCAAGAAGGTATCCCCTGAGCAGAGCAAGGAACTCAACGAGCGTATCGCCAACAACTATCAGATGTACGCCTCTTGGTTCGACAAGGAAGAGAATCCCCAGCCCTAAGACACATACACTTAACTTTATACATCATCCTATGAAATCAGTATTGCTTACTTCGCTGGCACTCGTGCTAGCCGTTGCCTCCCCAGTGACCTCCTCGGCACAGAGCAAGGAGGGGGCGATCACCCCTCACCTCCTCGAGGAGCTACGTAAGAGCGAACCCAACACCCCCACAGAGCGTGCCCTACACAATGCTATCGCCCTGCAGGGTATGAAGGACTTCTTTGTCAATCCCTCCCGCCCACGTACCATCGATGATTCCTTCTCCACCGAGGTCAAGAGTGCAGGCATCTCGGATCAACAGCAGAGTGGTCGTTGCTGGCTCTTCACGGGGCTCAATGTCCTACGTGCGCAGTTCATGGCACGGGAGAAGTCTGGGACTTTCTTCTTCTCGCAGAACTACTCCTTCTTCTGGGATCAGCTCGAGAAAGCCAACCTCTTCCTCGAGGGAATCATCGAGACCCGTAAGGCAGAGGTTACCGACAAGAAGGTCGAATGGCTCTTCAAGAATCCCATCAGCGATGGCGGGCAGTTCACCGGTATCTCAGACAATCTCATCAAGTACGGGGTGGTACCAGCCGAGGTTATGCCCGAGACTGCCTCCAGCAACGATACTCGACTCATGGGGAGCATGATCGCACGCACCCTACGCCAGGCGGGTATACAGATCCGCAAGGCTTCCGCTTCCGGTGAAAGCCTCGCCCAGCTACGCAAGCGCAAAGACAACTGCCTCAAGCAAGTCTATCGTATCCTGAGCCTCAACCTCGGTGTACCTCCCACGACCTTCACCTACACACTACGAGATGCTAGTGGTAAGGCCATCTCCACAGAGACCTATACCCCACAGAGCTTCTATAAGAGGTTCGTCGGCGTAGATATGCGCGATCAGTTCGTGATGCTCATGAATGATCCCTCCCGCCCCTACTACAAGGTCTATGAGATCGACTTCGACAGACATGCCTATGACGGCAAGAACTGGACCTATGTAAATCTCCCCATGGAGGAAATCAAGCAGATGGCGATAGCCTCACTCCGAGACAATACGATGATGTATTACTCCTGCGACGTAGGCCGTGAGCTTGACCGCTCCAAGGGGATCGCAGCGCTTGATAACTATGACTATGCTTCGCTCCTAGGCTATCCCTTTGATATGACCAAGGCGGAGCGTATCCAGAGCTTCGACAGTGGCTCCACCCACGCAATGACGCTGAAGGCTGTAAACCTAGATACAAATGGTAAGCCCACGAAGTGGAAGGTCGAGAACAGCTGGGGTGAGAAGACCGGCATCAAGGGACATATCATCATGACGGACGAGTGGTTCGATGCCTATACCTTCCGCCTCGTAGTGAACAAGAAGTACGCTACGGACAAGGTACTAGAGCTCCTCAAGACCAAGCCCGTCCAGCTCCCAGCCTGGGATCCTATGTTTACCCCCGATGCTCCCTAGTCCTTATCCTATGAGGGCATATCATAGAGGATAGGCTCCTAACCATTACTCCGAGAGGAGGTAGCCAAAGGTCTCTGACCTCTTGGCTACCTCCTCTCTCTTTTGTGGGGCCCCCTGCAGAGTATACTCTGGCATAGGACTCCAGGCTCTCTAGCCTCGCATCGCCCGTGCTCTGCTCCCCTGCCGTCCGCTTATCATCACGCTCTATGATTAGAGAGAAGACGAAATAGCCTAAAAAGTTAAACCAGCTTAAATTAGCCTTAAACTCTGACCGGGAATTGAACGGTGGACAATATAGATAGGTTGGATCGAGGTTAAATCAGCTTGCATCAGAGGGGCTAGATGGTGTCATTGGGGCATCATCTAGCCCCTCCCCTATTGATGGCGCCCAGCCCATCTAATCAGCCTGTGCATAAGCTCTATAGAGCTGTTAGCGGTTGGCATATAATGGCTACAGAGGAGGGGATGCCATGGGAGTTAAATGGAGGGCGGGAAAGGTGATTAAGGAGCGATTAAGGGATGATGATTAAATTATTGAAGTACTCTCCAAAGATATCTATTAGCTGCCCCTACAATAGCCCAAGAATACCTCTTAAACCACATTGGATAGAGACCGTCGCTAACACCTCTAAAGGTAATAAAAGCGGAGGAGAATGAACAGAATGTATAACTACAAACATCAAGATGATGAGAAATAAGTTTAGTGAAATCGAGGTGCTAGCACTACTCGATGAAGCTCTAAGGCGAGGTGAAAGCCATCCTTACCATATCAGTCTCGGATCGTGTTCGGGTGCCCTTTGTGGTATCGACAACCTTTCTTTCATACTCGACATCATAGGGCATGCCTGCTATAAGGGTGAAGCCTCTAGTGTGAGCCGAGATATGATCCACCACGAATGCTATCATGAGGGAGTCCCTATCTATGAGTGGGGCTTGAGTTCAGTCCGGTTGCCATCCAGATACAAATCCTTAACGATTAACAGCAATGAGAAGGCAAATCGAATTAAGCGAGCGCGAGAAGAAGGATTTCATGCGCGTGCTTGGGGTATCCAAGCAGAGAGTATAAGCACTGATTAAACAGAAATAAAACAAACTATGACACGAGAAGACGTAAAGCAAGCCCTCAAGCCTCTAGAGTGGATAGAGGCTAATAGATACGTGCGGTCTTAGATATACAAAAGTGGACGAGAGGATCTGCACTATACGATACAGAAGTTCAGCGATCCCAATAAGGGACATAGGTTAACCATAGCGTATGATGCTGATGGACACGTGTTCCAACGCATTACGCAGAATGCCGACAAGACGAGCTCAAGGAGATTGCCGAAGCTCACCGTCTCGAGCTGGTCTGCTCCATGCTCAAGCTAGAAAAATAACAAGATGGGGAGGAAGCAACAAGAATTAATCGCGACACTATGACACAGAAACAACTAATGCAATCGCTCAGACCACTGGTTTGGGGTGTCATCCGAGGCAGGGCTGACGCATGAAATCACTATAGTGCGAGGGCAAGGTTGTGAAGGAGTATACGCCGAAGATAGAAGTATCTATATTCTAGACTAGATATGCCAAGCTCATCCCTCCTACCTAGGAGGGATGAGTATACACGTGTGTACACAACTGTATACCCACGTGTACACAACAGTATACACGCGTGTACACTACCTCGCTCTATGTATATCCTCTGTAGGGCTCGCTTGTATGTCTGTTTCTTGGGGATAATATGTAGGATCTTTAGTAATGGGCTAAGGCTCCCTGAGATATGAAATAATCCTCCCGAAGATCCAAAGGTAGGAGTGTGCGAGCGAGATCATGCGTCGGCTCTGTACCTCCGTTCGCATCGTTGGTTTGAAAATAAGTTGTATCTTTGTGGTGAGGTGATCCTCAGAGATGCCCTAGTCCTGATTGCAGTTTCGGGTGCGGGCATTTCTGGGGGTCACTTCTTTTTTGTGGTTACCTAGGGGCTATCGGATATACTGTGTAGGATGATTTTACCCTGCTTATTTTCCAGAGCTATGAGCCAGCTTTTCTCGCCTTCTATCTCTACCTCGGATAGGTGTGTTTGCACCACCCATTCCTTCTTTCCCTCATCTTCATAAGCTCCTAGATACTTAGCCTCTCTAATGAGTTTGGGGAGGTCTAGTATCAGCTCATTTTTTGGCGAAATAGTGCTCGTGGGGCTGGTTAAGCAGCTTAATGAGGTACTCGAGGATGGTGTACTACTTGTCGCCACCGCGTCAGCTGCCTCCTCACTCCTCACCTCTGCCAAAGTGACCCTAAAAAACGTATAGAGGCGTACCTCCTGGACCCCTTGATGATGCCATCGCTGGCATCATCAAGGGGTGCGCCCTTATCCGTCATTGGCTCCACATTGACCCTGAAGCTCTAAATGAAGAAGACTGGGTCAGCGCACTGACCCAGTCTATTTGGCTCGAGAATAGCAATATCTCAGCCCTCAATTATCTCTTCGGCATTGACGGTAACTTTACCGTTAAGATGGAGGGAAAGCTATGCCTGAGACGCAGCTAAGGCCTTTGGTATAGACGCTACTGGAGCGGTGGAGTCATACAAACCCATCCCCGGTCAGCTCTCTCCCGAGCAGCTACAGCGTGCTGTAGCCCTCGCCCTCGGGGGGGGGGAAGGATGAGGCCTAGTCCTTATTGTGTGTGATGAACCACATCCAGAATATAGATGGAGGCATTATCCCTGAGCTAGAGTCCTTACGGAAAGGAGCTGTAAGTGCCTCAACAAACATCCTGATGACTAGGTAGATCAACGGTAGCAGTACACAAGCAGCAAGAATGTGTACTAAGATGCGAAAGAAAATATTGTCTTCAAGCATAATTCTATCATCTTAGAACCCAATAGCAAATATAGTAAATCTGTATGACTAGTCCAGCAATGAACTACCTCTTTAATATTGGAGGTGACTTCACCGTGCAAATGGAGAGCCTGAATAAGGCCACCGGAGAGTTTACCGCCAAGGTAAGCTCTGCTCAGAAGGGTCTACAATCATTTGTTGGTCTAGCCTTACAGATTGAGACACTTTCCTCGGGCTTCCAACGGGTATCGGAGAGCCTCAGCGGTATCATTGCACCAGGCGTCGCACTCAACACCTCGCTCACCGACCTCAAGGCTATCACGGGGGTCACGGGCGAGGGACTACAGCAGATAGAGGGCTACGCACGTGACACTGCTAAAAGCCTTTGGTATCGATGTCGCTGGAGCTGTTGAGAGTTACAAACTCATCCTAGGGCAGCTCTCCCCCGAGTTGGCCAAAAGTCCTGAGGCTCTCAAGGCTATGGGTGACCATGTGGCGACCCTCTCTAAGCTCATGGGGGCGATGCCACCGCCGCCGCTGAGGTACTGAACAGAGCGATGAACCAATATGGCGTAGATCTCTCCGATCCAATCGCCGCCTCCGAAGAGATGGCTCGCATGATGAATGTCATGGCTGCTGCAGGTAAGGAGGGATCAGCAGAGCTCCCCCAGATCAAGGAGGCACTGGAGCAGGCAGGTATGGTAGCCAAAGGCGCAGGTGTGAGTTTTGAGGAGGCGAATGCCGCTATCCAGGTATTCGACAAGGCGGGGAAAAAGGGCAGTGAGGGCGGTATCGCCCTGCGCAACGTCCTCTCCACCCTGTCGCAAGGACGTTTCCTGCCCCGAGAGGTGCGCAAGGAGCTCGCTCAGATGGGGATAGATATAGCCCGTCTTGCCGACAAAAACCTCTCCCTCAAGGAGCGGCTAGATATGCTCCGCCCCGTGATGCAGGATAGTGCCCTCTTTACTAGGCTCTTCGGCAAGGAGAATGCTAACGCCGCTATGGGGGATCTGAGGATATCGCAGGCTATACAGCAGCCATCCAAGGTACGTCCTCTGCTCAAGATCAGGCTGCAATTGTTATAGGACGCTTCGTTTCCCCAAGGGGCAATATTTCGTTTTCCCGATTATACTATTCACGAACGAGAATAGTATATCCCCCACCTATCCTAGAGATAAGTGGGGGATATACTCTAATAGGACTTGCCTATATCTGTGAAGGTATGAACTACTTACCCTAGGCTGTAGGTATGGACACTGACCCCCTGAGCCGAGGGTAGATAGTTGATCCCCCACCAGCACATCTGCAGTAGGATGAAGGAGATGAAGAGCCCCCAGAGCGCAGCTCGTCGGTGACGCTCCGAGCGTAGGCGCACATGGATATAGGCTAGGTAAGCGAACCACGTAGCTGCCGCCCAAGTCTCCTTAGGGTCCCAAGCCCAATAATGCCCCCAGGCCTCCTTAGCCCAAAGAGCCCCGAGGAGGATACCAAAGGTCATGAATGCCCAGCCAACCTGTACGAGGTTGTCACAGATATCCATCTCGTGGTCGCTGATAGGAGACTTCTTGAACCACAGCATATAGGCAGACATCAGTGCCGCTGCTCCGAGTACGGCATAGGCAAACATATAGACAATGACGTGCGGTGCGAACCAAGGGCTCTGCAGCGCAGGCATGAGCGTCTTGTTGTGAATGTCTGGATTAACGAGATTGATCGTAGTGAAGACACCCGCTAGGATAGTGCTGAAGGCCAAGATCCAGGGATAACGCCAGCGAGAGTAGACGATCAGTCCTGCCGTAGGGAGGAAGAAAGCATACCAAAGGCGTGTCTCCCCCATCGTCCTCAGCGGTGGACGCTCTAGTGAGAGCCATAGGCCGAGGATAAAGCTGAAGTAGACCAATAGCCCCGCTGCCGTGAGGAGATAGGTCGGGAGAGGACGCTTCTTCCAAGCCGTCCAAGCGCCACCTGCCCATAGGGCTAGGGCGGGTAAAGCAAAGTATATGAAGGAATCCCAAGTCATAAGAATCGGATTGATTGTGATCGAGAGGTTAGAGCCGAGGGAGAGGACGAAGAGTAGCTCTGCTCTTAGGTCATGAGACCAGGAGCCAGTGGTGAGATGAGGAGATCCCCTCTTAAAGCCCTCTAGAGGGCTTAACGGCGTTTCTGTGAGACGATGAAGGTGAGTATGGCTCCAGCTAGGAGCATGTAGATACCGACATAGACGGCGGGGAGCCAAGGATCCTTGACGAGCTCGAAGGTACTGGTCTCACTCCATCGTCCCATCGCCTCGTCATAGCTGAGCTGGTAGATACGCCAGCCATCTACTGATACGGGCTTGTTGACCTCGACGGTAGCGACGATATTCTTCTGCGACTCCGTATAAACGTGGATACGCGAGGCATAGCGCTCGGGCTCACGGCGAGCCATGACGAGGCTCAGCTGCTTGGTGAGCTTGAGTTCCTGAAAGGGGAAGAGGTAGCTGCCACAAGTGACCCACCCTACGGTGGGGGGGCCTACGGCACGACCATCCTTCATTCGCTGAGCCTCCACGAGGAGTGCTGTCACAGCACCAGACGACTGCCACTCGACGTACTTCGTCGTATCACTCGTGACGACGGGGGCAGCTAGGGGGAGATTCTTAAGCACTCGGATACGCCACTTCAGGATATTTCCCTCACGGAAATGCTTATCGATAAGTGCGATCTCGGGGTTCTTAGCGGGGACAGACTTACCCGTCTGACTATTGATGATGAGGAGCTTCGGAGGATACTCATCGATCGTAAACTTCTCTAGTTGGATCGCTAGTGGTAGCTCTACAAAGCCCCGCTCATGCGTTGCCCGCCACTCTGGCATATCGGTGGTCGCAGTGAGCTTCACACGCTCCATATCTGCACTACCGAGCGTAGCCGTGACGATGACTAGGAATAGCCCGACGTGGGAGAGGAGTGAGGGGAGCTCCTGCAGACGGAAGTGCAGGATCTGCCGTAGTGTGATCAGCCCCACTATACTGGCCAGGAGGAGATAGACGAGTACAAACGGCCAGAAGGAGAGCATCTGCGTCAGCCCAATTGGGTCTATTGCACGCTCATGAGCTGATACCTGCCGGGTAAGGCCCATCACTACTGTGAGTGCAGCTGCATAGATGAGGGTCGGTACAGCAGCCTCCGCAGTGAGGAGGAAGGAAAAGAGGCGTACCCGGCGACGTAGCCAGTAGGCTAAAACGAGGATAAGGAGGAATACAATGAGGAAGATGAGGTTGATCGGGAAGGCAAAGTCAGACCAGTGAATAGGGCCGACACTAAACTGTAGTGCTAGTCCTACTAGGATCAGCCCTGCACCGAAGACAAAGCCCTCCTTCATTTTCCAGACTTCATTGAACATAGAGGATGAGGTTGGTGGATAGAGAGAAAGCGCGGCGGTAGACGATGAGGTCTATCGCCGCGTTTGGTTGTGAGATGAGATTTTCTTGAGCGTATAGGGGGCTTACAGTTCGATGAGCTTCCCCTGCTGCTTAGCAGACTGTACCCACTTGGGGACTACGGTGTTCATGAACTTTTCCTTATCAGCTTGGAGCATCTTGCCATCAAGACCGATATAGGCCCAAGCCTTTTCCTTGCTTGAGATGTCAGGCATGGGGACATCACCCGTGAAGCCGTGCTTAGCCAGGACCTTGGCGATAGCGGTACGTGCCTCCTGGGCATAGCCGAGGCTCTGTCCGAGGATACGTGTCACCTCCTGTGGTGCATGGAATGAGGCCCCGTGGCTAGCGACAGCGAAGTCCCAGCGCCACTGACTCTTGCGGATAGCTTGCAGTGCATCCTTCATCTCAGGTTCGGTAGCTCCCTTGTCCCAGGCATACTTAGCCTCGATATGAGCCTTAGCTAGCTCCTTCTCTACGCGGTTACGTACGTCGTTGGCCATGCGCTGACGATCGTAGACATTCTGGCGAAGGGTCTCCGCATCCTCGCGATGGCAGGTCTGGCAGGTCTTATCGATACGAGCTAGCGGGCTCACGATCTGGTGGTCGGAGTACTTCACTCCGCCTTCACTCACATAGGGCATATGACAGTCAGCACAGGAGACGCCACGCTGACCATGGATACCCATACGCCAGAGCTCATAGTCAGGGTGCTGCGCCTTGAGGATGGGAGCACGTGAGAGCTTGTGGGTGTAGTCGGAGTAGTTCATCTCATCATAGTATGCCTCCATGTCTTCTACCGTCCATCCCTTGTCGTGGGGGAAGGTGAGGTACTTACCATCGCCCTTGAAGTAGTACTCCGTGTGACACTGAGCACAGACGAGGGAGCGCATGTGCTGGTGCGACTGCTCGGAGACGTTTTCCCCACGACGAGCCCAAGCCTCATAGAGAGCGGGGCGAGCGGGCTTGAGCTTCATTGTGCGAGCATCGTGACAGTCAGAGCAGCCGATCGTATTGACGATCTCTGGCCCCCACTGACTCCAGGGAGCTTTGTAGAACTCCGCAATCCCCTTCTCCTTCATCAGGCGGGGTACGTCAGGGCTCTTACAGGTCCAACAGGTACCAGGCTGGATATCTTCCTTGCCGTCTACACCAGGGGAACCCGTGCGTAGGATCTCACGCATATCGTCGATCGCATGCTTATGGCCTCGTGGGGTATTGTACTCCATAGCGAAGGAGTAACCAGCCCACAGCACCACCATCTCGGGGCGAGCTGCTAGGACGTCGGAGCGCTGCGAGCTATTGAACTCACCCTTGTAGGTCGTATCCGTAGTATTGGCCCACGTCTGGTACTCACGAGGGAAGTCCTCGGCGAAGAGCTCGTTCTGAGACACGATAGAGTCCTTGAACATGTGCTTGCGGTTGTTGTAGATGCTTACCACCTCGGCACGGCGCTCGAGGAGGGAAGAGACGATGAGTCCGAGGACGAAGACCACGACCATCGAGCCTCCGAACAGAAGCCATCCTTGCCAACGTTTTAGTTTTTGTGCCATAATCTTGGGGTCTTTGTTATTATGCTGTTGTTATTTACTCTGTGTTTTGGAGTGGGCTTACTTCATCATTTTCTGTAGCCAGCCAGGTACGGGGGAGTCAGGTAGTGGTACTTCGGCGTTTGGAGTCGAGGAAATCGAGTTCATCTTACCATGGGCTACGTCGCGGTGGCAGTCCCAGCAAGCCTTACCCTCGTCGCACTTGACGTCCATGTAGGTTATGCGTCCCGTATTGACGATCTCAGTATTGAGGGTGGCATGACATCGCACGCAGTTCTCCATGATGACCTCTGCACTCTCGTCGATCGCTTGGATGGCCTGTCGCTCCTGTCGCGTGACGAACTTGTAGACGTGGTTCATCCCGTCTTTACCCTTGAAGAAGTACTTTCTGAAGATGTTGTCGTGGGGTACGTGACAGTCGTTACACGTGGTGTTACGGGCGTGAGCACCATGCATCCACGTAGCATAGTAAGGGGTCATGATGTGGCAGTTGACGCAGGCCGAGGGGTCATCTCCTAAGTAGGTATGGAACCTGAGCAGATAGAGGAATAGCCCCACTAAGCCTACCACAACCCCGCCCACGATCAGCAGGGCCACCTTCAAGCGATGGCCTAAGCGCGGTAGTCGTTGTAGAAATCTGTTCATTATCATGATGTCTCATATTTGTTTGGATGGTACAAATATAAACAACTTTAACATAACATATACCTAATCATGGTTACTCCTAAGTCTGGGAAGTAGATATATCTAGGTAGGGGCTATACCCACTCCCCTATTTCCTCGGATAAACGGCTGTTGTTATTCTCAGTAGAGCAGACAAAAGCGGCTCATCTTTCTTTGCTAGGATATCCGTTTCGCAGCTAAAGCAAAGGTGCTTACCAAGCACCTACTTGACTGGAGGCTCTACTTCGGAGAGTCCCCCTTCTCTGAGGCTCATGAGAGATCGATACTCTTAAGTATATCGAAGCTGCAGAATAGAACGATAAATCAAGCAGGGTCGGCGCAGTCTCTTTTTGGATTCTACTCTTTCTTCCTTCGGGAGCTCGTTGCGTCCCCAGGGGATCCTTACTCGTACCATTGGAGCGCCGAGGAGTTAGCCCCGAGGAAGGGACATACAAGAGCCCTACCGAGGACATACTTAGAGCGAGGTAGTGTACACGCGTGTATACAATAGTGTACACGTGTGTACACATCTGTATACCCACGTGTACACTTTTCTCTCCTAGGTAGTAGGTATATACCTAAATATATATATATATATACCTAGGATACAGAAGATTCTATCTTGAGTGTATGCTCCTCGACGACTTTGCACTCGACCTCTAGTGATTTGCTGCATCTCCCCCTAAGCTATCACGAGAAACCTTTTTCTCTGTATCAGAATTTGGGGGTAACTTTGAGCGTACGAACCATAATACCAAAGGTCGTTATGACCATCAAGCAGAATAAGCATTCGGACGAGGCTCTAGCTCAACAGCAGTCTAAGAGGCTCAAGAGTGGAAACCTATATGGTCCCCACGGGTATAGTGGTAAGGCATCTACACTAGATAAGGGAGAAGTACAGTATACAGCAGATGAGATTTTGCACAGGACGACCTTTATCAAGCTATGGGATTGGCCTTATACAGATACTACGAGGGAGAAGGCTAACCGAACCATTGAACGCATATTGCACAAGGCTGTTCCGTTTCGATATTCGGATACCAAATTCTTCGTAGAGCCTACCTTACCTGTTTCACAATATGAACCTTCCATAGAGCCCATTTTCCATCATTACTAGATTATGAAGAGAGTTATTCTTATTTTGTTCCTGCTTTGCTCTTACTACGATATGCAAGCTCTGACACCCCTATCTGTCGACCCATATACATTCAAGGGTGTCTTAGATACAACAAGGGTACGTGTTGTATATCAGCTAACTTATATTGTAGATGTTGATAAACCTCAGCAGCAGAAGACGCAAGAGCTAGAGCTGTTACTAGGCAAGCGATATGAACTGTTCCGATTTGACAAGGAAAGATTCGACAAGGGATTTTCTGTTCCCAGTGGAAGTGAACTCAATATCCCGGGTTATGGCCTTGCTGCATCTGTTTTTCTGTTCGATAGGCATTCTGAGAAGAGGCAAACCTTCATCAAGGGAGTAGCTCCATCCACTCTCTGCTATACAACGGACGACACCTCACATCAATGGAGTCTCGGATCTGAGACAAAAAAGATTCTAGGGCACACATGCCAAAGAGCTACAGTACAATATCTAGGACGGATTTACACTGCATGGTTCGCTACATCACTGCCTATTTCCTCAGGCCCCTGGAAGCTCCGAGGCTTGCCGGGGCTCATACTTGAGGTATCAGATGAACGAGGGGAATATCAGTTTGACGCAGTTCTCATAGAGGAAAACCCTAAGGATTCTGCATTAATCCTCTCCGTCAATGATCGGTATACTGTGACGACGAGACAGAAAGTGAACGAAGCTTTGAGGCGGATACATAAAGACATACTCCAAGCTATCCAGACGATATATGGGCGCAGACCTCAGGTTATAGGGTCAGATGCAACGATTATTCCAGTGCCCTATAATCCTATCGAACTAGAGTAAAAAAGCCAATGGGAAAGAGTATCACATAGATCCTAGAAGCTATCAGGTGGCTTCTTGCAAAGACATCATAGCTAACGTTTAAGATCTAGTCAATGCGCCCCTATTGCTAACTATTGTCTAACTTTATACGGCACTCGTACTATTTGCCACTCTATCTTAATCAAGGTTTCATCATGGCTAAAACTTATCTAGCTTGTCCATCATCTCGGAGTATTATCTATCTAAAGGCATCAGCCTACCCCAGGGTATCCAACTAACAATATACGATCAGGCAGGTAGCCAAATACGACAATATGTATTAAAAATAACATCTAAATCAAAAGGAAAAAAGAAATTTATATGGGACGAAAAATAAGGATCTGTGAGTATCGAATCGAATGCTGTTATCCCGAGCAGAGCACAGCATTCTATGCGCACTTATGTGAGTTGCTGAAAGACCCATCAAGGGTCGAGCAACTAGTTAAAGAGGGGTATGTAGTCTTGAACTACTATCTGGATAGAGTTGATAGAGCTCCAGACATAGAGTTCTTGAAGGCGCTACAAGACCACTTTCTGGAGCTAGAGCGTAAGGGTGAACTATACACCACAGGAGATCCAGATCCTTACACGCTCTTCCTATATCAGCCAGGAGTTACCTCAAAGCTTCTGGCTCAGAGCACTATTGAAGTGCAAGCGGTACTCGGTCCATACACGATATGCTATGAGAACTCTAGAGCCTATATGAATGTGATCTATTGTGACACGAAATTCATCGGTCCCGAAGAAAAAGAGTACCTCATAGGGAGATATGGAGCGCCTACATGCACCAAGGAAAGCAGGGGAGAGCAATACTGTCCAGGAGGGTATATCATCATCCCAGTAGAGGATGTCGATAAGCTCGTTGCCGTAGAGCGCTTCCGAGCACTAGATGACACTGATGAGAGACCAGTATACACGGGTGAAGAGCGGATCTACGAGCTAGACTTGAGGGCCCCCGAGGAAAGCGTCTACAAGTACTTCCTAGAGTGTGGAATTATCAGAGAGTATGATCCCGAGAACTTCGCTCCGGAGTATCTATACCCTCCCCTAGAGGAAGAGGACACAGAGGAGCAGCGCTCCATAGGTCGATATCTCCCGTCTTGGCTTAGATCCCTATGTCGTAAAATATCAACGCTATTTCGGGTTGGAGAGCAAGAGAGTTAATAGTTAGTCTTCATTGCCTCCAAAATGGTAGAGTAGGTTTCTTTGGATATAGGTATAACAGAGTAGGTGCTGAGAACTCCTGTCCTTTACAAGAAATTGAGAACTTGGCATAATTGAGGGGGGTAAGCCATCAGGTCTAGGGACTATATACAAAGAGAAGAACCGCTGTAGGACAATGTCCTACAGCGGTTCTTCTCTTATCCTAAAGGCTCTTCTGACGACTATTTTGCTGTCATCATAAGCCTCTTTACGGAGAGAGAGGGAAAAGAACGACTCTCACATATTTCGTTGTATAGCAGCAGTCTAACTTATTTGGTCAAGTGGTAGTGCTGCAAAAATGTAGCAGTTTTTTGACTGACTCCTGACTACCATTCTGACGGGCTAGCGAAAGTAAACAACTCTCTTTTCTTGGGTGCAAAGCTACATAAAAAGAACCATTCACCAAAGCTTTCTCCCATAAAGATTTACAGAGTTCTCTGCTACACTGCCTGGTGCACGGTGCAAGCCCTTATATAAAGGGACTTGCACCGTGCACCAGTGTCCTCGTGAAGTTGAGCGAAAAAACGCATAGATTTTTTGCATGGAAACCTTGATTACTCTCTATCTTATATTAGCCCCATTGCAGCCCGATTCATATTTACTTTGCGTCTGATGCAAGACCTCTTGCATCGGGCGCACTAACTTGCACTAAACGGGTTGGTCAAGCTAGGATGCGTTTATAACTTTGACTATATGGAAAAGTTCCTTCAGATCCTGAGAGAAAATCGCCAAATAAAAGGTCTTTCACAAGAGTATCTTACTGGGAAACTGGGAGTTTCCTCAAGTACAATCTCTCGCTGGGAGTCTAAGGGGAACTTCCCTAGTATGGACAAATTCGTCGAATATGCGCGATACCAAGAACTCTCGTTCTATGACGTTCTTGCACTTGTTGCAAGTGAACGCCCAAAGCCTGTGGGTAAGATTGAAATATCTGCCTGCAGCAAAGCAACCTTTGAATACGCTCTCTAGCGAGCATATGGGCATATGCAGCACGATAAGTGTACTTGCTCTTATTTCGTTTGATTTCACGACTAACAGGACTAACGGAAACTTCAATCGTACGAGCTATTTCTCGTAGGCTTGCTCCGCGCTTGAGTAATTGAGCAATCTTGAGTAATTGAGCAATTGTGTATCTTTGCTCTTGATTCTGTTGCTTGTATCCTTTCAGATATATTCAAATATAAGTAGGCTGAGTCTTTTAGCCAGAGGTAATGTCCTGCCTCTGGCTTATTTTTACCCTAGTGTTGCACTTAACGGTGGAATGTGCACATTGTAGAATTTCGATGATATTTCCTTTTTCCTGTAGGTTTTAGCGTATATTTTGCTGTCATTGCATCAAAAAACTTGCAGAAGTCATCTGCCATACAAAATATTTTAGTAACTTTGTCCTCGGTGATCATAGCGTTTTTTGTTTGTAATTATTTGTATTTCAATATCTTAAATTACAACAAATTTCACTAATCACCAAATTTATAGACACTTATAATTCGTCGAACTCACGTTAACATATTAAAAACAACAATAAGAATGAAGATTACTAAAACGATTCTGATCCTGCTTTTAAGCACAGTGATATTTCCCGCTTATGCAGACAAACCGAAGAAGCAAGACCCGCTACTTACTGGTCCATTCTTCATACAACCCTACTTCAATGCTTTCGGTATGCGGGTGGAAGAAGTAGATACAACGGAAGCTCGTCGAGGCTGTGTGGATTTTTGGGAACATCAGAGTGCGCGAGCATACTACTTTGTCTCAAAAAAGAATGCCGAAACCTCAATGGAGTACACAACGGGAAAATCAGGTTTTCGGATCGATAATATCAAATTTCATGTGTACAGAGAATATCCTACTGTTGAAGAAACAGTAGGGTTCATGTGGAATGAAATTCCTAAAGACTGGCAAGAAATTTCAGAAGAAGAGTATATCGAACATACCAAGGAGAAATGTCGCCGCATGGTAGGCATATGTTCCGAAATCTATCGTTCAGATGTGAAATGCTATCGCTTGCCCAAGATAGAAGGTCACCCAACCATCTATGCCGGAGTATGTGTTTCTGCCTTCCCAGCAAAAAAGAAAGTGGCGGTAAGTGCCAATATCTACTACTGGGAAGATGGTGGCGCAGTGAATAAATAAAGCACGGCAAAGCTGTTCCTTTATTGATTCTCTGCATCCCCTCCAGAAAACATTGCAAAAAAATTTAGAAGCTTCACCAAATAAAGTTTTAGTGAAGCTTCTAAACAATTAAGCCTATATAGAACCCTTCTGTGAGTAAGTGACACGCTAACACAATAAGGATATTTACGCTTACCTATATACCCCAATTCGGGATAAGCAATTCTTCTTTTTCCTCAAAAAAAGTTTCAATAAAAGCCTAAAAAGAGGATTGTTTTTTGTATATTTACTGTTGATAATCAGTCATATGTAGGAGCTATTGACTTACGCACTCATGAAATGCTTACTGAAGTTAAAGTCGATTTTACGCCGGGTAATTTCAACCACATAAAGAGTATAGGCGTACACGACGGACAGCTCTATGTAGAGATTCAGACTGAACTCGACCATAGCGATATACATGTTCTTGACCTAGACGAGGACGAGTGACTTTGACTATGCTATTGCCATCAATGATATTGCTCCAGGGGTAGTATCTATCAGCAATCATCGCTTTTGGTAGTCTAGCGTTAGGCTGATAGCTTGTTGCTCAAGGGTGATTATTTGCTGGGAGAACTGCTCTAAGCGTTGAAGCATTATCTGCGCAGCCTTAACCGAGTGGTAGCTGTTGATAGCCTTCACTGTTTGGTTATAGAGGATGCCGATCTTCTGAATCTGCGCTGTGATGTTAGAGAGTTTTCGGTAGTACTCCTCTGCAGATTCGTCCTCGGTGATGACCTTAAAGCTTTCATCCAATAGGCGAGCTCGGAGAAAGTCTGATTTTGTCTTTGCCCCCGACCTACGGTATAGCTCGAAGATCTTCTTCTGATCTTCGGGGTTGGGTATTCTGATGTGCCATCTGTCCCATCGAGGGCAGGTGGCACATCTTCCATCAGGCTTGTTCTGTTTCATCTTTTATCTGGCTTCGTTATCATGACTTCGGAGTGATTGATACCCCTTTGGGGCAAGGGTCTTTATGGGACAAATGGCAATTTGTGGGACAAAGACACACCTTGCCAGTATCAAGAAGGGATACTTCATAGCCTCTACCGATCACTCTATTTCTTTAGCGCTCGAGCAAACTTAAGCTCGGGACATCGACATCTCGATTAATTAATTTCTCGAGATCTCGAGATCTCGAGATTCGCCTTGAGTGATCGGGGTGCCGATGACTCTGCTTTATCGACGCAGTCCCCTCTTGCGAGGAGGAGATATCTTCTTTCCTTGCAGTCGCTGGACAAGGTATTCGTTGACGTCTTTATAGGGAGTGTAGCACGCTCGCATATCCTTGACGGGTAGGCCAGCGTCGAAGAGTTGTTTCGTTGCTCGATCCCCTGCTTCATCATTATCAAGGAGGCTCTCGATCATCGTATAGGGATGAAGTGTGGGTATGAGTTTTGGAAGTAGGGTAAGCGAATTAAGCATGATGCTGTCATCTTGCACCTCGGGGTGAAGTTTCCGCCAAGAGAGAAAGTCCATGAAGCCCTCGAA
>ERZ773077.279-NODE-279-length-39075-cov-13.485853_pt1 | contig 39075 bp, 33 predicted proteins | sample MGYA00580612_ERZ773077 | MGnify/ENA primary metagenome ERZ773077 (study PRJEB29015, sample SAMEA2737971) | human oral metagenome | biome: human oral; feature: human-associated habitat; material: dental | place: China | collected 2021 ...
CCATCAGCGGCGTGTGCAGCGCCGGCGTCACGTTCCAGACCACGTGATAGCCCACGTAGATGGCCAGCACGAGGATGATCAGATTGATGATGGTGTGATTGACGAGTTCCATGCTTCTTCCTTATTTCTGCTCGCGCAGCACCTTGCCGTCCTGCGTGACCAGGCAGGCCTTGACGATGTCGTCCTCGAGGTTGATCTTCAGTTTCTTCTCGTCATCGACGATCAGCTTCAGGAAGTCGAGGATGTTGCGGGCGTAGAAGGCCGAGGCGTCGGCCGGTACGAGCGCCGGCAGGTTGCCCACGCCGGCGATGCTCACGCCATGGTGGCGCACGACCTTGTCGGCCTGCGACAGCTCGCAGTTGCCGCCCTGTTCGACGGCCATGTCGACGATGACCGAGCCCGGCTTCATCGACTCGACCATGGCGCGCGTGACCAGCACCGGCGCCTTGCGGCCCGGGATGAGCGCGGTGGTGATCACCACGTCGGCCTGCCTGATGCGCTCGGCCACGGCAGCGGCCTGGCGCTGCAGCCACGATGCCGGCATCGGCCGGGCGTAGCCGCCCACGCCGGCGGCGGCCTCGCGTTCTTCATCGGTCTCGTAGGGCACGTCGATGAACTTGGCGCCCAGCGACTCGATCTGCTCCTTCACGGCAGGGCGCACGTCCGAGGCCTCGATCACCGCGCCCAGCCGCTTGGCCGTGGCGATGGCCTGCAGGCCAGCCACCCCGGCGCCCAGGATGACCACGCGGGCGGCCTTGGCCGTGCCGGCGGCGGTCATCATCATGGGGAAGAAGCGCTGATACAGGTTGGCGGCCACCAGCACGGCCTTGTATCCTGCGATATTGGCCTGAGATGAGAGCACATCCAGGCTCTGCGCCCGCGTGGTGCGGGGGGCGGCCTCGAGGGCAAAGCCGGTCACGCCGGTGGCGGCCAGCTTTTCCAGCCCTTCGGCGTGGAAGGGGTTGAGCATGCCCAGCAGGGCCGTGCCGGCCTTCAGGTGCTTCAGCTCCTCTTCCATGGGGCTGCGCACCTTGGCCACCAGCTCGGCGCCGAAGGCACCGGCCGTGTCCACCAGCTGCGCACCGGCTTCTTCCCAGGCGGTGTCGGGGATGTCGGAGGCCACACCGGCCTCGCGTTCCACCACCACCTCGTGGCCGGCTTTCACCAGCTTCCTGACCGTTTCCGGTGTGGCGGCTACCCGGGTTTCGCCGGGGCGCCGCTCTTTCGGGATCCCGATTCTCATGAGTCGATCCTTTCCAAGGGTTTGCTGCAGGGATTTTCTGTTTTCTACAATGTTCGCATGAAACGTACGATACCGGACGGCGAAGGCCGTCAGATTGTGGTGGGGCTTTCGGGCGGGGTCGATTCGGCCGTCAGTGCCTGGCTGCTGAAGGAGGCCGGCTGGCAGGTCACGGGCCTCTTCATGAAGAACTGGGAAGATGACGACGACAGCGAGTACTGCTCCTCCCGGCAGGACTGGCTGGATGCCGCCAGCGTGGCCGATGTCATCGGCATCGACCTGGAGGCCGTCAACTTCGCCGCAGACTACCGGGAACGGGTGTTCCGGCTCTTTCTGGAGGCCTACGAGGCCGGCCTCACGCCCAACCCCGACGTGCTCTGCAACGCCGAGATCAAGTTCAAGGCGTTTCTGGACCACGCCCTGAAGCTGGGGGCCGAACGCATTGCCACCGGCCACTATGCCGGCAGCCGCGTGGGGCCCGATGGGCGCGTGCAGCTGTTGCGCGGGGCCGACAGGAACAAGGACCAGAGTTATTTCCTTCATAGGCTGAATCAATACCAGCTCTCGTCCGTGGTCTTTCCGCTGGCCGGATACACCAAGCCGGAGGTGCGCGAGATCGCCGCCCGCATCGGCCTGCCCAACGCCACCAAGAAGGATTCCACCGGCATCTGCTTCATCGGCGAGCGGCCGTTTCGCGAGTTCCTGTCGCGCTACCTGCCCACCCAGCCGGGCCCCATCGTCGACGACCGGGGCGTACAGGTGGGCGAGCACGTGGGCCTGTCGTTCTACACGCTGGGTCAGCGCAAGGGCATTGGCATCGGCGGCCGGCGCGACAATGCCGGCGGGGAACCCTGGTTCGTGGCCGGCAAGGATCTGGCCACCAACACGCTGACCGTCGTGCGTGGCCACGATCATCCATTGCTGCTCACCCGCGAGCTGGTGGGGCGTGATGTGCACTGGATCGGTGACGCCCCCATCACGGGCAAGCACTACGGCATCAAGGCCCGCTACCGGCAGGAAGATGCCGATGGCTGGCTGGAAGGGGATGTACCCCGTGGCTGTGCCGCCGACGGCTTCCGGCCCGGCGCTGCCCGGGGGCGTGGCATGGGGGCCGGCATCGGTATGGGGCAGGGCAGTGTGGTGGGGCAGGATGACGCCAGTGCCATTGCCCGCGAGGTGGCGGCCAGTCTGGGGGTGCCCGTGCCCACCGGGGCGGCCGGCCAGAATACCGGTGCAGTGCGGGGGCCCTCGTGGGGGGATGTGCCCGTGCGCGGCGCCGGCGGCATGACGGGGGCGGGCTGGCCTGCGGGTGGCATGCCTGTGGCCGGCATGCCACCCGGGAGGGGGGCTGGCGTGCCATCAGCGGGGGGCGTCGGCACGCAAGACCCGGTGACGGGGGGGAGCTGGCCGGGGACATCACACGGGGCAGCCGGCGGTGCCTCCCGGCCGGGAGACCCGGCCGCGTCTGGCGGGCCGCGCATCCAGGTCCATTTCTCCAGCCCGCAGTGGGCCGTCACGCCAGGCCAGTCCGCCGTGTTCTACGACGGCGAAGTCTGTCTGGGGGGCTGCATCATCGACCGGAAACCTGCCCACGCCTGACCGCCTGCACCCTCCGCTCGTCCGCGCGTGCTGGCGGCCCTGTACGTCCTGCCCAACAATCCGGGGCATATGGACACTCCGGGTACACGACACATGGCAACTACCACGCCGGCCCCTGCCGCAAGGGCCCAGGCCGGCGCGCGCTCGCGACCAGAAATGGCGCGGCGTCAGCGTCGCCGGCTGTTGCAGATCATTGCCATGGCATTTTCCGGGCTGCTGCTCGGCAGGCCCGCCCATGCCAATACCACCCGACGCCAGCTGGGGCCCCTCTCCCAGGGGCAGCGCATGCTGATCATCGAGTTTCTGGAGGCACAGGCCACCCTGCTGTCCACCTACGTGCTGGCCGGCATCGATGACGGCGCCGACCGCTATCGCAGCACGCTGGAGAGCCAGCGCCGCAATGCCGACCTGCTGCTGGGGCGCGTCAAGCGCGAGCTGTTCGCGCGCATCGAGCGCTCCGACATGACGGCCATCGAAGCCCGCTGGCACACCGTGTCCGACGCTGCCCGCACCCAGCCCACGCTGGACATCGCCCGTCTGATGCTGCCGATGGCGCAGGAAGTGGCCGCACCGCTGGGCAACCTGCTGCCGGCGGTCGACACCCAGAGCCTGGGCGGCATGGAAGGGCGCGCGCGCCGCCGTCTGCTGATGTGCCAGCTCATGCTGGACGGCCTCAGCGCCTGCTGGGGGCGCGATCTGGCTCAGTGGGACCTGATGGAGGCCCGCCGCGGCCTGCTCGATACCTGGCTCAATGCCGTGGCCCAGCAGGGCACCGACGGCGTGCGCCTGATGGCGCAGTGGAACCTCTTTGCCAGCGCGCTGCCGCTGCACAACGCGCGCTGCCTGCCCGGGGCGGCGCAGACCCTGCAGATGGTGGGGGAGCGGCTTTACAAGCTGCTTTAGCGCGTGTTGGGGGGCGTTTGTCCCGCGAAACACACGTACGGCATGCAGGGCAAGGCGGCCATCCTGTTGAAGGACGGTAGTGGCGATACGCCTGCATGAGGCGGTGCCAGGGGGCGATCCGTATTCCGGGGCAGGGTGGCCCTGAGCCGTGTGTGTATGTGGGGAATACAGGGGATTTGCTAGCATTCCGGCTGTCGATCACCCCAGCCGGAGCCCCCTCATGTCCGCCCAATCCGCCGCCCTCGAAGCCCTCTCTCCCCTGGATGGCCGCTATGCCGCCAAGGTCGCCCCGCTGCGCGCCTTCTGGTCCGAGGCCGCCTTCATGCGCCACCGCGTGCAGGTGGAAGTGGCCTGGCTCATCGCACTCTCGGATGCCGGCCTGCCCGAACTGAAGCCCTTCAGTGTCGCCGCCCGCCAGCGCCTGCAGGCCATCGTCGAGCATTTCGGCCCGGCCGATGCCCAGACCATCAAGGACTTCGAACGCACCACCAACCACGACGTGAAGGCGGTCGAATACTTCCTGAAGAGCAGGGTGGCCGACGATGCCGAGCTGGCACCCGCCGCCGAATTCATCCACTTTGCCTGCACCTCCGAGGACATCAACAACACCTCGCACGGCCTGATGCTCAAGGGCAGCCGCGAACAGGTCATCCTGCCCGCCATCGACCGCATCATCGACACCCTGCGCACCATGGCACACCAGTATGCCGGCCTGCCCATGCTGTCGCGCACCCACGGCCAGCCCGCCTCGCCCACCACCCTGGGCAAGGAACTGGCCAACGTCGTGCAGCGCATGAAGCGGGCCCGCGAGCATATTGCCGCCGTGCAGCTGCTGGGCAAGATGAACGGCGCCGTCGGCAACTACAACGCGCATCTCTCTGCCTATCCGGAGGTGGACTGGCCGGCCTTCTCGAAGCGCGTCATCGAAGGGCAGCTGGAGCTGACCTTCAACCCGCTCACCACCCAGATCGAACCGCACGACTACATGGCGGAGCTGTTCCATGCGCTGATCGGCTTCAACACCGTGCTGCTGGACCTGTGCCGCGACATCTGGAGCTACATTTCCATTGGCTATTTCACCCAGAAGCTGAAGGAAGGCGAGGTGGGCTCGTCCACCATGCCGCACAAGGTCAACCCCATCGATTTCGAAAATGCCGAGGGCAACCTGGGCCTGGCCAACGCGCTGCTCTCGCATCTGGCCCAGAAGCTGCCCGTCAGCCGCTGGCAGCGTGACCTGACCGACTCCACCGTCCTGCGCAACGTCGGCGTGGCGCTGGGTTACGCACTGCTGGCCTTCGATTCCGCCCAGCGCGGCCTGGGCAAACTGCAGGTGGCCGAGGCGGCACTGGCCCGTGACCTCGATGCCAACTGGGAAGTGCTGGCCGAGCCTATCCAGACCGTCATGCGTCGCTACGGCGTGGAAAAACCGTACGAGAGGCTGAAGGAACTCACCCGCGGCCGCGCCATCGGCCAGGCCGAGCTGGTGGCCTTCATCGATACCCTGCAAATTCCCGCCGCTGCCAGGGAACAGCTCAAGGCCATGACGCCGGCCAGCTACATTGGCCGGGCCGAGGCGCTGGCGAAGCGGGTGTGATGTGCCATGATGTCCGGTAAAGCGTGACGGGAGGAAGCTGCATGGCGCTGGAATTCCTGATGGAAATCATCGTGGGGGCGGTGGTGGAAATTGGCGGCGACGAATACCCGAAGTACGCCGTGCGGCACCGTCATTCCGCATGGCGCGTGCTGCTGACCACATTCCTGGTTCTGCTGGTGCTGTGCACGGTTCTCATGCTGCTTCCCATCGGCCCCGAACGCAGCTGGGCCGACCGCATGCATTTCGTTCTCGTTGTGTCCACCATCGGGGCCATCGGCATGACCCTGGCGTACGGGCTGTATCGCTGGGTTGCGGTGCGCAAGGCGCGTAAACAGGCGCAGGCAGAACGCGCGGAAGCAGAACACGGGCAGGCAGAACGCGGAGCCGGCATTGTGGACAGGGACTGACCCGGACGAAACGGTTTTTGTGTCGCAGGGGAGGGGCACGACTCCCGGCCAGCCGCATGCGGTGGAGAAGGTGGTCTTGCGAGACAAGGCGTGTGAACTTCAGCAGGCTTCCCCACATGTCGTGGATGCGGACCAGGCTGCGTTCACGCGATAACCCGGGTGCGATACGCGGGCTTTTGCACGAAGATGCCGATAATTGCGCATAATTTAACGAATTATCGAAAAGAGAAGGGGGAAACGTCCGTGCTCATGATCGCAACCGCCCTCAGCAGTGTCCTGATCGTGCTGCTGGCCAGAGTGGCCATGGGGAAGACCGCGTGGAGCTGGCCCTGTGCCGCCGTGGTGTTCATCGTTTCCGCTGCCTGTCTGACGGGTGCTTTCCTGCTCGATGACCAGCCGCTCGAAGGGGCCGCCCTGAAAGGTGTCGTGACCGGACTGGTCAACGTGGTCCTGTTCTTCGTGCTGAAAGGGGTGTTCCAGAAGACGGCCGCCCGCCAGCAGGACGGACCCTGACATCGCATACCGTCCGTCTCTGCGCAGTGTGCCCTGTGCCCTGCGTCCTGTGCGCTGTCCGCTGTCAGCACACGGCTGAAGCCAGCGCGGGGGACGAACCGGTTCGTTACACGCCCCAGCAATATCCAGCAACCCTGACCAAGGAGACCCCTACATGAATATATTCGTTCCCAGTGCAAAACTCGTCGTCCTGAAGGAACTGCCGTTCAGCGATTATGCATTTCCACGCTGGCAGTCCTATGCGTCCATCGCACTGGTGGCTTTGCTGTCGGCCATTTCTGCCACGCTGGCACCGCAGATGCATGGCCTTCCCCAGATGTCGTTCTGGGTTCTTTTGGGCTCGAACTTTCTTTCCACCTGGGTGCTCTTTCTGATGGCGATGTTCATCCTGCGCTGGTGGATGAAGCGGGGTGACCGCTGGGATGGCGAGGGCGATATGTTCAACCTGATTGCGGCGTCCTGGCTGGTGATCGATCTGATCGTCTATGCAGCGTCGATGCTCGGCGCGCCGGGCTTCATCGTCATGCCGCTGTCCATCTATACGATATGGGTTGCCGGCAACGCCCTTTCCGGGGCCATTCCCAAGGCTTCGCTGGGTTATTCCATCGGCGGCGTGATACTGGCCATCATTCCCGGGGCACTGATCGGTGCCGCGGTGGGCATCATGCTGGTCAAGATGGGCTACCTGCCCATGCCGGCCGCCCCTGCGGGCTGAGCAATGCCGGCTGGTCCTGCGGGCTGAGCGCACAACGATCCTCTGCAAAAGTCTGCGAGCGCTCTGGACCCAGGATCGGGATGGCATGGTTCTGCTGGCCACGCCAACGCGGATCGTCAGAGAAGGATCCATCAGAGAAAGATCGTCAGAGAAAAAGGAGACCCCTGCATGAACATTTTCGTTCCCAGCGCAAAACTCGTCGTCCTGAAGGAACTGCCGTTCAGCGATTATGCGTTTCCGCGCTGGCAGTCCAACGCGGCCATCCTCCTGCTGGGGATCCTCTCCGGCGTCCTGCAGGTGCTGATGCCGTTGCGACCCGGTGCGCCCATGTTTCCATCGTGGTATGTCATCGGGTCGAGCATCCTCATCATGTGGGCTGGCTATCTGGTGGTGGTGCGTGTCCTGCGTGGGTGGCTGAAGCGGGGTGATCGCTGGGATGGCGAAGGCGACCTGTTCAACCTGGTTGCAGCGGCGTGGTTCCTGATCCACACCATTTCCTTCCTGCTCGCCCTGTCCGGCGCACAGCCGTACATCGTCACACCGTTGTGGATCTACTCCCTCTGGGTGGCGGGCAATGCTCTGTCCGGAGCCATTCCGAAAGCCTCTCTGGGCTATTCCATCGTTGGCATCCTGCTGGGAACCCTGGCCAGCGTGCTCCTTGGTGCCCTGATCGGCGGGGTGGGCGGTGCCCTGCTGGCCATACTGGGCCTGGTCCAGGTGCCGCACGGCGCGGCGGGCTGATCGCAGCAGGCCAACCCTGCAGGCTGCCCCCTGCGGGCTGATCGGGAGGATGCCACATCGGTTTCCGGCGTGAAGCCTGGCGCGCAGGACGGATGAGTCCATGACGTGCCCCGGTGGCAGGGATGCCTCCCGCATGGATTGCCAATCTTTGCCAAACGGACTAAGCTTGCGGCCATCCACGACCGCCCATCCACCACGCCGGAGGCTTGCCCATGGTCACGATGAACATCTCCCTGTCCGAAGCACTGAAGAACTTTGTGGATGAGCAGGTCTCGCAGGGCGGCTACGTGTCCAGCAGCGAGTATGTCCGCGACCTGCTTCGCAGGGAGCAGGATCGCCTGCAGCTGCGGAGCATGCTGCTCGATGGCATCAACAGTGGCCCGGCAGGAGTGGCGGATGACGCCTATTTCGATGATCTGAAACAGAAGGTACGGGAGGCTGCCCGCAGGCGCTGTGAAGCAGCGGTGGAATGACTATTGTGAAGTACAAGGTCATTGAAGACAGCATCCGGGCACGTCAGGATGTCGAGCGTATCGTTGCCGACTATCTGGAGCAGGATGCAGAACGGGCGGGGCTGCATTTTGCCGAGGCGCTTCAGAAGGCCTATCGGCACATCGCTCGGTTCCCTGGTACCGGTTCATCCCGCTATGAGCATGTGCTTCAACTACCGGGGCTGAAATTCTGGCGAGTGCCCGGTTATCCGCATCTGGTGTTCTACGTCGAGCATCCAGAGCAGATCTCCGTTCTGCGTGTCCTGCATGGTCAGCGCGACATTCCTGCTTTCCTCACTGAATGACATTGCACGCCACCCTCCCCGAAACCGACGCTTGGGAACTCTTCTGGGCCATCAAGCAGGGCAGACCCGTCAAGGTGGTGGACGGCCGTTCACCCGAAGCCTTTGCCCGTGAGCATATCCCCGGCGCCCTGAACCTGCCGCTGGTTGCCTCGGGCGCAGATGCCGCAACGGCGGATGCCGGCTGCGTCGTCCAGACCACCAGCCTGTCCTCGCTGTCTCCCGATGTCCTCTACGTCTGCTGCGACGATGGCATAGACGGCGACGTGGCCGAACGGACCGCCTGCCGCCTGCAGGCCGCCGGCCTGAAGGTGCAGATACTGGTGGGCGGCATCGACTGGTGGCGGCGCGACGGCTATTCCACCGAGGGCGAGAACGCCCAGACCGGTACCCGGGTGGGCTGCGGCTGCGGCCGGCGGGGGTAACTTACCCCGACCCTGGCTCCAAAGCGCTCGCAGACTTTTGCAGGGGCTTTCATGTATCCGTATGAGATCGTGCATTTATTTGATTTCAATAACAAGATACATTATCAAAATCAAAGACAATAATGTGTACCAGATCCACGTGCTGAAGAAATCCCGGTGTTTTTGGAAAATACCGTTATATCTTCCGCCATCCGTCCCATTCCCCTTGATCAGCTCGCGGCTGTCTTCCTAAAATGCGCCTCCTCCCGCCCCGGGAGCCTTCGTGGGTTTTCGCGGCGGGCTCTTTCATTTACCGGAACCGAACGGAGAAAACCATGGAAGCCTGGCTGCCCAGCCTCATCACCGCCACCCCGCAAGAGGGGTATGAACTGGCCATCAAACTGTCGCGCATGGCCGTCAAGTACACCCAGCCCAGCGCCGAAGTGCGCGCCCAGCTGCGTCCCGTGTACGAAAAGGATGCCGACAGCCTGACCGCCGTGTCGCAGGTGGTTGCCATCAACTTCCAGACCGTGGCTGCGGCCAACAACTACTGGAAGTGATGTTCATACCCGGAGAGTGATGCCAGTCTCCGGGGGGATGTCAGCTCCCCGGAGGTGATGTCCCTGTGCTGAGGCTGGCCATAACCGGTACCGTTGATGCGCATGCCGGTTCTGCGCCATGTAGTGATGGCTGCCTGTCTGGTGCCCCGACGCCGCCACTGTGCGCATGTGTCCAAAATGTGACGCCCTATAGGCCACAGACATTGCATTGCAAGAAAGTGTGACGCATGCTGCGGGTGATGAGGGTCTGAACGACAGGAGCATCACCATGCGGACATCGATACAGTTTCGGCTGCCGATTACTGCGGCGGCGCTCGCACTTCTTCTGGCCGCCTGCGGTGGCGGCGGCGGTGGGGCACAGCGGGGCGTACTCAGCTCTCCGCAGCCGCCGTCGTCCAGTGGCGGCGGCCTCATTCCGGGTGGCGGCCAGTCCGGGCAGGCAGGCCAGAACGGCCAGAATGGCAACACCAGCCAGAACGGCCAGAGCGGCCAGAACGGTAATGCCAGCCAGTCTGGACAGACAGGCCAGAGCGGTAACGCCAGTCAGGGGGGCCAGACTGGCCAGAACGGCAACACCGGCCAGAATGGTGCTTCCGGCAGTGGTGGCACGGGGGATTCTGGTGCTGGTGGCACAGGCAGCGGTGGCAACACTGGCGGCCAGACAGGTGGCAGTGGCACCGGCAACACGGGCAACCAGTCCGGCGGCGGCAGCGCAGGCAACCAGAACGGTGGTGCTTCCGGCACCGGCACCATCACCCCCATCGTCAGCAGGCTTCCGCTCATTTCCGCCCGGGGCGTGCGTGGCGACGTGCTGCTGGCCATGATCGACCAGAGGGCCTGTGCTTCCCTTTCCCGGGCCACCAGCTACAACGGCAGCCTGCTGGCCAATACGCATACCCCCAGCGTCGTGGCCGGTGTGGAGCTGGATCCGTTCAACTACACGCACACCACCTCGGCACCCGATCCGTCCAGCCCGCTGATCGACGCGAAGTGCACGGAGAACTACTACCGCTACCGGGCGGCTGAAGAAGGGCGCAGCTACACCATCTACGCGTACAGCTATCCGCGCTACTACCACCCGCTCAGCATCGGGGCCACCCAGCGTGTCCACTATCTGGAAGTGAGAACACCGCTGACCGTCTCGGGCACCGGCTTCACGCTGGGGCAGACCATCAGCGTGCGTGACGGGGCGGACGATGGCATCAGCAACTTCTGGGGCAACGGTACGCACGTCGAGAAGCTGGAGCTGTCGGCTGCTGCGGCGCGCACCATCGCCTTCAACAGCGTGGTGCCCTATGGTGTGCTGATCGAATGGAAAGGCACCAGCAGCTCGGCCGCTGTTTCCGCTACCAGTGGCTCCGGTGCCGCCAATGCCACCGGCACAGCCAATGCAGCCAGCGGCACGAGCCGCACGAACAGCACCAGCCCCCGTCTCGAACAGCTGATGCTGCTGCGTGGCCAGAATGGCAGCCAGGCCAAGCTCTGCTGGAATGCGTCGGGGCTGCAGTATGCCCGCCGGCTGCACTGCACGGCCTGGAAGGCACCGGCCGGCTGGCAGCGGGGTCAGAAGCTGGGCTTCGACGGTCACTACCTGATCGATGACCGTTCTGCGCATGCGGGCGAAAGCGGCTTCTTCTACTGGCGTTAGAGCGTGTCACGCACTCATCGACCCCTCGCAGTTCCCAGCCGTACGCGAGGGTGTTGCCCTGTCCGGCAGGGCGGTCCGCCTTGCCTGCGCAGCGTGCCTTGTCAGCACACGGCTGGGCCGGGGGCTACCCGCAGGGGAGTTTTTCCTGCGGGTACGCATGACTGTGTTGGCCGTGCCTTGAAACCATTGAAGATTCTGCGGCCCCGCCGGCCTGCACCCCCAGACTGGCGGTCCCTGGTTTCCCGCCCCCCCGGTAGTTATCATTACCAAAGGAAATATAACGATTCCGACAGCTCCACGCGGGTTTCCGTGTCCACAGGCTGATCCCCTGCCTATCATGAGCTGTCACCTGCCCATGGTGGCCGGGCACCGTGGGCGACGGCGTACCGCATGTGCCGCATGCGGGGCGGGCGTTCTGTCGCCCCCGGACGAACCGCTGTGGCCGTGCCATCGGCCTTCTCACGGGGGGCGGCGTCGTTGCAGGTGTACATCCATCATTCCCGGTGTTGCAAGGAGCGCCGACATGAGCGATGCGAAAATCACCGTTCACGAACGCCAGGTCAACAGCCAGATCATCGTCTGGACCACGCTGATCGGGGGCTTCATCAGTTCGCTGGTGAAGTGGGGATCCGAAGTGAACATGCCACCGCGCGTACCGGGTGAAATCTCCCCGCCGGGCGCCAACATCGATGCCTGGCTGGGATGGCTGGGCTTCAACTCCCATTCACTGGACTATGTGTACCAGGGCGCCACGGTGCCCGGTGCCGTCACGCTCTATCACTGGGGCTTCAGCTTCGTGTTTGCCTGGCTGTACGTGTGGGGCAGCATCCGCTGGCCGCGCATCCGGCTCTGGTACGGTGCGTTCTATGGTCTGGTCATTACCGTGGTCATGCACGGGTTCCTGATCCCGCTTTTGGGCTTCCGCAACCCGGTCTATGCCCATGGTGCCACCGGCTGGCTCTGGAATCTCAACGCTGCCGAGCTGTGGAGCGAGATTCTGGGCCATGTTTACTGGTCCGTCTCCATCGAGATCTGTCTGATTGCCGTGCCGGCCCACTTCGGCCGTCCCATCGTCGGGAAGTGGTTTCTGAAGTGACGGCCTGATCCGGCGATGCTCGGGGCTGAAATGCCCCCCGATTGCCGGACACAAAAAAGGCAGGGTCCGAATCCGAACCCTGCCCATGTGGGTGCAACCCTGTAGGGGCGGAAAGCCGCCCCCACGGCCTCACGGCAATTCCACCTCCGTGGCATCCTTTTTCCTGATCGGCTTGACCAGATCCTCGCGCTTCAGGCCCAGGCGCATCACGATGGCCGCGGCCACGAAGATCGACGAATAGATGCCGAAGCAGATGCCGATGGCCAGCGCCAGCGCGAAGTAGTGCAGCGTGGGGCCGCCGAAGAACAGCATCGACAGCACCATCATCAGCGTGGACGTGTGCGTGATGATCGTCCGCGACGTGGTGGTGGTGATGGCGTGGTCCAGCACGGCGGCGGTGGTCATGTTCTTCGCGTGGCGCTCGCGGAATTTCTCGCGCACCCGGTCGAAGATGATCACCGACTCGTTCACCGAGTAGCCCAGCACCGCCAGCACCGCTGCCAGCACCGACAGCGAGAACTCCCACTGGAAGAGGGCGAAGAAGCCCAGGATGATCACGATGTCGTGCAGGTTGGCGATGATGCCCGCCACGCCGAACTTCCATTCGAAGCGCATGGCCAGGTAGATCACGATGCCGACGATCACCATCAGCAGCGCCATGGCGCCGCCGGTGGCCAGCTCATGCCCCACCTGCGGGCCCACGAACTCGTTGCGGCGCAGCTCCACCTTCGGGTCGACGGTCTTCAGTGCACCCAGCACCTGCTCGGCCTGCTGGGCCGCCGACACGCCTTCCTTCAGCGGCAGGCGGATCATCACGTCGCGCGAGGTGCCGAAGTTCTGCACCTGCGGCTCCGAAAAGCCCAGCTCCTCGATGGCCAGCCGGGTCTTGCCCAGATCGGCCGGCTGTGCGTAGTTGAACTCCATGACGGTACCGCCGGTGAACTCCACCGACAGGTTCAGCCCGCGCACGGCCAGCAGGATCACCGCCGCGACGAAGAACGCGATGGAGATCATGTTCAGCACCGTGACGTGGCGCATGAACGGAATGTCACGCTTGATCTTGAACAGTTCCATGGTGTGAGCCTCCGGTCAGCGCTTGGCAACGGGCTTGTGATCGTCGGGTACCCAGTCGCTCTGGCCCACCGACAGGTGCTTGATGCGCTTGCGGCCGCCATACCAGAGGTTGACCAGCCCGCGCGACACGAACACCGCCGAGAACATCGAGGTCAGGATGCCCAGACAGTGCACCACGGCAAAGCCCTTGATCGGGCCCGAGCCGAAGGCCAGCAGTGCAATACCGGCGATCAGCGTGGTGACGTTGGCATCCAGAATGGTGGCCCAGGCGTGCTCGTAGCCGGCGCTGATGGCCATCTGCGGCGAGACGCCACGGCGCAGCTCCTCGCGCACACGCTCGTTGATCAGCACGTTGGCGTCGATGGCCATGCCCAGTGCCAGCGCGATGGCCGCGATGCCGGGCAGCGTCAGCGTGGCCTGCATCAGCGACAGCACCGCCACCAGCAGCAGCAGGTTGAAGCCCAGCGCCAGCGTGGAGAACACGCCGAACAGCGCGTAGTAGATGATCATGAACACCGAGATGGCCAGGAAGCCCCATGCCACGGACGAGAAGCCCTTCTCGATGTTGTCGGCCCCCAGGCTCGGGCCGATGGTCCGTTCCTCGATGATGTTCATCGGGGCGGCCAGCGCGCCGGCGCGCAGCAGCAGGGCCAGGTCGCCGGCGTTCTTGGGCGTGCCCATGCCGGTGATCTGGAAGCGGCTGCCCAGCTCCGACTGGATGGTGGCCACCGTCAGCACCTCGCCCTTGCCCTTCTCGAACAGTACCACGGCCATCGGCTTGTGGATGTTCTTGCGGGAGACCTCACGCAGGTGGCGGCCGCCGGCTTCGTTCAGGCTCACGGCCACGGCGGGCTGCTGGTGCTCGTCGAAGGTGGCCGACGCGTTGGTGAGCTGCTGGCCGGTGAAGATGGGCTCGCGCTTGAGCACCACCGGGGCGCCACGGCCCTGGCGGAACAGGTCGGAACCGAAGGGCACCACGGCGGTGTCGCTGGTCAGCGCCCGCTGGGCCTCGTTGCTCATGTCCACCAGCCGGGCCTCCAGCGTGGCGGTACGGCCGAGGATGTCCTTGGCCCGTGCCGTGTCCTGCACACCGGGCAGCTGCACCACGATGCGGTCGGCCCCCTGGCGCTGGATGACCGGCTCGGCCACGCCCAGTTCGTTGATCCGGTTGTTCAGCGTGGTGATGTTCTGCTGCACCGAGTTGTCGAGGAAGGTGCGCATGGCCGCCTGCGTCAGCGTCATCACCAGCTGCGCATTGGCGCCGCTGCCGCGCGTCTGCAGGGCCAGGTCGCCCTGGTGGTCGCGCAGCAGGCCCTCGGCACGCTCGCGGGTGGCCTCGTCGCCAAAGGTCATCACCAGCTGGTTGCCGGTGCGGCGGATGCCGTTGTGGCGCACGTTGCGGTCACGCATCAGCGTGCGCACATCGGCCATGGCGCTGTCCAGACGCTTGTTCAGCGCCTCGGCCGTGTCGATCTGCATCAGGAAGTGCACCCCACCGCGCAGGTCCAGACCCAGATACATGGGCAGGGCATGCAGCTGCGTGAGCCAGGTGGGGGAAGCCGACAGCAGGTTCAGCGCCGTGATGTAGACCGGATCGGAGGCGTCCGGGTTCAGCGCCTTTTCCAGCACGTCGCGGGCGCGCAGCTGGGTGTCGGTCGAGTCGAAGCGGATCTTGACCGAGCTGTCGTCGCGCAGCACCCCCGTGTTGGGGATGCCGGCTTCGGTGAGTGCGGCGAGCGCACGCGTCTCCGTGGCCTCGTCGACCTTGATGGTCGCCTTCTGGCTGGATATCTGAACCGCTGGCGATTCGCCGTAGAAGTTGGGGAGGGTATAGATCAGGCTGAAGATCAGTGCCAGCCCGATGACGGCGTACCGCCAGAACGGATTTCGATTCACACTCAGATGGCCTTGATGGTGCCCTTCGGCAGAAGGGTCTGGATGGTGGACTTCTGGAAGTTCATCTCGATGGACTTGCCTTCAGAAGCGGAAACTTCGACGGTAACATAGGCTTCGCCGACCTTGGTCACCTTGCCGACGATCCCGCCGGCCGTCACCACTTCATCGCCTTTTTGCAACGCTGCCAGCATGTTCCGGTGCTCCTTGGCCCGCTTCATCTGCGGACGGATCATCAGGAAATACATGACGACGAACATCAGGATGATGGGCAGGAAGCCCAGCAGCTGGTTCTCGGCGCCGGCAGGCGCGCCGGCGGTCTGTGCGTAAGCAGAGGAAATCAGCACGTGTAAGGTCCTTTGTCAGGAGGTGGGGGAAGAGGAGCGACCGCGCCGGCTGGCGGCGATGCCCCCCGGGGCATGTGGCCCCGTGATGATGAACCGGCTTCCCGGGGGAGCGACGCCAGCAGGGCAGCCCCGATGGCCCCGGGCTTCCCGGGATGGATGAACCCGTCATTATACCGGCCAGGCCGCGGATGACGGGGCGTTCTGTTACGACTGCCCTTCGTCCAGCCCGCGCTGGCGGTCGGCCTCGAACTGCGCCTTGAATGCCGCAAACCGGCCTTCGGCAATGGCCTCGCGGGCCTCGCCCATCAGGTTCAGGTAGAAGTGCAGGTTGTGCACCGTGGCCAGATGGGCGCCCAGCATCTCGCCCACCCGGTTCAGGTGATGCAGGTAGGCGCGCGAGTGTTTGCGGCAGGTGCTGCACAGGCAGATGGGGTCCAGCGGTCGCTCATCGTCACGCCAGCGGGCGTTGCGGATCTTCAGGTCGCCAAAGCGTGTGAACAGCCAGCCGTTGCGCGCATTGCGCGTGGGCATCACACAATCGAACAGATCGATACCCCGGGCAATGCCGTCGAGCAGGTCTTCCGGCGTGCCCACCCCCATCAGATAGCGTGGGCGGTCGGCCGGCAGCCGGTGGCCCACATGGTCCAGAATGCGCAGCATGTCTGCCTTGGGTTCACCCACCGACAGCCCGCCGATGGCATAACCCTCGAAGCCGATCTCCTTCAGCCCGGCCAGCGACTCGTCGCGCAGATCCTCGAACATCCCGCCCTGCACGATGCCAAAGAGCGCATTGGGGTTCTTCCCGTCCAGAAACTCGTTGCGGCTGCGTCTGGCCCAGCGCAGCGACAGCTGCATCGACTGTGCCGCCTCGTCCCGCGTGGTGGGCCGCCCGTCGACCTCATAGGGCGTGCATTCGTCGAACACCATGGCGATGTCCGAATTGAGTGCCCGCTGCACCTGCATGGAAATCTCGGGCGTGAGAAACAGCCTGTCGCCATTGATGGGCGAGGCAAAGCGCACCCCTTCCTCCGAGATTTTGCGCAGCTCGCCCAGGCTCCACACCTGAAAGCCCCCCGAATCCGTCAGGATCGGCCGATGCCAGCCATTGAAACCATGCAGACCGCCCAGTTTTTCCATGACGGTGGTGCCGGGGCGCAGCCACAGGTGGAAGGTGTTGCCCAGGATGATGCGCGCCCCTACCGCCTCCAGATCGTCCGGCGACATGCCCTTCACGGCACCATAGGTGCCCACCGGCATGAACATCGGCGTCTGGAACGCGCCGTGGTTGAGCTTCAGCGTGCCATGGCGCGCCAGGCCGTCGGTATGGTGCAGGGTGTATTCGAGCATGGGGATGGAGGAGAGGAAAGAAGAGGAAGTCGCTGTTGCTGTGTCGAAGTGAGGCGAGGCGTCTGGGGGCGGGGAAACAGGGAAAGGGAAACCGTCATGCCCCGGGTGCGTGCGCTCTGCTGGAATGGCTGGATGTTCCCGGTTTTATGCCTGTAATTACAGGATAATTACGCATTTCGTGTCTGGAGGGACAGGGAGGTGAACAGGCTCATGACAGGCGCTGCGTCAGGGCAGCCGCTGGCACGCCATTGTCAGGTGGCATGATCGTCCCGGTCCAGCAGCATCGCGTCCCCATAGCTGAAGAAGCGGTAGCGCTGCGCAATGGCGTGCGCATAGGCGCGCCGGATCGTCTCGCGCCCGGCAAAGGCGCTCACCAGAATCAGCAGGGTGGATTTTGGCAGGTGGAAGTTGGTGAACAGCCGGTCCACCACCCGGAAGCGGTAGCCCGGCGTGATGAACAGGTTCGTCTCGCCCACGCCGGCCTGGCCGCTACTGGCTTCCAGCGCCCGCATGGCCGTCGTGCCGATGGCCACCACCGGCCGTCCCCCGGCCTTCGCCCGCGCAATGGCCTGCGCCGTTTCGGGCGAAATGGCATAGCGCTCGGCATGCATCTGGTGCTGCGACAGGTCTTCGGTACGCACCGGCAGGAAGGTGCCGGCCCCCACGTGCAGCGTCAGGTGGGTCATCTCCACCCCCCGCGCGCGCAGGGCCGCCAGCAGCGCTTCATCGAAATGCAGCCCGGCCGTCGGCGCCGCCACCGCGCCCGGCTCACGCGCAAACACCGTCTGATAGCGCGACTCGTCCGCGCCGTCCGGCGTGTGCTGGATGTAGGGGGGCAGCGGCAGCTCGCCCAGCCGCTCCAGTATCTCCGCGGCGGGCGCATCGAAGCGCAGCCGCAGCAGCATGCTGCCCGGCTCGCGGGCGGAGACGACGGTGGCGACGGCCGCGGCATGCGAGGCCGGGGGCCCGTCACCATGACTGGACGCCCCCGATCCCGCCCTCGATCCCGATCCCGATCCCGACCCGGAACCCGCACCTGCATCACCGAAGTACAGCCGGCTGCCTTCCTTCGGCGGATGGCTGGCGCGCACCATGGCCAGTACCTCGAACTCACCGTCGATGCGCTCGACCATCACCTCGATGCGCCCGCCACTCTCCTTGCGGCCGAAGAGTCGCGCGTGGATCACCTTCGTGTCGTTGAACACCACCAGACTGCCCGGCGCCAGCAGTGACGGCAGATCCGTCAGCAGCCGGTCGGCCACTGGATGTTCCGCTGCGAGACGGCCCGTGCCGCTGCCACCTGCCGTGTCGCTGCCTGCGGCGGCGCTGTTCGTGGCAGTGCTGCCTGTCGTGCGGTCAGTCGTGGTGTGCCCGGTCGTGGCGCCGCCGGTCGCGCCACTGCTCGCGGCGGTGCCCAGCGCCGATACATCCAGCAGGCGCCCGCCGGCCCGGTGCTCGGGCGGATACTGCGCAATCAGTTCATCGGGCAGGTGGTAATCGAAGTCGGAGAGTTTCATGGAAGGTGGTGCACAGAGCAGGGCAGGAGCGGACAGGACCTGCCAGCCGGGTGAGGGCTGATTCAGGGGTTTCCACGCCGGGAGGCGTGCTCCCGCCGGGAGCACATCCGGCCCGGAAGTGGACTCCGGTCCGGATGCAGACTCCAGCCGGCGTCTGGAAACGGGCAGCGGGGAACCCCTTCAAAGTGCCCCCCTCAAAGACCGGTTGGCGTACCCGGCCGATTTGCGCCATAATGGTGACCGGATGCCGATGGTACAGGATTGGTACGACGCGTCCCGCGCCCGCCACCTTGCTCCCCCGCAAGGTCTCCCCCAACCCTGGGCCGGGGCCATTTATCCGTGCTTCTCCCTGTCCGCGCTGCCCCCCTGCCACTGCGCCTTCCCCCAATCCGGGCCATGGCAGGCCAGCAATCGGCATCCCCTTTTTTTCGGTGGGCCAGCCGGTCGCCGCCAGTTCTCTGGCGCGCACCCTGCAGGCTGGCTCTCCGGCCTGTCAGCCCGGGTGGTGAAACTGGTAGACGCAGGGGACTCAAAATCCCCCGCCGCGAGGCGTGTCGGTTCGAGTCCGACCCCGGGCACCAGCTTGCGCAAGGCCGCTTTCCGCTGTGTGTGGAGGCGGCCTTTGGTGTATCTGGCCGGCTCTGCCGGCCGATCCTTTCGTGCCGGGGCGAAGATCCGTCCTTTCTGGTGGCCGGTGCCCTGTCTTGGTGCAAACGGTCCTGGCCTGCTGCCGTTCCCGCCCTGCCACGGTCTGCTTCGGCGCGGGGCATCTCCCGACACCGTCCGTCCTACAATGCAGTTTCCCCAGAATGTGTAGGACGCACTGCCATGCCATTGACCGGTCTGCTGGTTGGACTCCTGTTCGGCTTTCTGCTGCAGCGGGGGCAGTTCTGTTTCGTTTGTGGCTTCCGCGAGCTGCTGTTGCGGCGCAATACAAGCTTCATCGTGGCCCTGCTGGTGGCCATCGCCATCCAGTCGGCGGGCTTCTTCGGGTTGCAGCAGGCGGGGGCCATCCGGCTGCCCGAGGGGACCATGCCGCTGTGGGCCACGATCATCGGCGGGCTGCTGTTTGGCATCGGCATCATGCTGGCGCGCTGCTGCGGCAGCGGCAGCTGGTTCCGCTCCGGTGAAGGTGCCGCGGGCAGCCTGCTGGTCCTGCTGGTCTTTGCCATCACCCTCGCAGCCTTTCAGGCCGGGCCGTTCCGGGGCCTGATGCAGCCGCTGCTCGAACAGCCTTCCACCCTGTCCACCATTCACGGCACCCTGGGCATCTCCCCCTGGTGGCTGGTGGGCGCGCTGGCCCTGCTGGCCTTCACGCTGGTGAGGCGCGACCAGCGCACCACCGCCGACTTTGCCGATGCCCCGTCACTGGCCAGCGTCCGCCGTGCCCACTACTCCGTGCGCATGGCCGTGGTGATCGGCCTGCTGGGCATTGCCGCCTGGTGGCTCAGCTGGCAGACCGGCCGCAACTACGGCTATGGTGTGGCCACTCCCACCGCCAACCTGCTGCAGTACCTGACCACCGGCCAGAGCCGCTATCTCAACTGGGGCAGCCTGTTCGTGCTGGGCATCCTGCCCGGCGCCTGGATCAGCGCCCTGATGACCGGTGAGTTCCGCTGGCGCGTGCCCGCCCCCGAACAGGTGCCGCAGCGCATCACCGGCGGTGTCCTGATGGGTATCGGTGCCACGCTGGCCGGCGGCTGCACCATTACCAACACCCTGGTGGCCACGGCGTACTTCTCGTGGCAGGGCTGGATTGCCACCCTGATGATCATCGCCGGTGCCTGGATCGGCCTGCGCATCACAGGGCAGGGACGCATGAATTCATGATACGTCCCTCCATGCGCCCGGCCTTTCGCCGGTTGCCGTGATGGCAGCACCTGCCGGCCATCGCATCATGGTTTTGCCCGTCATGCACCTCATTTCCCGTGCAGTGCGCATGGCTGGCCCCTCGGGGGCAAGAGGCCGCTTTTGCCTTCCCCCCATTCAAATGCCCCCAGCGCGCGTCATGAACCCATGCGTTCACGACGTATGTGTTCGGGGCACGCCCACTACCGGAGCCCTGTTGTGCTCCTGGCCTGCGCTTTGCCAGCGCGACTGGCAGGCGTGTTTTTCATTGTCATCATGAACCATCACCTTCCTCGCCCGCTGTGCGCGGCCCTGTTGACGACAGCCGTTGGCCTCGTTATGGCTGGTTGCGATTCCCACAAAATCCAGACGCTCGATACCGCCGCCATGGCGGATCTGATCGGCAAGCCCGACACCGTCATCATCGACACCCGTGACGACAGCCTCTACAACGGCTTCCACGATCAGGGCGCCCCGCGTGGCGGCCACCTGCCGGGGGCTGGCCAGTTCACCACGGCCTGGCTGGACTACATCGCCCCGGACAAATTCGAGAGCTTTGCAGCCGGCAAGGGCATCACCCGCGACAAGCGGGTGGTGTTCTACGACAGCAACCCCGACAACCTCGAACGCGTCAGCGCCGAATTTGCTTCCCGCGGCTACAAGGTGGATATCTACAAGGACTACCTGGCCTGGGCTGCCGACAGCAGCCGCCCGCTCGAATCCTTCCCCAATTACACGCTGGCCGTCTCGCCCCAGTGGCTGGACCGCCTGATGAAGGGCGGAAAACCGGAAAGCTACGACAACGACCAGTACATGCTGTTCGAAGTCTCGTGGGGGCCGCTGGAAAAATCCAACGCCTACATGCAGCACATCGTGGGGGCCTACCATTTCGATACCGACTGGATCGAAAACGCCCCGGTCTGGAACCTGTCCGACCCGAAGGTCATCGAGGCGAACCTGCTGAAAAACGGCATTACCGCCGGCAAGACCATCGTACTGTACTCCGACAACCAGCTGGCGGCCCTGCGGGTGCTGTGGGCACTGAAATGGGCAGGCGTGAAGGACGTGCGCTTCCTCAACGGGGGCCTGCGTGGCTGGGTGGATGCCGGCCTGCCTACCGAGACGAAGGTCAACACCCCGGAGCCTGCCGAAAGCTTCGGCGTGAAAATCCCCGCCAACCCGCAGATCGACATCAGCCTGCCGGCCGAAGCGCAGGCGCTGCAGAAAGAGGGCCTCAAACTCATCTCCAACCGCTCGTGGGACGAATACACCGGCAAGGTCAGCGGCTACGACTACATCCCCGGCAAGGGGGAACCGAAGGGCGCTATCTGGGGTTTTGCCGGCACCGACTCGTCCAACATGGCCGACTACTACGACCCGGACAATACCCTGCGCAACCCCAACGAAATCTTTGCGCTCTGGAAAGGGCAGGGCATCGAGAAGGGAGACAGGCTGGCCTTCTACTGCGGTACCGGCTGGCGTGCCGGTGTGCCCTGGTTCATGACACAGCTGGCGGGCTGGCCCACCACCTACATCTACGATGGAGGCTGGAATGCCTGGCAGATGGACTCGGTGTTTCCCGTCCAGAAAGGCGCACCGGACGGCATGAGCAAGCCGGATGCCTTCAACGATTTCGGCAAGGTGCACAGGCAGGGGGCGTCTTGCAAGAGCTGAGGCGCGCGTGGCAGGGAGGTGCTGGCTGATGGCACCTCCTGTGGTGTGGTGTCTGGTGGCGTGCCTTTGGTGCGGGGCGTCTGCGATGGGGCATGCTTTCAATGTGGCACGTCCTGGACGTATCCCACCGGGCGGCTTTGGCTTTTCTGGGGTAGCCCCGAAGCCGGTTGAAATCCTCACGGCTTGATGAGCCATCCCGGATCGACGACCTTCTGCGAAACCTGTGGCTGAAGGGGGGCGTCCTCCTTCACCATCTCCGCCTTCCATGCGCCATTGGCTTCACGCCGGACCCTGATCTGTGCCACCGGTATTTCATCGTCGTCGCCCAGACGGCCGCGTTGCGCGCCGGTGTCGATGACCCGCGTGATGGGCTGGCCTCCCTGTGCAAAACTGATTTGCACGGTGGCCTTGTGCTCCGGTCCCTTGAAGTTGTTCACGCCGATCCGGTAGATGCCCTCCTGCAGTACGCTCGTATCGCATGAGGCGTAGTAGTGTTCGGGGCCGTTGGCAATCCGGTTGTCGACATCCAGTTCCCCCACCAGCCCTTTGCTGTTCAGGTAATAGACGTGCTGGCCGTTGGGCTCCCGGGTGTGCAGGTCGACATCACCTTCGCCGTCCCAGGTCAGGGTGGTGGTGAACAGGCCGGGGCTGGCCGTTGGCGTTGTGTCCTTCAGGGAAGCAAGTGCACTGAGCGAGCGTTCTTTCACCAGGCCACGTGCCTTGCGTCCCGCATCCAGGTAGGTTTCCCACAACATGTGGCCGGACGCGTCCGATCCTGAAGGAGCCATGAGGATGTTGTTCGATGGGACTGCGGTTGGGCCGTACAAAAGCCTCAGCCCATTGATCACCACATCAATGTAGGCCAGAAGATGCTCTCCATGGGTTTCTGCTGTAGCGGGGGCTATGTGCAGAGTGGCAACGCTGCTTTCCGGATACCGGGACTTTGTATAGCTCCAGGCCTTGTTGACAAAAAAGTTGCCCTGCGAGTGCGCGATGAACAGCATCTTCCTGCCTTCGAGCGCCAGCGTGTCAACCTGTGCCTGGTGTCTCCGGTAGTCTTCCTCGGTGGGCGGGTCATAGAAAAGCCGGGACAGGGCGGCAAGCGTTTTTGAGGTGATGACACGGTAGATGCCTTCCAGAGCCAGCGCCGCTCCCTGAAATACACCTGTTACTCTGTCCCATAATGTATGCTGGCCGTGTATGGCTTCCCAGAGGTACTCGAACCGCTTTTCCAGTTCTCCGCTCTCGTCGAGCTGGTGAGCAGTCTGGATAAAGGTTTCTGCGAGATCCTGAAAGTCGTTGGAGCCAGCTTCTTTGCCCGTGGTGTTATAGAACAGCGTCGGCTCCATTGGCTCTCCGTTATAGGAGGTTCCGATAAGCTCCCCGAGTCTTTCGAGCGCTTTCCCCGCATCGTCCGAGCTGTTCCACACGCCATTGAAAAAGCCAAGTGCGTAGCTGCCCTTCTGGCAAACCGTATGCTCCGGAATGGATTGCGATGCTGCTGGCGCGGGTTGAATCGAAAGGGATGTGGCGAGAACCAGCAGTGAAATTCTGTGCACAGCTTTCATGATGGTTGCTTTTTGGGATGCTCACTTGCAGTGGCTTTTGGGGATGGCTACCCAAACGGCGCCATTCAGTGCGGCATTGAATTTTCCGTACGCCTTGTACCGCTGCCGGGTGTTGACGGTAAAGTTTCGTACCATGGTGTCATGGTACGGATCTGTCCCGGGGAAGGCATCTGCTGCACAGTATGCGGCGGCAAAGACGTCATCACCAGCTTCCCGAAGATCGTCCTCGTTCTTGAGATTTGCCATCATGCCGCGTTTGATGGCCTGATGGAGCACCGTCAGCCGGTGTTTCTGAAGTTCGGTATCCGGAAGTGACGCGATCCACGCCTCGATGTCATCCCTCACGCCATTGTGGTTGGCGTCCACGCCCTCGATGGTGTCGGTGCGGTCCAGTATCGGTAGCTTCCCTTTGGCTTCCAGTTGTTGAAATGCTTCCTTGAAGTTTCGTGGGGGTGTTTCTGTGGATGAAGGGGCGTTGGGACCGCCGCAGGCGGCAATGGCGGCCGAGAGCAGAACGGTCAGCAGAACGGGGCGCAGAAGACGGGAAGGGCGCATGACGGTAGTCCTTGTACAGGGGCCGCCCCTGGGTGGGGCGGCATGGACGCTATCATGCGCGGGACTGCGCGTGCTGCCTATAGGCCAAATGGATAATCCGGGCAGATTTATCGCCGGGAGAAGCCCCTCTTCGTGAAATAGTACACACTTCCCTGCGTTATTGGCCAGTCACACGTTACCCCCCAATTTCGATTGATATCAGAAGTAGGGAGATCTGGTGGTTTGGTGTTCCGCTGTGCCTGGTCGGATATTCTGCGCGGAGATGCCCCGCCCAATGAGGTAGTTGCTGTTGCCTGTGCCCACCTGTTACCGTTGATTTGCCCAACAACTCGCATCAAAAGGAGGTGGTGACCATGAAGCGACTGCTGGCTTTCCTGATTTCTTTTTCCATGCTGTTTTCTTTCTCGCTGCCGGTCTCGGCAAGCCAGGAAGGCGTTGTTGATGGCGGTGACCCCGTTGCTGCGATCAAGGCTGCACGTGAGGCCGATCCTGAAGGTTTTGATCAAAAGGTAGCGCTGCTTCAGCAAAGCGAGGCATTGATGACGCTTTTCCATGGGGCGCCCAATGCAGAAACTGTTCGTTTTTATCTGGAGTTCTTTGCGATGCAAAGTACCTTGGATCAAGTGAAATCCTTTGTCGCAAATACCGAAGGGAAACACTTTGAAGTTTCTGGCACAATGGATAACCACTCGGTTAAGCTTAAAGAAGGTCCAGAGCCGAAATCGTCGCACGCCACCAAGGATTGCTGTGCCTGTTGGCAGGCGTGGGTGGCTTCTGCCGCATACATGGTCGGTACTGGCATGCTTTGTACGGCTGTTGGTGTGGCAGGGACCGCGGTCAGCGGAGGCGTCGGCGCGGTGTCCGGTTTCGTATGTGGCGGCGTGTTCTGGGGGATTGACAAGTTCCCCGATTGGGATGCAGCCTGCCGATGAAGGGCGTTTGTTTGCAAAGGCATTCTGGGTATAAGACGCATGGTATGCCTTTTTTGACGATGTACGCCGTTCGGTGAAGGTCCTTCTCGAGGGGGGGCGGATGTAGGCCGCATCCCTCTCTTTTCCGTCTTGGGAATACGTGTTTTGTACAATTGCCTGTGTCCCATGGCAGGCAGTCGTGCATTGAGCCCGGAAATGGTCGTCTCCGGTCGGTCCAGGTCGGCTATGCATACCGGAGGCATGCAGTTTTGTTTCATGAATGGAGTGGAAGGGGGCGTCACGGACGTATGCATGCTTCGTGTGGATAGCTGAAGCTCACGGTTCCGTTCTGGGATGCATTGAAGCGCCGGTATGCCTTCTTCCTTGCCCGGGTGTTGACGGTCAGTTTCTCTATTTCCGCTCCGCGGTGGTATCCCAGCAATGTATCCGGTGGATAGGCGTCCATCTGGCAGTCGGTGGTCAGCGTGATGTCATTCGCTACCTCTCTGAGTGCATACTCGTCCTTGACATCCACCAGCATCGAGTTCGTGACGGCAGTGTGAACGCGACCGAGCCAGTATTTCTGTTCTTCGTTGTCCGGCAGCCTGGCAATCCATGCTTCGATGTCGTCCCGCACACCGTCGTGGTTGGCATCCACGCCTGCGATGGTGTCGGTTCGGTCCGGCACGGGGCGTCTTTTTCTGGCTTCCTGCTGGTGCTGCGCTTTGTGTGGGGATGATTCTGCCTGAGAAGGGGGATTCAGGCTGCCACAGGCGACGACAGTGACAGCGCTCAGGGCGGCCAGCAAGGCAGGCCGCAGAAGACGGACACGGTGCATGACATGAATCCTTGCGCAAGGCACTGCCCCGGGATGGGGCAGCGTGGACGCCATCATGTACGACTTCTGTGCGCACCACCCATGCCTCGGGTCAAATGGACAGCCTGGGTGGATTCATCGGTGATAAACCGTTGGTTCTGTGCGATATTCACCGGCGAGCAACCGTTGGTCCTGTGCGATATTCATCGGTGAGCAATCGTTGGCCCTGTGAGACACGCGGGTCATGAACGCATTCGTTTCTGCGCTGGCCCCGGCCGCGTGCTGGCAAGACGCCGTTCAGGCAAGGCAGTGCGCCAGGCTTGTTACAGCGCCCCCACCGTCTGCGCCCCGGTGGTTGCCAGCGCTTCCGGCCGGGTCTTCTCGGCCAGCGGCCGGGCGGCAAACACCTCCACGGCGGCTTTGGTGTCGTCGCGGGCGGCGGCTTCGTACACATCGGGGCGACGCAGCTTGATGGTCAGCAGCACGAGGGCCAGCATCACGTCCGGCCATTTGTCCGAGCTGCCATCGAACGCGGCCACCCGGGGCAGGGCACGCTGCAGGGCGGCAATGCCGCGGGCCACCAGCGGGTGATCGTCGCTGTCCGGGGCCTTGAAGCGCACCAGTTTCACCACCTGCACCAGCATGTCCAGCAGGGCCAGGGCCTGCGAGGTGCCGGACAGGTAGCGTGGCGTGGGCAGCTGGTTCTCCAGATACTGGCAGATGGACAGCGTGCCGGCGATGACGCTGCCGTCGTTGAGCAGCAGCACCGGAATCTGGCTCAGTGGGTTGACGGCTTCCAGTTCGGGCGGGTTCTGCCACGGGTCCACCAGCTGCATGGGCAGATCGTCGAGTCCCAGTTGAAGTGCCCGCGCCAGGCAGATACGGCTGTAGGGTGACGTCGGGCTGATGTAGAGCTTCATGCAAACCTCCGGCAACAGGATAGGGGGATTAATTCGGGACCAGCGCAGGGACGAATGCGTTCATGACAAGCGCTGAGCGTCCGATGGTACACCCGCCCTGCCTCCCTTCCCCGGCTTCCACGCTGGCCGGATGGTTGCTGCCGAGAGGCGGAATGATTCACATCCCGCCATCGGCGGCGGATTCATTCGCCCTGCTGCGCCCGCACGCGCTCCAGCAGCACCTGCAGCGGATGCCGCAGCGTTTGGTGGGTCATCCGCTTGACCTGGCTGCGGCACGAGTAGCCGGTGGCCAGCGCCTCGCCGGCCTCGGCTGCGGGGCGCTCCACCTGGGCCTGCCACGACTGGCTGTAGATCACGCGCGACGTGCCCGCGTTGCGTGCTTCGTGCCCGTAGGTGCCGGCCATGCCGCAGCAGCCGGTGGCCTGCACCTGCAGTTTCAGCCCGAAGCGCTCGAACACCTTCACCCACTGCGCGTTGCTGTTCGGCTCACTGGTCTTTTCGGTACAGTGCGCCAGCAGGCGATAGGGGGGGGATGGGGCTGTATCCAGGGGGGCGTTGGGCTGCTCGCAGGGAGCATGGCGGACGGGCAGTGAGGCGGCATTCGCCCGGTTGCTGCTGGTGACTGCTGTGCCGGCCAGTACCGTCTGCATGACAGCGGGGCGCTGGCCTGGCTGGGCGGCTGTACTGGCTGTACTGCCTGGACTGGTCGTATCGGCGCGTGCCGTATCGGGGGTTGTGTCGGCAGCCGTCTTCATGCGAGAACCGGCCAGAGGCTCAGCATCCAGCACCGCCAGCAGCCATTCCTGCGGCAGCAGTACCTTCGGTACTTCGCCAATCCCCTCGACCTTCGTGTACTCCTGCCGGAACACCAGCGTCATGGCCGGGTCCAGACCCACCAGCGGGATGCCGAAGGCTGCCAGTTCGCGCAGCCTGCGGGTGTGCCGGCGGGCGGTGCGGGCAAAGGCCGGCAGAAAGCCCTGCACCTGCAGCGGTTTGCCGTTGGCGTGCAGGGGCGCCAGCCATACATGCAGGCCCAGCCGGGCCGCCAGTTCGATGAAGTCGGCCAGCTGTTCGGTTTCGAAGTAGCGGGTGAAGCTGTCCTGCACCAGAATCACGCTGCGGGCACGGTCTGCGGCGCCCAGGGCAGCCAGTGTGGCGGGGGAGGCCGTCTGTACCTGCCATCGCTTCAGCGATGGTCGCAGGGGCAGGCGCGACAGCAGCGGGCTGTCCACCATGCCGATGCGGGTTTCCAGCAGGCGCTGCACCATCCGGTTGCCCATGATGCCGTTGTACAGCCAGGGCGCATGCGCCAGCCAAGGCATGGAAAATTCCAGCGAGCCGATCAGATAGTCGCGCAGCGGCCGCTGGTAGCGCTGGTGATAGAGCTGCAGAAAGCGCGACCGGAAGTCCGGCACGTTCACCTTGACGGGGCACTGCCCCGCACACGACTTGCACGACAGGCAGCCGGCCATGGCCTCGTACACCTCGTGCGAAAAATCGGCCGTGCCGCGCCGGGCCGCCCGCGCGTTCTGCCAGCGGCTGCGGAGCGTGCGCCAGAAGCCGGGCGGGTTGCGCGACAGTTCCAGCACATCCACGCCGGCATGGCCCTGCAGGCGCAGCCATTCGCGGATCAGCGAGGCACGGCCCTTCGGGGAATGCACGCGCTGCCGTGTGGCCTTCCATGACGGGCACATGGCGTCGTCCGGGTCGTAGTTGTAGCAGGCGCCGTTGCCGTTGCAGTGCATGGCGGCGCCGTAGGCCTGCCAGACGCGCTCGTCGATCTGGCGGTCGTGTTCGCCGCGGGTGGGCACGCCGTCGATTTTCAGGAGTTTTGCGGGGCTCTGCCAGGCGGTGGCAATCTTGCCCGGGTTGATCTGGTTGTATGGGTCGAAGGCGGCCTTGAGTTTCTGCAGTACGGGGTACAGTTCGCCAAAATAGCTTTCGGCGTATTCCGAGCGTACGCCCTTGCCGTGCTCGCCCCACAACAGCCCGCCGTAGCGCTGTGCCAGTGCGGCCACCGCATCGCTCACCGGACGGACCAGGGCTGCGTATTTTGGATCCTTCATATCCAGCGCCGGTCGCACGTGCAGCACGCCGGCATCCACGTGGCCGAACATGCCATACTGCAGGCCGTGGCTGTCCAGCAGTGCGCGAAATTCGGCAATGAAGTCGGCCAGGTTCTCCGGCGGCACTGCCGTGTCTTCCACGAAGGGCTGCGGCCGTGCCTCGCCCTGCACGTTGCCCAGCAGGCCCACCGCGCGCTTGCGCATGGCATACACGCGCTTCACGGCGTCGGTACCCTTCGCCAGCGTGTGCCCCAGCCGGCGTACCGTGGCATCGGTCTGTAGGTGCTGTACGAAGTGCGCCACCCGGGCATCCACCTCCGCTGGGTCATTGCCACTGAATTCCACCAGATTGATGCCCAGCGTCGGCTCGCCTTCACCCGCCGGAAAATATTCGGCCACGCTGTTCCAGACGAAATCGTTCATGGCCAGCAGCAGCACCTTCGAATCCACCGTTTCGATGGACAGGGGTTTCTGCGCAATCAGCGCCCGGGCATCGCGCAGTGCATCCATGAAGGCCGCATAGCGCACATTTACCAGTACCGAGTATTTTGGAATGGGCAGGATGTTGAGCCTGGCCTCCACCACGAAGCCCAGTGACCCTTCGGCCCCGCACAGCACGCTGTTCAGGTTGAAACGCCCGTCGGCCTCGCGCAGATGGGCCAGATCGTAGCCGGTCAGGCAGCGGTTGAGTTTCGGAAACTTCGCGGCAATCAGGTCGGCCTGTTCATCCGCCATGCGGCGTGCGGTGCGGTACACCCGGCCCACACGGCCCGGGCCGGCACAGAGGGTGTCGAGCTGCGCATCATCCACCGCCTCGCTGAAGAAGCGCTCGCCGCCCAGCAGCACGAAATCGAGCCCCAGCACGTGGTTGCGCGTCTTGCCGTAGGTACAGCTGCCCTGGCCGCTGGCATCGGTGTTGATCATGCCACCGAGGGTGGCGCGGTTGGAGGTGGACAGCTCCGGCGCAAAGAACATGCCGTGGGGTTTGAGCGCCGCATTGAGCTGGTCCTTCACCACGCCTGCCTGCACCCGTACCCAGCCTTCGGCGGCATCGATCTCCAGAATGCCGTTCATGTGGCGCGACAGGTCCATGACCAGCCCGTTGGTGAGTGACTGGCCATTGGTGCCCGTGCCACCGCCCCGGGGGGCCAGTGTCACCTCACGATACTCGTCCTGCCCGAGCAGCCGGGCCACCCGTTGCACGTCCTGGGCATGGCGGGGGAACAGCACGGCCTTTGGCGGGTACTGGTAGAGCGAGTTGTCGGTGGCAAACAGCGTCTGGGTGCCGTAGCTGGCGTCGATCTCGCCCTCGAAGCCGGCCTCGCGCAGTGCATCCAGAAACTGCCGCCAGATGCCGGCCGGCGCATGTTCGGACTGGGGCAGGGGGGCGATGGGCATGGGGGCGATGGGCATGGGGGAGGCGGGGATGATGCAGGTGAAAGGCAGGGGTGATGCAGGTGAAGCCGGGTGGGGGGAAGGGCCGGCGCTCATGGCCGGTGAGGTGGGCTGCAGGGCGCCCTGTCGGCACAGGGCAGGGGCCTGCTGCGCCAGGCCGGATGGGGCCATGACACGCGCCAGAGGCTCCCTAGTATGTGCGCCCCTGTCGGGGCTGACAAGCGCGGGCGGGTAGCCGGGCATGTGCGACCGCCTGTTGCAGGAAAATTTGTGCACCGCCGCGAAATTGAAATCAAAGGTAACAATTATCGATATCGTTACGTATCAAAACAAACCCAATGAACATTTATCAACTCTATCGGTGCCGTCGATATTGTTGTCATAAGGCTATTGAGCAGCATCAATGCAGGGGTGCTGCAGCTGGATGAACATGCCGCGCCGCCATGGCGGCCAGCTCTCTATCTTTCCGGAAACACATTACAGACAACCCTTCCCCCCTCTGCAAGGAACAGCTCATGAGCCGTCATACGCCTGTCAGCCGTCGTCCGTCCTCTTCTTCGTCCTGCCTGCTTCGTCCTGCCGCCGTGGCACTGGCGCTGGCCTCGCTGCCCTGGGTTGCCCATGCCGCCGTCGATGAGACTTTCCAGCTGGGCACCGTGGTGGTGACGGGCAAGGCCCGCCTGAAAATGGACAGCGAAACCGCCTTCACGGCGTCGTCCATGCGCACCACCACGGGCCTGTCGCTGTCGCCGCGCCAGACGCCGCAGTCGGTGAGCGTGGTGACGCAGGCCCAGATGAGGGGGCAGGGCATTCGCACCTTCGAGGGGGCGCTGAACACCACGACGGGCGTGAACGTGACGCGCAGTGCGTCGCGCTCGGTGTTCATGTCGCGCGGGTTCTACATCGAGCAGCTGGCCGAAGATGGCATCAACACCATGATCGGTGCGCCCGGCCTCAATGGCACGCCGGGGCGTGACCCCAAGCAGCAGCTGGACATTGCCCTCTACGACCACATCGAGGTGGTGCGTGGTGCCACCGGGCTGACGCAGGGCGTGGGCGAGCCGGGCGGCACGCTGAACGCCGTGCGCAAGAAGCCCACCAGCACGCCCCTGGTCGAAGCCAGCCTGATGGTGGACCGCTTCGGCACCGTGCGTGCCACGGGCGACGTGTCCGGCCCGCTGAATGAAGACCGGGACCTGCGGGCGCGCCTCGTGACGGTGCTGGAAAAGGACCGGTCCTTCCAGGACAACGTCGATGGCAGGAATGCGCTGCTCTATGGCGTGGCCGACAAGACGCTGGGCGATGGCACGCGCTTCACCGTGGGCGGACTGGTGCACAACACGCACGACACACCGGACCCCAACGGCCTGCCGATGGCCCACGACAACACCGATGCCCACCTGCCCCGAGACAAGTTCCTGGGCATGGACTGGAACAAGGGCCGCTATCGCAAGCGGGACGCCTTCGTCGAGCTGGACCACTACCTGAACGACGACTGGAACCTCAATGCCAAGCTGGACTACCGGCAGACCCATTCGGTGTCCGAGTACACCTCGCTGGCGGGTTCCGGTGCCGTGGGCGGTGGCATCAGCGCCACCGGCACGCTGCCGGTGGACGACATCGAGCGTTACGACCATGCCGGCAACCAGCTGGCCTTCCAGACCAACCTGAATGGCTCCTTCGAGGCGCTGGGCCAGAAGCACGAAGCCTTCATGACCTACAGCTACAGCCGCGAGAAGCTGGATGTGCGCGAGCGCTGGCAGGACAACGACGGCCTGACGGCGCCTGTCTACACCTTCACCGGCCATGAAGTGGCCCGTCCCGACTGGAACACCTACTACGGCCAGAACTTTTCGCACAACAACTTCTACAATCAGGGGCTGTCGGGGGGCGTACGCCTGAATGTGCGGGACGATCTGCACATCCTGGTCGGCACGCGCTACACGCACTGGAAGCGTGACTGGGCCTACATCTACGACACCCGCAATGGCCAGCCCGATACGCGCGCCAATACGCAGCTGATCACGCGCCGCAGCCGCTTCATCCCGTACGCCGGCGTTACGTACGATCTGGATGATGTCAACAGCATCTACCTGAACTACACCTCCATGTTCAAGGTCAACACCAACCCGGCACTCGACGGCGGCCCGCTGCCCGTGACGCAGGGCAGAAATTACGAGGTGGGCTGGAAGGCCGCGGCCAATGAGGGGAAACTGAACGCGTCGGTGGCGCTGTTCCAGGTGGATCAGGACAATACGGCGGTGCGCTCCAACCTGCGCACCACGGACGGTACCCGCCGCTGGGCCTGGTTCCCGCTGACCGAGCGCAGCCGGGGGCTGGATGCCGAGGTGTCCGGTGAGGTGATGCCCGGTGTCAACCTGTTTGCCGGCTATACCTACAACAAGCGCAAGTACACGGCCAGTGTCGGCAGCGCCGTGGCCGGGAAGGACTTTGCCAAACAGATGCCCAAACACATGCTGCGCGCCTATGGCAACTATCGCCTGCCGGGCGAGGCTTCGGCATGGACGCTGGGCCTGGGCATGCGCATGCAGAGCGCCACGGAAAGCGGCTGGGATATCCACAACGGTGGTCGCACGGTGTGGAATGCCAGCGTGCAGTACGCGCTGGATGCGCACTGGCAGTTCAACCTGAGCCTCAACAACCTCACGGACAAGCGCTACTACACGGACAACGGTTCACGCGGTTATGGCTATGGCAGCTACTACGGCGAGCCGCGTAACGTAGTGCTGACGGCAACGTGGCGGATGTAATGATCCGGTAACTTTTCTGTCCATGTCTCCCTTTCATTGGGGGGCATGGCACGGTATGGCCCATACAATGCCCCGCTGTGACGTGCTGCATGGCGGGGCATTCGTTCGTGGGGACACGGACGGCAAGGGGGCAGAAGCCTGTCTGGTCATGCACACAACGGCTACGATCAGGAGGCGCGCTCATGGCGTTCGGACGATTGGTCTCGCTCTTCAGAAAATCCCCGTTCATGCAGGGGCCGCTGCTGAGCAGGGTGGGGGTGATCATGCTGGCCATCACGCCGGTCCTCATTCTGCTGCTCTGGCGCTTCCACAGCCCCAGCATGATGGATGCCGATGTCCGGGGGGCCGTGATCCTCAACGATCCGCTCACCGCCACCCAGGAGTCCGGCTTTTATCCGGTGGTGTTCGATGTGGACGGCAATCCCCGTGGAACGCAGAGCCTTGCCCATGTGCCGCAGGGTTCGCCCAACGCCGGCCGTCTGCACCGGGGCGACCATGTGACGCTGCTGTGCGAGGGCCACCCCTGCGAGGTCGTGCAGATCAGGCAGGGGGATCAGGTTCTCGTGTCGGGTGAGGCGCTGGCCGAGTTCTCGCGGTACAAAAACCGGATGAGTGCCCTGGGGCTGCTGGCCTGGGCGCTGTGCGGTGCCGGGCTGATCTGGCTTTCCGGGCGTCGCAGGCATGGGTTGTCGGGGCGTGGCATGGGGCGCCGGCGGCGACGTTCCCGGTCATCCGGTTCGTCACGCCCGGCCGGGTCTTCGCGGTCCTCCAGTTCATCACGTCCGGGAGGGGCTTCACGGTCCACCGGTTCATCGCGTTCGGGGGAGTCTTCGCGCCCGTCCGGTTCGTCGCGTTCAGGAGAGTCTTCGCGGCCGTCTGGTTCGTCGCGTTCGGGAGAATCTTCGCGTTCGTCCGGTTCGTCGCGTCGGGGAAGGTCTTCACGGTCGTCCGGTTCGTCGCGTCTGGCAGAGTCATCCCGGTCGTCGGGGGCGTCACAACCGGCAGAATCCTCCCGGTCAGCCGGCGCGTCGCATTCGGCGGAGTCGTCGCGTTCATCCGGATCGTCCCGCTCTTCGTCGGGTGCGCCCCGGTCGTCCGGATCGTCACGGCCGGCGGAGGCGTCTCCATCGTCTGCCGGGGCGTCGCAGCCATCTGGTCAGTCCAGACCCACGTCCGCGGACAATGAATGAGGCAGCTGCTGTCAGGAGGTGTTTCCATGCCGCTGGGAGATTTCATCGGACGCAAGGCGAAACCCGCAGTACGCGGGCCCGTGTTTCGCAGGGTCGGACGGGGTCTGCTGGCCCTGATGCCCGTGATCTTTTTATGCTTCTGGCATTTTGGCGGCCCTGATGTGGAGGGGGCGGATGCCCGCCCTGCGGTGATCGTCAATGATCCGGCCACCGATCTGCAGGATGGCGGCTTTCACCGGGTCAGCCTGGCGGTGGAGGGAAATCCCGAAGGGCAGCTGAGCCTTGCCTTCGTTCCGGAGGGCGCCTCGAATCGTGATGTCCTGCACCCGGGTGACCGCCTGATGGTACTGTGCGAAGGAACGCCCTGCGAAGTGGCCGAAATCCAGCGAGGAAACCGGGCGCTGATCGGAAATGGACCGCTGTCCGAGTTCTACCGCTACCAGAACCGGCTGACCGTTCTGGGGCTGCTCGTCTGGGGGCTGCTTGCGCTGGCCTTTCTGTCGGTGGCGTGGCGTGACCACCACGAGCTGCTCCAGCAGGAAAGCGAATCGGGCGGGTCCCGCTCGTCCAGACGACGGCGCTCATCGCGTACCTCCCGGGGGCGGGGGGCCACACGGGGTTGAAGCCCGGGTGTGATTTCCGGAAAACCGGGGGGCTTTCATCATGTTTTATCTGGATGCTTTCTTTGCACCCCCAGAGGTGCGAGGACCCGCACTGCGCAAGGCTGCAGAGATATCGGCGGTCATGCTCGTTCTGATGACGCTTCTTTGCTGGGATTACGGCTCTCCCGATGTGCGTGGGGTCGAGGCGCGGGAGGCCATGGTGGTTTCCGCACCCGCGCCAACACGTGATGCATACGGTTTTTATCGCCTTGTACTGGATGTGGATGGAAATGGTATGCGTGGCAACAGGCGCCGCCCCAGCCTCGTTTATGTTCCCCAGGACGCGCCGAATCTCGATAGTCTGTGGAAAGGTGCGGAGGTGACGGTGCTGTGCCGCGAAACACCCTGCAAGGTCGTCGAAATCCGGCAGGCGGGACGGACCATCGTGCCGGCGGCAACGCTGTTTGAAATCCGCCGGCACCGCAACCAGAGCGTGATATTCGGTCTGGTTGGTGGCACTCTGGTGATTGGCGTGTTTCTTCTCGTGTCGTGGCGGGACGGCAGGAGGATGGCTCGTAGAAAGAGATCAGCCGGGTAGTACAGGAGCATGGCCGGACAGCAGGCAGTCTCCGTCACACCTTCCCCGACTCATCCCTCCCTGCCCGCAGAATCCGCGCATGCCATCCGATGTGCTCGCCAATGAAGGTGGCAATGAAGTAGTAGCTGTGGTCGTACCCGGGTTGCAGGCGCAGTTCCAGCGGCTGGCCGGCGGCGGCGCAGGCTGTCTTCAGCAGTTCGGGGCGCAGCTGTTCCTGCAGGAAGGGGTCATCGGTGCCCTGGTCGATCAGGATCGGCAGATTGGAGGGGGCTGACAGATCCATCCGCTCGCGTCCCTGTGCCTCCACCAGGGCCACGGCATCGTGCCGCGTCCATGTGGCAGGATCATCCCCCAGATAGGCCCGCAGCGCCTTCTGCCCCCACGGTACCTGCGAAGGGGCGACGATGGGCGCAAAGGCCGATACGCTGCGGTAGCGGGCCGGGTTGCGCAGTGCAATGGTCAGGGCACCATGACCGCCCATGGAATGCCCGCTGATGGCCCGCACCTGCGTGGCCGGAAAATGCGCCTCGATGAGCGCCGGCAGCTCCTCCACCACATAGTCGTACATGCGAAAGTGCGGTGCCCACGGCGCTTGCGTGGCGTTGACGTAGAAGCCGGCGCCCTGGCCGAGGTCGTACGCTTCGTCGTCGGCCACGGCGTGGCCCTGCAGGTCGTTGCCGCGCGGGCTGGTGTCGGGGGCCACCAGAATGATGCCGCGCTGCGCGGCATATTGCTGCGCGCCGGCCTTGGTGATGAAATTCTGCTCGTTGCAGGTAAGGCCCGACAGCCAGTAGAGCACGGGGCATTTTTCGCCGGCCAGTGCCAGCGGGGGCAGGTATACCGCCACGTTCATGGCGGTGCCGGTGCAGGTGGATTCATGCTGCCAGACTTCCTGGCGGCCGCCGAAGCAGGCGTGCTGTTCAGTACGTTTCATTGTGGTGTCCGCTGGGCATTGTTCTGGCGACGGGCGGGCAGAAGAGGGGGCCGCTCAAGAACCTGCTGCAGCCGCTGTTGCAGCAGACCTCCTCGCTGGGGCTGATCCACGAGACGCTGGGCATTTCGCCATGGTGGTGCGTGGCGGCACTGGTGGTCATGTGCGCCGGCCTGCTGTGGCGGGCGCGCCGGCAGGCCACCTTTTCCTCGTCGCCCACCGGCGATGCGGCCGAAGCAGTCGAGACGGGACGCTATTCCCTGGGGATTGCCGCGCTCATCGGTCTGCTGGGTGTGCTGGCCTGGTGGCTGAGCTGGCAGAGCGGCCGCAACTATGGCTACGGCGTGGCTGTGCCCACGGCCAACGTGCTGCAGTATCTGGTCACCGGCCAGAGCCGCTACCTCAACTGGGGCAGCCTCTTCGTGCTGGGCATCCTGCCCGGTGCCTTCTTCAGCGCCTGGCTGCGGGGGCAGTTCCGATGGCGGGTGCCGCCGGTGGAGCAGGTGCCGCAACGCATCCTGGGCGGCGTGCTGATGGGCATGGGCGCCACGCTGGCTGGCGGCTGTACCATCACCAACACCCTGGTGGCCACCGCCTACTTCTCGTGGCAGGGCTGGCTGGCCACGCTGATGATCCTGCTGGGCTGCTGGCTGGCGCTGCGCCTGCTGCGCACGCCGTCGTGTGCCTGAGCCTCCTTTTCATCCCTTTGCATCTGTCTGCACCATCATCATGAGTCTGCTGCCCATTCGTCCGGAGCCATCCGCTTTCTCCAACGAGCCCTCCGACCCCACGGCCGGCGCTCGACAGCGCGGCACCGCTGCGCATGACGTCTGCCATCGTGACGTGCAGCAGGGACGGCCCGTGGTACGCCGCCTGGCTGGTGCAACCGCCCTGGCGACCGCCGTGGGCATGGTGCTGGCTGGCTGCGATTCGCAGAAGGTGCAGGTGATCGACACGGCTGGCCTGGCAGCGAAGCTGGGCAGCGCCGACTACGTGATCATGGACACGCGCGACGACAGCCTCTACAACGGCTTCCACGATCAGGGTGCGCCGCGTGGCGGGCACATCCGTGGCGCAGGCCAGTTCACGACGGCCTGGCTGGACTACATCGCCCCCGAGAAATTCGAGGAATTTGCGGCCGGCAAGGGCATCACCAAGGACCGCACGGTGGTGTTCTACGACAGCAACCCCGACAACTTGGAGCGGGTCAGCGCCGAGTTTGCCTCGCGCGGCTACAAGGTCGCGGTCTACAAGGACTATCTGGCCTGGGCCAATGATCCGGCCCGGCCGATGGATGCGTTCCCTAACTATCCCCTCAGCGTCTCGCCGCAGTGGCTGGACCGCCTGATGAAGGGAGGCAAGCCCGAAAGCTATGACAACGACCAACACATGCTGTTCGAGGTGTCGTGGGGGCCCCGGGAGAAATCGAATGCCTACATGCAGCACATTGTCGGCGCCTACCACTTCGACACCGACTGGATCGAGAACGCGCCCGTCTGGAACCTGTCCGATCCCAAGGTGATCGAGCAGAACCTGCTGAAGAACGGCATCACGCACGACAAGACCATCGTGCTGTATTCCGACAACCAGCTGGCGGCGCTGCGCGTGTTGTGGGCCCTGAAATGGGCTGGCGTGAAGGACGTTCGTTTCCTGAACGGCGGGTTGCGTGGCTGGGTGGATGCTGGCCTGCCCACCGAGACGAAGGTGAACACGCCCGAACCCGCCGAGCACTTCGGCGTGACCATTCCGGCCAACCCGCAGATCAACATCAGCATGCCCGCTCAGGCGCAGGCTGCGCAGAAAGCGGGGCTGAAGCTCATCAGCAGCCGGTCGTGGGATGAATACATCGGCAAGGTAAGTGGCTATGACTACATCCCCGGCAAGGGAGAGCCCAAGGGCGCCATCTGGGGCTTTGCCGGCACGGATTCATCCAACATGGCCGACTACTACGACCCCGACAACACACTGCGCAACCCCAACGAGATCTTTGCGCTGTGGAAAGGGCAGAACATCCACGCGGGCGACAAGCTGGCCTTCTATTGCGGCACAGGCTGGCGCGCAGGCGTGCCCTGGTTCATGACCCAGCTGGCCGGCTGGAAGGACACCTTCATCTATGACGGCGGCTGGAATGCCTGGCAGATGGATTCGGTCTATCCGGTGCAGAAAGGCGCGCCCGGCAACATGAGCAAGCCGGACGCCCACAATGACTTCGGCAAGGTGCACAAGCAGGGCGCGTCCTGCAAGAGCTGAACGGGACGGGGTTTCTCTGCTTGACCCAGCGGTGTGACGCAGCCCGGCCTGGACTGCGTGAATGCGTGTGCTTGAAGGGGCTGCCGTGGCGGTCGAGCCCCTTGGGGCGTGGTCAAAGCTCGCCGACTGTCGTGGCTTTGGTTGCTGCCAGAGCTTCGGGGGCCGTCTTCTTCGCCAGCGATGTTGCGGCAAAGGCTTCCACGGCCGCCTTCGTGTCGGGCCGTGCAGCCGCCTCGAATTCCTCGGGGCGACGCAGCTTCACGCTCAGCAGCACCACGGCCAGCATCACGTCCGGCCAGGTTTGGCTGTTGCCGTCAAAGGCGGGCACCCGCGCCAGCGCACGCTTCAGTGCCGTGACACAGCGCTCCACCAGCGGATGGTCGGCAGTGTCCGGCGCCTTGAAGCGCACCAGCTTCACGATCTGGATCAGCATCTCCAGCAGCGCATGCGTCTGCGAGACGGCCGACAGCTCGGCCGCCGGCGGCATCGCGCCACCCAGGTACAGGCAGATGGGCAGCGTGCCCGGAACAGCAGTCTTTTCGTCATCCAGCACCAGCACCGGAATCTGGCTCAGCGGGTTGATGGCCT
>ERZ773077.281-NODE-281-length-38943-cov-7.390197_pt1 | contig 38943 bp, 35 predicted proteins | sample MGYA00580612_ERZ773077 | MGnify/ENA primary metagenome ERZ773077 (study PRJEB29015, sample SAMEA2737971) | human oral metagenome | biome: human oral; feature: human-associated habitat; material: dental | place: China | collected 2021 ...
GTGCAAAGCTCGTCGCTAAGTATGCTGCCAAGCGTGCTCAGCTCAAGGCCGAAGGAAACTACGAAGCTCTTCAGGCACTGCCTAAGAATGCTTCTCCTGTCCGTCTGCACAACCGTTGCAGCATGACAGGTCGTCCTAAGGGCTATATGCGCCAGTTTGGTATTTCTCGTATCCAGTTCCGTGAGATGGCTTCTGCTGGTCTCATTCCTGGAGTCAAGAAGGCTAGCTGGTAATAGCACTCCTACCATATAAGAAGTCTCTTATCCCTGTTTTAGTGGATGAGAGGCTTCTTGTTTTCGGACTTCTTCTAGATTATATGATAGCTTGTGAGACGCAGCTCTGGTCCTCCGTGTTAGAGCGAGGGTTGTTAATAGCCTCATACATTCCCCTCTAGTAAGATGTCTTAGTAAGATCTACAGGGTATCTCACCTCACAGATGGATTCTATGAGAGTATTTCTTGTGAGAGCTACGAGAGCCTTGTGTCATGCTTTATCTTGAGAATATATGAATCGTACGCAAACTTCAAGCAATGTTGGAGGGGTGCATTCCCTCTATACACTGAAAGCTCTTCTTGCTTTTGTCGTGGTGACTTGTCATGCCCCACTGAATATTAGTTGGCTTCATATTCCGGGTCTAGTGGTTGAGCTTTTCTTTGCTATCACCGGTTATTTTTTGTTTGCACCAGACTTGGAGCAGGTACAAGTTCGCATCAAGAGTTCCATAAAGAAGGTGATCCCTATCATCTTGGTCCTACAGTTGTTCTATAATCTAATTGCCTGGCCGAATTTAGGTAAGCCATGGGAGGCATATTGGAGTTGGTTCCAGTGGATTTTCATGGGATTCAGTTCTTTTGATTCAGGTCATCTTTGGTATCTTACTGCCTTGCTTTTGGGGCTCATCTCCTTTGCAGGCTACTTGAGGGTCTTTAAAGGCCATCATATACCTTGGTTGTTTCTTTTGATTATCCCAGGGGCTTTAATAGGTCCTTATCGCCCCCTGCTGTTTGGACAGCCTGAGTCGGTTTTTGTATTTAATTTCTTAACTAGAGCTGTCCCATTCTTAGCTATGGGCTACTGGATCCGAGCTCACGAGGAGTGGCTACTCACTTTCCGTTGGATAAATATCTATGCCGGTTTGCTCGTCTTAGCAGGAGTTGAGTTTCTCGTGACTAGCGTCTTGAGTGGTGGGGTTGCAGAAGCCAGCCTTACAGCTCTATTCCCCTTGAATTTTGCTGCTTTTATGCTCTTCCTTTCCTACAAGTCGCTGGGGCAAGGTACATGGCTGGAGACGATTGGGAAGAAGTATTCAGGGAATATTTATTACTTCCATATGGCTATTATCTTGGGATGGAAAGCACTGAATGCGTCTTCTCCTGTCTTAGCTTCGATCTATGAGAAGGGAGGGGCTTTTGTGGTTTTCTTCTTGAGTCTTGGGGTGGCTTATCTCATTGTAAAGCTACAGGATCGCTTAGGCTATCACCTCTTATGATAAGTCATTGATTCGTCGATCTTAAAAGAATAGCCCCTGACATCACAAATATGATGTCAGGGGCTATTCTTTTGATATTGCTTTCAAATCAAGCAAGGGGCGCATTCATCGGCTAGCCTAGGAGCTCCTGCTCGACCTGGGCGACACGCTCCTGAAGGGTGGGCTCTAGGGAAAGGCGTCCCTCGATGGTCTTACAGCCGTGGATGATCGTGGTGTGATCGCTGCGTTTCAGTAGATGCGCTATGGCGGAGTAGGAAGCGCTGGTGTGCTTCTTCACTAGATACATCGTCACTTGGCGGGGGAGGGCAAGGTTCGCCTTGCGGGAGGTAGAGAGGATCTGCTCCTTGCTGATCTCAAAGACTCGGCAGACGGTCTCGAGGATATAGTCGGGCGTCAAGGTACGACGCTCGATGGAGACCGTCCCACCGACGATCCGTCGGGTGGTCTCGAGGTTCACCTGTCCCGTGTCTGAATAGCGGGCATGGGTGATGAGCGTGCGTACGGCACCCTCGAGCTGACGGACATTGTCCTGCATGCTCTCGGCGATAAACTCGACACACTCTTCGCCTAGCTCGACACCGCTCTCGGCGACACGGCGCTGGAGGATCTTGCGTCGAAGCTCTAGGTCGGGACGGTCGATACGGAGCATCATCGCACTCTGGATGCGTGTGAGGATACGAGTCTCCATACCCTTGAGATCCACAGGGGGGACGTCACAGGTGACGATGATTTGCTTCCCAAGGAGATAGAGATGATTGAAGATGTCGAAGAATGCCTGCTGGGTCTTGGTCTTGCCGATCAGACCTTGGATATCATCGATGATGAGGATATCCATCTGCTGATAGAAGTCGATGAAGCTCCCACGCTCCGTCCCACGCATCAGGCTGTCACGGATGAACTGGGTCTCAAACTTAGAGCTGGAGACGTAGCAGATACGCTTGGTGGGGTGGATCTCCATAGCACGCTGTCCGATCGCCTGGCAGAGGTGGGTCTTCCCTACACCGCTGGGGCCATAGATGAAGATGAAGTTCAGTGGAGCCTGCCCTGGGCGAGCTGCCGTAGCCTCAGCGATACGTAGTGCCTCGCGGTTACACGCACTTTCGTAGAAGGTCTCGAAGCGTAGATCCGCACTGAGGTGTGAGGTGTAGTCTTGGAGACGTGCTAGCTTGGGAGCAACGGGCGCACTCTTGGCGGGCTCGAAGAAGATGTCAAGATTCAGCCCTGCCAGTACTTCACTGTGAGCTCGCTGGATGAGGGTACTATGTGCACGGAGGAGCTCCTCGTAGAAGTCCTTGGAGGGGACTTCGAGGACGAGGGTCTCGAAGCTACCTTCGGCATCTTCACGCGTCTCTACACCGACAGCTCGAATAGGAGCGAACCAGCGCTGTAGGGTCTGAGGGTCACAAGTTCGTGCGATGACCTGGAGGCATTGGCTCCAGAGCTGCGCACCATCCAGGGAGGGAGGGGTCTGCATCTTATTATAGGAGTCCACGATCGGGTGGGCTGTGGATAAGCTAGGCTCTATAGGTCGCCAAGTGCCGGAGATACCTTGGCTAGCAAGGCACCACGTCTGGCGGTGATGATGGATCGGAAGTGTGGCGGAGGGCAGGGTGGTTACTTGAGGTTTTCCGAAGATTTTGTCTAAGGATTTTTGGGTCGTATCCCTGCCGTTCCTCAGTGCAAAGGTTGGCATTTCTAGGGAGAAAAAAAAACGTCTCCCGATTTGGATTTTTCCTTGAGAGTATATGCTCTTTGCTTCCAAGCGGTTAAGATACTCTCCCTGATGATGGCTGATCTCTTGGCTCTAAGATGCTAGCTTTCAATCGCTCTCCACACTATCCACTCAGCTGTACACGGGGTTATCCCCAGTCAGGGATTTCTGTAACTCATTCATTCATAGCATGAACTTGTTTTATCCACAAAACTTATCCACCATCCCCTCTGATGACGCCTTCTTGGCGTTGTTGGGGATGGTGGAGAGGATCTGAGGAGGGGAGAAAGGAGGAAATCCCTCATCGACGATAGTGGTAGTCGATGCCAAAGAGGGCACCTGCGAAGGTCATCACTTCCCCATAGGCGACGAGTACGCTGGAGTGGATCTCCCCAGGTGGGGCGGTGAAGAAGGCGACGCCAAGGAGGGCTATCCCGAAGGCAGTGAGTAGCGAGGCGATGATGAGCTGGAGGGTGGTCTTGGGTTGGCTATCCATGATGAGGTCGGGGTGAAGGGGTGAGAGAAGCATATTCGTTGGAGGCATTGAATGAGGGACAAGCCTTGCGCCATTCTGCTGGGCTGATCATGCCATCGCCATTGCGATCGGGACTAAGATCCCGATGTCCGACGATGTGCGCTGTCGGGGCTAGGGAGAGGAGGTGGCGAAGGAGACTGTGGAGGGCTTCCCGCTGGGCAGGCGTGCGAGTGTCTTGGGGTTCTCCCGAGGGGGATAGCCCACCTTCGTAGCAGACGCCCCAGCTGCAGCGATTGTAGCCTAGGGCATGTGCCCCGATACGCTCCAGCGGGCGCAGGGGATGGATCACTCCGGAGCGACGGATGTAGAAGTGGTAGCCTGCCCCACGGAAGCCCCGAGCGATGTGATCTCGCTTCAGCGCTTCGACGGGGTAGGGATGATCAGCGCGTGTCGCACTGCAGTGTACGACGATGTAGCGGATGTCTGAGGGTTTCATTTTCGGTGACGTAGATAGAGGTAAACCAGGAGAATCAAGAGCCCCAAGAGGGTGCTAGCACCCCCGAGGAGGAAGCTGTGGAGGGAGGTGGAGGTAGGTAGGGACGATGGGCGCAGTGGCTGGGCGAAGTGCTGGCTTCGTCCGTGGAGACTGTCCTGCTCTTTGGTTTGCTGTATCAAGCTCCCTATCTGGGTGTGATGTCGGGAGAGTGTCCCATGCCAGTGGCGTAGTGCAGGTGTGGAGCGAGTCTGTCCGCTGTCCCGTGGGAGAGGGGGCGGGAGGAGCTCTTCCGTTAGATCGAGGGTTAGGCTGTCTCGCTCATCGAGCCGGTGAAGCTGGGTGATCCACTGCTGGCGTCTCTGGGTGAGCTCGTGGTGGGTCTGCTCGCTATGTGCAGGATGAAGTCGCTTGCTACAGGCCATCAGGCCTAGGAGTAGACTTCCTCCGATAGCGAGGAGGATGAGTTGGGCGAATCGAGGGTACATACATCGTGATATAAAGGGTGAATAAATGAGCTCTTCGAGGAGCATGCTGATCCACTTAGATGGGGATCGCAGGACAAAGGTAGAGTACCCTCTTTTCCCTTTGTCCAAAACCGACCAAAATGCACCAAAGCCTACCAAAACCGAATGAAAACGCCCTCCAGCGTCCCCTCCGCCGTATCGCCCCTCTCGGGTTCTTATGCTTGCCTTTTAGGTGGGAGGCCTGATGAGAGGCTAGTTTCTTCCTCGTTCCCGCCTCCTTTTTGCCTTCGCTTCGTGGGGGAGGTGTGTGTCGTCGTAGGGGCGGGGTTTGTCCGCCCTCTACTCGCTAATGGATAAGGGGACGAGTGGGATGATTGCGGGAATGCTTGCCCTGTCGGGAAAAGGGCGGGCGAACCCCACCCCTACGCCGTCGGGTGCTATGCCTCTGGTGCCTACGTATGGGCGTTGCCCTTGTCTGTGGTGATGTGATGAGAGCGGTGCATTTTGGTGCTGTGACGTGCACCAACTAGTAGGCAACAGTAGTGCCACCTGAGGGGCAATACTGTTGCCTATCGAGGGGCACTACTGTTGCCCCTTTAGAGGTAATACTGATGACGGGGCGGAAGAAGGGGGAGAAATTGGGTTTAGTAGCGCCAGGAGACGCTTAGCTGGATCGAGCGGGGGCGCAGGCGGGTGTACAGGAGGTATTCGTCCAAGGGACTATAGCTACTCGTGAACTGCTCCGCCTCATTTAGCAAGTTCTCTCCCGAGAGCTTTACCGTCCAGCGTCTACCTTGGTAGCGGAGGCTGGCTCTGAGGAAGTGTAGCGGATGTACCGAGCCCGAAGGAAGATCAGACCAAGAGGACTCCACCGAGAGGCTGGCGAACCAATACCGCAGGGGATGTAGGCTAAGGCTCGGACTGACGCTCCAGATGGTGGTTTGGCTTCGGTAGTAAGGTGTGGAGAGCAGGCTAACTTGGAAGGAGCCTTCGCAGTCTAGGCTCACCCAAGACCAAGGGGCTAAGGAGAGACTTGGAGCGAACGAGTATCCCCCTCCCGTGGTGCTGAGACGCTCCCCTTGGCGGATGATGGGGCGCTGGAGGAGGCTTGCGGAGGCTTGGAGTGAGGCGGTGGTATTGATCTCGCTCCAGAGCTTCGAGAGCATCAGGTGGGCGGTGTAGAGGTCTTGCACGGACTCCTGCTTGACGCTCTGCTGAAGACGCTGTCCAGTACGGAGATCCTCGACCTGACTATAGGGAGAGAAGCTCCTTCGCCAGCCTGCCGTGAAGCTGGCATTGAAGCCCTCCAGCGGGCGACGATAATAGCAGGTGAGGTGGGTGCTGAGGCTACGCTGGGCGAGGAGCTCGGCGTCTCGCTGATGACGGACCTGATCATAGCTCCGCCGAAGAGGCGTCAGGAGGAAGGTGGCAAGACTACGGCGAAGGTTCGCCTGATACCCCGCCTTCACGATGACCCTGAGCTCGGGGGAGAAGCGGTGCCTAAGCTGAGCGCTGACCCCAGGGAAGAGGCGAAGCAGGGGCGTGATTGCTTGCCTGCCCGCTTCGCCGTAGCGGTAGCCTTCGAGAAGGAGCGTGAGGGGAAGGGAGAGGGTGAAGTCGGTGCTTGTAGCGAGGTAGCTGAGTGTGGGTGTCGTCTGGATGCTGAGCCCTCCGCCTTGGACTTCGTAGGGTGTCGGCTGAGAGATATGTTCGCTAGCTTGGAGAGCGCCATAATGCCCGAGGAAGTCGATGCCCCCTGCTAGCGACCAGCGCCCTGGCAGACGATGGCTGTATTGGGTCGAAGTGCTTAGCTGGAGGCTGTAGCCCGAGAGGCGAGTGTCGAAAGCTAGGGCTGGGGTGGGGGAGTGAAAGCGGAGGCTAGGGAGAGCGTTCAGCTGGAGGTCGCCCGAGAGACTCAGGCGTCCCCCTTGGGAGGTGCCCTTAGCCCATGAGGTCTGGCTACGAAGCTGGTAGCTCGCTTGGGACGCTAGGAGGTCGATGGGCTGAGCATTGCGCCGTAGGGCGGTCTGACGCTTGGTGTCGGAGAGGTGTAGCGAGAGAAGCTCTTGGAAGTATTGCTTGCTGGTATTAGCGGTGTAGTCGAGGAGACTCTGTAGGAGATGACGTCGCCCTTGGGTAGGGTGCTCTTCGGTAAAGTGGCTGGTGGCGCCTTGGTCAAGCTGGCGAACTTCCGACAGGTGATAGGTGCCGAGGTGCGTGCCTTCGTAGCCGAGGTTGTAGCGTAGCGTATGCTCGTCATCCCGTAGCTGATGGATGCCGTTGAGCGTAGCGCCGATGTTCCCCTTAGCTAGGTGACTCCGCCCACCTACTCCGTCAGCCTTCACGCCTCCGATGAGTGAGGAGACGCCGAGGAGCCCTTCGTCACGCTGCTCTAGCCCCTCGCTAGCGATGGAGGAGCTCCCGTGGTTGGCTCCTGCTAGCGCTAGGGTCTGAAGCCCCGCACGAGCGAGGAAAGTCATTGCCTTACCGCCATAGAGCGCCTCCTGAGGCTGGCCTTGCTCCAGTCCTCCGAAGGCCTGCACTTCGCCTACGGGGCGGAGCTTGCTCCTAGACTTGAGATGTACGTTGAGGATGGTGCCTTCGCCCGCTTCCTTCCCTCGGAGGAACTTCATCTTCTGGAAGCGCTCGATGAGGTCAATGCTGGCGATGTCCTCGGCTTTGAGGTTCCGTGTCGCTACGGCATAGCGCCCGCCGAGGAGGTTCATCCCCTCGATGTGTAAGCCTTCGATCGGCTTGTCATTAAAGCGGATCACGCCGTGCTTGTCCACCTGCAGGGCGGGGATACGCTTGATGAGATCCTCCAGCGTGTAGGTAGCGGCAGAGGTGAGTCGGCTAGCGCTGTAGCTCGTGGTGTCACCCCGGCTACGTATCATCGGGCTACGTACCTGCACCTGCTTGAGCCGTATCTCTTGGGGGACGAGGAGAAGGGTGAGGTCGCCTTCGAGGGAGCGCAGGGGAAGGACTTGGGGAGTATAGCCAAGGCGACGAACATTGAGCTGTAGACGCCCCGCCTTCTCCTCCTTCGACCAAGCGAGATGAAAGGTGCCATCGCTCCGACTCTGCGCATAGGTCAGCTGGCGGGGTTTCTCGCTTCCTTCGCTGACGAACTCAAGGAGCAGGATGACCCCTGAGATGGGCTTCCCATCTTGCTTGCTGAGTGTTCGTCCCGAGAGGCTGAGCTTAGTTGTCTCTTGAGCCCAGCACGCTCCATTCCCCACGATGAGTAGGGCGAGGAAGAGTAAGGCACTACGGATCAGGCGAAGGTGCAGGACGGGCATAGGGATCGGTGGCTTAGGGCGTCACCCGACGTAGCGGGATGTAGGGGATGGTGCGCTTGATCGGTGGGGTATCCTTCTTGCCACCCAGGGGTGTCGCAAGCCCTGTACGTTCAAAGGCGCTACTGGGATCGCTGGCATACTTCATATACTCCCTGATGACACGCTCACGAGGGTACTTGAAGTAGGTCGATTCTCTGAAGGCAATAGGATGCTTCCGTTCAGCGATGGATAGTAGTAGGAAGTCGTGTAGGTGCTCGCTGTCATAGGCCTGTACGATCAGCCCAGGGAGTCCACGCAAGATCCAGGGCCCTGTGCTGTATGCGATGTCTTCCGTATACCAGGCATACCATAGGCGACCATATAAGTTTGACACCCCTAGCTTACACTGATATCCCATAATGTTCCTGACAGAGTCTTGTTTAATGGTCCACTGCGGTTTCTCTAGAGGCTCAATGGAGAGATAGTGGTCCATCAAGACACGGTCGGTTATAGAGACCTTTCCTTGTGGATAGTTGGTATAGACTTGCCAATTTATATTGGACATCCCTTTCGGGAGTCTGTTAAGCTTCTCGTAAATAAACTGGCTGGGATACCTCTTGTTCTCGAGGGCAACGCCCAGAGAGTCGGTATAAAAGTCAGCAGTCCCCTGGAAAGACTGCACATACTCCCCGACCAGTAGCGTCATTTGGTTGCTTACAGACCTTGATCCGTCCTTAAATTGATATCTATAGTCTATACGAAGGATAGCGGTGTCAAGTGTATTCATTATCAGGAATGGCATATCTACCCTTTGCTCCTGTGCCACTCCGAGGAGTTGAGAGGAGAGAAGCAAACTAGATATGTATAAGAGCCTTCGGAGATGGGAAAGTACTGACATAGGACTGTTGTGGCTTCTTTGATGAAGCCCTATGTTGAGCAATTGCTTATGCAAACTCAACATGGGCGCATCGGACTAAGGCGTCACCCGGCGTAGCGGGATGTAGAAGTAAGTGCGTTTCGGTAGGCTCTCTGTTCTTGCTTTACCTCTGGGCTTGACAAGCCCAGAGCCGAAGATAACCTTCCCTGGGTCTTGGGCAAACTTGATGTACTCCTTGACGACGCGTTCACGATCGGCCTTGTAGTAAGGCTTCTTTCTAAAGCCAATGGGGATCCTCTGATGTTTGAGATCTAATAGTAGAAAGTCGTGAAGATGTTCGCTGTCGAAGGCTTGTACTACGAGGCCAGGGAGACCATGCAAAAGCTAAGGCCCTGAAGAGCAGGCGATCTCAGACGTATACCACGCATACCAATGACGTCCGTATAGCTCTACTTCTGCAAGGTGGCAGGTGTAGCCCATTATCTGTTTAGTTGAGTCTTGTAATGTCTTCCACTTAGGGATAGTGAGGGATTCCTCAGAGATATAGTCGGTGGTGAATATGCGATCCGTTATGGTGATCCTACCTTCGGGATAGCCTGTGTATACTCGCCATTTGATGTTGGATCTCCCTTTAGGAAGCTCATTCATCTTATTTTGAATCCAGCCACTTCGATAAGATTTGTTCTCTAGTGCTAATCCAAGCGAGTCGGCATAGTAGTCGTCTTCTCCAAGGAAGAGCTGTGTTTTATCTCCGACTAGTAGGCTCATCTGGCTACTTGCCTGTTGCTTCTTTTGGTGGAAGGAGTAGCGATAGGAGGCCTTGAGATAGGCTGTATCAATGGAATTGATATGCATATAGCGGGTCATCGGATCACCCTTTTGTGCTACTAGTGTATAGGTAAAGCACAAGGCGGATAGGAGCAATAGTATTTTGTTTTTCATAAGGGTAGCGTAGCATATTGTCCAGTAAGATTTCTGCTCTCATAGAAGTCTCCGAATAACTATCGTCATGGTAGCTATTCGGAGGCTTCTTTGTCTTTGTAGTTATGATTAAGTATTACGAGGTAGCCTGGGTTAGGGGAAACTTGATCGAGTGATCTTGCTTCTAGGCTACACCGCAAAGGTCGTAAGAAGCATCTGGAGCAGCATTATACTAAAGTATAGACTTTTAGCAGAGGAGGTGCTCACGCAGGATACGCAAAAGGGCTAGGCTACAATTGTTGACGTTGAGTTTCTCGCAGATACGTGCTTTCCGCTTCTTGATAGCCGCTTTACTGAGGCAGAAGGTCTGAGCCATTTGCTCTTCTGTAAGCCCTTGGGAGATGAAGGAGAGCAGGCGCTTTTCCTCAGCGTCGATCTTAGGTAAGGGATGCTCGTGCCAGCGGAGTCCAAGCTCTGCGGTAGTCCAGTAGACAGAAGACCCCAGCTGGTGGAGACGCACTGGTCCGCCTCTTAGCGGATAAGAGGAGGGGGCAACGAGCCCAAGGAAGGTCGTAAACTGTCCTCGTTCATCTTGCTCTAGGGGCTGTAGGCGGATGGCTTGGTATGAGTGCGTTGGTGATCCGAGCTCCCTCATCGGGTAATCCATAGTGAGAAAGAAGGACTGAGGCTCAGTTGGGTCGCTCAGAGGAAGAGTAAGTCTCTGGAGCTTGTCACGTAGCTTGTCAAGAAACTCTTCGCAGTCTCGGTTGACGAACTCCCTCCCGTGCCAATAGGTGATGCTCCGAAGGGTGAGGTTGAGCTGGAGGAGTGTGTGTTGGGGGCTAAGCGCAAGGCGGGCCAGAGCGTGAAGCTGATGGCGAAGGCCAGGTGGCGCTGAGTGTAGGGAATAGGCGTAACGGGTCAGCATAGTCGGGCGTGTGTAGTGTTAAGATGAAGGCTTCTCTATAGGCAATAGGATGAGGTGGTTAGGGCAAGTCCTTTGATCATAAAGGTAGGAATTTATCTGAGAAAGCATTGAGAGGGAGAATGCGGACGGGAGGGCGTCTCATCGGTGGTGCGACGTGCGCCAACTAGTAGGCAACAGTATTGCCCCTCAGGTGGCAATACTGTTGCCTATCGAGGGGCAATACTGTTGCCCCTTTGGAGGCAGTACTGATGCCCCCTCCCTTTTCGCCCTCCTTTTCTTCCCCGTTTCATCCTTTCTGTCGAAGGCTGGTTGAGGTGGTGTAGGGGCGCAGGACGATACGCCCTCCTGGATGTAATGCCAAGGGGAGGCTGACCGATCTTCCCATCGAGGGCGTATCCCCATACGCCCCTACACCGCCTGATCTTGGCGCTTGCGGAAGGATGCGGGTCACCTTCGCTCCGGTGGGGGAGGCGGGCTAACGGCGGTTGCGGGGGTGATAGCGCTCGACCTGCTCACGGAGCTTCGTGCGGTCGATGTGGGTATAGATCTCCGTCGTGGCGACATCCTCGTGTCCGAGCAGGAGCTGGATCGCTTGGAGGTTCGCTCCGCCCTCAAGGAGGACGGTGGCGAAGCTGTGACGGAAGGTATGGGGACTGATCTTTTTGGTGATACCGGCCATCTCGGCGGCTTCCTTGATGAAGACAAACACAGTGATACGAGAGATCGCCTTGCCTAGTCGGCTGAGGAAGACGTACTGCTCTTGTCCTCGCTTTGGGGTGGGGCGAGCGGGGTCAGCGAGGTAGGTCTTCAGCTCTTGTATTGCCGAGGGGCTTAGGGGAATGAGTCGCTGCTTGCTCCCCTTCCCTAGGACACGGAGGTAGCCCTCCTCGAGGAAGAGGTCGGGGAAGCTCAGCTGACAGAGCTCGCTGACACGTAGCCCACAGCTGAAGAGGAGCTCGATGATCGCCCGATTGCGAAGTGCTTCATGGCCACCCTTGCTTCCTGCTGCCTTGATGATGCGATCGACTTCGCCCGTGGTGAGGACTTCGGGGAGGTAGCGCCCCTTACGTGGTACCTCGAGTAGGACGGTAGGATCGGCCTCGACATAGCCCTCGAGCTGGAGATAGCGTCCGAAGCTCTTCACACCCGAGATGATCCGAGCGATGGAGTTGGGGTGGATCCCTAGGTCATAGAGGGTGGAGAGGAAGTGCTGTAGTCGGGGGTAGTCTAGCGCTCCGAGATCGATACCCTCGGCCTCGATGTAGCTGAGGAGCTTGTCTACGTCCTGGAGATAGGCTTGGCAGGTGTTCGCCGAGAGGTTGAGTTCGAAGCGTAGATAGGCGAGATATTTATCTCGTAGTTCGGTGAGCGCCATGAAGAGAATGGGAATTTTAATTTATCTTTGCAAAGGTAAGCAAGACAAAGGAATAGGCCCTGTAAGCAATGTGGATAGAGATCATGAATGGCCCGAACCTTCACCGGCTCGGGACACGGGAGCCAGACATCTACGGCACCATGCCGATGGATGCCTGCCTATCTCTGCTACGTCAGCGCTATGAGGGGGATCTTTGCTTGACCTACTTCCAGTCCAACCATGAGGGCGCACTCATCGACCGACTCTATGAGCTCGAGGAGGCTGGCGCTCATGGGATCGTCTTGAATGCGGGGGCTTATACCCATACCTCGCTAGCCTTAGCTGATGCCCTGCGTACCATCGCTATCCTCACCATCGAAGTCCATCTCTCCAATATCTATGCACGTGAGCAGATCCGGCAGACCTCCCTGCTGAGTCCGGCTTGTCGTGGCGTGATCTCTGGCTTCGGTATGGATAGCTACCGCCTCGGGGTAGAGAGCCTGATGGCTCTGCTTACCTCCTCAGCCTTGTCCACAATTACAAATCAATCCAAATAGGAATTATGAAGAAAACAAAGATTGTAGCTACTATCTCCGACCTGCGCTGTGACGTAGAGTTCATCCGTCCGCTCGTCGAAGCTGGCGTCAATGTCGTGCGTATGAACACGGCACACATGACCAAGGAAGGTATCACCAAGGTCATCGAGAATACCCGTGCTGTCTCTCCTAACGTGGCTGTCCTCCTTGACACCAAGGGCCCAGAAGTCCGTACTACCGTCCTCGATGGTGACTCTGAAGTCAAGCGTGAGTTCAAGGCTGGTGACAAGGTGGTCTTCATGGCTAACCCTGATGCTAAGACGAACAACGAAGTGATCAATGTCAACTACGTGAACTTCGTCAGCGATGTACCCGTAGGTGCTCGTATCCTACTTGACGACGGTGCTCTAGCCTTCGACGTAGAGAAGAAGGAAGGTGACAAGCTCTTCACCGTCTGCCAGAACAACGGTAAGCTTGGCTCTCGCAAGAGCGTCAACGTCCCAGGCGTACGCATCGATCTTCCTTCCCTCACCGAGAAGGACCGTGGTAACATCCTCCACATCATCCCACAGAACATCGAATTCATCGCTCACTCCTTCGTCCGTAACAAGAAGGATATCGAAGAAATCCAGACGATCCTCGATGAGCACAAGAGCAATATCAAGATCATCGCTAAGATCGAGAACCAGGAAGGGGTGGATAACATCGACGAGATCATCGACTCTTGCTATGGTATCATGATCGCTCGTGGTGACCTCGCTATCGAAGTCCCCGCTGAGAAGGTCCCCTCCATCCAGCGTATGATCATCAAGAAGTGTATCGCTGCGAAGAAGCCTGTCATCGTAGCTACGCAGATGCTTCACACGATGATCGACAATCCTCTACCTACACGTGCTGAAGTAAGTGACATCGCTAACGCTGTCTACTACCGCACGGACGCTGTCATGCTCTCTGGTGAAACGGCTAACGGGAAGTATCCTCTTGAGGCTGTCCAGACGATGGCTAGCATCATCCGCGAGGCAGAAGCAACGCTCGAGGCAGACTACAATGACGAAGTGCCTTACTCTAAGGAGGTCAGCACGACGACTGCCTTCCTCGCTAAGCAGGCAGTACGTAGCGTAGACCAGATCCATACGGAGGCTATCGTCACCGACAGCTTCACCGGTCGTACGGCTCGCTACCTCTCTTCCTTCCGTGCTACGGTGCCTGTCTGCGCTGTTTGCTACGATGCTACGCTCTCTCGCCAGCTGGCACTGAGCTATGGTGTCACGGCTCACTTCGCTGAAGGTGCTTGTGACAAGGCTCGCTTCGCTGCAGGTGTCAAGCACTTCATCGCTGATGGTCTGCTCAAGGAAGATACGCAGGTCGCTTATATGAGCGGTACAGTAGGTCAGACGGGTGCTGCACACTCGCTCGAGATCGATACCGTCAAGGATCTTCTCGCTAAGAACGCCTAAGAGCTCCTGCGGTTAGTCCGCTAAACACTCGTGTGGCCACCTCCATCGCTATGGGGGTGGCCACATTTGTTTTGTATCAGCACTACCTCTTGGAGCGTGACTAAATCATTGCTTTTTACAACGTATTTATATTGGTGTATATAGGGAAGGGAGGGTTGGAGTCCTTGAAGTTGATCTCTTGGTGTCTTGAGGTTTACTTAGGAGGGCAGATGATTGGATGTAGATAGGATCTTCTACTCGCTAGTTGTTAGCTAAATGTAGGTAGATCAAGAGCCATAATCTCGGTTTATTCTTCTCCTTTTTACCTAGAAGAGGGGATTGAGAGTGGGTTGATTATGCCTTTTTTTCGCTATTCATGGTAGCTGTTATACCTAATTAAGCTATCTTTGTAGTGAGCTAGTTAGATAGAGGCTCCTCCGGTAAAGGATAGGAGGGTGTTAACTCTCTATTTATCAGTATGCTCACTTTAGCAGTATACAACAAGCTAATCAATAAATAGTAACTCTATGTCGTGGTTAATTAACTCCTCGATCGGACGCAAGCTAGTCATGAGTATCTCAGGACTAGCTTTGATCCTGTTCTTGACCTTCCACATGTCGATGAACCTTGTGGCACTCTTCTCTGAAGAAGGCTACAATCAGGTGTGTGAGTTCCTCGGTGCCAACTGGTATGCACTGGTAGCGTCGATAGGTCTAGCTGTACTCTTCATCGTCCATATCGTCTATGCCTTTATCCTGACGTATCAGAATCGTAAGGCTCGCGGTAATGACCGCTATGGCGTCGTCGACAAGCCTAAGGGTGTTGAATGGGCTTCACAGAATATGATGGTCCTCGGGGTCATCGTCCTTCTTGGCCTTGGTCTTCACCTCTTCAACTTCTGGGCTAAGATGCAGCTAGCAGAGCTGCTTGGTCAGCATGATCTCGGGATCTCAGGTGTCAATGGCCCTGCAGATGGTGCAGGCCTGATCCGCTATACCTTCTCTAATCCTGTGTTCGTCGTACTCTACCTCGTTTGGCTGGGTGCGCTGTGGTTCCACCTCTCACACGGCTTCTGGAGCTCGCTACACACCATCGGATTCAATAATAAGATTTGGTTTGAGCGTCTACGTAACCTCTCCAATATCTATACGACCATCGTGATCCTTGGTTTTGCGGTAGTTGTCGTCTATTATTTCCTACAGTCCCTCTGTGGCGGTGCTTGTCCCTTCGCCTAATCAGGCTGAGCTAAGCTTATAATCTATCAATCTCATCGATATTATGTCTAAGATCGATTCTAAGATCCCTGCCGGCCCATTAGCCGAGAAGTGGACAAACTATAAAGACCACCAGAAGCTCGTTAATCCAGCCAATAAGCGTCGCCTCGACATCATCGTCGTCGGTACGGGTCTCGCTGGTGCATCTGCTGCAGCCTCTCTCGCAGAGATGGGATTCAATGTCTTGAACTTCTGTATCCAAGACTCACCTCGTCGTGCACACTCTATCGCTGCACAGGGGGGGATCAATGCCGCTAAGAACTACCAGAATGATGGTGACTCTGTCTACCGTCTCTTCTATGATACGATCAAGGGTGGTGACTACCGCGCTCGTGAAGCTAACGTCTATCGTCTAGCTGAAGTAGCCAATAGCATCATCGACCAGTGTGTAGCTCAGGGTGTGCCTTTCGCTCGTGAGTACGGCGGTCTCTTGGATAACCGCTCCTTCGGGGGTGCTCAGGTATCGCGTACCTTCTATGCTCGTGGTCAGACGGGGCAGCAGCTCCTTCTCGGTGCCTACTCTGCACTGAGCCGTCAGGTCGGTAAGGGTACTGTGAAGCTCTATACTCGCCACGAAATGCTCGATGTCGTGATCATCGATGGTCGTGCTCGTGGTATCATCGCTCGTAACCTCGTCACGGGTAAGATCGAGCGTTTCGCTGCTCATGCAGTCGTCATTGGTACGGGCGGATATGGTAATGCCTTCTTCCTCTCTACGAATGCTATGGCTTCGAACGGATCGGCTGCTTGGCAGTGCTACAAGAAGGGAGCATACTTCGCTAACCCTTGTATGGCTCAGATCCACCCAACGTGTATCCCCGTTCACGGCGAGTTCCAGTCTAAGCTCACGCTGATGTCTGAGTCGCTGCGTAACGATGGTCGTATCTGGGTGCCTAAGAACCTAGAAGATGCGAAGAAGCTCCAGGCTGGTACCCTTCGTCCTACCGAGATCAAGGAAGAGGACCGTGACTACTACCTCGAGCGTCGCTATCCTGCCTTCGGTAACCTCGTCCCTCGTGACGTAGCTAGCCGTGCTGCTAAGGAGCGCTGTGACGCCGGCTTCGGTGTCAATAATACGGGTCTTGCTGTCTTCCTCGACTTCTCCTCTGCGATCAAGCGCCTAGGGAAGGATGTCGTAGAAGCACGCTATGGTAACCTCTTCCAGATGTATGAGAAGATTACCAATGATAATCCCTATGAGACCCCAATGATGATCTATCCTGCTATCCACTATACGATGGGTGGTATCTGGGTAGACTACGAATTGATGACTTCTATCCCAGGTCTCTTCGCTATCGGTGAGGCGAACTTCTCTGATCACGGTGCTAACCGTCTTGGTGCTTCTGCTCTGATGCAGGGCTTGGCTGATGGTTACTTCGTCCTTCCTTATACGATTCAGAATTACCTCGCTGACCAGATTCAGGTGCCACGCTTTAGCACGGATCTGCCTGAGTTTGACAAGGCAGAGCAGGATATCAATGACCGCATTAAGCGCCTCATGAGCATCCAAGGGAAGCAGTCGGTAGACAGCCTTCATAAGAAGCTCGGTCACATCATGTGGGACTTCGTCGGTATGGGACGTGAGCGTGAAGGTCTGGAGAAGGCCATCGTCCAGCTCAAGGCGCTCAAGAAGGAATTCTGGAGCGATGTCCGTATCCCAGGTAAGGCTGATGACCTCAATGTCGAGCTAGAGAAGGCTCTTCGTCTGGCAGACTTCATCGAGATCGGCGAACTCATGGCACGTGATGCTCACGACCGTGAGGAAAGCTGCGGTGGTCACTTCCGTCTAGAGCACCAGACGCCAGAAGGTGAAGCTCTCCGTCATGACGATCAGTTTGCCTACGTCTCTTGCTGGGAATACCAAGGCGAAGATCAGGATCCCGTCCTTCTGAAGGAACCTCTCGACTACGAGTTCGTCGTCCGTCAGCAGCGTAACTATAAGAACTAACCCCAACCATTCGGTACAATGGACAAGAATATCAATATCAAGGTCAAGGTATGGCGTCAGCGTGGTCCCGAGGTCAAGGGGGCATTCGAGACGTACGAACTACATAATATCTCTCAGGGAAGCTCCTTCCTCGAGATGATGGATATACTCAATGAGCAGCTCGTCCGTGAGGGCAAGGAGCCCGTGGTCTTCGATCACGACTGCCGTGAAGGGATCTGTGGGATGTGCTCCCTCTATATCAATGGTCATCCCCACGGACCAGATGATAGCATCACCACTTGCCAGCTACACATGCGTCGCTTCAACGATGGCGATACGATCACGGTCGAGCCTTGGCGCTCGGCAGGCTTCCCCATCATCCGTGACCTGATGGTCGACCGCTCAGCTTATGACAAGATCATTCAGGCTGGAGGCTTCGTCTCTGTGAATACGGGTGGTGTGCCTGATGCAAACGCTATCCCCATCCCTAAGGCTCATGCTGATATGGCGATGGATGCAGCTGCTTGTATCGGCTGTGGCGCTTGTGCCGCTGCTTGTAAGAATGGATCGGCGATGCTCTTCGTATCTGCGAAGGTTAGCCAGCTGGCTCTTCTTCCACAGGGTCGCGTCGAAGCTGCTCGCCGTGCTAAGGCGATGGTCGCTAAGATGGATGAACTGGGCTTCGGTAACTGTACGAATACCCGTGCTTGCGAAGTCGAATGTCCTAAGAACATCTCGATCTCCAATATCGCTCGTCTGAACCGCGAGTTCCTCTCAGCAAAGTTCAAGGACTAAGTCCCTGCTCTTTGCCTCCTCTCCCTTTTTAGGGTTAGATTGGTGAAAGTGTTGCCCGCCTGCTTGAGTGCTACTCAAGCAGGCGGGCAACTTACTTTTAGGACAAGATCGATCAGATGATCGTAGACCGGGTGTGCCCTTACTCTTCTTGACTGATAGCCAAGATCCCATGCTGGTCATAGAGTCGACCGCTAGGGCTGATACACGCTCCTGCCAGCTTTGAATAGGATGAACTAGAGGAAAGCAATGTTGCAAGCGAATAGAAGCAACGTTGCTTTCTATTCATTCCAACGTTGGGATCAGGTGGTCGATCTATTAGGATGAGCTAGGTTAGTCCTATCACCTATGACCTTTTCCCTATGTTGGGATAGGTTTTTTTGTCTGATGCTAGAGAGGAAAAGGCATTAGCAGGAGGAGAGAATGATCATTTAGCTGATCGCAAGGAGGGGAGTGTCCTCTTGATGCTAGAGGCTTTGTTTACTCGGTGTATTCACGCCTTGTATGGGAGAAAAGAGGGGACTACAGGTACGAGAGATCCCCACTCCATCTACCCGCTATGAGGGTAGATGGAGTGGGGATATGTTTATTAAGGGCGATTGTCGGAGAGGGACAGCTATTCTTGCTTCTTCAGCGCCGAGAGCCGAGCGAGTAAGCGAGCCTCGGCGGGAACGTGCTCATCGGGATGCCAGAAGCGCTGATCTCGGATCTGCTCGGGGAGGTAATCCTGCTGGGCGTAGTGCCCTGGGAAGTCATGCGGATAGAGGTATCCCTCGCCATAGCCGAGCGAAGACATGAGCTCCGTCGGGGCATTGCGCAGGTGAAGGGGGACGGGAAGGTCGCCCGTTTGCTTGACGAAGGCCAGCGCCTTGTTGATAGCATTGTACGCAGAGTTACTCTTCTCCGAAGTCGCTAGGTAGATCACCGTCTCAGCCAAGGGGATGCGTCCCTCTGGCCAGCCGATACGCTCCAGCGTCTCGGTGCAGGCCGTAGCAAGCAGCAGGGCATTGGGATTAGCTAGGCCAATATCTTCCGAGGCAGAGATCATGAGCCGACGAGCGATGAAGGCCGGATCTTCTCCTCCTTCGATCAATCGAGCCAGCCAGTAGATCGCTGCATCGGGGTCGCTTCCCCGAATGCTCTTGATCAAGGCAGAAGCGATGTCGTAGTGCATCTCCCCGCCCTTGTCGAAGGCGATGGGGTTGGTTTGCACACGTTGCTTCACGAGGGCATCCGTGATGAGAAGCGGTGTCTCGGCTGTGGAGAGGGTAACTAGCTCAAGGATGTTTAGTGCCCGTCGTGCATCTCCACCAGCATAGCGCAGTAGGAGGTGCGTCTCCTGGAGCTGAATGGAGCGCTTAGCAAGGACTTCGTCTCTCTGGCAGGCGTGTCGAAGTAGGCCTAGGATCTCTTCATCCGAGAGGGGAGTGAGGGTATAGACCTGACAGCGGGAGAGGAGTGGGCGGATGACTTCGAAGCTGGGATTCTCTGTCGTGGCACCGATGAGGGTCACGATGCCTTGCTCGACAGCTGCTAAGAGTGAGTCTTGCTGGCTCTTGCTGAAGCGATGGATCTCGTCGATGAAGAGGATCGGGCGAGCATTCCCACCAAAGAGACCTGCCTGCTCGGCACGGATACGGTCAAGGATTTCACGCACATCCTTGACGCCCGAGTGTACTGCGCTTAGCGAGTAGAAGGGGGTGTCAAGGCTGTGGGCGATGATCTCTGAAAGGGTTGTCTTGCCTACCCCAGGAGGTCCCCAAAAGATGAGAGAGGGCAGACGGTGCTGCTCGATCATCGGGCGTAGGATACCCGCCTCTCCGACGAGGTGGCTCTGACCGAAGTAGTGGTCAAGACTCGTGGGGCGCATCCGTTCGGCCAGTGGCTTGAGGCTAGTCATGGGGTGGAAGAAGCGTGGTAAGGAGGACTTAGGGCAGGTCGCTATAGCGCTTCCTTCCCTTGAAGTAGTACTGGAAGAGTAGGCTATAGGGCTTCATGAGCTCGGGGGAGATGGGGAGTACGGTCTTCTTGAGGTTCTCCTGCCGTGTGCTTTCATAGCGCTGCCGCTTGATGAGGAAGCAGCGCCAGCCCTTTAGGACGGAAGCCGCTTGCCCTGGGCGTAGACGTAGCAGGTAGACCAGCATAGCGACGAGATCGAGGATCATCCGAGCGAAGAGCACTCGATGGAGTGTCGGAGCAGGGAGGTTCTTGTAGATCATCAGGAGGTTGTTACGGAAGTTCAGGAAGACCTTCCGTGGGCTATCTGCCGAGAGACTTGCCCCTCCGACGTGGTAGACGATGGATTGGGGGGCTGAGACGATACGCCAGCCCCGTGCATTGAGGCGCCAGCAGAGATCGATCTCCTCCTGATGAGCGAAGAAGAGGGTGTCTAGCCCGCCTACCTCTCGATAGACAGCTCGGCGAATGATCAGGCAGGCTCCCGATGCCCAGAAGAGATCTGCGGAGTCTGCATATTGCCCTCGATCTTCCTCGATGGTGTCGAAGATGCGTCCTCGACAGAAGGGATAGCCTAGGCGATCGATAAAGCCTCCAGCAGCGCCTGCGTACTCGAAGTCCTTGGGGCTACGCTGGGCACGTAGCGTAGGCTGTACGGCGGCGATCTCGGGGGAGGAGTTCAGTAGCTGCATGGGCTGATCGAGCCAGCCAGATGTTAGCTCTACGTCGCTATTGAGGAGGATGACGGTCTGGTAGTCTAGCTCTTCGATAGCTCGGTTATATCCGCCTGCAAAGCCTAGGTTCTCTTCGAAAGCGAGCAGGTGCACATCTCGATAGTGCTCCTGCAGGAAGGAGACAGAGTCATCGGTGGAGCCATTGTCCACGATGATGAGGTCAGCGTAGTCGGGGATATGGGCGAGCCAGGAGGGAAGGAATTGCTGAAGGAGTGTACGTCCGTTCCAATTGAGGACGAGGACGGCGACTTCTTTGTGTTGGGAGAATCGCATAGCGGGCAGTAGTTAGTGTAGGATAGGGGTGTGTATTGAGATCTTCAGTAGAGATAGGTGCCTGAGTCGTGGAGGGCTTGTGGGGTGAGGATGGAGAGTGAGCCGACGGCTAGTGCATCATAGGGCTGGGCGATCCGGACGTAGTTCTCGCTATGCCCGAGCATGAGTCCGTCATAGTTCCCTTGCTCCCAAATGATGCGAGCAGGGCGTCCCACCTGAGCTTGGTAGAAGGCTCGTAGGCGTTCCTCGGAGAGGCGCATGAGGCGCTGGCTACGCTTGTGCTTCTCTTGGGGAGGGACGATGTAGCTAATGGATAGGGCGGGAGTACCCTCACGCTCCGAATAGCTGAAGACGTGGAGCTGAGAGAAGGGGATGCTTTGTAGGAAAGTATAGCTCTCCTCGAAGAGCTCGGGGGTCTCTCCTCGCATCCCGACGATGACATCAATGCCGATGAAGGCATGGGGTAGGTAGTGACGGATCAGCTCTACGCGGGAGCGGAAGAGGGCACTATCATAGTGGCGCTTCATCAGGCGAAGCACCTCATCCGATCCACTCTGTAGGGGGATGTGGAAGTGAGGAGCGATGCGCCTAGAGTGGGCGATAAAGGCAATGATCTCCTCGGTCAAGAGGTTCGGCTCGACGGACCCGATACGGAAGCGCTCGATACCCTCGACTTTGTCTAGAGCTTGTAGGAGGCCGAGAAAGGTCTCTCCATTTCCCCTACCGAAGTCTCCGATGTTCACCCCTGTTAGGACGATCTCCTTATTCCCACCTGTGGAGGCGATGCGCTGGGCTTCCTCGACGATCTCGGCGATGCTTCCACTGCGGGAGCGTCCTCGTGCCTTGGGGATCGTGCAGTAGGTACAGCGATAGTCGCATCCGTCCTGTACCTTGAGGAAATGGCGGGTGCGCTCGTCGGATGAACTACTGATGCGGAAGGTGCGAATGTCCTTCGTAGGACTGTGTATGATGCGAGCTGCCGTCGAGGATCTCTTGAGCTCACCGAGGTACTGGGAGACATCGAGCTTGCTCTCCCCACCTAGGACGAGGTGTACACCCTCCATACGGCCGATCTCTTCGGGGCTGAGCTGGGCATAGCATCCGGTGACGACGACGAAGGCTTCGGGGTGCTCACGGCGAGCCTTGCGGATCATCGCTCGACAGCGACGGTCGGCTTGCTCGGTCACGGAGCAGGTATTGATCACGCATATATTCGCTACCTCACCAGGACGAGCCGTACGTACTCCCTGCGCTAGAAGGGAGCGACCAATGGTCGTCGTCTCAGCGAAGTTCAGCTTGCAGCCTAGTGTATAATAGGCTGCTGTTCGGTCGGTGAATACAGCGTGATCGGTCATCCCTTAGGCTTGTATAGATGCTGGAGGTAGGGGAGGGTCGCTTGGATGAGCGAAGCTCCTAGTCCGGTGTAGAAGCCTGCGATGAAGCTCTCGGGGACGAGGTGAAAGAGCCTGAGGGTCATCCCTAGAGCGATCATCACAGCCATGATGAGCCAAGAGGAGGGGCTAAAGCAGTGCCACCAGCGGAGCTTCTCGGCTGGAATATGGTGGATGAAGGCGAGGTTCTTCTTGACGACACGTGGGAAGATGAAGCCCGAGAAGAAGCCTAGGCTGGCGACGAGCCAAAGGACGACCCAGAGGGAGAGGCCTGTGCTACGCCAAGCGTCGAGACCAATGCGGAGGATGTTAGCTCCAGCGATGATCCAGAGGAGCGAAGCGAGGGTATAGAGACCTCGAAGCGAGGGATTGATTAGTCGACTCATGCTTCTTCGTCTTCACCCCAGTCGAGGTCGATGGCTTCGAGGCGGAGGTCTTCCGTCTCGGGTAGTTCCTCTTGATGCTCCACCTGAGTGGTGCCTGGTGTGGCGGTAGGTAGGTCAGAGACCTCCTGGATCGTCTCTAAGAGGGCTTGCATAACCTTAGCGAAGTCTTCCTCATAGATGAAGATGCGGTGACGCTCTAGCTTGCCCTCGCTCTCCTTGAGTTTAGTCTCGGAGAGTACTAGGTACTTGTTTCCCTTGCTATCGAGTTTGGCATCTATGTAGTAGTAGCGTGTACCAGCCTTGATCTTGCGGGAGGCTAGGAGGGGGGATGCACCCCAGTCCTTGTCTATGCTCATAGTTCGTCGTCTAAATGTATCTGTCTACGAAGTTACGGAAATAGTTAGCTCCTTCGGCTAGGTGAGCCGACATGGGGAGCAAAGGTAGAGCTTGAGGGGATCGAAGAGCGCCCCTCGGAGGAGGAAGTGAATTCCAACTAGTAGGCAACAGTAGTGCCTCTCAAGGGGCACTACTGTTGCCTATCGAGAGGCACTACTGTTGCCCCTGAAGAGGTAATCCTGTTACCCCTGTCGTGATGATTAGTTAAGAAGCGAGGGAGGTGAAGAGGTCTGATGAGGGCGAAGATAAGCCTCACTCCCTCAAGGCTCCTACCAGTAGAGATCGAAGACGCGGATCTCGCTTCGAGTGCCGAAGCGGTAGGTGGCGCCTGCAGATCCGATGCCTGCCGAGACACAGACCTCCTTGTCTCCGTACATGCGAGTGCCCGAGGAGAGCCCATACTTCCACCAGGTCAATAGCATCCCAGGCCAGAGCTGTCCACCATGGGTGTGTCCGCAGAGCATGAGATCCACAGACGAGGACGCTAGGCTGTCGATAGAGACAGGGGTGTGCTCGAAGAGAATCGCTGGACGACCGCCTGCTTGCACCTCTGAGGTGATCTCAGTGAAAGGCTTGCGGTCACCATTGACCCAATCATCACGACCGATGAGCGCTAGGAGACTATCCCCTGGGTAGACGATGCTGTCTCGGAGGAGGGTCGCACCGATCTGTGCAGGATAAGCAAGGCTCTTGTCGAGATCATCGCGGTACTCGTGGTTCCCAGGGACGAAGTAGACCCCTAGAGGAGCTTTCAGTCGCTGCATGATCTTGATCACCCGAGGCTCGTAGGCATAGACGTAACGGTGGTCGATATAGTCTCCTCCACAGAGGATGAGATCGGGATGCTGGGCTTGGACGAGATCGACGACTCGCTGAATGTAGTCGGGCGTCATTGCCTCCCCGATATGTAGATCGGAGAAGAAGACGAGGCGTAGGCGTTTCTGAGGCTTCTCTCCCGCCTTGGTGAGTCGGTGGAGGTAGAGGTCTTGGTGGATCACCTGCGGATAGCGTACACTCCAGTGACCGATGAGCATGGTCCCGAAGAAGACCAGGAGCGTCAAGGCAATACTTGCTAGCTGTAGGCGACGGCGCTTCATCGGAGAGGCATCTGCATACCAGCGTAGCCCCGTGCGCTTGTCTAGCAGGCAGAGTCCCTGTAGCAGGAGGACGATCCCCGTAGCATACATCGTCGAGAAGAAGATGTAGATGCTCCCATTCATGATGTGGCTCATCCAGTCTGCCTGAATATGTCTATGCGTTAGGAAGGCTACCGCATAGAGCACGAAGATGAAGGAGAGGCCTCCCCACAGGAGCTTACGTCCCCGAGAGCCTAACACCTTCCCCCCTTGCCAACCAAGATAAGGGAAGAGGAAGAGACAGCAGAGGACAGAATAGAGGTAAACCATGATCGGGTAGGACGGTGATCGTCTTAGTGGGTGATGGAGAAGGGTGCCTTAGAGTCCTTCGCTTGAGAACTGCTGGTCGAACTTCTTAAACTGGTAGTACATCAGGAGCATCCCCAGTACCCCTGCCGCGATGTCTGAGAAGGGGAGGGCGATCCATACCCCGATCTCTCCCCAGCAGAGAGGGAAGAGGAAGAGTGCTGGTAGGAGGAAGAGTACCTGACGCGAGAGACTCAGTAGGAGAGCCTTGCCCCCGAAGCCAATACTCTGGAAGAACTGGGTCGCCGTGACCTGAAAGCCGACGAAGGCAAAGCCATAGAGGCATAGACGGAGCGCACGGGCAGAGGCCTCGATCATCTCCGGCGAACTCGTGAAGAGCGAAGCGATGAAGCTCGGGGCAATGACCGCTACGAGGGTGACGAAGGCACCGATGCCGAGGTTCGTCCATGAGCAGATCTTGAAGGTCTGACGCACGCGGTCGAGGGCACGTGCACCATAGTTGAAGCCGATGATGGGCTGCATCCCTTGGGCAATACCTAGCATGAACATGAAGCCGACCAGGGCCGCACTATTGATGATCCCATAGGCTCCGATAGCTCGGTCTGCCATGAGTGGGGATTCTGCGTAGTCGGCTAGCGTCTTGTTGATCAGGAAGGCTATCCCGCTACTGAGGAGCTGGAGGAAGAAGGGAGACATCCCGATCGAGAGGATCGCTAGGATCTGCTCTGAAGAGAAGCGCATGTTACGCTTGCGGAACTGCACCTCGCTCTTGCTACTGAGGAAGTGCTGCATGACGAAGGCTGCAGAGACAGCCATCGCTATCACCGTCGCCCAGGCAGCACCCTCGATACCCCAGCCGAAGCCATAGATGAAGAGAGCGTCGAGGAGGGTGTTGAGTCCCGCTCCGATGAGCATCGTGATCATCGCCTTGTAGGGATAGCCCGAGGCACGCATGATCGCATTGAAGCTGAAGCAGAGCGTCGAGAAGATATTCCCTGGGATCATGATCTTCAGGTAGTCGTAGGCGAAGGGGAGCGTGCGGTCATTAGCTCCTAGAGCCCGGAGGATATCATCGAGCCAGATCATCACGGGGACTAAGGTCATCACCTGGGTGACGATCGTCAGTAGGAGGGCATTCCCTAGGATGCGCTCGGCATCGTCGTGCTTCCCCTCCCCGAGGAGGATGGACACACGAGATGAAGCCCCGACGCCGATGAGCATGCCGAAGGCTTGGATGAAGATCAGGATGGGGAAGGTCAAGGCGAGACCAGTGATAGCGAATTCGCTGACACCTTGGCCGATGAAGATACGGTCTACGACACTGTAGAGGGCATTGACCATGGTGCCGACGACGGCAGGGATCCCGTAGTGCCAGAGGAGGCTAGGGATACGCTCGTGGGCTAGGCGCTCGGTGCGCTCAGTATGCTGGGAGGTGGGGGACTCCATAGGGAGGGATGTCGGTATTATCGGTGAACCACCTGATCTCCCGGTGGCATGGGGTAGCGTCACTGCTACAGCGAAGAGGCTGCCCTCACGCTCTGGGTGAGTGGGCAGCCTCTTCGTTAAGGGTTACGTCTATAGGCTAGACGTGGAGGGGATACGATCGTCTCGGAGAGAGACGTATCGAGGAGGATCTTGTCTGATTAAGAGAAGAACTCCTTGACAGCTTCGTTAGGTACCATCTCTTCCTGGAAGGTGTAAGCACCCGTCTTGGGTGACTTCACCATCTTGATGACCTTAGAGTAGGTACGACCGTCTGACTTCTTAAATGTTGCGACTGCTTTCTTTGCCATTGTCTTGTCTCCTCTGGTTACTTGATTTCCTTATGAACAGTCATGCGCTTGAGGATAGGATTGTACTTCTTCAGCTCAAGACGCTCGGTCGTGTTCTTTCTGTTCTTGGTAGTGATGTAGCGGGAGGTCCCGGGCATACCACTATCCTTGTGCTCGGTACATTCGAGGATGACCTGTACTCTGTTTCCTTTAGCTTTCTTTGCCATGATCTCTTTCGCTACTACTTGACTTTGATTTCACTTAGATAGCCCTTCTCTGCTGCCTGACGGACAGCGGCGTCAAGGCCTACCTTGTTGATGAGGCGGAGGCCTGCTGCGGATACCTTGAGGACGATCCAGCAGTCTGCCTCAGGCCAGAAGAACTTCTTCGTAAACAGGTTCACATCGAAGCGGCGCTTCGTCTTGCGGTTGGAGTGCGAGACGTTGTTGCCGACCATGGCTTTCTTGCCTGTAATCTGACAAATCTTAGACATTACTCGTATATTTTAGTTTGTTATTTCTAACGCTTGGGCGATGGTAAGGTCATCCATAGGGTAGCGGAGGAGCCTACAATCGGTTTGCAAAGTAAGTAAAAAATACGCACATAGGCAAGTGAGGAGACATTGTCCTAGACCGAGTGGCTTACCCAGCGGATCTTAGCTCGGAGGACTTCTCTTCTCGGGGTCGGGGAAGGACCCTGATCATGGATTTTAGGAGAGAGAAAGTCGTGTGGAGGGTGGATCACTCTCCCCGAGGAAGCAGGAGAGGATGAAAGGGGTGATACTTGCCTTCACCTCGGGATCCAACTAGTAGGCAACAGTAGTGCCTCTCAGGTGGCACTACTGTTGCCCCGAGAGAGGCACTACTGATGCCACTTAGGAGTTAGTCCTGTTGCTCCCTAGGGCTAGAGCTGGGAGAGATAGGACGGGGGAGGTGAGGGTGGCGAGGAAGCTAGCTCTCTCTTGTCGAAGGGGGAATCAAGAGGATGAGGAGATGGTGAGCGAGGGAAATGGGATGGAGTTAGCAACGATTTTGGAGGCTTATTGACCGTTTTGGTCAGTTATGGACACTTTCTGCCGAAGTGAAGGGTGGCTCATTCTACCTTTGCTCCTGTCAGAGGGACGAGGCCTTCGGGGCTATCCCTTTCGATAGTTACCCTTTATTATTTATCCTTTTATCTCTATTGTATTATGATTCAGTTCGAAGTCAAGAAGTCCGTTCTTAAGATCGGCAAGCATCAGGGGAAGACGATGTATGTCGCTCGTCAGGTGTCACACGCTCGCTTGAGCGCAGATGCTGTCGAGGAGCGTATCGAGCGAATGACCTCGCTCTCTCGCTCGGATGTGCGTGCAGCCATCCTTGCCCTGAGCATGATCATCGAGGAGGAGATCCGTACGGGACGTGCAGTAGACCTGCGTGAGCTAGGTACCTTCAAGATCGTATCTACGGGGAGGTATCAGACGGAGGCCAAGCAAGTCTCTGCCCAAACGCTCCGTGTGCCTTATGTACGCTTCTATCCGAAGAAGTCCATGCGTCTAGCTGCCCGTGCTGTCGGGCTGGAAATCCTCCCTGCAGACCCAGCGGGCAAGAAGAAGCCCGCTGGCGGAGCTTCTCCTCAAGGAAAGCCTGGCTCAGAGGGTTCTTCCCAAGGAGGGCATTCGGGTGGCGCCTCGAGTGGGGACGGTCATCTCGGGATCTAGTCTCTTAGGCTGACCCTAGTGACAACAAAGAAGCCCCGCAGGCAACGTCGGTTGCTTGCGGGGCTTCTCATTTTCAGGCAATGCAGACTACTCTTCGTCGAGCTCTTCGGCCTGATTCTTGAGGTTCTGGAGGAAGGTCTTGTCCTCAAAGAGGGGAGCAAAGACTGATTCTGTCTCCGCCTTATAGACTAGGAAGCTCTGGAGCTTCACCGCTGCAAGGAGTGCCTTGCGCGCTTCGTCATAGCGCTTGAGTCGGGTGTAGCAGTAGGCCTTGAGGTACTCGACCTTGCCGTTGGTGTGAAGCTGGTTGAGCACAGCGATAGCTCGCTCATCCTCGTCCATCCCTGCGAGGGCTAGTGCGCCGTTGTAGTCGGGGTACTTACGCAGGTACTCGAGGGCTCCACGGTAGTCACGTGCTGCTAGACGCTCTAGACCGAGCTTGTACTCTGCAGCGGCTTCGGGCTTCTCGTTGAGTCGGTCGATGAGTCGATCATCCACGAGGTCATTGATCCCAGAGATGATGAAGGAGAGGGTGTCGATCCCACGCTGCATCCAGGTGCTTCGGTCGGTAGCCGTGACACGGGCATCGACGATGAGCTTCATGCGCTTCTTCATCTGCGGGGTGACCTCAATATCGCGGCTATAGAGGTAGGCGAAGTCTTGCCCAGGGGTGATGTCCGCCTCGTGCTGTGCCTCGGCGATCACGGGGAAGTGAATGATGTGACGCTCGTAGCCCTTGAGGTGCTCACGACGGCTTTCATTGCGTGCGATAGCCTTGAAGTCGTAGGTGTGCTTCGCTACTTCTAGGGAGTCCTTCTCCGAGAGCGAATGGTTACGTAGCGAGTCCATCGTCCAGCCACGGAAGAAGAGTTCCTTGAACTTATGTGGGATGTTGGTCGAGTCGATCTTCAGCTCACGCTTGGCTAGGTAAGCTGCTCGACGCTCTGGGGTATAGAGCATATCGAAGCCCTCACGTTGCCCTACGCTGTCTCTCCCTTGTAGCTCTTCGCGGTAGGCATGACGAAGCATCTGTAGAGCTTTCTCGTGATAACGGCTGTCGTAGAGGCCTGTATGCTTGGCGTTGCGTTCCCAGTAGCGCTGCTCGGTGATACGGAGCCAACGCTCGTAGGCAAGCTGAAGAGAGAGTTGGCGCTTGTAGGCACGGTAGTATACGTTCTGTAGGCCATTCATAAAGTGACGATGACGCTTGTTGTTGAAGAAGGCGCTGTCATACTTCGATGTCTCGACGATGCTTTCTTCGAACTTCGTCATGCGCTTTTGTTGCTGATCCTGTACCTTCTTGAACTCTTGACCCTTGAGGACTACTGGGGGAAGGAAAAGTGTCGTGTCGCCTGTCGTTAGCTCGGGAGAGAGGACGACCTGGTAGTGGCTATCGAGGTAGTTCTTCGGTACGGTGACGAGGAAGGTGAGGTTGATCTTCCCTTTACGGAGGGTCGAGATACGCACCTTAGGGCGTTCACCACGGACGACGACTTCTTCCATGGCGATGGTCTTCATCCCATCGTTCTTGGGCTTGGCTTCTTCTTGCTTCTTAGCGCTCTTGATGGTGTCGGCACGCTGGGTGTAAGTGACGATTTCGGAGAGTGTCCCTGCTCGTCCAGCTTGCTCTTCCTTGTCGGTAGGGAGGTAGGCGTGGGGGCGAGCTGAGGTGAAGAAGAGCTTCTTGGTAAGTGGCTGGGCGCAGGACCCTAGGAGTAGCACGAGCGCAAGGGCGCCGAGCGTCTGGATATAGCGTATATTAGGATAGGTCATGGCGTGGCGAATACTAGAAGACATAGACGAGTCGGAGAGCTAAGCGAGAGGGTAGGACAAGTAGACGACTCTTGTCGGCTTGCTTAAGAGCGCCATCCTGACCGTGTAGGTCATACTTCGTCCAAGCGCCAGAGATCCCTCCTTCGGCTTCGAGGTTCCAATGTGGGGCAAGCTCATGGGAATAGCCCAAGGACAGCCCACCTCCGACGAGTAGACCTTGGGAGTAATTGAAGTCCTTGCTATCCGATCCGTAGCGATAGACCATACCTAGACCATGAATACCGAGGAACATACCACGATTATAGACTCCCTTATGCCAGAGACGGAGGGAGGGTGCGAACGAGAAATGCTCGACGTGCTTCACCGTACCCCAGCTCATGCGATTGTTAAAGCCGGTATGATGTCCGTTATAGATCCAATGAATCAATCCTGTAGGAGCAGGCAAATCAAAACTTTTGGGACGGGCAGAGATCCCCAACTGTAGGGAAAGGTTGGAGGAGAGCCGCATCGATGGCTCGATATTGATATTCCCCAGAAGTAGGGAAGGGACATTGGTGCTGAGGGCATAGTCCTGTGCCTTCAGGGAAGTACTTAGCCCTAAGAAGGCTAAAAGACCAAGGAGCACCTTAGAATGTAACATTGTAAATAACTGGGATTGCGGATGATAATTTTTGCAAAGATATAGCTAATTTGTTACTCTATCTGTATGTCTGTGAGGATCAAGACCTACTGGACTGCCTCCGAGAATCAATCCTTCGGGGTCAAAAGGTATAGGTCTTCTGTGAGAAAGCTATACCTCTCCGAGTGTAGAGATATAGCTTTTTTAGCGCAAAGATAGACGTCTAGAAGAGAAGGCTCGAACTATTCCGATGGATCGTTCGAGCCTTCTGTTTATAGATGCCTATGAGATCTGAGGGAGAGGATTAACTTGTGACCATACGGACGATACGCTCTACCTGGAGAGCCATCATCAGTACGATCGGGATCGTGAACCATAGGGCGTAGCTAAAGTAACCTATGCCGCTGTGGAAGACTTCTTCCGGCGGGCGATGACCTTGGTTTAGCAGGCGAGGGCGTAGGCGTAGGTAGATCTGATAGACGGCATAGCCCACGCTAAGGCCGACTAAGATCCCGACAAGGCAGTCCGAGAGGAAGTGAGCGCCTAGGTACATCCGGCTATAGACGACCCATCCCACGAGTAAGGCTATGATCACCGTGAAGCGACGATCACGGAAGATGAGGCAGAGGAATGTCGCCACAGCGGTATAGTTCGCCGAATGACCCGAGAAAAAGCCGTAGTACCCCCCCCGATAGCCGAAGACTTGATGAAGTTGCTCCGCCAAGCCGGGGGTATGGGTAGGACGAAAGCGGGCAAAGAAAGGCTTCGCAAGCCACGAACTTAGACTATCGCCGATAGCGATGCACAGCCCGATCATCAGAAGGATCAGGAGAGCCTCCTGCTTAGGTCGCTTCCAGAAGAGGAAGACGAGTAGGGCGAGCGCTGGATAGGCCCAGGCTCCTACATTCGATATGAGGTACATGACCGCATCCCAGTAGGGGCTATGGGCGCCATTGATAGCCTTTAGGAGAGCGATCTCCCCAGGGAGGAAGGGAGGAGTCATAGCTTAGTGGCGTGAGGAAGCAGGGCTGGGGAGGGGAGCGATCGTCTCTAGGGTGCGCTCAGCTATCCAGGCTCGGCGACCATCGGCGAGCTCGACCTGAACAAAGCCTCCCGTCTTCTTCTCCAGTAGCTGGAGACGTGCCCCCTCATGGAGCTTGGTCACGAGGGCAGACTCGGTATTTGGCTCCGCATAGAGCGAGACTTCGGGGAGGACAATGACTGCTCGCTCACTTGCGATCTTAGGTGCCGAGAGCCAGTGGGCGATGAGAGCCCCAGAGAGTAGGCTGAGCCCGAGAGTCACGACTGCTGGGTAGAAGGAGAGACGTCGTAGACGTGGGGTCTCACTGAGCGCAAAGATCACCCAGCCGACCAGCGACCCGATGAATAGAAGAGGGCAGAGGATCAGCCAGGCGGATAGGGGGAGGGCATAGGCTAGGCTATCTCCTAGCTGACGAAGCCATCCGTCGGGAGCGGGGAGCTTGTCTACCGTCTTGCGAGCGAGGAAGGAGCGTACCTCCCGTAGCCCTTGATCCCGAGGATCTAGGAGCTGTGCCCGCTCGTAGGCTAGCATAGCTTGTCCGAGCTGTCCCTGCTGGTAGTAGCTATTGCCGAGGTTGAAGAGCCGAGAGACCGTGCTACCCTCGGCTTGGATCAAGGCTTCGTAGGCCTTGGTGGCGCCGACATAGTCTTTCTGGAGGAAGAGACTATCGGCCTCGGCCGAAGGTCGTGGTGTTGCCCCAAGGAGGGTGATCAGCCCACAGAGGGCGATAAGGAAGAGCGATAAGCGACGCATGGATATGGAGATGCTTAGTCAGGGGTTAGAGACGGTGCCTATCGATGCGCGAGATGACTTCGGCGACTCGATCGTAGTGGAGCTGTAGGTCTCCCTCGTGGGCAGGAGCATAGCGAGCGAACTCGACCTCATCGACGACCTCAGTCAGGAGCGTGATGTCCTCGTCGGGGATGCCCTTGTTCCGAAGATGTTCGCTTACGGAACTTCGGCTAAGCTCGGCCGTCGGTAGACGGAGCTTATCCCCTAGGTAGCCCCAGAGTGCACGTAGGAGCTCTTCATAGAGAGCATCTCGGTCACCTCGGTCGAGATGTTGCTTGGCTGTGCGTAGTCGTCGTGTCACGACCTTCGATGCCTTGCTCGCCTGGTAGCCTAGAGTGTCTGCCTTGAGACGTAGATCTCTCGCATAATAGAGGTAGACCCCAAGAGCGCCTAAGAGAAGCAGCGGGAAGAGAATGAGGTAGCTCCAGCTCCCTGCCACCGTCCATCCGCTGGGGTAAGTGCGTTCGTCCTCTGGCTGGAGGGTCTTCATCCGCTCCTCGGCACTGCGGAGACTCTTATGCTCATCCCGAGAGATTGCCTTGCCTTGTGCTACCTGAAAGGAGAAGGACTGCGAGCGTAAGGTGATGTAGCGCCCTTGCTGAGGATCGAAGTAGGAGAAGGTAATCGGGGGGATCGTCACGCTACCCGTGTGCTGAGGGATAGCGAAGTACTCGATGACCTTCTTCCCCTGTACGTTGGAGGCTGTGACGGTGCTCTCATAGGTCTCCTTCGGATCGTAGACTTCGAAGGTCTCTGGGAAGGAAACCTTGGGGCTAATAGCTGTCTTGAGGTTACCTGCCCCCTGTAGAGTGAGACGTATGGTGACGGACTCGTTTGTGCGAGGAGTCTTGGTGAGTAGCTGTGCTTGGAGAGAGAAGGAACCAACCGCCCCGGAGAAGTCAGCTGGCTTCCCCTCGCTGGGTAGAGGTCGCACGGTGATACTCGTGCTGGGAGAGGCGAAGACCTGCTCGACAGAAGGGGTAAACCCAAAGAGTGCATCGATGTCATCCCCACGTAACTGATTCATCTCGGGGACGAGTACAGAGACCTTGGCCGGTGTAATCGTCAGCGTACCACTACGCTGGGGGAAGAGAACGAGGGTCTGTAGGTCTACAGCGCGGTAGTCCTTCCCCTGATACTTATCGATAAATAGCTGCTTCTTCCCACCATCGGGGACTTCTTCAGAGACGAATCCGTCTAATTGGGGAGGGTCTAGGGCCTTTAGGTCAAAGTTACTAGACGCATAGAAGCGGAAGCGCACCGGTAAGGCTTGCTGTTCGTAGACGCTACGTGTGCTGGGGAGGGTGACGTAGTGGAATTGTGGAGGAGTGCCAGCACCACGAGTATGGGCGGAGTTGCCCCCCTGACCCTGACTATTCGTAGCGGGTGCAACTTGGACACGCCCGCCAGGGATCGTCGTTTGCTTGCCGTCCACCGTAGCGACCGTAGGTGAGATGACATACGTACCCGTCTTCTCTGCGAGGAAGGTATAGGTGATCGTGACCGAAGAGGATGAGCTGGTCTTCCCGTTGATGATGGTCATCTGGGAGGACTGGTCTCGTGCAGGGCCATAGATCAGCCTTAGTCCGGAGTGCTTCGGCTCTTGCACCTGCTCTAGGTTCCCAGTACCTCGGTAGATGTAACTAACGGAGAAGGGCTCTCCTGCCTCAGCGAGTGAGGGGATGTCGACCTGGATGCGCTGAGCGAAAGAGGAGCTATAGCTGAAGAGTAGGAAGAGCAGGAGGACGGGACGGAGGAGCTTTACCATCGCTTCTTATTCTTGTGGTTAGATTGTTGCTCTTGACGTTGCTTTTGCTCGACCTTTTGTCTGGTCTTCTCATCGTCAGAGCGGAAGGATCGGAGGAGTTGCTCAGCCTGCTCCTTCGTGAGCTGTCCTTGACGCTGCTCTTGAGGTTGGGAGGGCTGATCTTTCTTCTTCTCCTCTTGAGGCTTTTGGTCAGGCTTCTGCTGAGGCTGATCTTGAGGAGGCTGTTGCTTATTCCCTCCTTGATTATCCTTGTTTTGCTGTTTGTCTTGTTGCTGCTGTTGCTGTTGTTTCTGCAGTAGCTTCTGCGCAAGGGCGAGGTTGTAGCGTGTCCCTTCGTTCTCAGGATTCCGGATGAGAGCCTCTTGGTAGGACTCCACGGCACTAGCGTAGTCCTTCTTCTTCATCGCTACATTGCCGAGGTTATGCAGGACATCGGCTTGCTCACGAGGTGTCAGTCGAGGATCTTGGAGAGCTCGGTCAAGGGATCCCTTCGCTTCGTCGAAGCGACCAGCTTCGTAGGCTGTACCTGCGAGCCCGAAGCGTGCTGCTCCCGAGAGGCTATCTCGTAGCAGGGCACGATGATACTCCTTGGCAGCTTGGGTGTATTCTTTCTGAAGGTAGAGCTTACGGGCCTGACGAAGGGTGCTCTTCGTCCCCTGAGCATGGAGACTCCATGAGCCAGCTAGGAGGAGAGCAAGAGCGAGAGGGGCCTTGCTCTTGAAAATATTATGGCGCATGAGGAACTTATTCTTTCGTCCCATGATGAAGAACTCTAGGATGAGCAAGAGGAGTGCCCCGACGAGCCATGGAGCAAAGAGTTCTCTCGCTTGGCTATCTCGGGAGCGAGTCAGCGAAGCACGAGGGAGTTCGTCCAGCTGAGAAGCGATCTCCTTGAGGATAGTAGCTTGGGAGGTTGAGGACACGAAGGCGCCACCTCCAGCCTCAGCGATGCGCTGGCACTTCTCGGGATTAAGGCGTGTGACGACCATATTCCCCGTCTCATCTGTTAGCTGACTACCATCTATCGAGATAGGACCTCCTTGCTCGGAGCCAATACCGATGACCTCGATACGTATACCGGCCTTAGCTGCTTCCTTAGCTGCCTCTTCGGATCCCTCTTCGAAGTCTTCCCCATCGGTGAGGACGATGATGGCCTTCCCTAGGTCAGTACGGTCTGAGAATGATTGACGAGCCAGCTGGATCGCTTGGGCGATAGCTGTCCCTTGGTCGGAGATCATACTGGGGGTGATGTCAGAGAGGAACTCTCGCGCAGTACTTAGATCAGATGTGATCGGGAGCTGAACATATGCACTTCCTGCGAAGATGATCAAGCCTACTCGGTCGGTCTTCATCTGATCAAGTAGACCTGTGATCGTTCGCTTGGCGAAGGAGAGTCGATTAGGAGCAATATCCCCACACAGCATCGAATTCGAGATGTCTAGGCAGATCATCGCCTCGATGCCCTTACTCTCTTCCTCTCGTCCCGTCGTACTGGGTAGCTGTGGTCGAGCTAGGGCAATGAGGACGCAGGCTCCAGCTAGGAGCAGGAATAGGTCTCTCAATAGGTACTTCTTACCTGATGCCAAGGGAGTGAGAGCTTGTCCGAGGTCTTTGTCTGCGAAGCGCTGTAGAAGACGTCTCCTCTGCCAATAGCTCCAGAGAGATAGAGCTAGCAGTGGAATCAAGAGGAGAAGCCCATAGAGGTAATTGGGAGAATAGAACTGCATCGTCGTCAGCTTACGGATTAGTACGCAGGAGGGTCGTGCGGAGGGTAAACTCTAGCAGCAGAAGAAGCAGAGCTAGGAGGGCAAAGAGTGCATATTCCTCGTAGCGGTGCTGATAGTTTCGGGTCGTGAGCTTGGTCTTCTCTAGCTCATCGATATGCTGGTAGATCTTATTGAGAGACTTATTGCCTGTCGCTCGGAAGTAGCTTCCTCCCGAGACATCTGCGATGAGCTGCATCGTAGGCTCATCGAGCTCTACAGGCATATTGCGTACGATCGTCCCTAAGGGAGTGGGGATGGGATAAGGAGCTTCTCCGACATCAGTACCCACGCCGATGGTATAGATGGCGATGTCGAATGTGTGAGCTAGCTCAGCTGCCATCTTCGGCGATATGCTCCCCGCATTATTTACACCATCGGTGAGTAGGATGATGACCTTGCTCTTGGTCTTGCTATCCTTGAGACGACCGACGGCTGTAGCTAGACCTGTCCCGATAGCTGTCTGGTCCTCGATGATACCAGGCGTGAGCTGCTGGAGGCGGTTGATGAGGGAGGCATGATCCTGCGTCAGTGGGCAGGCTGTGAAGCTCTCCCCAGCGAAGGCCACGAGCCCGATGTTGTCATTGGGACGGTTAGCGATGAAGTGCATCGCGACTTCCTTGGCTGCTTCGATACGGTTGGGCTGGAAGTCCATGGCGAGCATACTCGTCGAGATATCCATGGCGAGCATGATGTCGATCCCCTCGACCTGATCCTCTGTCCAGCTAGTTGTGCTCTGTGGGCGAGCTAGGGCAATGATCACGAGGGCAAGTGCTCCGAGGCGAAGAGCGATCAAGCTATGCCTAGCCTTCGTACGCCATCCTCCACCAAGCTGGTCGATGAAGCGAAGGGAGGGGAGTCGAAGCGTCGCCTGCTGCTTCCTGCGCCAAACGATGTAGATGAAGAGTAAGGCTGGAAGAAGTAACAGTAGCCAGAGAAGCTGCGGATGAAGGAATGTCATGCGACCACCTCCTTTCCTGTCTCAGTGCTTTGGGCCAGCTGTGCTTGCTTTCGCTCATATTCATATCTAGCCAGCTCAAGCGCTGTCTGTCGATGGGATTCCGCTTCCTCTTGGGAGGGGAGACTCTTAGCGAACTTCACCAGGTCGGCTAGCTGGAGGATCCCAGCGGTCTTATCTAGGCTCGGGCGGTCTACCCCCTGCTCTTCTAGGGCATGGAGTAGCTCTTCGCTGGTCTTCTCACTGGTCTCGATACCGTAGAGTGAGCCAAAGAAGAGGCGGAGCTCCTCGATCAGCTTCGTATAGTAGACCTTGAAATCACCTTGGCTGTGCAGAGGGTAGCTTTCGAGCTCAGCTAGGTGCTCGGTAAAGATCTCTAGGAGGGTCTTCTCTCGTAGGGGTTGGCTAGGGATAGGCTGGTCTGCCCTGCGTCTACGCCAGCGACGATAGAGGATCCCAAGAGCAAGTAAGATGAGCCCTACAGGGAAGATGAATAGGAAGCGAGCGAGCATCTCCAAGATATCCGCTAGAGTGAGGCGCACTTCCCAAGGAGCTATGATGGGCTCAAACCTCTCTGGATGGCTCATGTCTACCTGCGGAGAGATGACATTGAGCGCTAATGGCTTGGATAGGGCTCTTCCAGAAGGGGTCTCTACGAGGATAGGAGGGAGGGTGATGAGCGTCGAGTCAAAGGATGTGACGATCATCTTTGCCTGGATCTCCTTGAGCCCTCCGCCTAGGTCTACGGTGTCTGTAGCTCCGAAGGCAAGTACTCGGAAGCGTTCGACACCCGTGGAGTCCTCTACGAGGTGAAAGCGTGTGCGAGCCAAGTCATCGGTGCGGATCGTCATCTCCACAGCGGCTTGCTCTCCGATGCGTATCTCGGAGCGATCAAGGCGAGTCTGTATAGAGACACGTTGGCTCCAAGCTAGCTCGGTGAAGAGGAGTAGCAGTAATGGAAGGAGAAGAAAGCGAGAGCGATACGAAGCAGTATGGGACATCGTGATGCTTTATGGTCTACGCCCGAAGAGCTTGCTCAGGGCGGGTACATAGTCTTCGTTGGTAGCGACGGCGATATGATCGACGCCAGCTCGGAGACAAGAGTTGTGGAAGCGAGCCTCCTGCTCGGCGACTTGCTCTGCCCAGGCACGTGCTACACGGAGGGAAGAGGTGTCTACCCAGCGCTCTTCCCCAGTCTCTGCATCGAGGAAGTGGGCTAGCCCCAATGAGGGGAGCGTCCGTGCACCCTCGTCAAAGGTGCGGATAGCGATGAGGTCGTGCCGTCGTGCCGAGAGCGATAGAGGCAGGCTGTAGTCTACGTCCCACTGGTAGAAGTCGGAGATGAGGAAGGCGGTGCTCCGACGCTTGATGACCTTACTTAGGTAAGTCAGTGGGACACTTAGGTCGGTATGTCGGCTCTGTGGCTCGAAGGAGAGTAGCTCACGCAGGAGATAGAGGATGTGCTTTCTCCCGCTACGAGGAGGGATGAAGCGCTCTACCCGGTCTGTGAAGAGGATCGCACCGACCTTGTCATTGTTTTGGCTCGCTGAGCAGGCCAGTGTGGCTGCTATCTCTGCATTGAGCTCCCGCTTCGTCTGTCCACGGGTGCCGAAGTCTGAGCTCCCACTCATGTCGACGAGGAGCATGACGGTCAGCTCTCGCTCTTCCTCGAAGACCTTGACAAAGGGATGGGCGTAGCGAGCGGTGACGTTCCAGTCAAGGTCACGCACATCGTCCCCGACCTGGTAGTTACGTACTTCGCTGAAGGCCATCCCTCGGCCACGGAAGGCCGAGTGATACTGCCCTGCGAAGACCTGCTCGGAGAGACCTCGAGCCTTGATCTCGATGCGGCGTACCTTGCGGAGCAAGTCTATGGGCTGTTGCTTAGGTCTCATGGATGGCATGGGATGCTAAGGGGATGATCGCTGGGCTTAGCAGAGGCTAAGGCACCTCGACACGGTTGAGGATCTCCTTGATCAGGTCGTCTGCCGTCATCTCGCTGGCTTCGGCTTCGTAGGAGAGTCCGATGCGGTGACGCAGGACATCGTAGCAGATCGCTCGTACATCCTCCGGCAGGACATAGCCACGACCCTGGAGGAAGGCATAGGAGCGGGATGCTAGGGCAAGGTTGATCGAGGCACGAGGAGAAGCACCGAAGGTGAAGAACGTCTTGTAGTCCTCTAGTCCGTATTGCTCGGGGTAGCGGGTGGCGAAGACGATATCCACGATGTAGCGCTCGATCTTCTCGTCGATATACACC